>Ga0182014_10007986_pt1 | contig 10942 bp, 9 predicted proteins | sample 612S2DmetaG_FD_120489 | JGI IMG/M metagenome (GOLD analysis project Ga0182014, IMG submission 120489) | Permafrost microbial communities from Stordalen Mire, Sweden - 612S2D metaG | ecosystem: Environmental > Terrestrial > Soil > Wetlands > Permafrost | place: Sweden: Stordalen | collected... | reverse complement strand
CCGCTGGCCCCGGCCCTGCCCGGCAAGGCCTGGATCAACAAGCCCCGCCCGACCATCCAGTCACAGGAGACCACAGGGATAAATCAAGCCGCCTGATGTCTCAACGAGTTTGACAGGCTCCGCGACGCCAGTCCTGCGCTCCGACACGCTGTTGCAGCAGAGCTTTACCGCACCAAAATCGTCAGTGGCCACAGACGCGGTAGAGCAACGGACAGGCGGTCACGAGGCAATCACCGACCCAGCCGAGCATGCCGCAGAGCTATTCCAGCTTGCCGTTACGCTGCTGCAGCGCTATAAGCAGACGAGCGACGTGACGGCCCTCGCCGGTGCGATCCAGGCCAATGAGGAAGCATGCCAGCTGGCCCGGCAAGGCACCCTTGAGCATGTCGTGTACCTGGACCACCTGTCGATGCTGCACGCCGTCATGTACCTGCACACGGGCGACGATATACATATCAGCACCGCCATAGCAGGCCACGAGGTCGCGGTGCGGAAATCGCGGGCCCGTGGCATGCCGGCCAGCCTGCTGGCCCAAGTGCTGCACAACACCGCGACGGACTACCTGCACCGCTACGGGCGCACCGCCGACCTCGCTGACCTCGGGCAGGCACTGCGGCACATGAGCAACGCCACTGAACTCGACGGACTGGAACTGGAACAGGCCACCGCTCTCTACGAGGCATTCACCAAAGCCCTGCGTGACATGTACCGCCGCAACGAATCCCTCAACACCCTCAACCGCCTCATCGAGGCGCAGCGAGTCCTGATCTCGCTCCAGCGAGAGCCGGCTCACTTGGGCATGTTCGGCGACGACCTCGTACTGCTGTTCCTGCATACCGGCGCTCTCCAGTACCTTGACGAGGCAGCGGAGATCTCGCGCGCGGCCGTCGATCTCGCCCGGGCAACGGATCCGGATAACCTGCTGGCACTGCTGACCCGGCACGGTTACACCTTGCAGGCCAGATACGCGATGAGCGGTAACCAGGTAGACCTCGACGCCGCGATCGCGATCGGGCGAGAAGCCGTCGCCCTCGCGCCGCTCAGGAGCCGCCTACGTGAGGAACTGCAAGCGGACCTCGCCAACACCATGGCTTTGCGGGAGCAATAACAGAGGTGGCCCGAATCAGACAAGACCCGCGGCTTGAGCCCGAACTGGACGTTCTGTGCGAGGCGTGCATTCCATCAGCAGGGCTGTTAATAGCGACAGAGTCGGCGATATGTGTGCGACACCACTCCGCGCCACGCCTGGAGGGTCGTCACTCCCCGTAAGTGCATCCGGCGCTGCCAACGCTTGTCCGAACCGCGGCAGTTTGCAGGGCTCGTCCGCAGCATACGGACCGTTGCGGACAGCTGGGTGTCACCAACGGGCCATAGATATCCAGACCCACGTTGCTGTGCAGCAGCTCATCTGATCGATCGTAGCTAAGGTTGACACAACGACAGGCAAATTAACTCTTGTTGAACCGCGCTGTATGGCCGATCAGAACAGAGGCTGGTGGGTTGCCATGGCCGAGGAACCGAACGCGCATAGATGGCGTCTGGCGGACCGGCTTGATGGCCTGTTCCGGACGGTCCACCCGAAGGACCGCGGACCATATACGCCCGCCGAGGTAGCCGAGGCGGTCAACCAAGCCGCCGGTGAGCGGGTGATTTCTTCTACCTACGTCTGGCAGTTGCGGACCGGGCGGCGGGACAACCCGACGCAGAGACACCTGTCGGCGCTGGCCGCGTTCTTCGGGGTCTCCCCCATGTACTTCTTTGACGAGACCGAGGCGGACCGTGATGCTGTCCCACCGGAACTGGTCGCGGCACTGAAGGACGATGATGTCCGGGACATGGCGTTGCGCGCTACTGGCTTGTCTGAGCGGTCATTGCGGGCGATCAGGGACATGATCGAAAGCGCGCGAGCGGTCGAAGGCCTGGCTGCGGAAGACCATCGAAACCGGTCCAGCGACGGCTGAGCCAACTTCAGCGGTTCGCCGCTTATCGCTGCTTGACGGTTGTCATGAACTTCAGTTCAAATAACCGGATAGACATCTATACCAGTACATCTCGACCGAGGCGCCGCTCCTTGCCCGGACAGCAAGGGAGCCTCGTCATGCCCAGTCCCGAGCCCACCACCGAAACCGTCATCATGCTCACTCCGCAACTGCTGGCAGAGGCAAGATCCGACCGCCCGTACATGGGCCGCCCAGGCGCTCTGCGTGAGCGCCGACTCAGAGATCTTCTTCCCGCCCGGCGACAGCCCAGCTTCCGAAGCCTGGCACATCTGCGCGATGTGCCCGGTCAGCGGCCAGTGCCTGGCGTACGCGATCATGGTCAACGAGCCGCTCGGTGTCTAGGGCGGTCTCGACCCGCGCGAGCGGCATACCCTGCGCCGCCAGCTCCAGCAGCGGGAACCGCCTGCGGCCTCGCGCACGGGAAACGTAGCGTGACACCGGAAGAGCACCGCTTGCGCGCCAGAATCGCGGCGAACGCGCGCTGGTCGCGTGCCATGGCCCGTGCTGATCAGGCCGCAACGGCCCGGGCCGCGATCCTCGCCGTCTGGAACGGCAGGTCGATCCCGCCGGCTCCTTGACGCCCGAGGAACGAGCCGCCTCATACGGTCCGCTGGCTCGGCGCCGAACTGAACGCTGCCCGAGCACACGCAAACGCCGATTACTGCCGGCCGACGGATGATTCGACCGACTAATGGGTGCTGGTTACAGATTGCCGCGGGTTTCCGTCGACGTGATCAGGCAGGACTATTTGCTGCGCCGCGTTCTTGTGCGACGCCGTCAAGGAGAACGGATTCTGCCTTTATGACAAGACCCGCGTCTTCTGACCACAGCATCATGTCGACCACGAATCCTGCAGTACCTTCCGTGCGTACATGAATTTCTGTGACTTCGGCATAGTTCCAGGGAGCAGGAATGGAACTGAACCAGTGGAAGTCATGGACGCCCTGCAGTTCGAAAACGTGGTACTGCACTTTCGGCGACCGGGAGGAGTCTGTGACATGAAGATTCATGACGACACTATGCTGCAGCAGATCGACACTGAGGCTATCGAGCGTCGCTGCCCACAGGGGGTGCGGAAATTCCATATCAATAACTCATTTTGAGATATCACTCACGATTCGGAGTATGTCATCCAGCGAGCTTTCTTCGATAGGAATATGTGTCACTGCCCGGTCACCAGAAACCTCGCCAGTTACGGTGAAAGATTCTTTCCCGGGGATGTTGATCCGGTAATACCCGCCCTTGTCTTCCATGATGCGTACCATGATGCCACGCTGGCCGTAGGGAATCAGTACCTTATAACCATTCCCGCTGGCCCCTGCGATCGTACCGCCGGTGGACTCCGCTACGGCTTGGGCGAGGTTGTACGGGGCGAGTGCGGCGGCGGCGTTGCCACATGGGTTGTCGGTCCACCATTCTTTCCACCAGGCACGCGCCAGTTGGGCGGCACCGTGCTGGAAATCGGTGACGACGCCGCAGCCGGGGAGCCATGAGGGGCAGGTGATGGCGCCCGATGGATCTGTGCTGCCGATGGGATCACCGTCGGCGTACGCGTAAGGCTGGCTGGAGATAGCAACCATGGGGTCGGCGCTGGCGAAAGTGCCGGTGACCGGGTTGTAACTGCGAGCGCGCATGTCATCCAGGCCGGTTCCGCCCGGCAGTGCGTAGGAGCCCGCGTAGCCGATCGCGGACGTGGGCGCCCCGACGGCCAGGACAGCGGTGCTGGCCGTGCCGTAGGGACCGTACGACGTGGAAGTGACCTGGTTGCCCGCGGAGTTCACGAGCCCGGTGACGGAGCCGAGCCAGTCGGTGATGGCGCTGTACGATCCGGTTGCCGTGGTCACCGAGGCCAGCAACGCGGAAGGGCCGTACCGGTAATCGGCAGTCGTCGCGCCCGATGCGCTGGTCTCCTCGGCGACGGTCGGCAGCGAGCTGTTCTCATCCCAGACGGTGCCTTGCACCAGTGAGCCGTTGAGTCCGGTGGCCGAAAGATTGCCGCTGGCGTCGTAGGTATACGTGAACGTGCCAGCTGGGGTGGTGGCCTTGGCGAGTTCTCCGGCTCCGTTGTAGGTGTAGGCCTGGTTTCCTGCGGTGGTCAGGTCGCCGTCGGCGTTGTACCCGTACCCGGTCGCGCCGGTGCTGGTGGCGGCCTGGATCAGCTGTTCGTCGGTGTTGTAGGTGTTGGTGGTGGTGATGCCGTCGGCTTCGGTGCTGGTGGTGTTCCCGGCCTGGTCGTAGCTGTATGTGGTCGCGTTGCCCGGTGTCACCGCGGTCGTGGCGGCGGTCGTGGCCGACCCGACGCCACTGCTGGCGGTGAGCGTGAGGGTGTAGGCGGTGCCCGGGGTCAGTCCGGCGATGGTAGCGGTCGCCGCGTACGGCCCGGCCGAGGCGGTCTGGCCGCCGGGTGATGCGGTCACGGTGTAGCCGGTGAGCGCACTGCCGCCGGTCGCCGACGGCGGGGTCCACGTCAGGGTGGCCGACCCGGCTCCGGCGGTGACCTTCACCCCGGTGGGGGTGGCGGGAATGGTGGTCGACGGCAGTGTCCAGACTTCGTTGGTGGCTCCGCCGACGCAGGTGTAGATGTCCTGCTGGGTGCCGTTGGTGGTCGACACCGCGGGGTCGTCCAGGCATTTACCGGAGACGGGGTTGACCAGGTACCCGGACGGCCCAGGTTCCCAGATCTGGTTGGTCTGCCCGTTACAGGTGTACAGGTCGACGTGGGTGTTGTTGGCCGTGCCCGCACCCGAGACGTCGAGGCACTTGCCGAAGATCCGGACGGTGCCGTCGTTCTGCACCGTCCAGTCCTGCCCGGCCCCGCCGGTGCACGAGGAGATGTCAATCTTGTTGCTGTTGCTGTTGCTGCTGGCCGCGCTGGCGTCGTCCAGGCACTTACCGGCGAGCCCCGACGTCAGGGCCCCAGCCGGGGCCAGGCCGCTGGACGGCGGCCGCCACCGCTCCTGGATCTGGCCATTGCAGGTTGCGATGACCAGCTGGGTGCCGGTGGTGGTGCTGCCGTTCGGGTCGGCCAGGCACATCCCCGACACCGGGTTGACCAGCGAGTTGCTGCTGCCCGGCTTCCACTGCTGGTTGGCCTGCCCGTTGCAGGCGTTCAAGTCGATCAGGGTGCCGCTGGCGGTCCCGGCCCCCTTGACGTCCAGGCACGCGCCGCCGAACCCGATCGTGCCATTGGACTCCATCGTCCACTGCTGGCCGGACCCCCCGTTGCAGGTCCAGATCTGGATCTTGTTGCCGTTGGCCGTGGAACTATTCGTGTCGTCCATGCAGATCCCGGCTTCCCCGCTGGTCACCGCTCCCTTCGGGGCCCCGGCCGCGGCCGGGTCAGGCGCCGACCCCGTGGCAGTCCCCGCCGGGCCAGCGGAACAGGCTGAGGAACCTGACGAGGAGTAGCAGGCGGACGTCGCCCGCCCGGCTGGGTCATAGCCGTAGTAGCGGGTTGGCTGAACGGTCCCGGCCTGGGTGACGGCAACCTGGGACGGCTGCCCGTCGGCGGTCAGCGTCAGCCCATACGAGTCCAGGGTGGTGCTTCCCTTCGCATCGGTGATCCCGGTCAGCAGGCCGGAACCGTCATAGCTCCGGGACTCGATGATCCCGTTTGGCTCGGCCGTGGAGATCAGGTTCCCGGCTGTGTCGTAGGAGTAGGACGTGGCGGCGGAGCCATTCGCCAGCGACGAGATCTGCCCATCCGGGTTGTAGCTGTAGACGGCGGTAGTGCCGTCCGGGTAGGCCCGGGAAGTGACACGCCCCGTTGCGTCGTATCCGTAGCTGAACGCACCTGTGCCGGGGCCAGCCGCCTTGGTGAGATCACCGGCCGCGTCGTAGGTCATGGTGCGTGTCCCGGTCGCGTCGGTGACACTCGTGGTGTGCCCGTCCGCGTCGTAGGCGTAGCTGACGGCCGGGGTCCCATCGGAATAGGTGATCTTCGTCGGCCGGTTGTCGGCGTCGAACGCGGTGCTGGTGGTGATGCCGCGCGCGTCGGTCAACGTCACCTGGTTCCCGTCCCCGTCGTACCCGTAGGTGACCGGGTTGCCCAGCGGGTCCGTGGCCTTCACCACCCGGTTACCGGCGTCATAGAAGTAGCTCCGGGTGCTGCCGTCCGGGTCGGTTCGCGACGTAAGGTTGCCCGCCAGGTCATAGGTGGACTTCGTGACCCCGCCGTCGGGTGCCTGGACGGAGGCCTGCCGCTCGGCGCTGTCGTAACCGTAGGTGGTGACATGGCCTTCGGCATCGGTCACCGTGAGCGGATAGCCCATCGCGTCGTAGGTGTACGACGTCTTGTCACCGTCCGGATTGGTGACCGAGACCAGTTGCCCTGAGCTGTTGTACGCATCAGTGGTGGTGTAGGAGGCCTCATTCGCTCCCGGTGCGTTGCCTCGCGGATCGACGGCGGAGACAAGGTTCCCGCTCCCGTCATAGGCATACGTCGTCTTCCCGCCGGACGGGGTGGTCACCGAGGTGACTTCGTTCATCGCGTTGTAGGTGTAGGCCGTTGTCTTCCCGTCCGCGCCGGTGGCGGTGAGCACATTGTTGCTGGCGTCATAGGTCCACTGCTGTTCGTTGCCCAGCGGATCTGTCCGCGTCAGCATGTTGCCGCTGGCGTTATATGTCATCGTGGTCGTTTTCCCCAGCGGGTCACCCTCGGCCATGGGCTGCAGTGAAATGTCGTACACGTAGGACGTGATACTGCCGAGCGGGTCGATCGACTCCGCGAGCAGACCGCCGGCGTAGACGAAGCTGCTGATCCCGCCGTTTGGGTCGGTCACATCGGTTTCCGGGATGTTCCCGCTCGTGGTGGTGTAGGAGAACGTGGTGACGTTCCCAGCGCCGTCTTCCTGGCTGATCACGCGGCCGGCTGAGTCATAGGTGTTACGTGCGGCGTAGTTGCCGTCCGGGTCCTGAATGGACGCCAGCAGGCCGGCCGAGTTGTAGGTGTAGGAGGTGTAGGCGCCGTTGGCACCGCCGGGCGTGGCGACCGACGTCAAACGGCCGCCCGTATAGGCGTAGGCGAGCACCATGCCGTCGGGCAGCGCGATCCCCGACAGCAGGGAATTGCTGTAGGTGAGCGTGAGCGACTGCCCGGCCGCGTCGCTGATCGTGGTCAGCTGCCCTGACCCGTTGTATCCGAAGGTCAGGCCGCGGCCGGTCCGATCATCCGCAGTGACCATCTGGCCATCGGGATTGAAGGTGAGCACGCTGTGCTGGGGGGTGGTCAGCGTATAGCCGGCGGACGTTACCTGTTTCAGCACCGACAGAGCACCGGTCGGGGTACTGAATGTCCCGTCGGAATTGCGCGTATAGAGATACCTGCTGCCGTTTTCGGCATTGAACGTGACGTTCCCGGTCGATGGATCGGCCGTGAGGGACGCAAACCAGGGCATGGTCCACCCGGGGCCCAATGGCCCGGACGAAGTGATCGCCGATGAGTAGTCCCGGCTCACTGTCAGCGGGTACCCCGGGGTTTGAAGGCTCGCATCGGTGAAGGCGTCAGCGAACGAACCGGTAGACGTGTCCACCGGGTCACCGCAGACAGTATCGGCGACCGGCGGCACGCCGGCGCTGTTGCCCGCCACCGCGCAGCCGAGGAACTCAGCGGCCGAGACGGCCGGCATCTCGTAGCCCTCCGTGCCGCCGGACTCCTGGCTGTCTTCTCCCGCGGGAGTGTTGAGGGCTACGCCTGTGGCCAGCACCAAGAAGTTCTCCGGGGCGCGCACTGTGCCGACCGGGGGCTTGAGGCACTGGAGCGGGCCCACCGTGAACTGGAAGGTGGCCAGGGCACCCGGAATCGACGGATCGGCTCACGACGACAGAACGGTCGGAGCCGTGACGGTCTGGGTGTCGCTATACGTTACGCTCCCGCCGTTGCACATCACCGTCCACGACATCTGCACCGGCTGATCAGATGGCGGGCAGGTCGTCTGGAGACAGTCATCCCAGGCGTAAACCGAGGCATAAGCGGTCAGTGTCTCCCCCGGATAGACGAGTCCCTCCCCGTTAATGCCGGATACAACGGGCATCCCCGCTGTCGACAGGGAACCGGGACCGGAATCGGACCAGTCCACGGGGCCCGACGGCCCGACAACCGCGACGGCCAGCGGGTCACCCAGATATTCCTCGCCACTCGCCGCCGGACTCGCCGCAGCACTACGACCAGCCGGGGCGGCTCCAGCCGTCGGCCGGGCAGAAGCATTCGGGACGCCAGATCCGGGACGCTGTGCGGCGCGGATCCGCATGGCCTTCAAGATCGCCTGCTGACGGGCCCGCGCCCGCTGCGCGTCAGCCCGGTCCTGCGCGGCGGACGGCCGGCGCCTGAGCGAACCGGTCGAGAACCGGACCCCGTGCGGCGTGGCCAGATCGCGCCTCACCTGGGCACGACGGCTGGCCAGCGTCGTACGGGCCGGAACTCCTGCCATTGCCGTCTGTGCGGCGCTATGCCTGGTAGCCGTTGCTGACGACGGCGTCGCACCAGCATCCTGAACAGTCAGCCCAAGCCCCAGTACAGCCACGACGGCCATGGTCAGGGCACGACGGAAAAGCGCGGCAGAGCTTGGCATGCGACCGCTCCCGGTTCCAGGACGCCGGTGAGACGCCCGCAATCCCCCTCGCTGCACAAATCAGAACAGGTCAGACCGGGAACGAACAAGACTACCGAAGGTAACGAGATGACTAAATAACTGTCAGCAGCAAGAGCACCTCGGTCTCCTAGGAGGTATCACTCAGCGTAAACGAATAGTTATCGCAATTGGGCACGCGACGACCCTTCCTCTAACGTGCCCTGCCCACGCGCTGCGGCGGCCCGGATTCCGTACGGCGCTCTCAAAGACGCCTGGCTAATCCTCCTCCGGCGGACAACTTTGCTTCGGCCGGCATTGCCGCGCCTGGCCGCCGGTGTGGGCTCAGGACGGTGGTCCGCGGACCACGAGACCACACGGACCATTCCGGATCGCCGATGGGGCCCCATGAGTAGGGCGATGGTCTGAAGATGCCCGCCAACAACCGACGCCGACACCCGCAGCTAAGATTGCTGTGCTGGATCGAAAATGAACTGGAATTGGAACTGTTCGCTGCGGAGACGGTCAGAAGAAAATGGTGGTTGCCGTGGCCGAGGAGCCGCACACGCGGAGAGGGCACCTGTCGGACCGGCTTGAGTACCTGTTCCGGACGGTCCACCCGAAGGACCGCGGACCGTACACGCCTGCCGAGGTCGCCGAGGCGGTCAACGAGGCGGCCGGCGAGCGGGTGATCTCTTCCACCTACGTCTGGCAGTTGCGGACCGGGCGGCGGGACAACCCGACGCAGAGGCACCTGTCGGCGCTGGCCTCCTTCTTCGGAGTCTCCCCCATGTACTTCTTTGAAGAGACCGAGGCGGACCGCGGTGCTGTCCCGCCGGAACTGGTCGCGGCACTGAAGGACGACGATGTCCGGGACATGGCGTTGCGCGCCACTGGCTTGTCGGAGCGGTCGCTGCGGGCGATCAGGGACATGATCGAAAGCGCGCAGGCAGTCGAAGGCCTGGCCGTGGAAAATCATCGGAACCGGTCCAGCGACGGCTGAGCCGACCTCAGCGGTTTGCCACATATCGCTGCTTGACGAATCTCATCAACTTCAGTTCAAATAGTCAGGTTGATATCTATATCAGCACATCACGACCGAGGGCACCGCTCCCCTGCCCGGACAGCAAGGGAGCAGCATCATGCCCAAGCCGAGGCCGAAGCCGACCGAAACCGCCGTCATGCTCTCGCCGCAGCTGCTGGCAGAGGCAAGATCGGACACCGCCCGGGAGTGGAATGTCCAGGCGCTTTGCGTGGGCGCCGACCCAGAGATTTTCTTCCCACCCAGCGACGGCCCAGCTGCCGAAGCGCGGCGCATCTGTGCGATGTGCCCCGTCAATGGCCAGTGCCTGGCGTACGCGGTCACGGCCGGCGAGCCGCACGGCATCTGGGGCGGCCTCGATCCATACCAGCGGGAGAACCTGCGCCGACAGATCCAGCGGCGGGACCCGCCTGCGAGTTCACGCACGGGAAGCGCGGCGTGACACCGGAACAGCGCAGCCTCCGAGCCAGGATCGCCGCGAACGCCCGCTGGTCGCGCCCCATGGCCCGCGTCGACCAGGCCGTGGCAGCCCGTGCCGCGATCCTCGGCCGCCTGGAACTGCAGGTCGATCCCGCCGGATCCCTGACGCCCGGGGAACGAGCCGCCCTTGTACGGTCCGCCGGCCGCCGGCTCAGCGCCCAGCTGAACGCCGCGCGGGCACGCAAACGCGGGCCCGTCACGTAGTAGGCGAGAGCAAGCTGAAGAAGTGCTTCCGGCGTTCCGCGCCGGAAGCACTTTCTTTTTGTGGCGAATACCAACGACAAAGGAGAGAATAATTAGGCACACGGCTTCGGCGCGGCTAAGCACACGGCTTTATAGCATCCCGGAAAATGGTGAATTAGTGGCTATCTGCATTTATCTGTGTTAGCATCTCGGAATAGCAGCCTGGCCTCCGGAGCCGTGTGCGTAGGTTCGAATCCTACTGGGGGCACTTTTTCGAACAAAGCTTCAGAGTGTTCGAACTTCGCTGTGCCTCGCTGACCTGCACCTCCGTAACCAAGCAGTCGACTTCGTTCCCCATGCCCGCCCGGCTGGCTACTGCCTAAGCGCTTCCGCAGGTCGGAGTACGACGAAGCAACGGCCCGTAGGACCGTCTCCCCCGGAATCACAGCCCAGCTCCCACCAAACGGCAGCGGCCTCTGTCATGTCGCACGGCGCACGCTAGGAGAGCGGCCCTTGGGACCGATATCTGGACGCGAGCGCGCGGCGCCACCTAGTACTACAACAGCGTGCCGTGATCGGCGTGTCTGCGTGATCTGGCGGTCCTGACGGGCCAGGCTTGGGGCATGCTGACTGTCGTGGATGATGCGCGGGTGCGGGCAGTTGACGGGCAT
>Ga0182014_10007985_pt1 | contig 10946 bp, 10 predicted proteins | sample 612S2DmetaG_FD_120489 | JGI IMG/M metagenome (GOLD analysis project Ga0182014, IMG submission 120489) | Permafrost microbial communities from Stordalen Mire, Sweden - 612S2D metaG | ecosystem: Environmental > Terrestrial > Soil > Wetlands > Permafrost | place: Sweden: Stordalen | collected... | reverse complement strand
GGAAAGCTTGCCCACCGCTTTCAGCGGTTTCCACTGCTGCTGAAGTTTCTCGATGTGCACGAAATGCTCTCGGTCCAGGTGCATCCCACAAAGGCGAACAAGAATCTGCTGCCAGCAGGCGAAACCCCGAAGACCGAAGCATGGGTCGTACTGCAAGCCGGGGCGCAAAGTCGGATCGATGCGGGCCTCAAGATCGGAACAACCGCAGCCAGTCTGCGACTCGCACTGAAAAACAAGACCGTGGTTGACCTACTCGCTGGGTTTACACCAAAGCCGGGCGACGCGATCTTCTGCCGGGCTGGGACGGTTCACGCTCTGGGCGATGTAGTGGTGTTCGAAATTCAGCAAAATAGCGATGTGACCTTCCGCCTGCATGACTGGGATCATGTGGACCCGAAGACCGGCAAGCCGCGGGCACTCGACGTCGATAAGGCGATTGCCTGTATTGATTTTGCGAAAGGTCCCGTCGGTGCGGTTGCGCCCGTGGTGGAGACGACGGCACCGGTGGAACGCGAGCGACTGTTTGACTGTGAACATTTCTTGTTATGGCGCCTGCGCGGCGAATCGCCCTTCACTGTCGGCGCAGTGGACGTACCACGGGTTCTGGTGTGCATCGGGGGGGCAGGGGAAGTCGAGCACAACGGCGCCAGTTATGCGATGCAAAAAGGCGACGTAGTTCTTTTGCCCGCGGTAATTGGAGTCTGCAGTTTTCGGCCCCGCACCGCAGTGAACCTGTTGGAAATTGCGCTGCCCGATTGAGACGCTAAAGGAAGGACTAAGAAGGTGAAAACATTTTGAAAAAGCTAATTGTGTTCGATCTGGATGGAACACTTGCCGAAAGCAAATCGGCGGTCGATCCCGCAATGTCCGGACTGCTGCATGACCTTCTCGCGATCGTCAAAGTAGCCATCATTTCCGGAGGCGGTTGGCCGCAGTTTGAAAAGCAAGTTGTTGCAAAACTTCCTCATGACGAACGCCTCACGCAGCTATCGCTGCTTCCTACCTGTGGAACAAAGTTCTATCAGTACTCAGGCGATTGGAAGAAGCTTTACGAAGAGGATTTCACCAGGGATCAACGAGATAAGATACTCAGTTCTCTGCATAAAGCGCTGGCAGAAGCAGGCTACAAAGTCGCCAAGGTCTGGGGCGAAGTAATCGAAGACCGGGGCAGCCAAATAACCTTTTCCGCATTAGGTCAGAAGGCGCCGCTAGAAGAAAAAAACAAATGGGATCCCGATTATGTCAAGCGGAAGAAGATCAAGGCGATTCTTGACAAGCTTATTCCCCAGTTTTCTGTCCGAATCGGCGGCTCGACATCCATTGATATCACCAAGCCTGGCATCGACAAGGCATACGGGATCGGAAAGCTGCGAGACCTCCTGCACATTTCGTTGAAAGAGATGATTTACATCGGCGATGCGCTCTTCCCCGGCGGTAATGACTATCCCGCCGAAAAAGCAGGTGTGGATTGCATCCCAGTCAAGGGTCCCGAGCAGACGAAGCAGGTGATCAAAACCATCATCGCGTGCTTATCGGATCGTGAGCAGGCGGCATGACCGTGATGGCGGTAGGGAAGCAATCGACGAGCGACTTTCAGTTACACCGTCTGGGAATGTTGATGGAACCGGAGCCGGGCAACCCTCAAGAAGTGGAGGGCGTTCTGAATCCCGCTGCCGCTCGCGGCCCGGACGGTAACCTTTATATTTTCCCTCGGCTGGTAGCGCGGGGCAATTACTCGCGCATCGGCATTGCCCGCGTGCAGTTCAACAAGGCCGGTGATCCCTCGGGCGTCGAGCGCCTGGGCATTGCGCTGGAGCCAGAGGCTGACTACGAGAAGCGGGCTAACGGCGGCGGTGGCTGCGAGGATCCTCGTGTTACGTTCGTCGAACCGCTGCACTGTTATGTAATGACCTACACGGCATTTTCGTCCCATGGTCCGCGCATCGCCGCGGCAACTTCGAAGGACCTCTTCCACTGGCAACGGCTGGGGCTTGTCCCCTTTGCTCCGTATCAGGGCATCGATCTCCGCAATGTCGACGACAAGGATGCCTGCCTGTTTCCGACCGCCATTCCGAATCCTTCCGGCGAACCGGAGTTGGCCATGCTGCACCGGCCCCTATTTCCCGGCACTCGCCCCGAGGAAACCGCATATGCTCCCGCTTCCCGCGACCTGAATATTGGTCGCGAGAGTATCTGGATTTCCTATCGTCCCGTTTCGTTGGAAGCCTTTCAACCGAGTCTCGAGATTCAGTTCTCGCATCATCGCTTGGCAACTCCAGTGTCTCCCTGGGAACGGCTCAAAATTGGCTGCGGGACCCCGCCGATCCTGACGCGGCACGGCTGGCTCATTGTCTACCACGGTGTGAGAGAAATCCTGGAACCGACCAAAGAGAGTGCCAACAATGATGCGCACGAACTTTGTTACTCGGCCGGCGTGATGGTGCTCTCGAAGGAGCATCCACAAGTGATCCGCTATCGCTCGGCGAAGCCGGTGCTCACCCCGACGTTGCCGGAGGAATGTCACGGCACGGTCGCTCATGTTGTGTTCCCCACCGGCATCGACCGGCGCGACGACCTCGGCTTACCCGACCGCCTCGACGTCTATTACGGGATGGCCGACAATCGGATTGGAGTTGCGCGTCTTGACGTACCCGATACATTGCCCCCAGGCGGTGTGGCCGATTCGCCGGAAGCAAAGGCCTAACGCCGATTTCAATTCCTGTGGGAATGAACTGGGAGGCTGTCGCTGGTTGCATTATTGTGGATCTCCTTGATCATGATTGTTGCGGCCCTTGCCTGCGCGGGAGTGATCACTCTTGCTCAGAAGAATGGCCGCGCGATTGTTAGCCTCGAACCGTAGGGGGCCAGATGAAGAGCATGATAAAGCACATCATTCTTGTTACGGCTCTGGCCGCCGCTTCCTTTGCCCAAAGCGATGCCGACACCATCATCGAGCGTTCCGTCGAGGCGAACGCGGCGGATTGGAAAGTCGCTCCCGACTATGATTATGTCGAGAGTGACCGGCAACCAGGTGGAGGAACCAAGACATACGAAGAGCTCATGATTTCGGGTTCTCCTTATCAGCGACTGATCGAGGTGAACGGCAAACCGCTGTCGCCAGAACGGCAAGCCGGCGAACAGCAAAAGCTGGAGTCGACCGTCGTTGAACGCAAGAAAGAACCTCAAGAGGAACGGGAGAATCGCATCGCGAAGTACGAAAAAGATCGCCGGCGCGATCAGTTGCTGATGGAGCAATTAACAAAGGCGCTCGACTTCAAGCTGGTGGGCGAGCAAAAGCTAGGCGCGGACGAGGCCTATGTGCTCAAGGCGACGCCCCGCCCCGGGTATAAGCCGCCCAATACCGAGGCCAAGGTGTTGACGGGCATGGAGGGCGAAGTTTGGATCGACAAAAAGACATTCCAGTGGATCAAGGTCGAAGCCACAGTCATACACCCGGTTTCCATCGCAGGCTTTCTCGCCGAGGTCGAGCCGGGCACGCACTTCGAACTGGAGAAGATGGCGCTGGAAGACAACCTCTGGCTTCCCAAGCATTTCGCAATGAAATCGCGGGCCAAAATATTTTGCGTGTTCACTCGGAAGTCGCAAGCGGATGAAACTTATTCCGGCTATCACATAACTGCGCCGATTCAAGCCGCCGCCACTGAGAAGTGACCCATAGTGCATGGCAACCTTTGATAAGTCATCAACTGACACGTGGCTTGAGTCCTCACACGCTCATCACCGGGATGTGCGACTCGCGAATGATCGCATAGCCGCTGCCGTTCTCCCCCAAATGACCGCCGGAAGGCATGTGCCCGATAACCAGAACGTCTCCCTTTGCCTGGTCCACGGCTCGGTTCAGCAGCTTGCAGACATTCCCACTATCAATGATCACCTCGGCTTTGGTGCCCAGATCTTGCTGAAGTTTGGCGATCTCCCGGGCGGCGTAGCCTACGATTTCCGCCTTCCACTCTGGAACGATGTGGGGCGCTCCGGGCCCGTAAGCCTCCACCCCGCCGGTGATATGAACGAGTGTGAGCCGCGCTCCAAACTCTTTAGCGATCCGGGCAGCACGCAACACGGTGTTGCGGCTGTGCGGGTTCAAGTCAACCGCGCAAACAACGCTGTCGATAACGAACTTGCGCGCTGGCGCTGCGTCCAGCTGAGTATTGGTCCAAACCGGGCAAGTGCTCTCGTGCAGCACTTTCGCCGCCACCGAGCCCAGCAGGAAGCGGTAAAACATCCCATGGCCACGCGTCGACTGTACGATCAAGTCCACGTGTTCGTCGCGAGCGATCTGCGCGATTTCAACGGCCGGATCTCCTTTGAGCAATAAGGGTCTGACTGCAATTCCATCGAGTTCGGACCCCAGTAATTGATGCAGGTCTGTCTGTGCCCGCTCGATGATTTTTGCATGCAGATCTCCGGAGAGTTCATACCCAATCTCCAGAATGCCGACCGGATAACTCATCGGCGCGACCACGTGCACGAGTACGACCTCGGAGCCAAAATGGCGGGCCAAGAATGCGGCTTGACGAACCGCGTTGAGCTCGGCGTCAGGAACGGCAACTGGAAGAAGAATCTTATTTATGAATATGTCCATTTTCATTCCGAAGTTCGTGAATCCGGCTTGGCGACTGCAAGTTCAAAAATATTTTGCAAGTGGGCTCACGCATGAGAACTTCATCGCAAGACTTTTTTCAGCAGGTTCTATGGTCGGATTGAGCCGTTCCGATAGACCCAGCCACCTCGAAAGAAGCGATGCCGCACCATGCTCTGCCCCAGCAGAAGAAAGAGAACCACCAAGATGACCACGAACAGGAATCTTCCAATTCCGAACCGCGGCGATTTTCGTCCTGGCTGGCCGGTCGTATTCGAATCAATTGCCATCAGGATTGCGTCTCCCGCGCCACAACGCCACCTGGCTTGACGGAACGCAGCAGCAAGAGCGGACATTCCACGCGTTTGACGACTTGTTCCGCGATCGATCCGAAGACCATCGGGCGCCAACCAGAGACGCCGTGCGTGGAAATCACAACCATATCGATATGCTCTCGTTCGATTACCAGCATGATGTTTCCAGCCACGTCATCTCCAACCTCGATACTGGAACTAGCCTTGATCCCCTTGGAAGCGAGAGCTGCCTCGCAAGCGGCCAACCGTCCATCCGCATTGTCCTCTGCCTTGTGAAGATATCCTGTCTCCGGGAAAGAGACGATCTTTGTTCCCATGGGAAGCATGGCAACCACATTCACAAGGTAGAGTTCAGCGTGAAAGTGCTGAGCGAGGTCGGATGCGGTCTCGAGCGCGGCGTCGCTTGATGAGCTGAAGTCCAATGGCACCAGAATTCTCTTGGGAATGAAATGGGAGGCAGTCGCCTGTTGCATTGGGAATCTCCGTGATCGTGATTTTCAGGATCCATGCAGTTTTGTGGGCGTCGCCCAGCGCTTGTTTCAGTCGCGGCCTGGTTAGCCGGAAACGCAGGCTGCGCGCACGAAAGCAGGTTCCCAGCCCGCAGGTGTCGCAATTCCAGATTGAGCGGCTCCAGCGTCGCTCCTAAAGACCAACCGCAACTATTACGCCGTTAAATCTTCGGACTCCGTAAGTCGGCTCACAAGAAATATAGTCCGGTAGCCTGATGTCCGCGTCGAGGGTAACTCCATGGCAAGTGTCGAGCATCGACGCTTCGATTACTGATCAATATTGACCGCGGCGGGGCTTACGAGGATCAACGGCGGTTCGACACTCCGCTCGGTTTGGACGGACGCTTGCTCGACGCGTCCCACTCTCCAGGCGTCGCGACGCTTTCTCCGGCACGAACCGGGTCATCTCGAAGACGTCTTCCCAAGGACAATGAAGCGGCAGCTTTCTTTGCGTCATTCCAGAGAAGTGATTCATAGTGCACAGACTTGTCGACGCATGCGTGGAAGGTTTACAGATGAAGAAGCGTCTCAGCCCGGCAGGCTTGAGTTCCTGATTTTGAAACCCGAAGCAGCGATTAAAACATCTTGGCGACCGCATATCTGATCAAAGTTGCACCCTGCGGCGGATTCGATTGAAGCTCAAATCGTGTGCTGAGACGGTTCGCGTCAAGGGCACAAGGGAAGGATCCTCACTGGCGGCGTCGCCTCGACGCTGTCTCTGCAACCCGAGCGGCGGATTTGCTTTTCGGTTCAGCTGGCGTTTGCCGTACCTGGATCCTGGGAGAATTTTCGCGGCACCAACTAAGCAGTCCTTCGATTACGGGAGTCAAACCCAACGTCGCAGGCATCAGCGCGTACTCCACGCGCGGCGGGACCTCGGCATAGACTTGCCGTGAAATCAGCCCATCGGCTTCCAGTTCCCGTAGTTGACTGGTCAGCATATGTTGCGTGATACCGGGCAGGGAGCGTTTCAGCTCTCCGAAACGATGATCGCTCTGGTGGAGCAGGAAGAGGATTTCCAGTTTCCACTTCCCGGTAAGCATCTTAAAAGCGCGACGCAGTTCGTCCGTGTTGGAACTGCAGCTCTTGGTCATAATTTAAGTACCAGGTACGAGAATCCATCCTATCTTGACGCAATTCAGCTTTATCTTTACGCTTTAAAATCTCGAGTGCAATTTCAGTAAGGCTTTCCGCAATGCTTCATTAAATCGCTTTACTTTAACATTTCGTAAAATGTGAGATGTCTTTTTATTTTTGGAAAAACAGAATAACAAATTTCTTCTGGTTTGGTTAAGACCAAAAAACCGGGGTGGGCCGCGCTATGCCGAGGGAGTTGGTTTGGCTGGACAATGACACGTTTGCTGCCTGGGGATGCAGCGGTTGCAGTTGGATCGTATCGAAACCCGGCCCCGTTCGGGAACAGGCGCCGGCAGGAGTAAAGGAAGCGTTCGACCAGCACGACTGCGCGAATCAGCCTCGCCTCCAACCGCAGCGCCGGCGAGAAGCCTGACATTTTTCATGGGCTAGAAGATTGAGGAGAGGTTGGGCTCTTGATTGGACCTCCAACGCCCAACCTCTACGACTGTGAAGGACAACTGGCTGACAGCCCTTTGCGCCTTCACTGTGACAGGATTACCTTCACTATTCGGCTTTCGCCACCCGAGCGTATCCACCAATTTCATCCAGCAGTGGTTGCGCGGAAGCGGGAACGGCAACTTTGCCGTTTAGAATCTCCCGGCGGCTTACATCGTAACCGTACATTGCTTGATCTCCGCTCTTGTCGGCTTGCATCACCGCTCCATCCAGGCTCACTCCGGCAAATATTCCCTTGGAACGTGAATACGACAGAATCTCCGCACTCAGTTTAAGATCGGTGCCGGCGGAAGCGTTGCGGCCAACCGGGCCCGCGGCTATGGAGGCATCTGCTCCCATCTTGAATTTGTCGCTCATCAGACTTTGCAGCGCGTGATCGTTCATGAAGAGCATCACGAGGTCAGTGGACGAACCACCGATCTGGTAACCCACGCTCCCTCCATCGATCGCTACAAACATGGGGGCGCTCCAGCCGTTCGCGGTGCGACAGGTTGCCACTCCCCTCCCGTAGCTGCCGCCAAATATGAAGGCGAATTTCTTGTCCCCTGGAACGATCGCGATGCATTTTGCCGATTCCAGCAAACCCTGAGGGATACCCTGATCCGGTGTGTTCATGACCTCCTGGAAGACTTGGGCAGCCTTCTGAGTGCGATAAATGTCATCGTCGCGGTCCGATGCAACTGCGGTTAGCGTCACGACAAAAGTCAGGGCTGTAACGATCAGACTACGTTTCAACATGTTGTCATTTCTCCTTAAATAATCTCAAGACGAATCCTAAGCAGTAAGCGAACGCGTTTCTGTGCAATAAAGATCACAATCCAATCTGGTCAACGCAATAGTCCCGTGACCTAACCCAGGGCAGTTCTGCGCACCTATTGAGAATGTGCACAATTGACCAGATTTCAAATCGCCTTCTGCCTGATAGTGGGGAGGACTTCAGAGAGTCCCACGGTGAATGCATAATGAGCGCTACCCTGGTTGAGAAAATCACGCCCGACACAAATAAACGGCACGATATCGGCCACCGGAGCGAGCCACCCAAGAAAAGCCACATCCTGAGGTGGAGCTTATTTTCAGCAGCCGCCTGCGTCATCGTTCTGGGAGTTCTTCTCGGGCTAATCCAAAATCTGCTTTGGATGCGGGAGCTCGACTATGTCGGCATCTTCTGGACACTGCTGTCGGTCAAGTGGGGAATGTTTGCGGTGGCCTTGGTGTTCGCATTTCTCTATTTGTGGGGCAACGCTCGGCTTGCGGCCAAGCGCATCGACCTTTCACCCTCGACAGTCCCTCCTTTGAGGGTCACGACCATGTCTCCTGCCGGAAAAGTCTTCGCTGCCTCGGATGCGCTCCGAGGGATCAGCGCCGATTTAAGCCCCAAGGCATTGATGTGGGTGAGCGGTGTGGCCGTAATGTTCGTTTCTCTGGCGTTTGCGGCCGCAGTATCGTCGCAGTGGGATACTTATCTCAGATTTCGGTACGGCGGATCTTTTGGCGTTACCGACCCTCTCTATAGAGTGGACCTTGGCTTTTACTTATTCCGCCTTCCGTTCTATGAGTTACTGCAGGGTAACCTGGCGTTTCTTACGGTCGGCGCTCTCGCGATTCTTGGCCTATTCGGCTTGTTTGGCCTTCGGCAGTTTAAGCCAGGTCAGAAGCTTACGATCGCGGACAATACGGCCCGCCATCTGATCCTGCTACTCTTCATCTTGGCGGGCACTCTCGCGTGGGGTTTTTATCTGGATCATTACGAGCTCGTTTATTCGACGCTCGGCGTGGTTTACGGAGCCGGCTACGCAGCGGCTCACGTAACTCGGGTCGTCTTCTGGATGATGCTGGGCGCCTCCATTCTGGCCTGCGCGCTTCTTGTCCTTGCCTATCGCCGTCCACGAATCAAATTCCTGGCAATCGGAATCGGTGTCTATGCCTTGCTGTACATTGGCGGAGTATTGGCTTTGCCTCCGTTAGTTCAAGCCTTTGTGGTTCGCCCCAGTGAGCTAGTCAGGGAAACCCCATATCTTAACCATTACATCGACTTCACGCGCAAGGCCTATAACCTTGGCGGGATCCAGGAAACCGCGTACCCGGCCTTGACCGATCTAACTCCAGAGGTCCTCTCTCGAAATCAAGATACGATTCAGAATGTGCGGCTCTGGGATTCTCGGCCTTTACTTCAGACCTATCAGCAAACGCAGGCGATTCGTCTCTACTACCAGTTCTATAACGTGGATGTCGATCGCTACCATTTGTCCGATGGTTATCACCAGGTGATGCTTGCCTCGCGGGAACTTGCCTCCCAACTGCCCTCGCAGGCGCAAACCTGGGTGAACGAGGAATTGCAATTCACCCATGGCTATGGCGTGGTCATGAACTCTGTATCGAAGACCCAGGGTGGCGGATTCCCGCAGTATCTTATCGACAATATTCCGCCCGAATCTCAGTATGCCCGTCTGAATATCTCTCAGCCGGCTATCTACTACGGAGAGGTAACACCGGGCTACAAGATCGTTTCTACCGGCATTAAGGAATTTGATTATCCCAAGGGCAACGAAAATGTCTATACCAGCTATCAGGGCAAGGGCGGAATTCCACTGGACAGCGTGTGGAAACGGCTTTTATTTTCCTGGACTCAAGCCGACATCAATATTTTGCTCACTTCGTATCTGAGGCCGCAAAGCAAAATCCAGATTTGGAGAAGCGTGCAGGAGCGTATTTCGCAAGTGGCGCCCTTCTTGCTTCTGGACAAGGACCCGTACGCCGTGGTGAGCGAAGGGAAGCAATATTGGATTCAGGACGCGTATACCACCTCGGACCATTTCCCCTACGCACAGCCGCAGACCACAGGCGCGGCCGCCGGCATCAATTACATCCGCAACTCCGTCAAGGCCGTCGTCGACATGTATGACGGAACCGTTTCGTTCTACATCATGGATCCGAACGATCCCGTGCTTGCGGTCTATCGGCGCGCGTTCCCCGGCGTGTTCAAAGATCTTGCCGATCTGTCAGCGGATCTAAAAAGCCATCTGCGCTACCCGGAGGATCTCTTCGCCATTCAAGCTGCTCAATACGAGACCTTCCACATGACCGATCCACAGGTCTTCTACAACCGGGAAGATCTCTGGGTTGCGCCGAAAGAGAAATACGACGGCGCAGTCAACCCCATGGAACCCTATTACATCCTCATGAAGCTGCCGGGGAGCGAGCAACTGGAGTACCTCATCATGACTCCCTTCACCCCGCAGAACCGGGATAACATGATCGCGTGGTTGGCCGCCCGCTGCGATTTCCCCGACTACGGAAGAATGCTGTTCTATGAACTCCCGAAAGAAAAGCTGATCTACGGACCGAACCAGATTAGCGCGATGATCGATCAGAGCACGCTGATTTCTCAACAGCTCACGCTCTGGGATCAAAAGGGCTCCGGCGTGATTCGCGGCAAGCTGATTGTGATTCCGATTGAGAATTCTTTTCTTTATGTTGTGCCACTGTATCTCAAGGCCGAAGGCACGAATTTCCCGCAACTGAAACGGGTGATCGTGGCAACCGGCGACAAAGTGGTGATGGAACCATCGCTCGACGAAGCGCTGGCCTCCTTGTTTGGAACAAACCAGTCTGGAACATCCCCGGGGCAGCCGTCGCAAGCGGGGCAAACGAGCGGGACGCAAGGATTCTTGCCGAAAGCGGTATTGGATCAAGCCAGGGCCCAACTCGCGGAAGCGCAGAAAGCTATGAATTCGCTCAAGAGCCTGTTGGCGACTCCCGCAAAGTAAAGGGAACTGGCAAGTTGAAACGGCTGTGTGTTGTTGAAACGATGGTGAGCGCGGTAGGAATCGAACCTACAACCTACTGATTAAGAGTAGGCGAGTCTGATAGGGTCTTCCACGTCTTACTGCTTTTAAGAATCAATGACTTACCGACAATCAAGCCCGCACG
>Ga0182014_10007983_pt1 | contig 10948 bp, 9 predicted proteins | sample 612S2DmetaG_FD_120489 | JGI IMG/M metagenome (GOLD analysis project Ga0182014, IMG submission 120489) | Permafrost microbial communities from Stordalen Mire, Sweden - 612S2D metaG | ecosystem: Environmental > Terrestrial > Soil > Wetlands > Permafrost | place: Sweden: Stordalen | collected... | reverse complement strand
CTGGCAGCTCTCCTTCAGCGCGCCGCTCTCGATCGCCTCCGGCTGCGTGGGATTGGCGCAGTACGCGGCATTTCTATGGCCGTCGCTGGCGCAGGTTTGGATGACGCGGGAGAGGGCGCTCCGCCTGCCGCTGCTCGGACAGGTGCAGGTCGCGCTGACGGCGGGACCTGGCACGGTGGTTGCCATCCTCTGCTCTGCCGCGGCTGTCGGGCTGCTGTATCGCCCCATCAGGGCCGTTGGACAGCTCTCCAAGCTGCTCTGGTCGCTGGTTGCGGGAACGGTGGCATGGGTGATCTTCACCGGGGCGACGCATTTCGACCGCGCCCGCGCCTTCGATTTTCCCGCCGGCGCGTTTCATCCCAGCGCTGCGTTCTTCAGCGGCCTGGGCGCGGCCATGCTGGTGGCCACCTACAACTACTGGGGCTACTACAACGTGTGCTTCCTCGGCGATGAGGTGCGGGAGCCCAGCCGGACGATTCCGCGCGCGCTCCTGCTCTCGATCGCCGGGGTGGCGGCCATCTACGTGGCGATGAACATCAGCGTGCTCGGAGTCATCCCGTGGCGCGAACTGGCGGCGCCGTCCGCCAAGCCATACGTGATTTCGGTGCTGATGGAGCGCGTCTATGGAGCGGGATCGCCGGCGGCAACGGTGGCGACGTGGCTGGTCATGCTGACCGCCTTTGCCTCCGTATTCTCGCTGCTGCTGGGTTACTCGCGCGTCCCCTACGCGGCCGCCCTCGATGGCAACTACTTTCGCGGATTTGCCCATGTGGACGAGAAGCGGCGCTTGCCCGACGTGTCGTTGCTGGCGCTGGGCGCGGCCGCTTGCCTGGCGTGCCTGCTGCGCCTGGCTGATTTGATCGCCGCGCTGGTGGTGATTCGCATCATGCTGCAATTTGTGGTGCAGGCCGCGGGATTGCTGCTGCTGCGCGCCACCCGGCCCGATTTTCCCCGCCCATTCAGAATGTGGCTCTATCCCCTGCCCGCGCTGCTGGCGATGGCCGGGTTTATATTTGTACTGGTCTCGCGCCTGGACTTCCTGAAAGAAGTCCGTTACGGTACCTTGTTACTGCTGGTGGGGCTGGCGATTTACCTGGGGCGCGCGGCGCGCCTGCGGCAGTGGCCATTTTCAACCGGCGAGCGGCCATGACGGCAGCCCGGAAAAACGCTTCGAAGCGGCGCGCCATGGCCGGACGAAACCGAACTGGAGGACTTTGATGCTGAACAAATTCGTGGTCGTGACTATGAGCCTGGCGCTGTTGGCAAGCGCGGCTATGGCGCAGCAGGGCGCGCCGGCAACTGCTTCCGCGCCCCCAACCGTTGCCGCGACTCTGGACCGGCAGCTCTCTACGCTGGAAAAGGAAATGGTTCCCATGGGAACCGACATGCCGGACAGCAAGTTCAATTTTGTTCCGAGCGGCGGCGATTTCAAAGGGGTTCGCAGTTTTGGCGACCAATTGAAGCATGTGGCCATGGTGAACTACCGGGTCGGCGGCGCCATTCTGCAGGAGAAGCCTCCCATGCCCGCGGATATGGCGAGCCTGCAATCGAAGGACGCGATCATGAAGGTTTTCGAAGACTCCTTCACGTACGCGCACAAGGCCTTCGCCACCATAACGGAGAAGAACCTGGTCGAGCCGATCCCCGCCCTCTCCGGCAACGGGACGACGACCAGGCTTTGGTTGGCGGTGCTGTTGATCGGGCACGATCGCGACCACTACGGACAACTGGTGGTCTACCTGCGGATGAATGGCATCATTCCTCCGGCCAGCCGGCATTAGAAAAGGGTTGCGCGGGTGAGTCCCGTGAAAAAGGGGCGGGCAGGTTATTTCCAGGAGAGTGTCGAGCCATGAGCGACGTTTTTCGCCAGGATCTGTTCGCCGGCAAGACTGCCGTCATTACCGGCGGAGGCGGCAGTATCAATTTCGTGATTGCCAGAAAATTTGCCCAACACGGGGCGAAGCTGGGCCTGATCGGCCGCCGGCAGGAGCGTTTGGACGCGGCCGCCGCCGAGATAAGAAAAGACGGCGGCACAGCCCTGGGAGCAGTCGCGGATGTGCGCGACTATGAAGCTCTCGAGGCGGCTTTCAAGAAACTCACAGGCGAGCTGGGCGGCATCGACATCCTGGTCTGCGGCGCGGCGGGGAATTTTCCGGCTGCCGCCGCCAAAATGTCGGCCCACGGTTTCAAGTCGGTGATCGACATCGACGTGCTCGGCACCTTCAACTCCGCGCGTGCGGCGTTTGAACATCTGCGAAAACCCGGAGCGGCGGTCATCAACATCTCCGCCCCGCAGGCCAGCGTGCCGATGGCCTACCAGTCGCATGTTTGCGCCGGCAAGGCGGGCGTGGACATGATCACCCGCACGCTGGCCATCGAGTGGGGACCCTTTGGCATTCGGGTGAACTCGGTGACGCCGGGGCCGATCGCGGACACCGAAGGCATGAAACGGCTCACGCCGACCCCGGAAATGGCCGCCGCGCTGGCCAACGCACTGCCGCTGCAACGTTACGGAGAAAAGGAAGAAATTGCCGAGCTGGCAATGTTTCTTGCCAGCGACGCCGCCAAGTACATCACAGGGGCCGTGGTGCCCTGCGATGGCGGCAGCTGCCTGGTCGGCTCGGGAGCCTGGGCGCTGGCGCTGGCCGGCGCCGTGCGGTAGGAAAGTTTCAAAGTTTCAAGGTTTCGGCCGTTCTGGTAAGGGGAAAAACTACCCCACGTTAGCCAACGACGGGCGAACGTGGGGCACCCAGTCACCGCAGGCTGCCTTGCACGGGGATTCCTGGCTCTACTTCAGCCGTTTAAAGCGCGGGTTCTTCTGATATTGCCGTCCAACCTTGGCGCACGGCACCAGTTGGCCGGCCTCGAAGTAGGCCACAATGTCTGAGGTGAACGGGGTCGACCCGGTGAAGAAAAACTCGCCCACGCCGTAGGCGTTCACCGGCGCTCGGGCGGCCTCGAACTCGAGAATCCGGTCAACCGTAAAGCCGCCGCTGGCGGCGATCCGCACCTCTTGCCCGCCTGCCTCGTCGAGTCCCCGGCGGACCTCTCGAACCAATTCGATGTTCACCCCCGGCTTATCGATTCCAAGGCGCAGCAGGGACTGGTCGATCACGTCCTGCCCGGTGTCGAGCCGTACGCCGGACAGCTTGAGGCCGCGCTCCTGAAAGGCGCGGAAGACCTCGACAGAGGTTCGGACCGAATCGTTTTCGAAGTCGACCAGGGCCCAGATTGGTTCCTGGGGAAGCGCCTCGGCCAGCGCCAAAGACGCCTTGACGGTGTTGCCCTTGAAGGCGGCGATCAAGGCGTGGGGCATGGTTCCGAGGGCGCGGGCGGCAAAAGCTCCGGCCTCGGCGGCGGTCGAGGCTCCGGCCGCTCCGCCCACTTTGGCGGCATAACCGTCGTACTCCTGGGCTTCCGGGATGTCGAAGCGAGCCGGAAAGAACAGTATGCGCTTGCCGTTGGCCGCTTCCACCGCGGCCCGCACATTGGTGGCGACCCGGGTCATGCGCGAAAGCAGACCGAGGTATACGGTTTCGAGCTCGAACAGCTCCGCGACCGGCCCCACAATGTGCAGCACGCTTTCCTTGGGGGCAATCAGGCTGCCGTCTTCGAGTCCGTAGACCTCGACCTCTGAGCTGGCCTGGCCGAGTAGCTGCATCACCTGGCGGACGCCGCAAAGCAAGGCCTGCGAGCGCTGAAAAACCTGGTAGACAACCCGGACGCCGTTGTCCGCCTTCTCACAAGCGATTCGCGAGTTGATGAAATACTGGTCGGTGTAGGGAGAAACCTCGTCCAGCCTGATCATGAGCCTCCACGTACGTTAAAGCGGCGCTGGGCGGCAACTTCCTGCCCGCATTCCGCGCACTTATTTTCGCGCCTAAAAGCGGTTTGCGATCGAGTTGCCCCGGGAGCCGCTATCACCTTCAAAAAATTACCCTGCAAGGTTTTGATTCTATGCAATTGCGGGCAAACATTACAGCCTGTCGCACGCATCTACTTACGTCTAACCAGAAAGTTTCTCAAGATCTGGTGGGAGAGCTACGCAGATGGCCAAAAAAGTGGCGTTTCGCTCAGTGTTGATTTTTGGCGGGGCCGGCTTTATCGGCTCGAACTGGGCGCGCCGGCTGCTGGAAACCACGGAAGCCAAAATTCACATTTACGATAACCTGGCACGCCCCGGTTCGCGATACAACCTGGAATGGCTCCAGAAACTGGCTGGCCGCTCGGGACGCCTCCAGTTCACCATAGGCGACGTTCGGGAGCAAGCCAAGGTTCAGCGTACGGTCAAGCACGCCACTGAAATCTATAACTTCGCGGCGCAGGTTGCGGTCACCACCTCGATCGCCGACCCGCGACTCGATTTCGAAGTCAACCTCGGCGGAACCCTCAACATCCTCGATGCCGCACGCGCTTCCGGCAATCATCCTTCGGTGCTGTTTACTTCCACGAACAAGGTCTACGGAGGCTTTTCGAACGGGCTGGCCAGAGTGGAAAGAAAACGCTACGTGGCGCCGGAGAGCACGGCAGGGACATCCGAGTCTCAGCCTTTGGATTTTCACTCTCCCTACGGCTGCTCGAAGGGCGCGGCCGACCAGTATGTTCACGATTACGCCCGCATCTACGGATTGCGTACGGTGGTGTTCCGCATGTCCTGTATTGCCGGGCCGCGGCAGTTCGGCAACGAAGACCAGGGATGGGTTGCGCACTTTCTCCATTCGGCGATGCTGAAGACTCCGCTGATCATCTACGGAAGCGGCTTGCAGGTGCGGGATGTGCTGCACGTGGAAGATCTGCTGAACGCCTTCGAAGCGGTTCACAGATGTCCGGCAGTCACCCACGGACAGGTCTACAACATCGGCGGCGGTCCCGGGAATACGACCTCGCTGCTGGAGCTGGTGGATACCATCGCGGAACTCACCGGCGTCCGCCTGCGCTACGAACTCGACTCCGGACGCTCCGGCGATCAGCTCGTGTACGTCACCGACCACGCCAAATTTACCCGGGACACGGGCTGGACGCCGCAGGCTGGAATTCCGGAGATCCTGGAGAGTTTAGAGGCGTGGTTCAAGCTCAATCGCGGGAAAGTGGCCTCCACCAAGAGTACCTTGCCCCAAGCCGTGCTTGCTCCCGCGCCGGCGGAAATGGAGCGTTCGGCCTGATGAAGTATGCACTGATCAATCCCAACTGGGATTTCACGGGGTCCACTTACTTCGGCTGCCGCGACCCGCACGTGCCGCTGGAGTTGCTGTTTGCCGCCGACAAACTGCAAAGGGCGGGGCACGATTGCCTGGTGGTGGATGCCCAGACCGGCAACCTCACCATCGAGGATGCGCGGGCGCGGGTGCGCGGCCTGGAGGCCGATTTCCTGGTGATTCCGTCGGCGCCTTCCTACCTGTTCTGGCGCTGCCCGCCTCCGGAGATGCGGGTGCCGCGGCAGTGGTTTGCGGGCATCGGCGGCACCGCCCTGAAGGTCTTGATCGGTCCCCATGGCTCGGCAACGCCGCGCGCCGCCATGCGCAAGACGGGCGCCAACGTGGCCTTGCGCGGTGAGCCGGAGCAGGCGATTGCCGATCTGGCCGCCAAACCCTGGAGCCTGATCGACGGCTGCTGCTGGCAAGACGAGCAGGGCGAGCACATCAGTGCCGGCCTCGGCGTCGTCGATATGCGCACGCTCGGGGCGCTCGACTTCCGCAATTACGACGTGGAGGCGCACCACCACCGCCATCACGTCTTCTGGGGCGAAGGCCGCGGCGCTGAAATCGAATTCGCGCGGGGCTGTCCCTGGGCCTGCACCTTCTGTAACAAGACGCTGTTCCGCAACCAGTTTCGCGAGCGCAAGGTCGACGACGTTTTGCTCGAAATCGACCGGCTGGTGGCGCGCGGCGTCAACTACGTCTACTTCATCGACGAAATTTTTGGCGTCGGGAAAAATGTCATACGGCTGCTGGAGGGAATCGCCGAGCGCAAGGTGCAAATCGGCTTCCAGACGCGCATCGACCTGTGGAACGAGGAAACGTTCGAACTGCTTGGCCGCGCCCACACGATCTCGATCGAGTGCGGCGTCGAGTCCATCACGGAAGCCGGACGTAATGAGTTGAACAAAAATTGCCGCCTGAACACCGAGCGCATCAGCCAACTCCTGATCTGCGCGAAGCAACGAATTGCTTGGGTGCAGGCAAACCTGATCCTCACCGGGCACGACGATAAAGAGGCGACCCGGCGCTGGCAGGAGCGGCTGAAGGCGCACGGAGTCTGGGTGAGCGAGCCGGTGCCGATGTTTCCGTTTCCGGGAAGTCCGTTGTATGTGCAGACCTTCGGCGCGCTTCCCGACGACGAAGCCTGGGAGCGGGCGCACCAGCATTACACGTCGGTTTTCAAGGATGAAGATTACAGCGACATTCAGGAGTCGCGGCCGCTTTCACTGTCGTTTTTGGAGGCAACCGGCGAGCCCGCCCAAGAGAGTTCGCATGAGGCGAGGCGAGGGCGATAAAAAAACGGGTAGCGGCGCGGCATAGCAGCTTCGAAGCAGCAATTTTTTCGCGCAAAAATGATTTTAAGAGCAAGAGCGGACGAATGCGTCCACTTCAGGGAAAGGACCCACGGGCCAGAAAATGAAGATCTCAATCGTAGGATCGGGCTACGTCGGACTGGTTGCCGGCGCATGCCTGGCGGAAATCGGTCACGATGTAATTTGCGTGGATAACGACGCGGCGAAAATCTCCGCGCTGCAGGCTGGGGAAACAGTCATTCATGAGGAGTTCCTGCCGGAGTTGTTGAGCCATCACCGGAACAAACGTCTGACGTTTACAACCGACATGGCGAAGGCCGTGCGTTCGTCGAGTGTGGTGTTTATCGCCGTCGGCACGCCTCCGTCTGAAAGCGGAGAAGCCGATCTCTCCTGGCTGGAGGCAGTGTGCCATGACATCGCCCGCCAGATCGATTCCTTCAAGGTGATTGCCGTCAAAAGTACGGTGCCGGTCGGGACCAGCCGGTGGATCAGGCGGATACTGATTCGCTACGGAGCCCCTCTGGGATCGTTTGAGGTCGGCTCCAATCCGGAGTTCCTGCGCGAAGGCACCGGGGTCACCGATTTTCTCTATCCCGACCGCATCATCGTGGGCAGCGACGACGATCGCTGCACCGCCATTCTTCGCCAGCTCTATAAACCGCTCACCGAAGGCAGTTACATGCGCCTTAAGGGCGCCATTCCCGTTCCCGACCACGCCATCCTGCCGGCGAATCTGATCGTGACCGCTACCAATAGCGCCGAACTGATCAAGCACGCGGCCAACGCGTTCCTGGCGATGAAGATCTCCTACATCAACGCGATTGCCAGTATCTGCGAGCCCGCCGGCGCCGACATCAAGGAAGTGTGCAAGGGCATGGGCGCCGACCAGCGCATCGGCACGCTCTTCATGCGTCCGGGAATCGGGTACGGCGGTTCCTGCTTCCCCAAGGACCTGGCGGCATTCCGCGCCGTGGCTCACGAATTCGGCTACGACTTCCGCTTGCTGGAAGAGGTGATGCGCATCAACGAAGAGCAGCGGCACATGTTCCTGCGGAAGGTGCGCAGCGCGCTGTGGACGCTGAAGGGCAAGCGCCTGGCGGTGCTCGGCCTGGCCTTCAAAGGCGGGACGGACGACATCCGCGACTCGCCGGCCGTTGCGGTCATCCGCATGCTTTTGAAGGAGCGCTGCGAAATCGTGGCCTACGATCCGGCGGCCACCGAACGCGCCCGCAAGGAATTTTCCGACGCGCCGATCGCCTTCGCCACGAGCGCCTACGAGGCGGCGGAAAAAGCCGACGCTCTGCTCATCCTCACCGATTGGGAGGAATTCGCCGCGTTGGACTTTCCGCGCCTGCGTCAGGCTCTGAACCATCCCATTCTTATCGATGGCCGGAATCTCTATTCGCGGGCGGAGATGGAAAGTCACGGATTCTTCTACTTCAGCGTGGGACGGCAGGAGGCAAAGCCAAACGTCCCCGCCAGCCCTCAAGCCAACGAGCGGGAGTTTACCGGCGAAGAAAACGAGCAAGAGGATCGCAAAATTGCTTAGCCGGCGCTAACCGGCGGTTGAAAGACAGGCTTGCTCTGATGTGATCCTACCGGCAAACTGCCGAAGGCAGCTTGGGTTGGGCGCGGCTGAGTTCAAGAGGTGATCTTGACACAGTCACCCATGTCTCCCTGTATTTTTTTCAGGGCATGAGGAATCGCCGGCCAGACAGCTTCGAGGTTTTCGATTGCGCCTCGCGGACTTCCCGGCAGGTTAACAATCAGCGTCCGCTTGCGGACACCGCTCACGGCTCGGGAGATCATGGCTTGGGGAGTTTTGGCGAGGCTAGCGGCCCGCATCGCTTCGCCGAAACCAGGGATCACCCGGTCCAGCACGCTCTCGGTCGCTTCCGGCGTAACGTCTCGTGGAGAGACTCCCGTGCCGCCGGTTGTCAGGATCAAGTCAAACTCGCCGCCGTCGGCCCACTCCGCAAGTTTAGACGAGATAAGATCGGCTTCATCCGGAATGATTTCCGTGCGCGCAATCTCCACCTCGCGCCCGCTGAGCCAGGAGGCGAGCGCCGGCCCGCTGAGGTCGGCCCGCTCGCCCCGAGCCCCTTGGTCGCTTAAGGTCAGAATCGCCGCTTTCATCGCTATGCCTCGCCAACTCCCGTGCGGAAGCGGCCGCGCATGGTCACTCGTCTGCGACCATCGCACTGCAAGCCTGACCGGCTGCTGAAAAAACCGGCCCGCTCTGCGGTGAGCATACTACAGGCAAGGCGGGAATTAAAATTGCGCTTTACGAAATAGGCCCGTAGTATAGCGGTAGGACCCATGGGCCTAACTGACTCGCACGGACGCCACATCAACTACCTCAGGCTGTCGGTCACCGATCGTTGCAACCTGCGTTGCCAATACTGCATGCCTGCCGATGGGATTCCCAAACTATCGCATAGCGACATATTGAGTTTCGAAGAGCTGCAGCGCATCGCCAGCCAATCGGTTGCACTGGGAATAGAAAAAATCAGGATCACCGGAGGAGAGCCGCTCGTCAGGCGGGGTGTCGTCGGTTTTCTGGCGAAGCTGGCGGCTATCGGCGGATTAAAGGAGATGGTCCTGACCACCAATGGTCTGCTGCTGCGAAAGATGGCGGTCGACCTTCGCCGCGCCGGAGTGCAAAGGCTCAACGTGAGTTTGGACTCGCTTAATCCGGAAACCTTTGCAACCATTACCCGCGGCGGAAACCTGAACCAAGCTCTGGATGGCATTGCCGCCGCCGAAGAGGCCGGGTTTCCTCCGGTTAAAATCAACATGGTGGTCATGCGGGGAATCAACGACGGCGAGGTGTTGGAGTTCGCCGCGCTGACCCTGCAGAAGCCTTGCACCGTGCGCTTTATCGAATGCATGCCGACGAGGATGGAACCCGGATGGAAGTCGCTTTGCGTCACCGGGCGCGAGATCCTGGAACAAGTCGCGCACCATTATTCTCTGGTGCCGCTAGACCATGGCAACACGGCAGGCCCCGCAAGGGACTTCAAGATTGTTGGCGCAGCAGGCACCATTGGCGTGATTACGCCGATTTCCAATGAGTTTTGCGCAAGTTGCAATCGCATAAGGGTCACAGCCTCGGGGGTGGCAAAAGGCTGTCTGTTCGCCAGCGAGGGAGTCGATCTTAAGCCCTATCTGCGGTGCGATGACGATAAGCTCAAGGAAGTTCTGTTTCAGATCATGTGGAAAAAACCCTCGCAGCACAGGCTTTTGAACGTAGACTCCGCCCATGTGCCGTTTGCCATGGCGCAAATTGGCGGATAGCAGGCTGCTGAAAAACGCGCCGAAGCAACGAGCGAGGCGCTACCGAATGTGTAATCCAGAAGTGAAGCGTACAAGATATTGGAGGCTTGTCCTTCCCGAAACTTGTTTTTCAGCAGCCTGCTAGAGACGAGGTTTGCCTGCACGGTTTCCCAACCGCGATTCGACTGCATTGAATACTCACCTTCAGACAGAAAGAGTCACGTATCTGTCTAATTGCTCCTGGTCGAACTCCACCCCGAGGCCGGCGTGAGCCGGGGCATCGATAAAACCGTTTTTGATCGAAATGTGAGTAAAGCATCGATCGCGCAGGGGATCATCCAGGAAGGGGCATTCATACGGAAGAGTATGCCCGCTCCCCAACATGGAATAAAAATTCAGTGTGGCACTATAGAGAATTCCCGATCCCCAGACATGGGGAGTCAGTTGCACCTGATGCTGGTTCGCCAATTCGATCAGTGCCGGAAGGTTAGAGAATCCACCGCACAGAGAAAGCTCGGGTTGAAGGATAGTAACTCCGGACGCGATCAACTTCGGAAAGCCGTCGAACATAGACTCATTTTCACCGGCTGCGACAGCCAGTTCGTTACGCTGAGCGCATACCTCTTTATAGCTGCCGTAGGCGTCAGGCGAGAAAGGCTCTTCCAGCCACTTCACGCCGATCTGCTCGAGCCTTTTCATCAACTCCTTGGTTTCTTCCATGCTTCTCATGCCGCAATTAGCGTCCACCATCAAGCTCATGGTGGAGGGAAGCTCCTTTCTGATTTGACCAATCAGCCATGCTTCTTGTTCCACAGGGTATTTGCCTGCCTTCATCTTGATTCCATGATAGCCGGCTGCTATGAAGCGCTGCATCTCCGGCAAAAGCAAAGGCAACTGTTGCTTGCAGTCGGATACTTCGCGGTAGAACAATCCCGTACCATAGACAGGGATGTGCCGCTTCGGCTTAGAACCAAATAGCTCGCATACAGGTTTGTTTTCGATTTTTCCCCGGATGTCCCAGTAGGCTAGATTGAGAGCGCTCTCCAGCCGTCTGCGGATCGCAGTCGAGACAGTCACCGGCAGTTTCCGCCGCAGATGACCTTCAAGGTCTTCCCATTTGTCGAATTGGAAATTAACGAAATGCGGAAAGAGCGACTTCAT
>Ga0182014_10007982_pt1 | contig 10949 bp, 9 predicted proteins | sample 612S2DmetaG_FD_120489 | JGI IMG/M metagenome (GOLD analysis project Ga0182014, IMG submission 120489) | Permafrost microbial communities from Stordalen Mire, Sweden - 612S2D metaG | ecosystem: Environmental > Terrestrial > Soil > Wetlands > Permafrost | place: Sweden: Stordalen | collected... | reverse complement strand
GCAGGAGAGGAGGTCCAATGGCAGCTGCTGGGCCGCTCAGACTTGCGGCTGCGCCGCTTGGCGGCTCCCGCCATCTCCCCAAGGACTAAAAAGTAGCAGGGAGGGTTTTTCAGCAGAATCAGGAAAGCTCCCTGGCTGGCTCGGGCGGCGCGGCGGGCAGATACACCTTTAGCGGCACGCGCGTTTTGCCAAAGGTCGTGATGCCAACCAGCTTGACCCTGGGCTATGGCACGACTGGCAGGTCGGTCGGTTGGGTCTGCGGCGGTTTCAGGTGGAAGACGTTGCTGCCGGCGATTCCAAGATAGGGATGCCCCGACGTGTCCGCGACGAGAGTTCCTATGCCCAGGATCAACATCAGCGCAATCAACATCGAGGCCGGTAGTTTGATCAAGTGTCTCATGCCATAAGGCAAACACCGGTGGTTGATTTTGGTTATTGTTCCCGGTGTTTCCCAGTTGCCAGAATGCGAGTGGCTGCTAGACTGCGGCTGACCGTGTGTAACTGGGCGCACCCTGTTTGGTGCGCCTTTTTGATCAACCAGAGACCAGGATTTTGCATGGGCCGGTCCTATTGGTTTGAGTGTCCCAGATGCGGCTACCGGGCCAAAGTCTCCGGCGGCGCGGACCGGGGGCTGACCTTCCTCGTCCAGACCATACTCTGTCAGGATTGCAGGGAGCTGTGCGATGCCGTCACGCGGCTAAGAGTGCCGGACGACTCCCTTAAGTTTGGGGAGCTTGCTGGATGGCGCAGTGCCAGGTTGACCTCGCGGCGAACCTTGAGCGCGCCCCCCTCTTTCCAAGCCGTCCTCAACCGGTTGCCCCAAACGGGAGCGAAGCGGTTCAAGTGGCTTCCATTCAAGCTCCAGTGCCCTGTCTCGGCGATTCACCGAGTGCGGAGTTGGAACGATCCAGACAAATGCCCGAAGTGCGGCGTCTTCCTGGAAAAGAGCGCGCTGCCGTATCGGCTTTGGGAATGACGCGCTGCCGCTGAGTCTCGCCCCGAGCGGGGGCTGGGCCGCTGGTCACTTTTGCGCGTAATAAACGACTGCTGGAGGAATGTTCAGGAATACGGGAGCGGTGCGAAGGGTCTGGAACCGCGCTCGTATCCGTTTGCGGTCCATCAATGAGTACTGGAATTGAATGTACATTCCGCCCGGGACCAGCGCCCGGCTGACAGCATCAATGATGGCTGTAACCCGGTCTCTGTGGAGATTTCCCAGAGGAATGCCTGAAAGGACGAAATCCACCTTGCCCATGCCTCTTCGGTCCATCTCCGAGAGAAGGTGCTCGGCGGAATCAGGGATCATCTGCACCCGGCCGTTGATGCCAGCCATGTCCAAGTTATGCCGGCTGACGCGCGCTAGCGCGGGATTGATCTCGCAAGCCAGGATGTGGGCCTCCGGACACTTGGCGGCGAGCCGCAACGTGAGCGCCCCATTGCCAGCACCCAGCTCGATGATCCGGCCGGAGTAGCTCTCCGGCACGGGAGCAATCATTCTGTCAATCAGGAACCGCTGTGAGGGCACAATGGCGCCTGTTTGTCTGAACTTCACCAAAGCGGTGCACATGAAGTGCACATAATTTGTCACCGCGTTATGCATAGCCATTCTCTTGCAATCCGAACTTGGCTCGGCCACCGTGACCAAAAGGTACGATGTTCCGAAACGGCCTATTCTCTCGATCCCTCGAAGAGGCGGGCCCTGGCTAGGCCCTGTCTCCCGGTTCGCCTGTTGGGGCGACAACGCGGCAATGATAGCACGCCCCCGGGAAGGTTCCAACGCCTAATTTTCACAAATTGTGCTGAAGGGGATTCTCGTGGTTGCAACTTCTCCCGGCTCATCACGGCTGCAAGCGGAAGTCGCTGGCGCTCAAGGGCGGGACCGAACAATCCAGACCGGCCGCAGGGAGCGTTGCAGCCAGTCCATTGCCTGCAGGATTCGGGCCTAAGGCTTCCAGGCGAATCGGAGGCGATTGGTATCGTTCACTGCCCAGAAATTCAAAGGCCAAACCGTGGCCCCATACCTGTTGTAGCGCACGCTGCCGTCCACATAGGCGAAGTTGGAGCCACCCGCATTTATATGTTTGGTGCTGGCGCCATGGCAGCCTTGCTCAACTTTATCGAAATCATTGCCCACCCCCTCGTCCAGGTCCATAAAGTAATCCATGGCGGGGATTGGCAGGTTCTTCTTCTCACCAAACATGAGTGTATCCGACGGATAGATCACGGCCAGATCCTTCATGCTGCGCGCGGTGGTGAGTGCGTCAGCGAAGTAGTCATTCCAGCCGTTGATCAGATAACTCCGGTTGGCGCGGTCGGCAAGCGTGGCCGAAGTGAAGTCGGTCTGGGGCGGGCCGCGGAGCAGGTCGGTCGGGCAGAGCAGCATATTGGTGGTGCGGTAGTATTCCAGCAACAACGTCGGCCAGCGCCACGCGTTGGTGCGTGGGGGAAACAGGCTGTCGCTGTCGTCGGCATACAGTTTGATCGACAACTCAAGTTGCTTGAGGTTGTTGGCGCACTTGATGCGGTAGGCCGCCTCCTTGGCCCGCGCCAGCGCCGGCAGGAGCATGCTGGCCAAAATCGCGATGATCGCGATGACGACCAGCAGTTCAATGAGCGTGAAGCCAAAAGCCCTCGCCCGCCGACCCGGCTCGATCGGAGAGATTCCCGGCTGGCCACTTGGGCGGTTTGACCGCGAGCTGTGTAGAATCCAATTCATAATATTTCTGTCCTTATTCTCAGCTATCTAAACTGACGCTAAGGCCTGTTCCGCCGGGACCGTCGGCCGGCACGGCGCGCCCATCCCAGCTTGTTCCACCGTTACACTCGAATAATCACGCCCGCCTCAGCGTCAACTCCTGACACTTATGACGAGCAAACAATGGATGCTGATCGCGCTGGCCGTCGCCCTCGGCGGCATGTCGCTGTATCTGAACAAAGACTGGTTTGCCGGCGAGCTTATTCAAATCCATCATCGTTCACATCCTGCGCGGGGAGGGTTTTTCGGCCGAAACAGGCGTCCTGCCGCGTCGGACACCGACCCCGTTTTCTTTGCCTTCGACCGAAAGCTCAAGCTCACGTCGCTTAAAGTCATCCCCGTCAGTGAGATCGAGACCAACAAGTACCCGCACCCCATCTGGGATCTTGTTGCCACGACCAATTCCGTCCCCATCGCGGACTTCGCATACGGTATGCGTGTCCCCGGAATGCGGCCCAGGGTGCAAGGCGCCACTCCTGATCCGTTGGTGCCCGGCGTCAACTACCGACTGCTGATCGAAGCCGGCGGTCGCAAGGCTCAACACGACTTTGTTCCCGTGCCCCTCACGCCGTAACCGCTGCGGTTGCGCTTCGAGCCGGGGGCTTCGCGCACACGCGATCCACGGGGGCGTGCCGGAAATGCCGCCCGGCACGTACACAATTACTTACCTGCTGTTCTTAATGCCCGCAGTTGTCGTGCTTATTGAGACGGTTTAGCCTCCGGATTGGTTACAATTGACTGAAGCGTGAAACGGAAGCGAGCCGGCCACGCGGGACCCGAGGTCGAAGCTAGTGATCCGCCCTCTTGTTTCAGCGCCGAGTCCGGCGATTTGGCTCAAATCGTCCTTTACCCGCCGCCAGGGCTGGTCGTATCGTTTCAATTCATAATGACGAGCAGCCACTGACAGCGGGCGGAGATGCGTTGCTCTACCGCCAATCTCCCCATGATTGGGCTCTCGGCCAGCCTCCGCGGTGGTTCAGAACCGGCTTGGGCCAGGGGCTCGAGTGCCGCTCCCGGACGGACTCCCCATGGCTGACCAAGAGAACCCTGCGGCGGCGGTGCCCGAGAGCTTTCTGGCCAAGTTTACCGTGCTGTCGGGCGCGGTGCGCGAACTCTGGATTGTCTTTGCCCTGGTCATCCTCACCAACCTGGCTTACCGGCTGGTAAACTTCACCTTGTCACTATGGCTCACCTCGGACCTTGGGTTCAGCGACGAGAAGACCGGCCTGGTCGTCATGATCTGGTCGGCGGGGTTGACGCTGGCCATCGTGCTAGTCGGCTCGCTGACCGACGCGCTTGGTTTGCGCAAGACGTTTCTACTGGGCTTTGCCCTTTGCATCGTCTCGCGCGTATTCCTGACGTTTACGACCGTCAAATGGCTGGCGCTGGGCGGCGGCATGGCCGTGCTCGCTGTCGGCGAAGGGATGGGGTCCCCGGTGACTGTTGCCGCCCTGCGGCGCTACACTACCACAGCCCAACGATCCATCGCCTACTCCCTCTTCTACGCTATCATGAACGGCGGCTTCTTCATCGCCCTCTACATTTCGGATGCCCTGCGCGCCGGTATGGGTGAGCATGGACGTTTGGCGGTCCCCGGGTTGGGAATGGAGTTGAGCACTTACCGCACGATCTTCCTCGTCAGCCTGGCGCTGGCGGTGCCAAGCTTCATTCTGGCTTACTTCTGGTTGCGGGAGGGCGTCGAGGCGACCGACCAGGGCGTGGTCATCACTCCCGAGCAGCCCAAGTACCCCGGCTTGAATATGTTTAAAGTCTTGGGATGCACCGTCCGCGACACCCTGCGCGAGACCAGCCGCATCTTCCTCGGGCTGTGGCAGCAGCCCGGCTTTTACAAGTTCATTGCTTTCCTCTCCTTCGCAGCCTTCATCAAGATGATCTTCCTGCACATGGATTACACCTACCCGAAGTTCGGCATCCGCGAGCTGGGAGAAGGCTCCCCCATCGGGCATCTCTATGCGCTGAACAGCATCCTCATCGTCTTCCTCGCTCCGCTCGTCGGGGTGCTGACCCAAAGGATTCCCGCCTACCGCATGGTTATCTTCGGGAGCTTTGTCGCCGCCGCCTCGGTCTTTATCATGACCATCCCGCCACAGCGGTTTCAGCGCCTTGCCGACGGCAGAGTAGGGCACGCTATCGCCAATTCCTGGCTGGGGGGCTACTCGCGGATCTCACCCGACGACTTCCGCAACCTGCCCTCTTTTGCCAAGCAACTCCAATACTGCTCCAACTCGGTCAGTCTCTCCCTGAAGGAATCCCTTTCGCCGATAACCCGGGCGCTTCTCAGCCGGCAGACCGCGAACGGCTTTCTCGACGAGAGCCGGTGCCCTCACCCGACGACCGCCCTGGTTTCCGCTGCGGAACTAAAAGACGTTCCCTCCTTCCTGAAGCGACTGCAGAACGACTCGAACCCGGACAGCCGCCCGGTCTCGCAGTTTCTCTGGGACGAGTTCTCCTCAAAGGGCAGGTCTGTCCTCGGGAAGTCCGATCCGGCTGTCGAGGGCCGTCGTCCAGCGGCTCTGGCCCGAGAGCTGAACCGTGTTCTTCAAGGCGATCCTATGTATGGCAAGAAGCAGCAGGCGCGCTTGGCCGGGGTGGCGCTCTCGGAAGCGACACGGCTGGCCGTCGGATCCGACCCTGCGAGTGCCAATGACAGCCGCGTCACCCAATCGCAGATCCTCAACCGGTTACTGCTGGAGGATACCTACCCCGAGTTCATCGTTAAGAGCGATTGCCCGTTGCGAGTGGCCTTGGCGGAGGACTTAACCAAACTCATAAAAGGCCCCTCCTTTTTGGAGGCGCAGCGGTTTGCCGAGGTTCCCTTGTCCGGCGATACGAAGCAACTGCTGGCGCAAAAGCCCCAAGGCAGCAAGCTGGTTCGCCTGAACCGTTGCCTGCTGGAAGATGCCTACGCGGCCGAACTCTTGCGGAACCGGGTTGGCGTTCCCGGCAGCGTCAACCCTTGGTACGTAATGATTTTCCTCTTTGTCGTCCTCCTCTCCGTGGGCGAGGCGTTCTATTCACCGCGGCTTTATGAATACACCGCGGTCATCGCCCCCAAGGGACAGGAAGCGTCTTACATGGCCATGTCCTCACTGCCGTTCTTCTTGGCCAAGGTGGGTGTGGCCCCGGTTTCCGGTGTGCTGCTGGCCCATTTCTGCCCGGACACCGGCCCGCGCAACTCAGGAACGCTATGGCTGCTCATCGGCCTGAGCACAATGATCGCGCCGGTGGGGTTATTCGTGTTCCAGCGCTTCATCCGCGTCCATGAAGCGGGCCGCGATGAGTGATTTGAAGCGGGAATCCGCTTGCTTGCGGGGCCTTAGCCGGTAGTTTTCAGGGCGCATGAATTGGAAATGGACTTACCTGCTCGTGCTGGGCGTGGTTGGCACAGCTTCCAGCATTATGGCTCAGCCGACTAATCAAACCGACCGTATGCGCGAGTTCAGGAAGCGCGCAGCCACTTTTAACGCCATCATCACCTTGCCGCAGTTTGAGACGACTACCAACGAGATCCGTTTCAGCCTCCGGCAAACCCTTGCGGTCGGCAACGCCGCCCTGGACCGCGTTGGCGCCCTTAAGCCCGGGGAGGTCACCTTCGAGAACACCGTTCGTGCCCTGGATGACATCGGCTATCAAATCGGTCTCACGGACGACCGGTTGGGCGTAATCAAGGAAACCAGCACTGACGTCAAGCTGCGCGATACCGCCACCGACGCCCTCAAGGCGCTGGAGGAGTGGGCCGTCGGCATTGACTACCGCGAAGACGTCTATAAGGTCCTCAAAGCGTACGCGGACCGGAAGCCTAGGCTTAAAGGGGAGGACGCCAGGCTGCTCACCGAAACCATGCGCGATTACCGCCGGGCCGGCCTGGAGCTGCCCAAGCCCCAGCGCGACGAAGTGGAGAAGATGCGCAAAGAGCTAAGCCGGCTGACGACCGATTACGAATCCAACATTACGAAGGCCCAGAAGGCCGTGAAGTTCACCCTGGCCGAACTGGACGGCGTGCCCGAGAGCTTCCTGGCGCAAGCCAAGACCGGCGCCGACGAGTACACCGTGATGGCGAACATCACTTGGCATTACATGAGCGTGATGGACAATGCCAAACGCGAGGAAACGCGCAAAAAGCTGATCACCGAGCATGATAACCTGGCCCGCGCGGAGAACATTCCGTTGCTGGAAAAGATCCTGCCGCTGCGGGACGACGTTGCCCACAAGCTCGGCTACAAGACCTGGGCGGATTACCAGATCGAGGTCAAAATGGCCGGGACTGCCGCCACTGCCATCGATTTCCTGGAGAAGCTGAAGACCGGTTTGCAGCCCAAGTTCGACGCCGAGCTGGCCGAGTTTCGCCGCATCAAGATCAAGGAGACCGGCGACACGAATGCGCAGGTCCGCGTCTGGGACTGGCGCTATCTCAGTAACCAGTTGAAGAAGGAGAAGTACAACGTGGATGCCGAGCAACTGCGCGTCTATTTCCCCTACCAGCGCGTCCTCGATGGCATGTTCAGCCTCTACCAGAACATCTTCGGGCTCAAGTTCGAGCGGGTCGAGCCGCCCTATAAGTGGATTGGCGATTTGCAACTCTACGCCGTGTCCGACACCCAGACGGGCGAGCCGCTCGGGTTGTTCTACCTGGACATGTTCCCGCGCGAAGGCAAATACAATCACTTCGCCCAGTTCCCCCTTATCCAGGGCAAGGTGGTGTCCAGCGGCAAGTACCAGCGCCCAACCGTGGCGCTAATTTGCAACTTCCCGTCACCCACCAAAGACAAGCCGTCGCTGCTTTCGCATAGCGACGTCGAGACCATCTTCCATGAGTTCGGCCATGCGATGCACTCGATGATGACTCGCGCCAAGTATGCCCGGTTCTCCGGCACCAGTGTCCCGCGCGACTTCGTGGAAGCGCCCTCCCAGATGCTCGAGAACTGGGTCTGGGACAAAAAGGTGCTGGATAGCTTCGCCGCAGATTATCGCGACCCGTCGAAGAAGATTCCGGCCGACATCCTGGCCAAGCTGTGGGAAGCCAAGCTCGCGACCGAGGGGACGCGTTACCGCCGCCAGCTTTCCTTTGCCCTGGTGGACCTGACGTTGCACACGCAAATTCACGACAGCAACGCGGCGGAAGCGTTGCCGCTGGCGAACAAGGTTCTCGGCGACGTGTTTCTGCCAATGGTCCCGGACACCGCCTTCGTGGCTTATTTCGGGCACCTGATGGGCTACGACGCCGGCTATTACGGTTACGCTTGGGCGGACGCGATTGCGGCAGACATGGCCACCGTCTTCGAAAAGGCGCCCAACGGCTACTTTGACCAGGCGGCTGGGCGCCGCTTGCGTGTGGAAATCTACGAGCCGGGCAATTCCCGCGACGTGAACGAGTCCATTGAGAAGTTCCTCGGTCGCAAACGCTCACTGGAGCCGTTCCTCAAGAAGATCGGCATCGAGAAGAACTGAGCGCTGACGTCAATCCATCAGCGCGGCGAAGCGCAGGCCGCGGGTGCTGATGCGCAGCTCGCGGAATCCGAATTCCTCCATTACTACTTGGTAAATTGCCACGCCCATGAGGATCACATCGGCGCGGTTCTTGGGCAGACCAATGGTCTCCTTCCGCGCCTCCAATGGCAGACTCCACAACCGTTCCAGATGCCAGGACACACGCTCTGCGCTCAGGCGCGTAGCTTCGATTCGGGCGCGGTCGAATGCTTCGAGTTTGGCTTCCATGCAGCCCAGAATGGTCGCCGCGCCGCCGACTCCCACCAGTTGCACTCTCTCCCCTCTTGCTGTGCTGCCTTCCATTTCCGACAGCAGTATGGGGCGCACTTCCCTCTGAAGGAAGCCCCTCAGCCATTGGCGGCAGGCGGCGAGTTCGGCTGGTTTGGGTGGGTCGTTGCATGGAGTGGTCTCCAGCAAACGTACGGAGCCGATTGGGAAGCTATGGCGGAAACTGGTGTGCCCCTCGCTTCCGAGCGTGAACTGGGTGCTGCCGCCGCCGGCATCCATGAGCAGCAGGGGCGCTTGCGCGAGCTGCGGGTCAGTGGTCACCCCCTGAAAGCCCCAGTCCGCCTCCTGGTCGCCCGAGATGACCTCGACCTTCAGGCCAGCGGCGTGCTCAATGGCGACAACCAACTCCTCACGGTTCACCGCCTCGCGCACTGCACTGGTGGCAATGACCCGAATTGAGACAGCTTGGGCAGCACGAGCAATGTCGTCAAAGGTGGCGACAGCGGTGGCGGTAGCGGCAATTGCCTCGGGCCGCAGGCGGTGCGTCTCATAGAAGTCGTGCCCGAGGCGAGTTTGTTTGCTCTGCTCGCAGATCGGCTGAACCTCATGGCCGGCCACATCGGCCACCAACAATTTCACACTATTGGTGCCGACATCGATCACGGCGCGACGGATGGGTGCCATGGGGCGAGTTTAGGCCGTTGCCTGGCAAGAGCACGAGCATTTATCCCAAGCTGGTTGCTCCCAAGGCCCCGGACAAGGTCCGAGCAGGCTAGGAATGCCGGTAACAAACCGACGAAGGGTTGGCGTCGTCCATCCAGAGACTGGTGACCCCTAAAAGGCGATCAAGGTGGTCTTGGTGATCCGGCCTTTGCGGCAGAGGTCCACTTTGCGATCGATGCGGAAGATCTGGGCGGCGCCGGCCAGGCCCACGGTCGCTCCGTTCACTGGAAGGGCCCAGAGCTTGCGCTCTTCGATGCGACCGTGGGCCTTATCGAGCGACAGGGCCTGAGGGGGGAAGTTTGCCTGGGAGCAACTGCTGGGATTTGGCCAGTGCCAGGGGTTGGTTGTCTTTAAGAAAGAACCAATAGTCGCCGCTCTTCATTTGGGTGATTTGGCGGCAATTGGCTTTTACGGTATGGGCCCGTATTGGCGATGATCAGAACCCCGGCCAAGTCCATCTGGGAGAGATGGGCGTTGCTGATTAGTATCACAAGGCGGATGCTTTGGTATTAACCAGGGGCCAAACTCGGAACCAGCGCAACCCGGCTAAAGCCGCCCAAAGCCACAATGGGGCGAATGCAGAAGGAAGAAGGATGAATGCAGAAACGGTCGTCAAAATCGCCCAACGCCACATCAAAGCCACCGCTTAGCCTATTGATGTGGTGTACGGATCGTGTACGCCTGGTGTACGGATGGTGTACATAGCCACCTGCTAGCTATCCCAAAGCCATCCCAAAGCCATCCCAAAGCCATCCCAAAGCCATCCCAAAGCCATCCCAAAGCCATCCCAAAGCCATCCCAAAGCTCCCACAAGGCTCCCACAAGGCTCCCACAAAACCAGGTACATGCGTGGTTCAAGCCAGGTACAAGCCATGTGCTTGGGAGGGGATTGGGAGGTGCAAGCCAAGTACATGCGTGGTACAAGCCACATCCAAGCCACCCCGGAAGCAGGGGAAAGCCGGAAAATTGGGCGGACGCACCTTGTGCTTCCCTCGAGCTTCGGTGGGGATTTCGGTCGCAGCACGGCGTCTCCGCCGAGACCGTGCCCGGTATAGACAGCTCTGGTTTAGCAGCTTTCCAACGGAATCAGAGGCGGATATCCCACCTGCATCGCCGGAAAACCAAGGGCGAGGCCGCGCGAGGCAGTGCCGTACGGCTCAGCCGACTTCGCGTACCATATCGTGGCCGCCGAATGGGTTGGGCACACGGACGGTGCATGCGGGGTCTTCGCACCACTCGCCATCGACGATGAACAGGTAGCTGTGCTTGCCGGTTGGCAGCTTGAGGGACGCGGTCCATACACCGTCCTCGCCCTTCTCCATCACCACCGCTCCCTGCTGCCATTCGGTAAAATCGCCCACCAACAGCACGCTGGTGGCCGCAGGCGCCGCATAGCGGAAGGTCTGTGTCTTTGGTTTCTTAGATCGTCTGCTCACTGGTAATTATCCTTTCCCGGACCTGACCACGGCTTCCTCGGCAGGAATTCCCGCCAACGGACGCCTCTTGCTATGGGCTCTTAGGCCCCGGACCGGTCCGACACGAAACAGGTCACTGCTTCGTTGTGGTAATCGTAGTGTCGCCCTGTCACACGTAGGCGTCAACTGGAAAAACAGTAGCAGTTCTCGCTTTGGCCATTTTGCTCCCAAGGTGGGGTGGCAAGTAACTGGCAAAGGGTGGCCGGGAGATGCCGGTGGCCGGGCGAGTGAGAGATTGGTAACCGGTCGGAGGTTTCTGG
>Ga0182014_10007979_pt1 | contig 10954 bp, 6 predicted proteins | sample 612S2DmetaG_FD_120489 | JGI IMG/M metagenome (GOLD analysis project Ga0182014, IMG submission 120489) | Permafrost microbial communities from Stordalen Mire, Sweden - 612S2D metaG | ecosystem: Environmental > Terrestrial > Soil > Wetlands > Permafrost | place: Sweden: Stordalen | collected... | reverse complement strand
GTCTTCTTCGGGGGCGGGGATTTTATCCAGATCTGGAAGAGATTCGATATTGATTGAATGAGCCTGGGCGGCGGTGCGGAAGTCGCGAAGTTTGCCTTTGCTGGTGGTGGCGGCGTAGAGGCGGAGGGCCATGAGGTGAGTTTAATGGTCCGAGGAGAGATTTTGTGGTCTTTGGAATTGGAAATGAGCGTGGGCGTGGACGCCCACGCTACAGCCGGTCAGGAGACCGGCGCTACATTGGTATGGAGACCGGCGCTGCATCTTATGTCGCGAAGTGCGAACTCGAGTGGAATTTGGAGCTAATTTGAGGATACGTTTCACCAGTTAAACGAGCGTTGAAACAATGGCCCGAAGGCCTGCGGAGGGCTTTTGACAAAGGCAGGGCGGGTTGCTTAAGGTTCTTCTTTCCGGAAAGTATTTCATTTGGGAAAGCGGCTGTGTGAAAGTGCGAACTTTTACCACGGCGCGTAGGAGCGGGTGATGACGACGAAGCAAGCCATTCATTGCGGAATTCTGGGATTGATTTGGGCGGTGGGGATTCCTGCCGTTCTGGTTGGACAGACGAGCCAATCGCTACCACCACGCAGCCTGGTGGAGGAGTTTCGGCAGCCGCCGGACAGCGCCAAGCCTTTCGTCTGGTGGCACTGGATGAGCGGGAATGTGACTGAAGCCGGCATTACGGCTGATCTCGAATGGATGCATCGGGTGGGAATTGGCGGGATGCATATGTTTGACGGCGATATGGGCGCGCCGCTTTTTGTGGACAAGCCACTGATCTGGATGACGCCAGAGTGGAAGTCGGCCTTGAGGCATGCTGCTGCCGAGGCAGATCGCCTGCACATGGAGATGTCCATGGCTGCTTCGGGCGGATGGAGCGAGACGGCCGGTCCCTGGGTGAAGCCGGAACAGGGGATGAAGCGATATGTATGGAGCGAGACGGTGGTGGAGGGGCACTTCAGCGGCAAATTACGCCAGCCGCCGTCGGTGCTGGGTAAGTTTCAGGATTTGATGTCTGCGCCACAGAGCGACGATAAGCGGGATTTGACTTTGACTGGAGCCAAACCGCAACCGGCGCCGGCCAAACGGGAACCTACGCCGGAGCTTTATGTGGACCAGGCCGTTGTGGCTTTTCCGGTTCAGGATGAGGATGCGGTAACGGCGGCGCAGAAGCCGGTGATTACCTGTAGCTGCGGAGCGATTGACGGGGCCGTTTTGCAGGATGGGTCGTTTGCAAAGTCCGTTGATGTCGCCCACTCGGAGGATGGGACGGCGTGGGTGGAGTTTGCCTATGCCAAGCCGCAACTGGTGCAGTCGGTGCTGTACGGGGGCGGGATGATAAGACCGTGGTCGGGTTTGGCGCTTAAAGCGGGCAGGATTGAGGCCAGCGACGACGAGAAGGAATGGAGGACGCTGGCCGAGTTGCCCGGCAGCCCGAAAGCGGCAGGTTCCATCAACTTTCCCGTACGCACGTTTGCAGTTGCTCCGGTGAAGGCGCGTTATTACCGGTTGTTTTTCGACGGCCCCCAGGCGTCCCCACACAGCAGGGATAACACGAAGAAAAAGGAACAGAATCCGGTAGAGCTATCGGAGGTTGAGTTTCTGGCTGCTCCGCGCGTGAATCGCTGGGAGGATAAGGCGAGCTTTGGAATCTATGCGCCGGGAACGGATTCCCCGGTTGAAGAAGTGAAGCCGGGCGAGGCGATCGATCCGCAGAAGGTGATCGACCTGGCGGGGAAGATGCGGCCGGATGGAACGCTGGATTGGGATCCGCCGGCGGGGAAGTGGATTGTGATGCGCCTGGGCTACGCACTGACCGGCGAGGTGAACCACCCGGCGACGCCTGAGGCTACAGGTCTGGAGGTAGACAAGCTGAGCAAAAAGGACGTGCGGGCCTACGTGGAAGAGTACGTGAGGATGATCTCCGAGACGACCGGTCCGTACTGGGGCAAGAGCTTCAAGTCGTTCCTGATGGATAGCTGGGAGGCGTCGCAGGAGAACTGGACCGAAGAGATGATGCAGGAGTTCAAGGCTCGGCGCGGTTATGAAATGACGAAGTATCTGCCGGTGCTGACGGGCAGGTTGGTGGGCAGCCGGGCGGAATCAGAGGGTTTCCTGTGGGATCTGCGGCGTACCCAGGCGGATATGCTGGCGGAAAACCATTATGGAGTTGCTACCAAATATTTTACGGAACACGGCGTTGGGCTTTATGCCGAGGCGATGGGGATTGGATTGCCGACGACTGGCGATGGATTGCTGAACAAGGGGCAGCTGACGGTGCCGATGGGGGAATTCTGGCCACCGATGCCGGGCGAGAAGATGGGGCGCGAGGACGAGGCGGACGATCGCGAGGCTTCATCGGCCGCGCATATTTATGGCAAGCCGCTAGCGGCTACCGAGTCCTTTACCACCGGGCCTGAACTGGTGGCGTGGGGGCAGACGCCGTTTTATTTAAAAGGGCTTGCCGACGAGGCTTTTTCTCGGGGCATCAACCGGATTATTTTTCATACCAGCGATCAGCAGCCGTTTGTGGACGATGCTCACAAGCCGGGTATGACGCTGGGATACTTCGGGCAGTTTTACACGCGCAACATTACCTGGGCGGAGCAGGCAGTGGCGTGGAATACCTATCTGGCGCGCTGCTCCTTTTTGTTGCAGCAGGGCAAGCCGGTGAGCGATGTGGCTTATTTTTATGGGGAAGATGCGCCGGCCACGGTGCCTTATTGGAAAAAGATCGATCCTGCGCAACCCACGCACTATGACTTCGATTATGTGAATGCAGACGTTCTGCTGCACGGCTCATCCGCAGCGCCTGGCGAGTTGCATCTGGCCAGCGGAATGAGTTACCGGCTGCTGGTGCTGCCCTATGATTTGCATAAGCTGTCAGTGCCTGTGCTCGAAAAACTGCTAGCGCTGGTATCCCAGGGCGCGGTGCTGCTGGGACCAAAGCCGGATGGATCGCCGAGCCTGGCCGACGGCAAGGAAGGTCAGGACGAAGCACGGATGATCGCGGATAATCTTTGGGGCAGGGGAAACGCTGCGGCGGGCGTGCATGCTCTGGGCAAAGGCAAGATTTATACGGGGAAGAGTATTGAAGACGTTTTGGCAGCCGAAAATGTTTTGCCAGACTTTACCTGGAGCAAAGCGGAGAATGTGGGCGAGGAGATTTCTTACCCGCTGCCTGCCGGCGACTCGGACGATGACCTGGTATTTATTCATCGGACTTATGGGACTCGCGAAATTTATTTTGCCGCCACGCAGAAGCATCACAGCTTCGATGTGAAGGCGAGTTTCCGCGTGACGGGCAAGTTACCACGGCTGTGGCATCCGGAAACCGGCGAACTCGAGCTTACGAGTTACTCAATCGAGAACGGGCAGACGATTGTGCCGCTGCATTTCGATGCGCAGGGATCGGTTTTTGTGGTCTTTGAAGGCACGGTTACGGTGCCTACACGCGTGGCTCCGGAGAGAAAGCAGGTGAAACTGGCTGCCGTGGGTGGAACGTGGAAGCTGACTTTTCCGCCCAACTGGGGCGCGCCGGCAGAGGTGGAGCTTCCCAAGCTCATCTCATGGACAGACAGCGCCGAGACCGGCGTGAAGTACTTCTCAGGGACTGCGACTTATCGCAACAAGTTCGTTGTGCAGAAGGATTGGTTCAAGCAGAATGCCAGGGTGATGCTCGACCTGGGAGCGGTGAAGGAGATTGCCGAAGTGACCATCAACGGCAAGCCGGTGGGCGGAATTCTGTGGAAGCCTCCGTTCGTGATCAACGTTACCGACGCTCTGAAACCGGGAGTGAACGAGCTGAGCGTGCAGGTGACTAACCTGTGGCCCAACCGCATGATCGGGGATTTGCAGCCGCGCGTGACGAAGACTTACACGTGGACGGACTTCAAGCCGTTCAAGGCGGATTCGCCGCTGCTGGAATCTGGTTTGCTTGGGCCGGTCACGGTGTGGAGAAACGAATTGGCTGGTCCGGTTATTCCAATCAAATGAGCGCGCAATTGAAGAGCCAGGGCTCACAGGGAGAGCGAGTGAGGACATGAATAAGAAGCGCTGGACGCCTTGGGCGATGATTCTGGGAGCGTTTGCTCTGCCGTTAGCGGGGCTCGAGGTTCCGGCATTTACCGGGGCGGTGGAGTTGCGCGTCGACGACCTGAAGACTCCGCTGGGGATCGATGATCCGTCGCCGCGGTTTTCCTGGCAGTTGCGGGATCCGGCGCGAGGCGCGAAACAGAGCGCGTATGAGGTGCGGGTGAGTTCGCAGCCTGAATTGCTGAGGAGCGATGCGGCTAACCCTGACGTTTGGGACAGCGGGCGGATTGAATCAGGCAAGTCACTGAATGTGCGCTATGGAGGACCGGCGGTTACGCCAGGGACGCGCTACTTTTGGCAGGTGAAGCTCTGGGATGCGGCGGGCAAGCCGTATGCGGAGAGCGAGGTCAGCTGGTGGGAGACGGGACTGCTGAAGCAGGAGAACTGGCGCGCAAAGTGGATTGGGTATGAGACAGCGGAAGAGGATGCGGTGCGTCACGCTCCAGCTCTTTGGATCGCAAATCCGGATGCTCTGACGGGGGCCAAGAAGAAGGGCGGGGAACAGCACATCGCCTACCGGGAGACGGTTACGCTGGCCAAACCGGTGAAGAGGGCTGTACTTTACGCGACGGCGCAGGACACGGTTTCGGCGTGGGTCAATGGGGAGCAGGTCCTCACGGCCGAATCGCTGCCGGCATGGAAACATATGCCGTGGAAAAAGTTTGTGCGCGCGGAGGTGAGTGGGGAACTGAGCCTCGGTGCGAACTCGATTGCCGTCGAGCAGGTTCATTATTTTGGCAAGGGTTACGGGGCGGCCAAAGACGATGCGCCGCCGCTGAATGCAACGCTGTTTGTTGAGTACGCGGATGGAACTACAGGGACGTTTACAAGCGGGACTGATTGGATGACTACGGCGCGTCTCAAGAAGGGTAAAGCTGCGACAGGCTGGCACGAGAATAGCTTCGACGACCGGGGATGGAAGAATGCTGTGGCATGGAAGCAGAATCTGAAGCCGGATGATGATCCGCTGGGGCACCCTTGGCTTCCTGATTCGGTGAAGTCCCTGCGGCACTCGTTCACCGTGGAAAAGCCGGTGAAGTCGGCCAGGCTGTATGCAACTGCGCTCGGCGCTTACCTTATAGGCCTGAACGAGTGGTGGGGCACGGGCGACCAGGTGTTGGCCCCAGGATGGACCGACTACCGCGAGCACGTCTACTACCAGACTTATGATGTGACGGCACAAATCCGGCAGGGAAAAAATGCGATGAGCGCACTGCTTGCGCCGGGGTGGTATGCAACGCCGCTGCAGGGAGAACAACAACCAAACAATTACGGCGTAACGCCGCCGGCGCTACGTGCGCAGTTGCGGATTGAGCACACCGACAGTAGCGTGGAGTGGGTGGTCACCGACGAGAGCTGGCAGGCTTCGGGATCGCACATCCTCCACTCGGAGTTGTACGACGGCGAGACGATGAACCCCGACCCCAACGAACAATGGGTGGGTATTTCCAGTCCTGAATTCGACGACAGTTGGTTTCACGCACGAGCGATCGTTATCCATCCCGCCCCGGTGCAAATCGAAGCTCAGGACTTTCAGCCAATTCGCGTGGAGCGCACATTGAAGGCTGTGGCGCTCACAGAGCCGAAGCCGGGAGTGTGGGTTTACGACTTTGGGCAGGACCTCACGGGTATCGAGACCCTGGACCTGCACAACGGTGAGAAAGCAACGGTGCGCATGCGCTTTGCCGAAGTCTTGAATCCGGACGGCATGCTCTACACAGATAATCTGCGGACCGCAAAGTCGACCGACACCTTTATCCTTGGCACAGGACACGTTATCATTACGCCTTTTTTCACCTTTCACGGCTTCCGCTATGCGGAATTGACCGGGTTTCCCCGGAAGCCGGACATCGACGCTGTGAAAGCGAACGTGCTGCATACCGATGCCGCGTTTACAGATAAGCTCGATACCAGCAGCGCGATGATCAACAAGCTGTGGAGCAATATTCTGTGGGGGCAGAGGTCGAACTTTGTTGGCGTGCCCACGGATTGCCCGCAACGGGATGAGCGGCTGGGTTGGATGGCGGATGCGCAGGTATTCTGGCGCACGGCCAGTTTCAACATGGACCTGGCGGCATTCACGCGCAAGTATGCGGGGGATATGCGAGGTACGCAGGCTGGCACGCCGTACTATGGCGTCTTTGCGCCGGGCACGATTAAGGAGTCGTCGGGGTCTGGGGCCGCTTGGAGCGACGCGGGGGTGATTATTCCGTGGACCTCGTGGCTGCAAAACGGCGATACCAGCGTGATTGACGAGAACTGGGCGGCGATGGAGAAATTTCTCGATGCGATTGAAGCTGCCAACCCAGACGGGTTGCGGAAGAAGGATGCCGGATCGGAGTTTGGAGACTGGCTCTCGCCAGAGGGGAAGACAAACTACACGCTGCTGGCAACGGCGCTGTGGGCGTATGACGCGACACTGATGCGGCAGATGGCGCACGCTACGGATCGCGCGCAGGCCGAGGAGAAATATGCGCGGCTGTTTGATAAGATTCGCGCCGCGTTTCAGAAAGAGTTTGTTCGCGCTGACGGCTTTGTAGCCGGAGCGGACAATGGCGGGGAATCGTTCGGCGGGCTCAATAATCCTAATGCCAAGAGCAAAGGCGGCGATACGCAGACTGGGTACGTGTTGGCGTTACATATGAACTTGCTGCCGGAGGATCTGCGCGCAGCTGCAGCGCAAAGGTTGGTGGATAAGATCAAGGCCAATGATGGGCTGCTGGGTACGGGTTTTGTGGGAACGGCGTATTTGCTCGAGGAGTTGACTAGGAGCGGGCACGCTGATGTGGCTTACCAGTTGCTGCTCAACACTAGATACCCCTCGTGGGGATACGAAGTGGAACACGGCGCCACGACGATGTGGGAGCGGTGGAACGGCGACAAAATGCGTGACGATCCGACCATGAATTCTTATAACCACTACGCGTATGGCGCGGTGGGCGACTGGATTTATCGGTATGCGGCGGGCGTGGACGCAACGCCGCTGGATGCGGGGTTTCATACGGTGGTGCTGCATCCGGTTTTCAATGCGCAACTGGGCAGCATTGCGTTTGATTATGACTCGGCGTATGGACGGATTCATTCCGACTGGAAGGTGCAGGGAACTACGACGGCGTGGCATGTGACGATTCCTGCCAATACGACGGGCTGGCTCAAGCTGAGTGCGGAAGAGGCGGCGAAGTATACGCTGGAGGGCGTTTTGTTGAAGCAGAGCAAGCTCGCGAAAGCGGCAACTCGCGGGCAGGAGAGCGGGTTTGAACTGGCGGCGGGGAGTTATAGCTTTTCGGTTGAGTTTTAACATTTGCGAATAAGGGAGAAAGAGTGACGTCAATCGTAGCTGGAATTGGGTGGCACCTAGTGGGAGCGGCATCGGCCGCGGCGTTTTATGTGCCTATCGAGAAGGTAAAGAAGTGGTCGTGGGAGACCACATGGGCGGTGGCCGGGTTGTTCTCCTGGATTCTGTTGCCGATTGGCGTGAGCTTGCTGCTGCTGCCTGATTTTCACGGGTTCTATGCGTCGATGGATGCGCACATGCTGATGAAGGTCGCGTTTTTCGGAGCCATGTGGGGCATCGGCAACATTAGCTACGGCTTGACGATGCGGCACTTGGGGATTTCGCTCGGAGTGGGCGTGGCCATCGGCGTGGTGCTGGTTGTGGGCACGCTGGTGCCTCCGATCATGCATGGGCAGGCCGCGGCATTGTTCCATAGCAGGAGTGGCGAATTGGCAATGCTGGGGCTGGTGATGGCAGTGATTGGCATAGCGCTGGTCTCCTATGCCGGCCATCAGAAAGAGAATCAACTGCGCGGCGAGCTGAGGGAGTTCAATTTAAAGCTGGGGGTATTTCTCGCGATTTTGTGCGGAATATTCTCATCCGGCATGGCTTTTGCAATGGACGCGGCGGAGCCGATGAGAGCCGCGGCGCTTCATCTGGGAGTGAACCCGCTGTATGCGGCGCTGCCTAGTTATGTGTTTATCATGGGCGGCGGCGCAGTGGTCAATATGAGTTACTGTTTCATTCGCCTGGCGGCGCTGAAGAGGCTTTCGCTGCGCGACGATCTGCGGCAGCCGGGCGGAACGCTGCTAAGGAATGGTTTGCTGGCGGCGACGGGCGGGATTATGTGGTATTTGCAGTTCTTCTTTTATGCGTGGGGGCAGGCCAATATTCCGGAGCGGCTGGCGTATGTGAATTGGATGCTGCACATGAGCAGCTATGTTCTGTTTGCTGGAATTATTGGGCTTGCACTGGGCGAGTGGGCTGGAGTGGGAAGCAGGCCGCTTCGACTTCTTTGGGCGGGGATGATTTTTATCATTGTCGCAGCCAACCTGGTGGGGATGGGGATGGCGTCGTAGCTAAGGGACCACGGGACCGGAAGTTGCTTATTCGTTAACTTGCGTTGGGATATTTGGCGATTGAATGTGTATATGTAAGACCACGGAAAATCGCTCGATTTGGACATCTGAAGTTTTTTTGCGAGACGGCGCTGCTCCGTATTGAGTTATGGCAGCGGAATATCGGCATCTAATCCTTGTGCGATCAGGTCTTGGCGGAGGCGCTCTATTGTGGTGAAATGGATGGCTTTTATGCCGAGCGAATGGGCTGCTTCGACGTTGATTAATTTGTCATCTAGGAAGAGTGACTCATCGGGGCGGACGCCTAGCTTATCCAGGCATAGGCGATAGATGGCGGGGTCGGGTTTGGCCATGTGCCACTGATAACTCCAGATGAGGACATCGAAGCGAGGGAGCCAGTTGAAGGTGCGCTCCACGCTGGCCAGCACATTGTCGCCCATGTTGGAGAGGATAGCGGTGAGCAGGCCGCGCTGCTTGAGTTGCAGTTGCCAGGCGAGCATGGCTGGGTTTTCTGTGGACCACATCCGGGCATCGAGGTTGCTTAGCTGTTCAACGGTTCCGGGGGCGAGGTTGAGGCCGGCTTCGTGCACGAGCTTTTGCCAGAAGGTGATTCCGGTGAGTTTGCCTTCGTCGTAGGCGTGACGGTCTGCCCAGTAGAGGCTCTCGAAACGGGCTGGGGGCAAGCCGATGATGCGCAGCAAGGCTTGGTGACATCCGGGATCCTGCGGACCGGTTAAAACCATTCCATAATCGAAGATGACCGCGCGCAGTGCCAATGTTCCTCCCGGGTGGAGTCCGTGTATGGTTGAAAAGGACGCCTGCTCTTATTGTGGCACCTGCGGTGCGGCAGCCTTTTCTGGATTCTTGCTGAGGGAAGAGATTGATGCGCTTTTCACGGAGGACGGGCTGGAATACGGAGGAGAACGAACTGTCGCGGGTGCACCGCCTGCGCTCTGAGGCCGGATTGCCGATTGCGGATCTGACGGCTTCGAATCCGACTCGCTGCGGCTTTGAGTATGCTCCGGAATTGCTTGCGTCGCTGGCTGATCCTGCCGCGCTTGATTACGATCCGCAGCCGCGAGGAAGCCTGCGCGCGCGGGAGGCAATTTGCGGCTACTATGCGGATCACGGTGTACGGGTGAGGCGTGAGCAGATTGTGCTGACCACCAGCACCAGCGAGGCTTATAGCTTTCTCTTCCGGCTGCTTTTGGATCCTGGGAATGAGATTGTGGCTCCGCAGCCGGGATACCCGCTCTTCGATTTTCTGGCGGGGCTGGACGATGTGCAGCTCAAGAACGCACCGCTCGTTTACGACCAGGGCTGGCAGATCGATCCGGAGGGATTTCGGCGGGCTATTACGCCGGAGACGCGGGCGATCATGCTAGTGCACCTGAACAATCCGACGGGGCATTTTACGAAACCGTGGGAAGCGGAGGAGTTGGCGCGGTTGTGCCGGGAGCGTGATCTTTCGCTGATTGTGGATGAGGTTTTTCTCGACTACGGATTTGCGGGAAGCGGACGGAGCTTTGCGGTGGGACTGGAGGGGGTTCTGGTTTTTGTGGTGAGCGGGCTGAGCAAGATTGCCGGTCTGCCGCAGATGAAGGCAGCCTGGATTGTGGCGACCGGGCCGGCGGAGGAGCAGGCGCTGGCGAGGCTGGAGGTGATTGCAGACACGTTTCTCTCGATGAATGCGCCGGTGCAATGCGCGCTGCCTAAATGGATTGAGGGACGCGCGGGGATTCAGAAACAGATTCGGGGACGCGTGGCGGCGAACCTGGCTGAGTTGGATCGGGGGCTGGGGCGGCTGCGCCAGGTTCAGCGGCTGGAGATGGAGGGTGGATGGTATGCGACGTTGCGGATTCCGGCGTTGAAGCCGGACGAGAAGACTGTTCTGGAATTGCTGGATCGTGGGGTTTGGGTGCAGCCGGGATACTTTTTTGGAATGGCTGAGTCGGGCTGGCTGGTGGTGAGTTTGCTCGCGGCCGAGGGGGAGTTTAAGACTGGAGTTGCTGGGCTGGTTGAGTATTTTCGAGCGAATGATGCGGATGAAGGGTAGATTTTATTTAGAAGTATTGCTTGAAATAGATGCTCTAGGCGATTGTTAACCAATAAGTTAAACACTATCTTACAGCTTAATCTAGGCGCGAAGGAATGGGTTGGTTTTGCGCTCCTGGCCGATGGTGGTGGCGGGACCGTGGCCGGGCAGGACCTGGGTTTCATCGGGGAGGGCCAAGAGGCGGGAGTGGATTGAGTCCATGATCTGGCGGGAGTTGCCACCGGGCAGATCAGTGCGGCCGATGCTTCCGGCAAAGAGAGTGTCACCGGCGACGACCATCTTGAGCGGGGCAAAGTGGAGACAGACCGAACCCTGGGTATGGCCGGGCGTGTGTAGGACCTGGGCGGGATAACGGTCGAGGCCCACAAGTTGGCCGTCGGTGAGTGGGGCGTCGGGCGGGGCAGTTTCCGGGGTTGCCATGCCGAGCCAGGCGGCTTGGGCGGCCATCATTTC
>Ga0182014_10007976_pt1 | contig 10956 bp, 6 predicted proteins | sample 612S2DmetaG_FD_120489 | JGI IMG/M metagenome (GOLD analysis project Ga0182014, IMG submission 120489) | Permafrost microbial communities from Stordalen Mire, Sweden - 612S2D metaG | ecosystem: Environmental > Terrestrial > Soil > Wetlands > Permafrost | place: Sweden: Stordalen | collected... | reverse complement strand
GCCAGCACCGGGCTAGCCAGCACCGGGCTAGCCAGCACCGGGCCGGCCAGTACGCCGACCAGCACATCCCGGTGCGTGGGAGCCGCCTCGGCATGACGCTGCCGCCCCGCCTCGGTCAAGGTCACGTAAATGCCGCGCCGGTCCATGTCGCACAGGCACCGCTCAACCAGCCCGCTCTTTTCCAGCCGGCTGATGAGCCGGGACAGGGCACTCTGGCTGAGGTGCACCGCGTCCGCCAGTTCCTGGGCCCGGAACTGATGATCCATGCTCTCGGCGAGGCGTTCCAGCACCTCGAAGTCGCTCACCCCGAGGCCGTGCCGCTCGCCGAGCTCACGTTCCAGCGCCGAGCACACGGCGGCGTGACTGGCCGCAATCGCACGCCAGACATTGACCACCTCGTCCGGCGGGGGCTCGGACCGCGTCGCGTCCACAAACGCATCATAGCGCCCTGCCATTACATATGCAAGTACATTAATTGCTCTTGCATCTAGTGCACGTACATGCATATAGTCGCGGCCATGGAGACGTCCTCACCTCGCGGTTCAGCCTGGCCGAGCGATGGTCCTGGGCTCCCCCACAGCGTGCATGCGACGATGGACCCATGCGGATCACAGCGGTAGCTTCCACCGATTTGTTCGCCGGCACGGCCCCGCGTCCGCTGCAGATCATCCAGGTCACCCTGGCCAACGATGGCCTGGACGTGATCACCGACCCGCATATCCCGGTCGAGATACGCGTGGACGGCGCGGGGGTGGCCACCCCGGTGCCGGTCCGCGTCACCGGGCTCGAGCCGGGCGGAACGCTGACGGCTGAGGTCCCGGTTGAGTTCGCCGCGCCTTACCTGGCCGGGAGCCTGCGCAGGGTCACCGCGGTCGCCACGGTCGCCCGGCGCGCGGCTACCGGAGCCCGGGCCACCGGAGCCGGGGGCACCCGCGCCCAGCTGGAGGCCGAGGTGACCGCGGCCGAGCCGGGCTGGACGATGTGGATGGTCAGCCACTTCCACTACGACCCCGTGTGGTGGGGCACCCAGGGCCAGTTCACCGAGTCGCGGCTGCTGCTGCCCGGCGCCGACGGTGAACTGCCGGAGGTCCGGACCGCGTTCGAGCTGGTGCGCCTGCATCTGGGCAAGGCCCGCGAGGACCCGGACTACAAGTTCGTGCTGGCCGAGATCGACTACCTCAAGCCGCACTTCGACGCCTTCCCCGAGGACCGGGCCGACCTGCGGCGCTTTATGGCCGACGGCCGGATCGAGATCGTGGGCGGCACCTACAACGAGCCGAATACCAACCTGACCGGGGCCGAGTCGACGATCCGCAACGCCGTCTTCGGGGCCGGCTTTCAGCGCGACGTCCTCGGCGGTGACCCGCGGACCGGCTGGATGCTGGACGCATTCGGGCACGACCCGGGGTACCCGGGGCTGATGGCGGCGGCCGGGCTGACGTCGTCCTCGTGGGCGCGGGGCCCGTTCCACCAGTGGGGCCCGTCGGGTACCGAGGGCGGTAATCGGCGGATGCAGTTCGACAGCGAGTTCGAGTGGATGTCCCCCGACGGCCGCGGCCTGCTCACGTCGTACATGGCCAATCACTATGGGGCCGGCTGGCGGATGCAGCGGCTGCCGGACCTGGCGGCGGCCGAAGCCGAGGCGTACGGCCAGTTCCGGTCGCTGGCCGAGGTCGCGGCGACCCGCAATGTGATGCTGCCGGTCGGCGCCGACCACGTGATCCCGCCGCGCTGGGTGACCGAGATCCACCGGGACTGGAACGCCCGTTACGTCTGGCCGAGGTTCGTGACCGCCGTCCCGGCCGATTTCTTCGGGGCCGTCCGGTCGGACGCCGCGGGCACCGGGGCGTGGATCACGCCGCAGACCCGGGACATGAACCCCATCTACACCGGCAAGGACGTCTCCTACATCGACACCAAGCAGGCCCAGCGCGCGGCCGAAGTCGCCTGCCTCGACGGCGAGCGGCTGGCCACACTCGCCTGGCTGGCCGGCGCGCCGTTCCCGGCCGAGTCGATCGACAAGGCGTGGCGCCAGCTCGCCTACGGCGCCCATCACGACGCGATCACCGGCACCGAGGGCGACCAGGTCTATCTCGATCTGCTGGCCGGATGGCGGGAGGCCTGGGAACGCGGCGACGTGGCCCGGGCCGCGGCCGCCCGGCACCTCGCGGGCGCGCCGGGCGGGAGCGGCGGGAGTGGCGCGGAGACCGCAGCCGGGTGGGAGACGACGCTGTGCGTCTTCAACACCCTTTCCCGGCCGCGGCCGGGCATGGCCCGGTTCACGCTGACGATCGACGAACCCGGCACCGAACGGATTGCGGTGCGGGACCACGGCGGTGCGGAGCTTCCCGCGCTGGCCGAGGGCATCCGGCGGTACCCCGACGATTCGCTGGCCGAGGTGACCGTGACCTTCCGCGCCAGCGACATCCCCGCCGTCGGCTACCGCGCCTACCGGGCCTCGGCGGAGCCGGCTCGCGCCGCGTCAGAGGCGGAGCCCGCCGCAGCTGTGCCGGTCTCCGGCCGCGCTGTGCCAGTTTCCAGCGCTGGGCCGGCGCTGGCGGGATGGGCCGGGATACCCGGAACGACGATCGGGAACGAGACCTTCCTGATCACCGCCGACCCGGCCCGCGGCGGGACGATCGGCGTCATCACCGACCGGCGGACCGGGAAGAATGTGCTGCGCGGCCCCGGCAACGAAATGGTCCTGGCGGAGGAATACCCGGCCCATCCGCGCTGGGGTGAGGGCCCCTGGCACCTGTCCCCGAAGGGACCGGGCCAGGGCTCGGCGGCCGCCCCCGCGCGGGTCCGGGCCGAGCGCTGCCCCGTCGGCTCGCGTCTCGTCGCCGAATTCGCCCTGGGCGGGCTGGCGATTACCCAGGAAACGCTGCTGTGGGACGGCGAGCAGCGGGTGGAATTCCGCACGCACGTAGACGGCGACCCCGGGCAGGACCGGTTGCTGCGGGTCCGCTTCCCCGCCGACGTGCCCGGCGGCCTGCCGGTGTACCAGACGGCCACGGCCGTCATCGGGCGCCCGTTCGGCCATCCGGATGTCGACACCGCCGAGCACTGGTTCACGCTGGACAACCCGGCGCACGACTGGTTCGGTGTGGGGTCCACCGCCCGGGTCGCCGTCTGCGGCCCGGACGGCACGCGCCTGACGCAGGCGATCGGCGTCGCCGAGGTGATCAGCCCCAGATTGGCCGATGAGGGGCCGGGCGATGAGGGGCCGGGCGCCGAGACCGCGCAAGCCAGCCGGGACGCTATCCGCGACCTGGTCGCGGCGCTGGCTGCGACCGGCGTCACCGCCACCTGCTCACGGTCCGATGGTCCCCGGTACGGCTCGATGGACGCGGACTCCAACCTGCCGGACGTACGGATCGCGCTCGGCGGCCCGGAGGACAACCCGTTCACCGCCGAGGCCCTCAGCGCGGCCGGCCCGGCCTACGCCAAGGAACTCGGCGCGCGGCTGGAGGCCGGCGGCACCGCACGGCTGTGGCTGCCCGCCGCCCGCGATCGCGACGGCACCTTCGTGCCCAGTGCGGACCTGCGGGGAGCGGCGGACCTGCCGGTGCTGATCGTGGCCGGGAACGGCGTGCCTGCCGGGAGCCCTGGCCGCGACGACCTGGCCGCGGCGATCGCCGGCCTGGTCGAGGATCTGGCCGACGCGGTGGTGGAGGTCCCCGCCGCCGATATCGCGGACCGCGTGACCGGCAGCGACGCACCGCTGTCGGACCAGTCCGTCGCACTGCTCAACCGGGGCACCCCGGGCTGCGCCGTCAGCCCCGACGGCACGCTGCACCTGTCGCTGATGCGGTGCTGCAGTTCGTGGCCGGCCGGGGTGTGGATCGACGGCGACAAGCGCACCGCACCGGACGGCAGCAGCTTCGCCTGGCAGCACTGGAGCCACACGTTCGAGTACGCGCTGGCCGCGGGGCAGGGCGACTGGCGGGACGCCGGGTTCAGCACCGCCGGGACCGAATACAACCACGAACTGATCACCTGCGAGGGCGGCGGCCCGGCCGCGATCCTGGCGCCCGGGGTCAGCCTGGTCTCCGTCGATCACCCGGCGGTGATGCTCTGCGCGCTGAAACCGCACGGCAACCCGCTGGCGTGCGGCCGGCCGGGACGGCCCGCGGCCGCGGACGGGCTGACCATGCGGCTGCGGGAAACCGAAGGGCGGCCCGCGCGGGCGCGGGTCCGGCTGCGGGGCGGCATCGCCTCGGCGTACCTGACCGACCTGCTCGAGGAGCAGGATCTGGGCCCGCTGGCCGTGCAGGACGAGGAGGTCATCGCCGACGTCCCGGCGTTCGGCACCGTGACCGTGGTGGTGCGGCCGGTCGTGCCGCCGGCCACGGCCCTGGACGCCGAGCCGCCGGTGCCGCAGGGCACCACGAACCTGCTGGCGGAGACGGCGGTCCCGGAAGGCACCCTGGCCGGCCTGCTGGAGCCCGCGCAGCCGGTGTACGCGCGGTACTGGCTGCACGGGAAGGGACCGGCCCCGGCCGGCAATCTGCCGGTCGCGGTGCACATCTCGCCGCACCTGAGCGGCCTCAGCCTGACTGGTTCCGGCGCTGTCCCGGCCAGCACTGGCCCGGCGGGCGCGACGCTGCGGGTGACGGTGGCCTGCGGCCCCGAGCCGGCCGCGGGCACGCTGCGGCTGCTGGTGCCCGCTGGGCTGTCCGCCGACTTCGGCACCGGCTCAGGTGACGGCGCCCCGGGGAACGTCAGCGCGGTCGCCTACGACCTGCCCGCCCGCGGCTACGCCGACTGGGAGGTGCTCGTCCGGGCCCGCCCCGGCGCCTCCCCCGGCCGCTACATCGTCGCGGCGCAGATCTCCGATGATCTGGGCCAGGTCATCGAGGACGCGGCCGTGGTGCACGCCGGCGGTCCCGGCGCTCCGGACCTCTACCTCCCGCTGGAGGACGTGCTGCCGCTGGTCGAGGCGAGCATGGCGGCGACAACCGCCGAGCTCGGCCTGGCCACGCTCACGCCGGAACTGCGGCTCGCGCCCGGCGGGACCGCCAGCCTGGCCGTCGGGCTGTCCAGCGGCCTGGCTTCGCAGCTGCGCGGGGAGGCGCAGCTCGTGTCGCCGTTCGGCAGCTGGGAGGCGCTCGGGCCGTGGACGCAGGGCTTCCAGATCGGCCCGGGGGGCCGTGCCACCCTGAGTTTCCCGGTCCGGGTCCCCGCCACGGCCCGGCCCGGCACCCGGTGGTGGGCGCTGGTCAAGGTCATGTACTTCGGCCGGGTCCGCTACACCGAGGCCGTCCCCGTAACGGTCACCGCCTGATGGGCGGCACCCTGGAGAGAGCCGGCCCAGCCTGATGGCCGGCCCAGCCTGATGCCGGGGACACCGCCGGCCGTCGTCATCACCGGGGCCGGCTCGGGGATAGGGCGGGATATCGCCGTCGCGATGCTGAAGGCCGGCCATCGGGTGGCGCTGGCCGGCCGGAACGCCGAGAGACTGCACGCCACCGCCGCCACCGCCGGGGCATCCGGGGAGGCCCTGGTCGTGCCGGCCGACGTGCGGTCCGCCGAATCGGTCGGCGGCCTGTTCGCGGCGGTTGCCGCCGCATGGGGCCGGGTGGACGTGCTGGTCAACAACGCGGGCACGTTCGGCACGGGCGCACCGCTGGAGGACGTGCCGGTCGAGGTGTGGAACGCCGTCATCGACACCAACCTGACCGGCTCGTTCCTGTGCGCGCAGGCGGCGTTCCGGCAGATGAAGCACCAGGAGCCGCAGGGCGGCCGGATCATCAACAACGGCTCGGTGTCGGCGCACGTCCCGCGCCCGTTCGCGGCCGCCTACACGGCCAGCAAGCACGCCATCACGGGCCTGACCAAGGCGATCTCGCTGGAGGGGCGGCCGTACCGGATCGCGTGCGGCCAGATCGACATCGGCAACGCGGCGACCGAAATGACCGGGACGTTCGGCACCGGGGTACCGCAGGCGGACGGGTCGGTCCGCGCCGAGCCCCTGATGGATACCCGCCACGTGACCGATGCCGTGCTGCTCATGGCGGGCCTGCCGCTCGACGCCAACGTCGAGTTCCTCACCATCATGGCCACGAATATGCCCTTCATCGGCCGGGGCTGACCTCCCCCCCATGAAGGACGGGGCAACCGGTCAAGGACGGGCCGGCCCTGGCCCAGGGCGGCCGCGCCAGGCACCTGGAGGAGGCCTCTCCGGGCGTCTGCCCGCTCCTCCCGGCTTCCGCTCGGTCATGGCCGCCCCTGCGGGCCACACGTGCGCCATGACGTTAACACGCACCCCGCGCGAACCTCGGGACAAAACATCCCTAATTTACCGAAATGTGTCCATTTAGCCGCCGGGTCCGCCCGTTGCCCATGGGTTTCCTCTGAGCCGCGCGGGTACCGCCGCCGGGACTATCCTGCCCATCGTTCCGGGCGTAGCTGTCTAGGTACGGGCATCGTTTCTGGGGAAAGGAGTGGTCGCCGGACATGGAGAACATCAAGGGGCCGGCCCCCGTTTCGCGCCTGCCGTGGAAACGGGGGCCGGCCAACTGGTGAACGGTAAGACGGTCAGGCGGCGAGGGCTTCTTCCTCCGCCATGGCGGCCTCGGGCGGGGCCGCCATCGGCGCCCGCGAGCGGATGAACGCGATGATCACGATCAGCGCCAGTGCGTCGAAGATGGCGGCGAGCAGGAACGCGGTGGACATGCCGTGCGCGAGGGCGTGCCGGGCCTGCAGGGCCGGGGCCGCCCCGGCCAGCGGGTGCCGGGTCGCGTCGCGGTAGGACGTGCCGAACACCGCGACCAGCACGGCCAGCCCGAGCGCCCCGCCGACCTGCTGCATGACGTTCACCATGCTGGAGGCGGCGCCGGAGTCCTCCGGCCGCACGCCGGCCAGCGAGGCCGTGGTCAGCGGCACGAACACGAGCCCCATGCCCGCGCCGACGAGCAGCATGGGGCCGATGACGCCGGACCAGTAGCCGGTGCCCGACGAGACCCGGGACAGCCAGGCCATGCCGATGACGACCGGCACCATGCCCGCGACCATCAGCGCCTTGGGCGGGACGATGGCCATCAGCCGGGGCGCCACCCGCGACACGCCGAACACCAGGATGGTCATGGGCAGGAAGGCGATCCCGGCCCGCAGCGCGCTGAAGCCGAGAATCTCCTGCAGGAACTGGGTCAGGAAGTAGAACATCCCGAACATCCCCGCGACCAGCATCAGTCGCACGACGTAGGACGCGGACCGGCTGGCGTCGCCGAACAGCCGCAGCGGCGTGATCGGCTGCCGGGCCCGGCGCTCGGTGAACACGAACGCGGCGAGCAGCACCGCGGCCACCGCGAACGCGGTGATCGCCAGCCCGTCCCCCCAGCCGCTGGCGGCGGCCCGGATGAACGCGTACACCAGCGACGCCATGCCGAGGGTGGAGGTGAGCGCGCCGGCCGCGTCGAAGCGGCCCGGCTGGCGCGGCGTCTCGGCCACGAACCGGGGCGCGGCGGCCAGCGCGAACAGCCCGATCGGCACGTTGATGAACAGCACCCAGCGCCACGACAGCCACTCGGTGATGACCCCGCCGAGGACCAGGCCGAGCGATGCCCCGCCCATGAGGACGCCGGAGTAGATGGCCAGGGCGCGGGTCCGTTCCTTGCCCTCGGAGAAGCTGCCCACGATCAGCGCCAGTACCGCGGGCGAGGCCAGCGCGCCGCCGATGCCCTGCGCGGCGCGCGCGGCCAGCAGCAGGCCGGCCGAGGTAGCCAGGCCACCGGCCAGCGAGGCGACGGTGAAGAGGCCGACCCCGATGAGGAACAGCCGCCGGCGGCCGAGGATGTCACCGGCGCGCCCGCCGAGCAGCAGCAGGCCGCCGAACGTCAGCAAGTACCCGTTCAGCACCCAGGCCAGGCTGGTCGGGCTGAAGTGCAGGCCGTGCTCGATCTGGGGCAGCGCGATGTTCACGACGGTGGCGTCCAGGATGACCATCAGCTGCGCGCACAGCAGGATGGCGAGGGCGATCCCGCGGTGACCGAAGCCGCGGCGCGGCTTGTCCGGATTCTTGCCCCGGTCCCGCGGCGCCCCCCGTGAATTAGCAGGCGAATCAGCAGGGGAAGAAGACACTATGCCTCCACGTTGTGTGGTCGGTTGGCTTGCGCAATCGAGGACTCGCTGGCCAGGCGGTACACTCGGGATAGAAACGGAGGTCTACTCCGGTTACTATACGGAGGCACCCTCCGGTTTGGCAAACGGATTATTCGATGAAGCCGGATTATTCGATGCGGATTACTCGATGACGAAGGCCGATGAGCAGAACTGACACCCCCAGCCCGGGGCAGGCCGGGGCGCCGCCGATGCGGGCGGACGCCCGGCGCAGCCATGAGCGCCTGCTGGCCGCGGCGACCGTGGCCTTCGCAGAAAACGGCGCCGACGCGCCGCTGGAGGACATCGCCCGCCGCGCCGGGGTCGGGATCGGCACGCTCTACCGGCATTTCCCCAGCCGGCTCGACCTGCAGGAGGCCGTCTTCCGCACGCAGGTCAGCGCGGTCTGCGCGCGGGGCGAGGAACTGACCGGCGCCCCCTCGGCCGGGGAGGCGTTCGCGGGCTGGCTGCGCGTGCTGGCCAGCTACCTGGTCACCAAGCGCGGCCTGGCCGGCGCGCTGATCGCGGCGCGCGGCCGGGACTCCGACGTCATCAGCACGTGCAGCCTGACCATCCGCGACACCGCCGGACGGCTCCTGGAGCGCGCCCAGCAGGCCGGCGCCGTGCGCGCCGATCTCACCGCGACAGACGTGATGATGCTGGTGCACGGGGTCGTGGTCGCGACCGAACGGACCCCGGATCAGGCCGACCGGCTGCTGTCCCTCACGCTGGACGGGCTGCGCGCCCGGGCCGGCGGCCCGTCCTGACCGGCACCGTCCTGACCGTCAGGGGATGGCCGGCGGCCGGTTCTCGTACGGGGTGCTCAGCACGATCGTCGTCCGGGTGGACACCCCGGCCACGCCCCTGATCTCCTGCAGCAGGTCCTCCAGCGCCGCCGGCGAGGCCACCCGCACCTTGAGGATGTAGTTCTCGTCCCCGGCCACGCTGTGGCACGCCTCGATGGCCGAGATCGGCTCCAGTCGCTGCGGCACGTCGTCGGGGGCGGCCGCGTCGAAGGGCTTGATCGAGATGAACGCGGTCAGCGGGAGGCCGATCTCATCGGCGCTGCACAGCGCCGCGTAGCCCTTGATCACCCCGGCCTGCTCCAGCCGGCGCACCCGCTGGTGCGCCGCCGACACCGACAGCCCGGTCTGCTTGGCGAGCTCGGTAAAGCTCATCCGCCCATCACCGGACAGGAGCGCGACGATCGCGCGGTCGATCTCTTCCACCCGGACACCGTAGCGCCGTCCGGTCCGGTACGGATTGCCCTGGCGATGCGGGCCCGCCGTCCGGCGCCCACCGGGCAGGTCTATCTGGTGCCCTCCGGGCACAGTTATAACGAAATGGTCTCAATCTTTACGCTACTGTAACATTGATGGTCGTGATCTTAACGTGCGGCGGCCCCAAAGTTACGCTTCCGACCAGGACATACGACTCGGGCCTCGGACCCGGGCCCCAACGCGAGGGAGCACAATGGCCCAGATAGTCCTCGATCACATCGACAAGATCTATGCCGGTGGCGTGAAGGCCGTTGACGGGCTATCCCTCGAGGTCAAAGACGGCGAGTTCATGGTCCTGGTCGGGCCGTCGGGCTGCGGCAAGTCCACCGCGCTGCGCGCGATCGCCGGGCTGGAGGAGATCAGCTCCGGCACCATCACGATCGGCGACCGGGTGGTCAACGACCTTCCGCCGAAGGACCGGGACATCGCCATGGTGTTCCAGAACTACGCGCTCTACCCGCATATGACCGTCGAGCAGAACCTCGCCTTCGGCCTGCAGCTGCGCAAGACCCCCAAGGACGAGATCAAGCGCCGGGTCACCGATGCGGCCAAGATGCTCGGCCTCGACCAGTACCTCAAGCGCAAGCCCGCCGCCCTGTCCGGTGGCCAGCGGCAGCGCGTGGCCATGGGCCGCGCCATCGTCCGCGAGCCGCAGGCGTTCCTGATGGACGAGCCGCTGTCCAACCTCGACGCCAAGCTGCGGGTGTCGATGCGCGCATCCCTCAACCAGCTGCACGAGCGCCTCGGCGTCACCACCATCTACGTCACCCACGACCAGGTCGAGGCCATGACCCTGGGCCACCGCGTCTGCGTCATGCGCGATGGCCGGCTGCAGCAGGTCGACACGCCGCAGCGCCTGTTCGAGTCGCCGGTCAACCTCTTCGTGGCCGGCTTCATCGGCTCGCCGGCCATGAACTTCGTCACGGCCGAGCTCACCCGCGACGACGGGCCGGTGGTCACCTTCGCCGGGTATAAGCTCCCGGTGCCCGCCGCCGTTATGGAGGCCAAGAAGGGCCTCGACAGCTACGTCGGGCGCAAGATCATCCTGGGCATCCGGCCGTCCGACTTCGAGGACGCCACGCTCGCCGACGCGGGCTGGGCACGCATACCGGTCCAGGCGGGCGTCACCGAGGAGCTGGGCAGCGAGATCCACGTCATCTTCACGATCGACGCGCCGCCGGTCGAGCACGCCAGCATCACCGACGCAGCGACCGGCGACAGCGGGGAAGACGAGAGCGTCGCGGCCCTGGTCGGCGGCAAGTCGCTGTGGACCGCGCGGGTCTCGGCCCGGTCCAAGGTCCGCCCCAACCAGCCCATCGAGCTCGCCATCGACACGGCCAACCTGCAGTTCTTCGACGCCGACAGCGGCCTGTCGATCGGCCACCCGGAAGCTCACCCCGCCGCCGCCGAGCCCGCCACGGTGTAGCCCGAGGTCTGTACCGTACGGCCGCGCCGCCCAGGCCCGGCACACCCACCGTCCCGTCACGATCACCGAGCACGGCAAGCCTGTCGTCGCGCTCATCAATATCGATGACCTCGCTGACCTGGAGGATCGCGCGGCGCTGGCCGGGCACTT
>Ga0182014_10007975_pt1 | contig 10957 bp, 10 predicted proteins | sample 612S2DmetaG_FD_120489 | JGI IMG/M metagenome (GOLD analysis project Ga0182014, IMG submission 120489) | Permafrost microbial communities from Stordalen Mire, Sweden - 612S2D metaG | ecosystem: Environmental > Terrestrial > Soil > Wetlands > Permafrost | place: Sweden: Stordalen | collected... | reverse complement strand
GTTTCCGCGACGCAACCCACAAGTCGCGCTGAGCTTGAAGACGCAGCCAGAACTCTGCGTCCGTGTTGAACGCCTCGGAAATGCGCAAAGCCATATCCGCCGAGATTCCTGCTTTTCCGTTCAATACGCGAGACAATGCCGGACGAGTAACGCCAAGATGCCGAGCGACCTCCGTCACCGACCGGCCTTGCAGGTAATTCGCCAGAATCCTTCCCGGATGCGCGGGATTGTACATCTGCATGACCTACCTCCTTCAGTGGTAGTCCTGATAATCCGGCTATTTGCCGACATCGCCGGCATCGACAATCTTCGCCGTGCTCACGAACTTGTGAAACTGGCTGTAGCGGACGACATATTTGTAAGTCACTTTCCCATTTCCCTTAACGAAGTCGACGCGCTTCTCGATGGGCACCCAGTAGGAGCGATCGGCTATTTGCACTTCTCCATACTCGGTCACGGGAGCGTAGGTGTATGTTCCGTTTCCGCGGCTGAATGGGCCTGTAAAGTCGCGTTCGTTCCTTGGGGCCGCCTCAAGGCGCATGATGCGATTGGTCTCGGCATCGATCCATGCGGTTGCATCGACCTTACGCGCTGTAGCGCAGGCAAGATCCGCGAGCGACGATTCCTTGCGCCGCATTCGAAGTACGATCGCGCTGTTGCCGCGCAACTGATCCTGGCGAACGATTTCGAAGTCGAAGCAGCCCATGTTCGTCCCGCCGAAATACCCTGAAGCATCCTCGGCAAACCCGCCGCGAACGCCGATAGGAAGTATATATTCCGAACGACTCTGCGGCCTGCCGTCCTCCGTGGCGGAGATCACCTTTCTATGTTCGTTGTTCCTGCCTTTGGCGTCGCCATGAATGGCCTGGAATTCCGAAACAATGTGCCTTTCATGAATCGATCTACCGTTTTCCTGGACCTGCATCGTGACATCTTCATTGGCAACGAAGTCGGGAATGCTGCGCTGCTGCTCGGCGACATTCGTAGCCACGCGCGACAACAACTGTGCAACTGGGTCTTCTGCTGAAGCCCTGGTCATTGTCACGGCAGTCAGCAGTAACCACAACCAAACTAGATGCTTGCTTCTTTGGCTCTTCACGTCGATCGCGATTCGCTGCACAGTTTCCGCCTTTCTTGATGCAGCCAATGCTATTCCCTCGGCTGCTTCATAATCGGCCCGATCGACTTGGGATTGTCGCCCTGCCGCGGGTCGACGCGGAAATCCCACACCGACTCGTTGATGTCGGACGAGGAAATGATTTCGACCAGGGCGTACTCGCCGATGGTGAGCTTCTGTTGCGGCGTGACGCGCAGCCAGCGCTTGCCGGGCATGGTTTCCACTTTTGTCGGGATGGTGTCCTCGTCCTGCGAGACGTTTCCCGAGGCTCCGACTTTAATCGCGCCCACGATGCGCACCGCCTGGCGCTCGTCCACGCGCACAATCACGAACCCCGACTGCGGCGAATGCGCGCCATGCTTGCCATTCACGGCTTTGGCGCCGCCGGTGTCCACGGTGATGGGGTGGGTGAGCACGGGTTCCGTCGCCTCGTCGACGCCGAGGGAAAGATAGATGACCGGGTCGTTGACATGGAGGTGAACCTTGGCATGCGCGCCTTGCAACTCGAGGCTGGCTTTCTGCGTGGCCAGTGGATTGAGCACGGCGACGCCCTTGCGGCTCTTCGAGTTCATGGAGAGATCGCTCGAGATCAACTCCACCAGCTCCGGCGTGCCCTCAAACGTATCGAGGATGAATACGCCCTCCTCATCGGGGAGCTCGAGACCTTCCGCCACCAGGGGCATACGCGCGTTTTGCTCGTTGCGCTCCTGGGATTCCTCCTTGTCGAGATCCTCCGCCTCTTTCATCGCGGGCGAAGCATCCTCTTCGACCAGGTCGGCGTGCTCCTTTTCCCACTTGTGCGTAGCATCCCAGTCCACGAGATTCGCGGGCAGTTCCTCCCATTCGCCGCGCTCCTGCGAGAGGTAACGCACGCGGTCGCCGACGATCTGGTAATCGCGAACCATCTGATAGGAGCCGTCTTTCAGGATCAGGCGATGATTTCTTGCCATGCCGGGAACGCTCGGCTTCAAGGGCACGGGCTGGGAGCTCTGGCCCTGCGACTTCTGACCCTGCGGATTCTGACTTGCCGAGGTCGGACTGGGCGAGCTTTGGGCCGGAGGCGCGGGCTGGCTGGCGCCGCTTTGCGCCAACGTGGCCGTCGCCGCCAGCAAGAGAGGCGCAAGGCCCAGCGCTCCCAAGCGGCGCATTTCCAGAAAGATCACCATGGCAACACAGTTTAGACGCATATAGCCTCGGTTGGCGGCACGATCAGCCGAAAAACCGCACTCCAGGCAACCTGTCCCCGCCCGAAGCGTCCAATTTTGTGTACTCTTCTGTAGAATAGAAGGGGAAGGGCAATCGTTTGCGGGAATTCAGGCCACAGTGGTTCGGGAAACGCGGTGCCTGGCCCGGCTTTATGCCGGCGGTGGCCGTGCTTTGCCTGGTACTGCTGGCGATGCTGGCGGTGGCCCAGGTTGCGCACCTGCACCCCAACCAGACCGACGCCGATCACTGCCAGTTGTGCATCGTCATGCATACGGTGGTGCCCACGGCGATCGCTGCGGCTGTGATTGTGATCGTGCAATTGGGAGCCTCCGCGCCCCTAGCCGAGCCCATCGTCATTGCCCATCAGCGGAAAATCAGCCTCTTCATTCGCCCTCCTCCGCCCGTCTCCCTGTAGGGCGTCCTTCCGTTTTGATGCAGTTCGCCTCGCCATTCGCCGTTGCTTGACCGCGGCGACGCTTCGGCGCATTCCCCAAAATGGCCAAAATCGGAACGCAAAAACCGGATCGATGCCCACTGAACGCACTGAGAATGCCGCGGCGGCACGTCCCGCGGCCTGATTTTCACCTTACCGGGCCATTTTTCAGGAGACTTTCCCATGCGGTTTCACCGTAGCGCAAAGCTACAAATTCTTCCCCTTCTCGCCCTCGCCCTGATTTCGGTTTGGGCGGTGGTTTCCGTGCAAGCGCAAAGCGGCAGCGCCGGAACTGTGCACGGCACCGTCACCGATCCAAGCGGAGCCGTGATTCCCGGCGCAACCGTGCGTCTCGCCAATAGCGTTTCCGGATTCTCCCGTACGGCAACCAGCGACGCGACCGGGAATTTCAGTTTTTCGAATGTGCCTTTCAATCCTTATAAAATCGATGTTTCCGCCACAGGTTTTGCCAAGCTGAGCCAGAGCGTTCTGATCCGCTCTTCGGTAGGAACGAACCTGAACCTGGTGCTTCAGGTGGAAGGCGCCAGCCAGACCGTGACCGTCGACTCCGGCGGCGACCTGATCGAGGACGATCCCACCTTCCACACCGACGTGGAGCGCGACGAGTTCACCAAGGTTCCGCTGGAAAGCGCATCATCCACGCTCAGCTCGCTGGTGACGGAAACTACCCCGGGCGTCTCCGCTGACTCGAACGGCCTGTTTCATGGCCTGGGCGATCACGCCTCCAACTCTTTCTCCGTCGATGGCCAATCGATCACCGACCAGCAGAGCAAGGTGTTTTCGAATCAGTTGCCGTCGAACTCGATTCAATCCATCGAAGTGATCAGTGGCGCGCCGCCGGCGGAATATGGCGACAAGACAAGCCTGGTGATTGTAGCCACGACCCGGTCGGGAGTGGGCGTGACCAAGCCCACGGGAAGCGTCTACGGCTCGTACGGCAGCTTCGGTTCGGCGAGCGGCGGCGTCGATCTTTCCTATGGCGGCAAGAGCTGGGGCAACTTTATTGAGGCCGACGGTCTCGATACCGGGCGCTTTCTCGATCCGCCGGAATTCACCGTCTTCCACGACAAGGGCAATGAGGAAAACATCTTCGACCGCGTGGACTATAGCTTTACGCCAGTCGACTCCATGCATCTGGACCTGAACTACAGCCGCTCCTGGTTCCAGACGCCGAATTCCTTCGACAACCTGAACGTGCAGAATGCGATCAACGGCAGCGGCACCGGCGCCAGCCCGACCTTCGGCAACGTGGGCAACGCCGATCAGGGCTCGAAGATCAACACCTTCAATATCTCGCCCACGTATACGCGCGTCGTCAGCAACAATTCGGTCTTCAACCTGGGCGCATTCGTCCGCAAGGACCTCTACGACTACTTCCCCAGCGCCAATCCGCTCGCCGATCTCGGCCCCGCGAACCTGCAAACATCGTCGATCGGCCAGTACCGCACGCTCACCAACGCCGCCATTCACTCGGATTACTCCTATGCCAAGGGCATCCACAACATCAAAGCAGGTGTGCAGTATGGGCAAACGTTTCTGCGCGAGCACGACAGCCTGGGCATCGTGGAAAACACTTATAACTCGCCCTGCGTGAACGCGGCGACCGGAATTTCATTGCCGGGGTATGCGAATCGCTCGCAATGCAATGGCGTGACTGGTATTGTGAACGCCAATTATGTTTCGGTGCTCGCGCCTTACGATCTCACGCGCGGCGGCTCGGACTACTTCTGGTTCGGGCACGCGGACGTGAAAGAGATGGCGCTTTACGTCGAGGATCAGATCAAGGCCGGCAACTGGAACCTGAACCTGGGCGTGCGCGGCGACGTGTATAACGGATTGACCGCTGCCACCCAGGCCGAGCCGAGGCTGGGCGTGGCCTACAACGTGAAGCGGACCAGCACGGTGCTTGGCGTCTCCTACGCGCGTACGCTTGAGACGCCCTTTAATGAGAACCTGGTGCTTTCGAGCGAGGGTTGTGGCAACGCGGTGCTCTCGCCGCTGCTTAACTGCACGTCGGGTGTGAATACCACCATGGCTCCGGGCTATCGCAACGAGTTCCACGGCAGCCTGCAGCAGGCCTTTGGCCAGCATCTGGTGGTGAGCGGCGAGTACATCTGGAAGTACACGCACAACGCCTTCGACTTCAGCGTTCTGGGCAACACGCCCATCACCTTCCCCATCGACTGGCATAACTCCAAGATTCCCGGCTACGCGCTGCATGTGCAGATGCCGACGTGGCACGGCTTCGGCGCTTATTCGGTCATGTCTTCAGTGGCCGCGCGCTTCTTCCCGCCGCAGGTGGCGGGGGCAGGCGCCACGGTGGGGCAAACCGGATTGCCTTTCCGCATCGATCACGATGAGAAGTTCAACCAGACTGCGCATCTGCAATACACGGTTTCTCGCGACGGCTGGGTGAACGGACTGTGGGGCGGCTTCAACTGGCGATTCGACTCGGGGCAGGTTGCCGGATCGACTCCGTGCTACAACACGACCGATCCCAACACGGCCTGCCCGAACAGTTCAACGCTTCTCGGCGCGCAGCCGGCCATTGCCATGGTTGATAACAACGTTCCGCCAACCACCAACCCGGTTACGAAGGCCAACGTCTACCTGCCTTTGACCGGCGACGAAGAATTTCAGGCAGGATTTGCATGCAACGGTGTGAAAGCCACTCCTACGCAGCCGCTGCCGTCGTCGTGCCCGGCATCGCAATTCACGTCGAGTCTGATTTCGATTCCCGGGATCGGCGCGGGCGACAACGACCACAATCCGCCACGCATCGCGCCGCGCAGCCTCTTCGATGTTTCCCTCGGCAAGAACAACATCTTCAGCCGGGAGCATTACAAGACCGATCTCGACATCACGGCGATCAACGTCGCGAACAAAGACGCGCTCTACAACTTCCTCTCGACGTTCAGCGGCACGCATTACGTGACGCCGCGGGCGCTGACGGCGAAGATTACGTTGAATTTCTAGAGGCAGGGAAGTAGCGCCGGTCTCCAGACCGGCTGTAGTGCGGGCCTCCTGGCCCGCACATACATTCTGGCAACACACGGTGGGCAAGCTAAGAATGCCTGCCCGCTTTGTTTTTGCCGGAGTTTCTCAGGACAACTTGTCGACCTCGCGCCGGTACGCGTTGTAAATCTCGTCGCCGAAACAGGCGAAGATCACTTTCTGCACGGCATCGCTCGAAACCAGTTCGGCCACGGTCTCGGCCACGGCGATCTTCACTGCGCGATCGACAGGGAAGCGATAGACGCCGCAACTGATGGCGGGAAATGCCAGCGACCGGATCCCTTTTTCGCGGGCAATCCCGAACACCGAGCGATAACAACTTGCCAGCAGCTCCGGCTCGCCGCGCTCGCCACCGCTCCACACTGGGCCCACGGTATGAATTACGTGCTTCGCGGGCAGCTGGTAGGCTTTGGTCAGCCGTGCTTCGCCGGTTGGGCAGCCGCCGATCTCGTAGCACTCGTCGAACAGCTCTGGCCCGGCCGCACGATGGATCGCTCCATCCACGCCGCCGCCGCCCAGCAGGGAAGTGTTGGCCGCGTTCACAATGGCGTCGACGGCCAGGGTGGTGATGTCCACCTTCAGAACCTCAATCTTGCTTGTCATGGTAGCCTCATTCCCCGAGGCCATCGTAGCGCCAGAGCCCCCGGGCCGTCACTGCCGGACGCAAGGCGCTCATTGCAATACCGTTATGTGAAGTCACGACCCGCGTGCAGCGTGCGCAGCAATTTTCCTCTTTCGCCGGACCCACATCTCTGCCATACTTGAATGTGTCCACCAGGTACGGCCAATCCCAACAATTGAATAATGAGGTTGCATCGATGTCGGCAAAGTATGTCTTTGTGACGGGCGGAGTTGTGTCCAGTCTCGGCAAGGGTCTTGCGGCCGCTTCCATTGGCTGCCTGCTTGAAAGCCGCGGCCTGCGCGTCAACCTGATGAAGTTCGACCCGTACCTCAACGTCGATCCCGGCACCATGTCGCCCTTCCAGCATGGTGAGGTGTTTGTGACCGACGACGGCGCCGAAACCGACCTCGACCTGGGCCACTACGAGCGGTTCACCCATGCGCCGCTCTCGCGCGACAACAATTACACGACCGGCCGCATCTACGAGCAGATCATTCTGAAGGAGCGCCGAGGCGACTACCTGGGCAAAACTGTGCAGGTGATTCCCCACGTAACCAACGAGATCAAGAACGCCATGCGCAAGGTGGCCGCGAATGGCGCCGACGTAACGATCGTCGAGATTGGCGGCACGGTGGGCGACATCGAGTCGCTGCCATTTCTCGAGGCCATTCGCCAGATGCGCCAAGAACTGGGTCGGGAAAGTACGGTCTTCGTGCACGTAACGCTGGTGCCCTGGATCGCCGCAGCACAGGAGTTGAAGACCAAGCCCACGCAGCACTCCGTGAAAGAACTGCTCTCCATCGGCATCCAAGCCGATGTGCTGCTGTGCCGCTCGGAGCGGCCGCTGAGCCGCGAGATCAAGCAGAAGATTGCCGCCTTCTGCAACGTGGAAGAGAAGGCCGTGATCGGCGCGAAAACCGTGCCTTACATCTACGAGGTGCCGCTGAATTTTGCGCTGGAAGGCGTTGACGAACTCATCCTCAAATATCTTCACAAAGACGCGCCCGAAGCCGATCTGAGCAAGTGGCGCGATCTGGTGGAGCGCTGCTACCACCCCAAAGATGAAGTTTCGATCGCCATTGTGGGCAAGTATGTGGAGTACGAGGACAGCTACAAGTCACTCAAAGAGGCGTTGACCCACGGCGCGGTGGCGCAAAATCTCAAGCTCAAAGTCACTTGGCTTGAAGCTGGAGGTCTGGAGTCGACGAGCCCCGACGATCGCAGTTTCGAGGCACAACTGGAGGGGTTCGACGGCATCCTGGTTCCCGGCGGGTTCGGAAAGCGGGGCATTGAGGGCATGCTGAACGCCATCCGCTACGCGCGCGAGAAAAACGTGCCCTATTTTGGAATTTGTTTGGGCATGCAAACCGCGTGCATCGAGTTTGCGCGCAACGTGTGCGGCCTGAAGGACGCGAACTCGAGCGAGTTCGATCCCGCCACGCAGCACCGCATTATTTACAAGCTCCGCGAGTTGCTGGGCGTGGAAGAGATGGGCGGGACGATGAGATTGGGCGCCTGGGCGTGCCAGCTGCAGGAGGATTCGCTGGCCAGCCGGGCTTACGGCGGCCAAAAAGAGATCAGCGAGCGCCACCGGCACCGCTACGAATTCAATCGCGAGTACGAGGCGCTGCTCTTGGGCGCGGGCCTGCGCATCAGCGGCAGTACCCCCGACCAGACGTACGTGGAAATCGTCGAGATTCCCGGCCATCCGTATTTTCTCGGCTGCCAGTTCCATCCCGAGTTCAAGTCGAAGCCGCTGGAGCCGCACCCGCTGTTCCACGCGTTTATTGAGGCGAGCTATAAGAATCGGGTGGGGCGCATCGGCTTCGGCGTCAGCGCGACGCCAACTCTCACCAACGCGCTGTCATCCTGAGCGACCGAAGCGAAGCGGAGGGAGTCGAAGGATCTGCGGTTTGGTCTTACTTCAGCCGTCGTGACTGCTACTGAAGCAGCACCGCCCCTTTCACCTGCGCCGCCAGGGCGCGGTCGAATGTGACCAGCTGAATCCCAGCCGTCTCTGCGAACGCCGCGAGGTACCCATCCGCCCACTGCTTCGTCGAGGCCTGCTTACTGCCTGTGTGTTGTCGGAAGGCCGAGTCGATCCCTGACGGCTCGCCGATCATTCGGTTGCGCGGATCGACGACGAGCGAATCGAACGCCTCCCATGCTTGCTGCTGTGTGAGCACATCGGCTCGCATTGCGCTTTCATTGGTGAGCAGGCGCAAGAGCCCAAGCTGCGTGAATCTGCAAAAGTAGGCAACCGCGTCGTTGTCCAGCGACTTGCTCCACTCCGTGGCTGCCTTGTGGTGGGGGTGAATTTCGTGGACCAGCGCCAGCCAGACGTTCACATCAGGGAAAAGGAATGTACTCGTAGACACCCTCCTCGCCAAGCTTCAGCGAACCTGGATTCCTGGAGCGGATGACCGGAAATCGCGGCCCATCGCCTCGTGCTGCCGCCGTGCTTCCGCCGCGGAGCCTCATCGTGACACCCTCCAGGATGATTTCCCGAATGGTCGTGCCCTCGTTGGCGGCGCGGATCTTCATCTCGCGGTACACGGGATCGGGAAATTCGACAGTTGTTCTCATATTCATTGGCTCCAAACCAAAACATTCACATCAGGAAAAAGCCGTGAGCTCATCGATCTGCTCGTTGGTCAGGTGCAGTGTTCCGGGCCGTTTGGAGCGAATGACCGGCACTGCGAACCGCTTGCCAGCCGCCGGCGGCTGGCGACGCACCAGTTCCATGCCCTCCAACACCAGCTCGCGCTCCGTAGTGCCTCGCTCCGCCGCAAGCACCTTAATGCTGCGGTAGGTCTCATCCGGAATGTCTACAGTCGTGCGCATATTTACATAATAGCATATTTATGTATTTATGCATGCGAATAGCAACTCTTTTTGTTTGCAGCGAAAACTGCCCGTCTTTGCCCAACCTTTGCCTCCAATCCAGATTTTCACCGAAGATTCTTCTCCGCGCGCCCTCCCTTTCAACCGAAGTCTCCCGAAGTTTCGTCTACTTGCTTTGGAGGGGTCTCGCCAATGCCGGAACTGGCGCCAATAGTCTTCTTTGCCAGCCGTGAAACGCTCAGCTACCTCGTCAGACCCGTCTTTTGGACAAGTCCGGTACGTCCCGGGCAAATTCCCGGTCCGGGTTATTGACAATGATTTCGTGGCGGGCCTATTGTGACTAAGTTTTGGGGTAACAAAAGCAGGAAAGGACTTGGAAACATGGTTGCCTACTTTCAGCTTCAGCCCGCGGAAGCGGAGTTGCAGCAGTTGGCAGAACAGTACTGGGAGACGACCGGCGAAAAGGAGCACGAGCTTGAGAAAGCAGCCTTCGAAGCCGGCGAAGCGATCCGCAATGGCGAAACCACCTTGGCGAATCTGGAAGCGATCGTGCGCTGGAAGTCTGAGCGCGCGGTGCAGTATTTGATCGGGAACAGCAGCGAGAATATCCGGCGCGCGCTGGCCACAGCCGCCGCGCCCGATGCGACGACAGAAACGGCCGTGAAGGCCCTGATCGAGCTGCACGGCGTGGATCTTTCCGTGGCGTCGGCGATTCTGGCAGCGATTTACCCGGAGCGCTACACGGTGCTCGATTACCGTGCCCTGGAAGCGCTGGGGCATGCGCGTCACGACGTGCGCTTTTACGAGGAGTATCTGGCCTTTTGCAAGCGCCTGGCCGAAAGCAATATCGTGAGCCCGCAGAGCGATCTGCCCGCCCCCACGCCGTTGCGCACGCTGGATCGCGCACTGTTTGAGTGGACGCGCAGCCACACGGGCTGATTGCCGGCCGGGGTTGCGTGAACATGGCCGCCGCGTGCTCTCCCTCTCGAAATCGCGGTACGGGGGAGCACGCGTGCCTGCACGCCGCCCGCGGCGAGTGGCCGGCAACCGCTCAGCGGCCACCGAGCACTGTAGAATCAGCATCGTGAGCGCTTCGTTCGAAATCGGGCCGGTCGCAGTAGGCGCGGGCCGGCTCTTCCTCGTCGCCGGTCCCTGCGTCATCGAGTCCGAGCGCCATGCGCGCAGCATCGCTGAAGCTGTCCAGCGCATTACGGCCGATCTCGGCGTTCCTTATATCTTCAAAGCCAGCTACGACAAGGCCAATCGCACCAGCGTGAAGAGCTTTCGCGGGCCCGGCCTGATGGAGGGGACAAGGATCCTCGGTCGCATTGCGAAGGACACGGGCCTGCCGGTACTGACCGACGTGCATGAGCCGGCGCATTGCGAAGTTGTCGCCGAAGCCGTGGACGTGCTGCAGATTCCCGCGTTTCTTTGCCGCCAGACCGACCTGCTGGTGGCGGCGGGCCGCACCGGGCGCGCGGTCAACATCAAGAAGGGCCAGTTCGTGGCGCCGTGGGACATGAGCCATGGTCTCGAAAAAGTCCGCTCCACGGGCAACGAGCGTGTCTTCCTTACCGAGCGCGGTTCGAGTTTCGGCTACAACAATCTGGTGGTGGATTTTCGCTCGCTGGCCATCCTACGCAATCTTGCGCCGGTAGTTTTTGACGGCACGCACTCGGTGCAGCAGCCCTCGGCGGCC
>Ga0182014_10007974_pt1 | contig 10958 bp, 8 predicted proteins | sample 612S2DmetaG_FD_120489 | JGI IMG/M metagenome (GOLD analysis project Ga0182014, IMG submission 120489) | Permafrost microbial communities from Stordalen Mire, Sweden - 612S2D metaG | ecosystem: Environmental > Terrestrial > Soil > Wetlands > Permafrost | place: Sweden: Stordalen | collected... | reverse complement strand
CGGGCCCTCGTCGGCAATGCCTATCCAGGCAAGCACATATGCCGATTGGTTGGTAATCGCCTCGCAAATGGTCTGCAGCAAACTCGCCGCGGTATGAGCCCGCCCCAGCGCCAGGGACGCAATCGAAAAGGCTGACAATGCCCAGTTCTGCGCCGAAAGCAGATGTTCTCTTTGCAGCCGATTGCTGATATCGCGGAACTCAACGACCTCCATCTCTCGGCCGTCAAACGTCAGAGAATCCGACGACCAGATCTGAACCGGAACCAAACGGCCATCTTTGCGCAGAATGTGAAACCCCGTGTGTATGTCCGCGTGGTGCGACTCCCTGCTCTGTTCATCCTTGGCCCGTTCCCGTTCGTTTTCGGGATGGCGCCCGGTGAAATGCGTCCCGATGAGTTCCTCGCGGGAATATCCCATCAGCGCTTCAAATGAAGGGTTCACGTCCACTAGATTGCCTGTTTCGGTGTCCAGCACCATCTTGCCGTCCTGGGCATAGTGCCAGCTCAGTTCGTACAGGCTCCGCGGCTCGTTTGCATTCGGAAAGCTTGTCATCGCCGCAGTTCTCCTGTAGCGGCTGAACCCTGGTCGTGCCTTATTTACCCTCCATGAACTTTCACTAAAGGGCACTGTGACAGTTGATTACCCCGAAACAACTACTGTCAAGTCAATTTCATGCGTCATAATTCTCCTGACAGTCAAAAACCTGTGCAACCGGGCTCCATTACTGCCCCACCCGGCTGCACTCCTCCACTGGAATTCGCACCTGCTCCACAATCTCTAGGCCGAACCCTTCCAGTGCCGGAATGTGCATCGGTGTGTTCGACAGCAGACGAATCCGCTGGATGCCAAGGTCCGACAAAATCTGCCCGCCCAGCCCGATGGCCCGCAGAATCCGCCCGCTCCGCGCCTGCGATCCTTCCCGGGCCCGCACCTCCTGGTGCAGTATCAGCCGCCCGGTCTCCGAACCCGCATCGGCCGCCGGAGACACCGTTCCTCCCGGACCGAATGCCTCAGCCGGTGTGTGATCGATCTCGAATCCACGCGAAGTATTGTGCAGGTAAAGCACCACCCCGCAACCTTCTTCGGCAATCATCCGCATCGACTGGTCGAGAATCTCATGGCAGCGGCAGTCGGCGCCAAACACATCCCCCGCCGTGCACCGCGTGTGTACCCGCACCATCACCGGATGAGCGCAGGGCGCGCGCAACCCCGGCTCGCCGGCCAGATTGATCTCCGCCAGGCTTCCTCCCGCCGGTCCCGCGTTGAAGGCCGGGCAGTCTGCGCACAAATCGCCGCGCACCAGAGCGATGTGGCTCTCCCCGCCGTTCACCTCGCTCTCGTAAGCGATCATCCGGAACTCCCCGTGACGCGTCTGAATCCGGCTCTCGCCCGCACGCACAATGTACCGCTCGTGCCGCAGCCGGTACCGGATCAGCTCCGCCACCGTGAGAATCGTCAATCCATGCTCTTTACAAAATGGAATCAGGTCCGGTATCCGCGCCATCTCTCCGTCGTCGCGCATGATCTCGCAGATCACCCCCGACGGATTCAGCCCCGCCAGCCGCGCCAGGTCAACCGAGGCCTCTGTCTGCCCAGCCCTCACCAGCACCCCGCCCTTCCGCGCCCGCAGCGGAAAAACGTGTCCCGGCCGCGCCAGGTCGGAGAATGTCGCCTTCGCATCGATCGCCGTCCGGATCGTGTGCGCCCGGTCCGCCGCCGATATCCCCGTCGTAACTCCTTCCCGAGCCTCAATCGTCTCCGTAAACGCCGTCCCAAACCGCGACGAATTCTGCTGCGTCATCGGAAACAGCCGCAGATAATCCGCCCGCTCCTCGGTCAGCGTCAGGCAAATCAGCCCTCGCCCGTACCGCGCCATGAAATTGATCGCTTCGGGAGTAACGTGCTCCGCCGCCAGCGTCAGGTCACCCTCGTTCTCCCGGTCCTCATCGTCCACCACCACCACCATCCGTCCGGCGCGAATCTCCTCAAGCGCGCCCGGCACGTCGGTAAATGGAGCTTCGAAGCTGCGTTGAACTTGTGGCATGACTGCGCTTCTATTCTCGCCCATGCGAGGCGATATCGGCAAAAACTCGCGCGGGGCGGCCCAAGTGTCTGCAAATGTTCAAGAAGACAGTTCCGAATAACGCCGTGCCTTCTGCTGCATCTACGCCTGCGCGGGCGGGGCTATGATTGAGACCGAAGTGGGACAATTAGCATCGAATTGGCGGGAGAAAAAATGCAGAAACGTAAATTGGGAAACAGCAATCTTGAAGTTTCAGCACTGGGGCTCGGGTGCATGGGCATGAGCTTTTCTTACGCGCCTCCGTTCCCTGAAAAGAGAGAGATGATCGCTCTGATTCGCGGGGCGGTCGATCGCGGCATTACGTTTTTCGACACGGCGGAGGTTTACGGACCCTACACAAACGAGGAACTGGTCGGCGAGGCGCTGGCTCCGGTGCGCGATCAGGTGGTGATCGCGACCAAGTTCGGGTTCAACCTCAATCCCGATGGAAGCCCGGGGTGGCAAGGGCTGAATAGCCGGCCCGAACATATCGAGACCGTGGTAGAGGCCTCGCTCAAGCGCCTGAGAACCGATGTGATCGATCTCTACTATCAGCATCGCGTCGATCCCGCGGTGCCGATTGAAGATGTGGCTGGAGCGGTGAAGGACCTCATCGCCGCCGGCAAGGTGAAGCACTTTGGACTTTCTGAAGCCGGGGTGCAGACCATTCACCGCGCCCATGCCGTGCAGCCTGTGATTGCGCTCCAGAGCGAGTACTCGCTGTGGTGGCGGAAGCCTGAAGCGGAGGTGATTCCCGCGCTCGAGGAGCTGGGCATTGGGCTGGTTCCCTATAGCCCCTTGGGCAAGGGCTTTTTGACCGGCAAGATGGATGAGAGCACGGAGTTGGCCAAGAGCGATTTCCGGAGCACGCTGCCGCGATTTACGCCCCAGGCACGCAAGGCTAACCAGGCGGTTGTTGACCTGCTGGCCGGCATCGGCAAGAAAAAGGGAGCGATACCGGCTCAGATTGCGCTGGCGTGGCTCCTGGCGCAGAAGCCGTGGATCGTTCCGATTCCGGGGACGACCAAGCTCTCGCGGCTGGAGGAGAACCTGGGCTCCGTTGCCGTGGAGCTCTCAGCGGAGGATCTCAGCGAAATTGACTCCGCTGCCGCGAAGATCAGCTACGAAGGCGACCGGTATCCTGAACACCTGGAGAAGATGACGGGGCTGTGATAGACCGAGCAGGCCGCGCGAAAGATTGCAGACAGCAGATGCGCCGGCCTCAAACAGCAAAAGCGCCGCCCGAAGGCGGCGCTTTTGGTCGTCTGGCGAAGATCAATCCTACAACGTCGATTCAATCTCAAATCCCCAAGCTTCGAGTAGAGCCTCAGGGATATACTTGGAATTCTTGTTGCGGCGAGCCCACTCGCGTAGGCGCGTCGACCGGATGTACTGATCCGGCGGCAGCTTGAATTCCTTCACGATCTGCTCGAAAGAGGTGACGGTAGGCACGACAGGCCCAATGGGCTCCGGCTTGCCCCAATTCGGATTTCCACGACGCTTTGCCATTGATTAGGTGTCCTTAGAGAAGGGTGACTTTCTTCAACATCCTCTGACACCAGCCTTGGGGGGGGTGCGTGGTGTCGGAAGGTTACTGCAGCTTCTATTTTAAGGATTTTTTCTTCAAAAATCAATAGCAAAATGCACCCCCAGCGCATCAAAAATCGACCCCACTCCAAATCCAAGTACGTTCTTATATTATTGATTGTACAATAACTTAATTAGCAATTCTCGATCAATTTTATGCTTCCCCTCACTTTGTGTGGATAAGAGTGGCGAAATTCCGCCCATCGGTGGGATGATTACTCTTATGACAACATTCTACCGGCGCCTGCTCTGGTTCTTGAGCCGCCTCAGGGCCATGACACGGCCGTTAAGTGGCTTTTTCCTCAATAAGAAGCCATCTTTTGCGACTCCAGAAACGCCGCGCCGCAACCGCGCAACCGCGCTTCTCGCGGCACTGATCTTCCTCGCCGCCCTCCAGCAGTGCCGCGCCGGCGAGTTGACCATCAGCCGCGACGCTCTCCAGCGGACATTGAAACAACAACTCTTTAGCGCCTCTAACGGTCGCTATTACCTCAAAGGCAACCCGCAGTCTGCCTGTTTCATCTCCGCCGAGGACCCCAAACTCTCCTTCGAGCAGGACCGGATCGTCGTCCGCATGGTGACTCACGCCCGCCTCGGCCACCAGGTCGCCGGCGCATGCATCGGCGTCAACCTCGCCTTCCCCGCCCAGGTCTCCCTTGCGCCCGATGCCGAGGGAGAAACCATCGGCTTTCGCGATGCCCGCCTCGACAAGGTCTCCGACCAGAAAGAAATCAACTTCGTCCTGTCTCCCTTCCTCCGCCGCCAGGTTCCCTCCGGCATGAAAGTCAACGCCGCCGAACTGATCCGCGGCGCCCTCGCCGGCTCAACCGTATCCTCCGGTTACAAAGTGTCGCTCGAACGGCTCAAAATCCACTCCATCGTCATCCAGGGTGACGCCCTGGTCGTGGACGTGGACGGAGACCTCAGCATCAAATAAGGCGATTCATCCCCAGGCAGTTCATTCCCGGCACCACGCATCGAAGACACCGCCCCTCACCGCGGCCGCCATCGCTTCGATATCCGGCGAAAGAACCCGGTCCTCCTCCAGCCGCGAAACCACGCTGCGCACCGCATCGTACGCCCGTCCCACCTCCAGGCTCGGCTTGAGCGGTAGCCGGCACTCGAGTCCCTGCGCCGCGCACATCAGTTCGATCGCCACCACCCGCTCCACATTTTCCACCACCTGCCGCAGCTTGAGCGCCCCCGTCATCCCCATCGATACGTGATCCTCCTTGCCCCCGCTGGTTGGAATGCTCCCCGTCGAAGACGGATGCGACAGCACCTGGCACTCGTTTATCAGCGCCGCGGTCACAATCTGCGCCATCATGAAACCTGACTGCAGACCCGCGTCCGGTGCGAGAAACGGCGGCAACCCCTCGTTGATGTCCGGATTCAGCAGCCGGTCGATCCGCCGCTCCGTAATCCCCGCCAGGTCGGTCAACGCGATTGCCGCATAGTCCAGAACGTATGCCAGTGGCGCGCCATGAAAATTCCCGCCCGAAAGCACCTCTCCGCGGTCTTCCCTTTTGGAGGAGCTCACCGGAAACACCAGCGGATTATCCGTAGCCGATCCCGACTCGATCTCCAGAATGCCGGCCGCGTGCTCCAGCACATCCCGCACCGCACCGTGAACCTGCGGCATACAGCGCAGGCAATACGCGTCCTGCACCCGCGAATCGTGCTCCCGATGCGACTCCCGAATCTCAGACCCCGCCAGCAGGCGCTCCAGGTGCGCCGCCGCTGCCAACTGTCCCGCATGAGGCCGCGCCTGGTGGATGCGCGCGTCAAACGCCGTTGGCGTGCCCATCAGCGCCTCCAGTGACATGGCCCCGCCCAGGTCGGCCAGCCGCGCCAGCCTGCGCGCGCGCGCCACCGCCAATCCCCCCACCGCCGTCATCGCCTGCGTCCCGTTCAGCAGCGCCAGCCCCTCCTTGGCCGCCAGCGCCAACGGCTCCAATCCCGCTCGCCGCAGCGCTTCCCCGCCTCCCAGCCGCTCGCCCTTTAGACACGCCTCGCCCTCCCCGATCACCACCAGCGCCAGGTGAGCCAGCGGCGCAAGATCCCCGCTCGCCCCCACCGAGCCTTTTTCCGGTATCACCGGCGTCACTCCCGCGTTGAGCAGCCCCGCCAGCAGCTCAATCACCGCCGGCCTGCATCCGCTCAGCCCCTTGGCCAGCACATTGGCCCGCAACAGCACCATCGCCCGCGCTTCCGCCTCTGAAAGCGGCTGCCCCACCCCGCCCGCATGGCTGCGCACCAGGTTGATCTGCAACTGCGCCAGGCTCTCCGCCGCAATGTGAATGTCGGCCAGCTTCCCAAACCCCGTATTCACACCGTAGACCGTCCGCCCCGCCGCCAGAATCTGCTCAATCGACTCGCGGCTGGCCGCGGCCCGCGCCAAAGCCGCCTCGGCAACCTCCACCGGCCGTCCCGCCAGAGAAACTGCTTCAATTTCGGCCAGCGTCAATGGCTGGCCATCCAAAACCAGAGTTTTCATCTCGCCCATGCTAGACCCGCCGGCAAATCCCAGTCCAGCCCGCACCATCCCCAAAGTGTTATCGTTTCAATCGGCATGAGTTTTGCCGCGTTCCACTCCCCAATCCACAAAAGGAAGACTCCATCGCCATGACACTCACCAGAAGAGACTTCACCCGGCTCGGCGCTCTCGGCTTCGCCGCGCGCTATGTCCCCGCGATCAACGCCCAGGCCCCTGAACGCAAAACCGGTTACGCCGTCATCGGCCTCGGCCGCATCGCCGGCCACTTCATGCCCGGCGTCCTCAATACCTCCAACTCCAGCATCACCGGCCTGGTCAGCGGCCATCGCGACAAGGCAAACAAGATCGCGGCGCAATACGGCGTGCCTCAACACTCCATCTACAACTACGAAAACTTCGACGACATCGCGCACAATCCCAATATCGACGCCGTCTACGTTGCGCTTCCAAACTCGATGCACGCCGAATACACCATCCGCGCCGCCAAGGCCCGTAAGCACGTCCTCTGCGAAAAGCCCATGAGCACCACCGTCGCCGACGCTGCGGCCATGATCGCCGCTTGCAAGGCAGCCAACGTCAAACTGATGATCGCCTACCGCTGCCATTACGAGCCCACCAACCTCAAAGCCGTCCAGCTCATTACTGACGGCGCCATCGGCCAGGTTCAGGCCATCGAAAGCTCTTTCGGATTCAACATCGGCCTCGGAGAGTGGCGTCTCAACAAGAAGCTCGCCGGCGGCGGCCCGGTCTTCGACGTCGGCATCTATTCCCTCAACGCCTGCCGCTACCTCACCCGCGAGGAACCCGTGCAGATCGCAGCCTTCTCTTCCGTCACCGACCGCGACGGCCGCTTCGATCAGGTCGAAGAGAATGTCTCCTGGACCATGCGCTTTCCCTCCGGCGTCGTCGCCAGTTGCGCCACCACCTACGGCGCAGGCATGCCCGGCTACTTCAAGGTGTATGGCTCCAAGGGCTGGCTCCAGGTCGATCAGGCATTTGTGTACGAAGGCCTGCGCCTGCGCGGCGAATTTCAGGGCACCAAACTCGATGAATTGAATCCGGCCCGCGATCCCTCCCACTTCACCGCCGAGGCCGCCCATTTTTCGCGCAACATTCAAAATGGAGAACAGCCCAGAACTCCCGGCGAAGAAGGCCTGCGCGACATGCGCTACATCACCGAAATCTACCGCTCCGCCGGCATCCCGATCTAGCCTCCTGTCTCCAGGAAACACGACAAATACCCTCAGCGTGCCGTGAACTACGCGGCGTCAATTCTCCCGGCAGGGAGAACACGAAAATAGCCCAGGGTGAAACCCTGGGTTCACATTCCGGGCCTCACATTCGCCCCGTAGGGGCAGTGTGAAGTGAGGAGCTCGGAATTGCACATCGGGTTTTCTGTAGACCCTCGCGAATGCAAGGCCATTAACCGCCAATCCCTTGTACTCCGCAATGATAAAATCTCCCTTTTGGAGAGCTTATGCCAGAAGCCACATGTGATATCGGCCTCATCGGCCTTGCCGTCATGGGACAGAACCTCGTCCTCAACATGAACGACCACGGCTTTAGAGTTGCTGTCTTCAACCGCACCGTCTCTAAAGTGGACGACTTCCTGGCCAACGAAGCCAAGGGCACCAATGTAGTTGGCGCCCACTCCGTCGAGGAGCTTACCGGTCTGCTCAAGCGCCCCCGCCGCGTCATGCTCATGATCAAGGCCGGCGACACTGTCGATCAGATGATCGACCACCTGCTGCCCCATCTTGAGCCCGGCGACATCGTCATCGACGGCGGCAACTCCCTGTTCACCGATTCCAACCGCCGCACCAAATCGCTTGCGGAAAAAGGCATCCTCTTCGTCGGCACCGGCGTCTCCGGCGGCGAAGAAGGCGCGCGTAACGGCCCCTCCATCATGCCCGGCGGCAATCCCGCGGCTTGGCCCCACGTCAAGCCCATCTTCCAGTCCATCGCCGCCAAGGTCGAAGATGGAACCCCGTGCTGCGATTGGGTCGGCGAAGACGGCGCAGGCCACTTTGTCAAAATGGTGCATAACGGCATCGAGTACGGCGACATGCAGCTGATCTGCGAGGCCTACGACCTGTTGCAGCACGGCCTCGGCCTCACCCCCGACGAGCTTCACGAAGTCTTTGCCCAGTGGAACAAGGGCGAGCTCGACAGCTACCTGATCGAAATCTCCAGCCGGATCTTCGCCAAGAAAGACGAAGACGGCTCCCCGCTCGTCGACAAAATTCTGGATGCGGCCGGGCAGAAAGGCACCGGCAAATGGACCGTGATCAGCTCGCTCGACACCGGCCAGCCCGTCACCCTCATCGGCGAATCGGTCTTCGCGCGCTGTCTCTCGGCATTGAAAGACGAACGCGTCTCCGCGTCAAGGATTCTGCGCGGGCCCAGATCGAAAGCCAAAGTCGGCGATCGCGCCAAATTCATTGAAGACGTGCGCCGCGCCCTGTACTGCTCCAAAATCGTCTCCTACGCCCAGGGCTACATGCTCCTCCGCGCCGCGGCCAAAGAAAACAACTGGAACCTCAACATGGGCGGCATCGCCCTCATGTGGCGCGGCGGATGCATCATCCGCAGCCAGTTCCTCGGCCAGATCAAGACCGCTTACGAAAAGAAGCCGCGCCTCCAGAATCTGCTTCTCGACAAATTCTTCGCGCGCGCCGTCAACAAGTACCAGTCATCGTGGCGCAAAGCGCTCGTTCATGCCGTCAAGCTGGGCGTGCCCACCCCGGCCTTCTCCACAGCCCTCGCATTCTTCGACGGCTACCGCGCCGAGCGCCTCCCAGCCAACCTGCTCCAGGCCCAGCGCGATTTCTTCGGAGCCCATACTTACGAGCGCCTCGACCAGCCCCGAGGCCAGTTCTTCCACACCAACTGGACCGGCCACGGCGGCCGAGTCTCCTCCTCCACCTACAGCGTCTAAGTCATCAAATACTCGAGAAAACTGGGTGCCCCAGGTCCCGCCTTTGGGACCTGGGAACCTCAAACTCCAGGGTTGCGTTGCCTTTTAGCGATATTCCTAAACTCATAAAAGAGACTTGGTTCAACGATTTTCATTCTTGGTTGACGCTGAGCTCAATCTGAGCAACCTTCCCTTGCGAATCCAAATCTATGTCCAGAATGTTGCCATTGATCCAATAAATCTGAATATGTTTCCCTACCAGCGGCGCCTGTCCATATAGCCGTCTAATCGTTTGTAACGAATCTCCGAGTGTTAATCCAAGGCCCGTCTTTACGGACTTATCTATTGATCCCGTTCCTTGGACGGCAACACTTAAGACGCCACTGGAATGCTCTGATTGCATGCCAGGCTTCTGATAGTAACCCTCAACAACTTTCACAACAAGTAGGCCACGAGCAAAATCGTACTCTCGTTCGCCAGCACGCCAGGCGAATTCACTATTTGGGATGTCAACGACCCGCATAGGAACCCCAAGGATTCGTTTGACTTTTCCCAGAGGCGCACCTATTTGGACTCCAGCCAGCGACAACTCTGCTCTCTTCGGTTGAGCTGTGCACACTACCGGCGCAATCAGAATTGTCAATATCAGGATGGACTTGCGCAAATTCCCTCCATTTCTCTCAGCATGCAGATTCGATGAAGGGCCCGCGCCGATTTGCGCGAACAAACCAACAATAGTCCGCAGTCTATTCCCTATTCCCTATTGCCTCGTTCCCTCGTTCCCTTGTTCCCTATTCCCTGCTCTATCTCAGCCTCTCCACCGGCGCCGGATCCATATCCGCGTAATCCTGATTCTCCCCGCCCATGCCCCAGCAGAAGCTATAAGCCCGCGTTCCCACCCCGGAATGAATCGACCACCCCGGCGAAATCACAACCCCCTTGTCCCCCAGCACAATGTGCCGCGTCTCCGCCGGCGGTCCCATCAGATGAAACACCCGCGCCCCGGCATCCAGATTGAAGTACATATAAATCTCCGACCGCCGCATGTGCGTGTGCGGGGGCATCGTATTCCAGTTGCTCCCCGCCGCCAAGTGCGTCACCCCCATCACCAGTTGGCAACTCCGCGCGCCCTCCAGATGAATGTACTTGCACACCGTGCGCTTGTTGCACGTCTCCACGCTTCCCAACTCGGTAGGAATAGCATCCGCCTTGCGCACCACGGTCACCGGGTAACTCGCGTGGGCCGGATAACTCAGCAAGTAAAACACCGCCGGCGCTGACTTATCCCTCGACTCGAAGCTCACGTCCGCATTGCCGCGCCCCACATAGAGCACATCCAGATTCTCAAGCTCGTAGCTCTTGCCTTCCACCGTAACCGTCCCGCTGCCCCCGATATTCAGCACTCCCACCTCGCGCCGTTCCGTAAAATACGACGCCCGCAGGTCAGCATCGGTAGGCAGCGCAATCGCTCCTTCCACCGGAGCAACCATTCCTACCACCGCCCGATCCAGATCCACATAATTCAAATGAATCTTTCCCGGCTCATACAGCGCATCCAGCAAAAAAGTCTCGCGAAGTTCTTCCGTCGTCATGCGCTGGTACCGCACCGGATCGGCCATCAATATCGTCTTCATCGTTCCTCCCGTTCATGCCCACAAAACAACTTCATTTTACTGCGCGGCGTGTTTGCCTTTGCTCGGTACCTGCTCGAGAACCCAGCGCACCAGTTCCTCGCCGGCCGCGTAATTGTCATACAGCCCCGGCAGCTTCCGCCCATCGGTGTACTCGTTGTAAAGCCACGGATCCACCATCGCGTATACAGTGCCCTTGCCGTACTTCGCTTCCGCCATGAACACGTCGTCGCCTTCGGTCAGCAGTGTCTTCGCATCTCCGCT
>Ga0182014_10007973_pt1 | contig 10958 bp, 8 predicted proteins | sample 612S2DmetaG_FD_120489 | JGI IMG/M metagenome (GOLD analysis project Ga0182014, IMG submission 120489) | Permafrost microbial communities from Stordalen Mire, Sweden - 612S2D metaG | ecosystem: Environmental > Terrestrial > Soil > Wetlands > Permafrost | place: Sweden: Stordalen | collected... | reverse complement strand
TTCCCGGACAGGTCGAACTCGTCGAGGACCGGTGACTGGTTGAGCGGCCGGCTGCAACCTCCGACGAGCCACAAGAGGCGCTCACCGTCGGGCGAAAGCGCCAGTCCTTTGTGCGTGCTGCAGGGAATGTCGAGCGTCACGACCCGGGGCTTCCCGCTCGCAGGGACCAGACCGACGCCCCACGCGAAGCCGCCCGAGCCCATCCCCTCGCCGACGACGCCGACGATCGTCCCCGCGTGGGTGACGAAGTACGGAGTAACGCCACCGCCAGGCTCCCACGGAGCGAGCACCGAGATGCGATGACCGTCCGCGGGTGAGAAAGCGATGACGTCCCCAGCTCGTCCGTCTGTCGTGACCGGCCCCGCGGCTAGGGCGACCTGAGCCACGAGCTCGTCGGGCTCACCCGGCAGAAGACCCGGGCCCGGGACCGTCCCCGGCCATGGCGCCGCGTGGCCGGTCGAAGACTGCGCCGTTGGCTCGACTGGCGATGCCGGGGTATGGGCGGAGAAGAGCGCGCCTGCACCCAGTGCGGCCCCGAGCACGACTTTTGCGAACAGCACCCGGAAACTCCGCACCGCGCCTTTCTACTACTGGGCCACACGCCAGCCAGCTCCACCGGAGCGTGCCTGGTCGGGAACCGGCCACGGCCGGACGACGTTGGCCTCGTATGACCTTGGCGCGACTGGCGACCAACATCCTCCGCGGGCCGGGAGCGGCACTTCTGTGCGCTGCGGCTCTGGCCCTTGTCCCCCGGGGGGTGCCAGCGGCGAGCCATCGGCCGGCTTCGTACCGGGCGAGCTGGTAAGCATCCCCGCCACCTCAGACGTCCTCGTCCTGGGCACCGCCCCGTGCGCCGCCCGGTCCTGCGTGCAGCTGTGGCGGGTCAGCGCCGGCGGCCACGGCCTGACGCCCCTCGCCGTCCCCCCGAGCGACCGCGCCATCGGTCCGGGGTTGGTGGAGGGCGATCACCTGGTATTTGCCAATGTCGAAGACGGCTATGCCCTGGCTAGCGGCGAAGGTGCACGCTCGTGGTACACCACCGACGGCGGCCTGGCCTGGCACCCCCTCCCCACCAGCCTGAGCACGGCGCTGGTGTCGGTCGTGGCGTCAGGGGGTGCTTTTTACGGGCTGTTAGGCAGCTGTACGACCTTGGAGGACTGCCGGTACCACCTGGGCCGCTCGGCCCTCACGTCCCCCCATTGGTCAAGCGTGCCCATCCCCGGCGCTGTCGGCCTAGTCCAGGGCAACATTGACTTGGCTGCCCGCGGCTCTGAGGTGTGGCTCAGCTTCGAGCCCCATTTCAAGCCCGTACTGGTCAAGTCACGCGACGGCCGTCCCCCTTTCTCCGAACGGACCGCCCCGCAACTGATCAGCGTGGTCGGGTGCTCGCTTGAGCCCGAGGACGCGGACGTCGTATGGGCCGAATGTCCCACCGGCATGATGATGTCCTGGTTCCGCAGCACCGACGGGGGGGCCCGCTTCACCCATTGGTGGGAAACCAGCGGTACCGGGGGCAATGCCTTTGACCCGTTGAGCGCCACTGTCGCCTACCGCTACACCGGCATCGGGCCTGGGCCTGCCTACCTGCTCCAACGGACCACCGACGGGGGAGCCAGTTTCACCACCGTCGGCCGGCTTTTCCAGGGCGAGGGCACCACCCCCCAGTTCGCGTTCAGCGACGAGGACCATGGCTACGCCCTCAGCGCGAACGAGCTCGGCAAGCCAGGCTTCCAGTTCCTATATACGAGCGATGGCGGCCGACAGTGGCGACCGGTCTTCAACAGCTGACCCCACCACCGCCCGGCTCGTGCTCCCGCGTCCGGGGCCACTCCGGCCCTATCGGTACGTCGCCCCGTCCCCCTCCGCGCCGGTGATGAAGGTTCAGGGCACCAAGGGCAGGAGGAGGCGGGCGACGGACCAGCTGCGGCCGCCGTTGGTCGAGTGCCATAGTGCCCCGGGCGGGCCGTCGGCCCACACGGACCGTGGCCCGGTGAGGACCAGGGTGCCGGGCGACGATTGGGTGCCCGGGCCGCGGAACGTCAACTTCGCCCAGTGCCGGCCAGCGTCGGCACTGAAGAGCTCGTACTCGTGCCCACTGGGTACGAGGTAGCACAGGACGGCGAGCGAGCTGCCCGCCGCGGAAACCGATACGACCGTGGTCGAAAGCTCGCTCCCGATCGGCACGTCGGACCAGGTACGCCCTTGGTCGTAGCTGACCGAGACTTCGTTGCCCGGGCACCCGGCGGCGACGGCGATCGGCTCGTCGAAAGCAAAGGACAGGGGCAGTACGCCGGCCTGGCCGACCAGGTGCCACGACGTGCCCCCGTCCGTAGTGGCGAGCACCTCGGCCGAGCCGCACTGCGAGGCGCCGACCGCCAAGCCGTCGCGGGCGTTGGCAAAAGCGGCGGCGGCTATGCCGACCTCAGCCAAGGCAGGTACTTTCACTGTCTTGCCCGTGCGCCCTCCGTCGTTGCTCACCCAAAAGCTGTCCACGCCCGAGAGGATGACCACCAAGCCGCTCGGGCCCAGAGCCACTGGGGGGTTGTAACCCGAGGCCAGGTACGCCAGTTGCATGGCCGGGGGTGGCCGGTGCCAGCTGTGCCCGCCGTTATCGCTTATGAACTGGCCCGCTTCGGTGCTCACCCAGAGGTCCTGGCCGCGGCCCGAGATGTTGAGCACACCCGTTCGCGCCGGGTTCCCCACATCCGCCCAGGTGCGGCCACCGTCGAGCGAACGGGCCACGACGTCGCCGCCACCAGCCGGGCCGCCGCCCACCAACCACACGTCGTCACTGCCCGCCACCACGAGGCTGAGCCCTCCGACCTCCTGCTCGGCCCAGTGGCGACCGCCGTCGGTTGTCAGCCACAGGTGGCCGCCGATAGGCCCGTTGCCCGTTGCCACCTGGCCGCCGTCGAGAGCAAAACCCTCCTCGGCCGTGGCGAAGTCAACCTCGCCGAAGGGGTTGTCGTCGGCCGCCGGGCCGGGCGGCCCTACGGCTTCGTACACCTTGGCCCAGTGCTGGCCGCCATCGGTCGTGCGGAACAGGTCGAGGCGTTGGCGGCCAGTAGTTGTGTACTTGGCCCAATCGCCACCGCCGGCGTAACCCTTCCTCGGGGTCGGGAAGGACAGAGCGTCGAGCCAATCGTCAACGCAGGTGCCCGGTACGGCGGACCATTCGAGGCCGGAGCCAGTCGTCTGCCAGAGCTGGCCGGCGCACTTGGAGCTGTAGCCGGTGGCAAAACCACGGCCGGCGCCGGTGAACGCCAAGCCCCCTGTGGGCACCCCGCCGGGCAGGGCCACCCGTGACCAGTGCTGGCCGCCATCAGTGGTGCGGAGCAACTCAGGTGGCCCGGGCCCGCTGGATGCCTGGCCCATCATCGAGACCGGCGCGGCGAAGCCGAGGCTGGGCGTGACGAAGTCGAACTGGTCATAGGCCCACAGCGAGGCGAGCGCCTGCGGCACGTAGGACTTCTGCACACCGGGGACCAGGCTGGGGCTGAGCGAGACCCGCACCGTTTGCCAGCTGTCACCGTCGTTGGTGCTCGTGACCAGGAAGGGTTGTCGGAGCACGGGCGAGATCCCGGCGGCGATCACCTCGGCGCCGACCGCACCTATCCACGACAGCGAGGCCCCGGCCCGGCGCCAGACCGTCTGCCAGCTCTCGCCTTGGTCCGACGTGCGCTGCAGTTCGGCCGCTGACCCGGTGCCCGTCGGCACGAGGGACTGGCTCGAGACCAAGAACCCGGCCCCACCCGGGCTGAACACCAGGCCGCGCTCGTCTGCCGCCGGGCCCCAGTCGGGCGCTTGGGGTGGGGCGGGCAGCCAGCTACTGGCCTGGGAGGTGATGACCAACGTCGACGGCGCGGGCGGGCTGGTGTCCGCCGTCGCGCCATTGGGCAGGAGGAAACCCACAGCCGCCATCACCGGCAGGAGCCTTGTCATGTCCTGCTAACCCGGCGCGTCCAGCCCAGGTTGCACATCTACGACGTCCGCCTCACGACTTTGGCGACTTGTCCGTTCAGGCCGGCGGCGGTGCCATTGTTGGCCCGGCGCTGAGGACCGGAGCCGCCCGCCGCCAACGTGCCGACCTGCCCGTCGTCGGCGTCGTTGCCTTTGGAGGCGGGCACATCGGCAAACACAGCTGCACCCACCGAGTTGACCGCCACGGCGCCGTGGCCGCCGAAGGGCAGGTGCGGCAGTGGCGAGCGGGACCACCCGCCGGCGCGGGTCAGCCAGGTGCGTCCGGCTTCGTCGCTGTACCTGAGGAGGTAGGGGCTGGGGAAGGCTGCGCACACGGCGCACTGGGAGCTGGCCAAGGTCTTCTCCTGGCCGCCAGCCGGGGGCTAGCTGACCGCCGGGCGACCATTAAGCGCCGAGGGTCCCGCTGCCCTTCTGGTCCGAAAATTGCAATCGATGGGCGCAGGGGTGAGAAAGCCTGCCCTTGCCTGACCCGCGTGTAGTCGCCGATGTCGCCGCTTCTGCCTGCCCGCGCTGGCGTCGTACGGTGGGCTCGTGTCGGAAAGAGGCGACCTACTCGAGTTTGTGTGTGGCGCCAGCGGCCGACTGCCGACGTTGTCGGCAACCGTTCGGACCTGGTCACATAGCGCGCGGCAGCACCAGGCCAGGGCGGAGGCCGCCCAGGCTCAAGGGGGTTATGTTTGGCTCCGGACCGGTCGCAGCCGGCCTCGGGCGGGCTCAAGCCATCAGGGGCTAGTTGGGTTGCCAGCTGAGACCGAGCAGGTCCAGCGCCTGCTAGTCGTGCCGGGGACCAGGGCTTTCCGCATCGAGGCGGGAGGGCCGCCCCGGCGTGTCACAGTCTCGGACGGCACAGTCTCTTGGGACGAGGTGGCGCCGGGAGAGTTTGTCCGACACCCTGGGCAGAGGCTCCCCTGGGAGATGGCTGCACTTCTTGACCCTTCGTGGCTGGCTGGGTACGACTGGGGCACCCCGGCCCGGGGCACGCATGCGGGTCGCGAGGTCCTGTCGCTGCACGTGACGCCGAGAGCTGGCTTCGCCGGGCCGCGGGTGGCGGGGCTGCTCCCGTCGGACCTTGACGTGGTCATTGACGCGGCGTTCGGCTTCCTGCACCGCCTTGTCGGGCTGTACCGGGACGAGCCGTACCAGGTCGTCGAGTTACTCGACCTCGACCTGGGCCCCACGGTCGGCGCAGGGGATTTCCGCGTCGACGAGTCTCAAGCTCGGGTGTTCAGTCCCGAGGAGTGGCGCCGCAGGCAGCAGCCGGCACTTCCCAGGCTGATCTGGCGCTCAGTTGTCTGGCGGTACCGCCGACGTCGGCGCCGCCTCTAACAAACCAGAACGAGTGCTTAGTGAAGCGTGCTCCGCGGTGTAGGTGCCGACCACACGAGCCGCCATCCCAACCAGAGCGGCGGCGCTCCCCACTTGCCGGAGACCACGATGAGGCCTGAGATGGCCGGCTCGGTTGGGCAGCATCGAGGGTGATCCCAGCCGGAGGGCTGCAATGGCAGACTGAGCTCATGCCGGCGAACCCCCTGGGGACCGGCGCTGGCCGGGTCGGGATCCACATAGCTGGTTGCCCTGGAACCTGGACATGCCCAAGTCGGCTTAGTTGGACATGAACCACGCTTGTGCCGCGGTGCTCGCTTTGGCCCTCGCCGTCGGGGCCAACGCCCCGTCGGGCCATGTCGCGCATCGCCAGGGCTTGCCAGGCACCTCCAGCACCGAGTACCCGTTCGGGCAGCTGTCAGTCTCAAGCAACGGGGCCCTCTACTACGTGGACAGCGAGTACGGCCAGGTCGATGAGCTCACGCCGAGCGGCGCCCACGTCGTGCTCCGCTCGCTCGAGGCCACCTCCGCGCTCAAAAGGTCGGTCCCTGGCCTGAGCGGGTTGTCCCTCGCAAACAACGCCATGTGGTTCACCGCTGCCGACGGTCTCTACGAAGCCTCTCTCACGGGGCGCGACGTGCGCAGGGTGGGGGAGGTCCCGGGCGCGGTGGACCTCGATGTCCTCGCCGACGGGGCCACCTACTTCACGACCACGACGGCGATCTTCGAACGGGCTCCCGACGGGCACACCACCCACGTGGCCGGCGGGGCCACGATCGGTTTCGCCGAGCAACAGGCGGGACCTCAGCCCGCCACCGAAGTGGCCATCAACCCCGACGGCGTCGCTGGCGTCAGCCCAGATGAGTTCTACTTCACGAACGAGAACCGGCTCTACTTGGTCGAAAAAGGGGTGGCGACCATGTTCGGGCCACAGTTCAGCTTCTTCAACGGCGAGCTTGCTATCAGCCCGAAGGGCGTCATCTACGGCCTCTGCAACTGGCACATGTGCCGCATCTCGGGCCGCGACGTGACGCAGCTGTTCAAACTGCCCGAGCCAGTGAAAGGCGTCTTCGGCGCGCCAGACGCGTTGGCTATCTCCCCGTCCGGCACCTTCTACATCTCCTACTCGGACCAGTCTTTGCCAGGGAAAGCGGGCATCGTCGAGCTTTCGCCCCGGGGGAAGATCGTCGCTGTCGTGGCGTCCCGGTCCACTTGAGTGGGTCTCGTAGCGGACGGAGCCAGCTCGAGCGTCAGCGGTCGTTCCGGAGCGACGATCGAGCCACTGCCATGACCGCACCAGCCACGAGCCCGACAACCCCGCCGACGATGGCGGCCGGAAGCCCAAGCTCGACGGCGGCAAAGGGTGCAGTGGGCGCGTAGGTGAAGAGCCCAATGACAAGCCCGGTTACCGCCCCGATCATGCCCGCACATGCCGCGCCAACGGTGGCCCAGCGCGCGGGCACCGTCAGGCCACGCAACCACAGCGCCATCGCGGTCATAACCTATTCTTGCCTGCCACCCAACGCCTTGCGTCGTGTCGGCTCCGTTCTGCGGCGGAAAGCACCAGCTCGGCGAGGTACGCGTGCTGGCCGAGACCGCCCCGCCGACATCGCGCACCTTGAGGCATGAGGCCCCGTCGATTACGCGTCAGCCCAATCTTCACGCCCTGGTTCTCTCCAGAGGTCGTCCGCTCGACTGGCCGCCGCAATCACAGTGGCTCCGTCGACCCATGCAGCCCCCGTGGCTGGCCCGACCGACACAATGAAACGCACTTGGCCCGGGGGTGGCAGCGCCGGCAACCAGTAGTCGGTCTGCCAGCTCGCGCCTCCCGGCCCACCAGAACACTCCCGCCGCCCAGGGACCAAGCAATCACCCAGCATGTCGGGGTCAGTCTTCCAGGACTGGGAATGACAGCTTGAGCTGGCCCCGTCGCGATAGCTTGAAATGGCCCCATTCAGTCACGCTGAGTGACGGTGTCTGAGGCTTCGGCCGGGTCGCCGAGTCGGCGTCAGCGACGCCAGAGCCGTCTGATCTGGCCTCTGAGGAGGCAGTTCGTTGGGGCTGAGGGCTGCGCTCCGTAATGGACAATCTGTCGGCGTCTCCCGCCTCAGACCTCAACACGTGCCACGCGGGCGTACTGGTTGTCACCTGGCCCGCCGGGGTCGGCAAGGAAGTAGAGGGCACCATCGGTGAAGACGCTCTGCCCGGCCGTCAAGTGGCAGTCGAGCCCCTCGCCGACAAGGCTCACGGGTAGTGACGCAACGTAGGACTGCACCCCCGTCGAGGGGTTGATGCGCACCACTCGAAAAGGAGACCCGGTCTCGCATGTCCCGATTTGAGCCGGCGTCGTGCCGCCGCCGAGCTGGGAGAGCGTGAAGAACCCAAGCTCCGGGTCACCCTCTACCACGTAACCGGTACCGCCGAAGAGGTCCGAAGGCAAAAGGCGGGCCGGTCGCTCGAACACGACGCGGGCGCCCGGCCCGTCGAGGCGCCAAACGGCTTGGCGCAGGGCAGTCGGCCCACCGGGCTTACCCGTCAGGACGTCGGCCCAAATGCTATGCCCAGAAGCGACCAGCCATTGCGTGCCCGCCCCAAGCCGGCGCGCTGGCACGGGCTGGTCTGAGCCGGGCGCCACGTGCCATAGAGCGCACGCTGTCGAGCAGAACTGCCCGTCCCAGGTACCTTCGGTCAGCCAGAGCCCGTCGGCGTCGACGAACAGGTACGGGTCGGCGCCCACCTCCACCGCCCAGCGGTGCACTGCGACGCCAGTGGAGCTTGACGCCTCGAGCAGCTCGGAGCGTGAGCCACCAAACGCATTGAGGCCGTAGATCCAGGTCATGCCGTCGCCCTCGGCAACCTTGGAGTGGTTCCAGTCCCAGTTCTGCAGCGTCATGAGCACCGGCCCGAGGGCTCTCCGGTGCGTGCCGTGGCCCGCTATCGCGACCCGGATCTCGTCGCCAGAGCTCGTGAAATCGACAACGACCTGTCCAGGTCCCTCACTGCTCGGGCAGCCGTCGGTCGTGCCAACGACCCGCAGGGTCACCGGGTCGAGGAGCTTGGTCGGGCACCCCTGCCCCGGTCCTCCTGAAAGCGCCACGAGCCCGTCCTTTGCCGACAAGCTGTAGTCCCAGGGAGCGACCCAGGCCGACACCGTCACCTTGCCGACCGCATCAGCCGGGCTGGCGGCACTTGTGCGGGGGTGCGGTCCAAGGGCAACGACTGCGGCGGCCACAAGCGCCAGCACCGCGACCTTCACCGTGAGATGAAGACTGGCCGGGGCCCGCTCAGCGCTCACTTGCACCCTGGGCACCTTCAGCCGTCATGTACCTGTACGTGGAGCCGGTCCCGTCGAGCGCGATGCATGCCCCCGGGCCGGGGCACGAGGTGAAGATCGGAGCTCTCGACGCACCGACGACGCTCGGCCCAAGCCAGCCCGCCATGCTAAGGACGCTGACCACACTGTCCCTGTTCGCCGCCGCGCAGAGAGTTGGCCCGTAACAAGAGACCTCCACCGGGTCGAACGGGAGTGCTCCGCTTCCCCATCCGGGGCTCGTGCTCGTGACCCAACCGTTGCCGAGGAAGAAGCTCACCCGGCCTTCGGGCTCTACTACGACGCAGAACGTGGGCTCACCGCAGGACTCGGCCATGAGCTCAAGCGGTCTCGCTCCGGCCGGCACGCTTGGCGGGGCCGGTGACCAGCCCCTCCCGTCATAGACCTCGGCCACTCCGTCCGGGCCAAGGGCGAGACAAAAGGCCCTACCGGTACAAGAGACTTCGTCAAGTGCTACGCCGGGGAGCTCATGACCCGCCCAGCCTTTGGGACCGAGCACGGCCGCGCCCGACCGCCCCACGGCAACACAGCTGCCACCTGAACATGACACGTCCTCGGCCCCGCCCGGAAGGGCAGCCTGGGGGCTTGACCATTCCCCCTGCCGTCGGACGATTACGTCGCCCTGGCCGTCAACGGCGGCACAAAGCATGGGTGCGCAAGAGACGCCTTCTAGTGCGGCACCATCGACCGTCCGTCCCGGTGACCAGGAGCGGCCGTCAAAGGTAGCGGCTCGTCCGTGGTTGTCAATGGCCACGCAGCTTGTGGCCGACGGGCAGGAGAGGCCGGTCACTTCAGCTCCTGCCGGGAGGGCGACATGGGCGGGGAGGCTCCGCCACGATCCCCCGAACGGCCCCACCGGGCCGGAGGTGGGGAAATCGTCGACGGTTGCCGAAGCCGAATGAGTGACGGCGGACAACGGGATCGTCGACCAGGTCAGTCCGCCGTCCTCGGTGCGATAAAGGGGACTTCCCCCGACGTCGGCAACCCCGACCTTGGCCGAAGAGAAGGTCAGTGACCATATGTTCCCTCCACGCCACTGCTTGATGTACGTGGACCTCCACCGAGTGCCGCCATCGCCGGTGGCAAACAATCTCGAAGAGCTGGCGACGAACCAGGTCGACATGTCAACAGCCGACAGCACGGCACCGGCAGCCGGCGCCCCGGCGGGCAGCGGCTCTCCCGCCCAGCTGGACCCGCCGTCAGTGGTTACAAAGACCTCCAGGTGCCCGTCCGAGACGGTTAGTTAGCGGGGGAGGGTGACTTCTACCCAAGCGGCTTCCCAAAGCGTGCTCACCTGGAGCCGTAGCCGCCGGGCCAGCGGGCTGACGGGCGGCCACAGCACGAAGTCGCCCCAACCCGCTCCGGCACCGCCGCGCCAGAACCGGGCCGGCACGGCGTCATGTTCTCGCCCAAGGTCATCGGTGACCAGCACCGTCCAGGGCGGCGTGGTAACGGGCCAGTACTCGCCGTGGGCGTCAGGGTCGACGTAGAGCTGGAAGTACGTACAGTCGTCGTCGACTACCATCCAGTCGAGCACAGCAGTGGCCATTTGCAGAGGGAGGCGCGCCCCGAGAGCGACGAGGTCCTGCTCTGCTACCGGCCCGAGCAACTTGGCCAGAGCGCGGGGCTTGAAGCGACGGGCGAGCTCGGACTGCCAACGCGAAGGCCGGACGGCCGGGAGCTGGCGCAGGAGCGAGCTATCGGGCGGGAGAACGCCGACGGCAAGCAGCGCGTCGGCGACCGAAGCGACGACCGCCATGGCTTCGGTGGCGTCAAGCCCCACCCCGAACTGGGCCTCGGCCTCCAGAGGCGGGAGCTCTGGTACGAGGCCGGCAAGCAAGCACTCCGCTGGAGTCGGCCACGGGGGCGCCGCCGTCCCCGAGGGGAGAGCCGTAGGCCGAACCAGTTCGACACGCACCGCCCCGGCGCCGCTCGGCCCGATCTCGAGCCAGGCGACGTCGGGCGGGACCGCGAGGTCCGAACTGAGCGTGGCGAGGACGCGTTGCTGGTGAGTGGTGGCGGCCACGTCGAGACCGTAGGAGCGCCCGACGTCGTCGCTGACGAACAGCTCGGGCAGGAGCCGCCCTCGGGGTTTGCCGGCGTCATGGCCCTCGATAACGGCGTGGCCGCGTAGCCCTGCGGGACCGATAACTAGCTGGCCGACGATGAGGTCCGCCTTCGGCAGCGTCAGCACCGTACCCGGAGCGGCGACCAGGAGCGGAACGTCGTCCGCCTTAGCTTGGGCCCGCGGGCGCGCCTGGGCCAAGCCGTAGGCGGTCGTGGGGCGCAGGGTGAGCTCACCGCTCTTGACGCCGGCCAGCTC
>Ga0182014_10007972_pt1 | contig 10958 bp, 6 predicted proteins | sample 612S2DmetaG_FD_120489 | JGI IMG/M metagenome (GOLD analysis project Ga0182014, IMG submission 120489) | Permafrost microbial communities from Stordalen Mire, Sweden - 612S2D metaG | ecosystem: Environmental > Terrestrial > Soil > Wetlands > Permafrost | place: Sweden: Stordalen | collected... | reverse complement strand
TGGCTTGGCGATGGCTGTGTTCGACGGCATCCGCGCCGGCGGCGCCGCTGACCGTTCCCAGTTCTTCAAGGATCTGACGACGACTTTCTATGGGGCCAACCGGCCAGGCGCAAAGCTCAGCCAAGGCGTCCGCGACGCCTTCTGGCTCCAGGGCATGCAGGGCGGTCTCAAGAACCAGCTTGACTGCGTCAAGGCGTTCTCCGAGACGGACTTCACCTTGGACCTCAAGCGGTTCGACGTTCCGACCCTCTTCCTTCACGGCGACGACGACCAGATCGTGCCCATCGGCGCCTCGAGCCAGGCCGCGGTGAAATGTGTCCGGAACGCCATCCTCAAGGTCTACCCGGGCGGCTCCCATGGGCTCGCCGACACCCGCAGGGACGAACTCAATGCGGACCTGCTCGCCTTCGTCCGGTCCTAAAGGGCTATCATTGCAAGAAGAAGGGCCCGGCGCATGCCGGGCCCTTCTTCGCCTTGGCCGGAACCTAGGCCAGCGCGTTGACCTTGAGGGTCAGGCGGCTCTTGTAGCGGTTGGCGGCGTTCTTGTGCAGCACGCCCTTGCGGCAGGCCTTGTCCACCACGCCCAGGGTCGTGGGCAGCAGGGTCGCGGCTTCGGCCTTCTTGCCGGTGGCCACGGCCGCCAGGAACTTCTTCAGGGCGGTCTTCAGGGTGGACCGGTTGGCGCGGTTGCGCAGGCGGGCCTCCACGTCATGGGCGGCTTTCTTTACTGCTGACTTGTGGTTGGCCATGAATCCAGTCTCCTGCTCTCAGATCTTCCGTGGGGCTTCGGTGCACAGCTAAGTTCACCCCTTGAGGCGAATAATCATGATATCCCAACAACCCCTATGTTCAAGTGGAAAGAGTGGAGGAAACCCTAAAGTAACCCCTTCCCGAGGAGCCATCCTTCCTTCATGCTGGTTGGAGGCCCCTGGCTTCCGGATCAAGGATTGTCATGGAGCGTTCAAGAAACTCTTTCCAGCAGGCCCTGGCACAAGCTTTGCCGGGGCAGGAGATCGGCCTGGACCGGCCGCGCTCCGGGGAGCTGGGCGATTTCGCTTTCCCCTGCTTCCGCGCGGCCAAGGCCCTGGGCCTCAATCCGCAGGCGCTGGCCCGGGACCTGGCCGCGAAGATCGTGATCCCGGGCGCCGAACTGGCGGCGGCCGGCCCCTACCTCAACCTGAAGCTGCAGCCCGCGGTGCGGGCCCGGGTGCTGCTGGAGGCCCTGCTGGGGACGGTCCCGTTCGGCAGCGCACCCGCCCACGGTGAGACCGTACTGGTGGAGTACAGCTCGCCCAACATCGCCAAGCTATTCACCATCGGCCATCTGCGCTCCACCATGATCGGCCACTCCCTGGCCCAGGTGAACCGCTACCTGGGCTGCAGCGTCACCCGGCTCAACCACCTGGGCGACTGGGGCACCCAGTTCGGCACCCTGCTGGCGGCCTACAAGGCCTGGGCCGAGCAGGACAACCCCGAGCTGGAACAGGACTTCCCCTGGGCCGACGAGGTCCCGGAAAAACTGCGCACGCCCCTCTACCGGCTGTTCCAGCTGTACGTGCGGTTCCATGCGGCGGAGGAATCGGACCCGTCCTTGCACGATGAGGCCAAGGCCTGGTTCGTGCGCCTGGAACAGGGCGACCCGGAGGCCACCCGCCTGTGGTCCTGGTTCCGGCAGATCAGCATCCGGGAGTTCCTGCGCATCTACCAGCGCCTGGGGGTGGCCTTCGACACCCTGGACCAGGGCGAGGCCTTCTACCAGGACATGCTCCAGCCCACCCTGGATCTGCTGCAGCACTCCGGCCTGCTGAAGGAGGGGGACGGCGGGGCCATGATCATCGACCTGGAGGACGTGGGCATCCAGACCCCGTCCCTGGTGCAGAAGGCGGACGGCAGCAGCATCTACGCCACCCGGGACATCGCCGCGGCGCTGTTCCGCAGGGACACCTGGCACTTCGACCGCTGCGTCTACGTGGTGGGCGCCGACCAGATCCTGCACTTCAAGCAGCTGTTCGCGGTGATGGAGAAGCTGGATCCCTGGTACCGGGGGCGCATGCTGCACACGCCCTTCGGCATGGTTTCACTGCCCGAGGGCAAGATGTCCACCCGCAAGGGCAACGTGATCTTCCTGGAGGACGTGCTGGACGAGGCCGTGGTGCGGGTGCGGGCCATCATCGAGGAGAAGAACCCGGAGCTGGCGGACAAGGCCGCGGTGGCCGAGATGCTGGGCATGGGCGCCGTGGTGTTCTTCAACGCGCTCAACGACCGGGTGAAGCCCATCACCTTCACCTGGGACCGGGTGATCGCCCTGGACGGCGACACCGGCCCCTATGTGCAGTACGCCCACGCCCGGATCCTGTCGGTGCTGCGCAAGGCCGGCGGCGACTGGGCCAACCGGGCCCGGCCCGGCGCCGCGGCCGATTCGGCGGTGGTGCCTTTCGCGGCCGCCCCGCTGCCGGACAGCATGGAGGGACTCGAGGACGCCCCGGCCCAGACCCTGCTGTTCGAGCTGGCCGGGCTGCCCGAGGCCTACCGCACCATGCAGCGGGAGAACATGGGCACCGCCGTGGCCCGGCAGCTGCTGACCATCGCCAAGGCCTTCTCCGGCTTCTACACCAACTGCCCGATCCTCTGGCCGGAAAACAGCCAGGCGGTGCGCGATTCCCGCCTGGCCCTGTGCCTGGCCACGGCCCGGGCGCTGCGGCAGGGACTGCACATCCTGGGCGTCCAGGCGCCCGAGGCCATGTAGATACTGTAGACAATGCGGAATTTTCCAAACAAGCGGCTTGTGCCCGGGGGGGAACCATTATGACCAAATTCGTGTTCGTGACAGGCGGGGTGCTGTCGAGCCTGGGCAAAGGCATCGCGGCCGCGTCCCTGGGGGCGCTGCTGGAGGCCAGGGGCCTGAAGGTGACCCTGATGAAGATGGATCCCTACCTCAACGTGGATCCCGGCACCATGAGCCCGTTCCAGCACGGCGAGGTGTTCGTCACCGACGACGGCGCCGAGACCGACCTGGACCTGGGCCACTACGAGCGCTTCACCTCGGTGCCCACCACCCGCAACCACACCATCACCACCGGGCGGATCTACAACACAGTGATCCAGAAGGAGCGCCGGGGCGACTACCTGGGCAAGACCGTGCAGGTGATCCCGCACATCACCGACGAGATCAAGGGCGCCATGAAGAAGGTGGCCAAGGACGTGGACGTGGTGCTGGTGGAGATCGGCGGCACGGTGGGCGACATCGAGTCCCAGCCGTTCCTGGAGGCCATCCGCCAGTTCAAGCTGGAGGCCGGCCAGGGCAACGCCATCAACATGCACCTCACCTACGTGCCCTACATCAAGGCCGCCGGCGAGCTGAAGTCCAAGCCCACCCAGCACAGCGTGAAGGAGCTGCGGGCCCTGGGCATCCAGCCCGAGGTGCTCCTGTGCCGGGCCGACCTGGACATCCCCCGCTCGCTGCGCGACAAGATCGCGCTCTTCTGCTCGGTCACGCCGGACGCGGTGTTCTGCTGCCGGGACGCCGAAACCATCTACGAGGTGCCGCTCAACCTGCACCTGGAGGGGCTGGACGCCAAGGTGGCCGCGCTGCTGAACCTGGCCGACCGCAAGCCCGACCTCACCGCCTGGCACGACCTGCTGCACCGCATCCGCAACCCCAAGGGCACCGTGCGCATCGGCATCGTCGGCAAGTACGTGGAGTTCAAGGAGAGCTACAAGTCCCTGATCGAGGCCCTGCACCACGCCGGCTACGGCCTGGAGACTGAGGTGGACCTCAAGTGGATCGAGGGGGAGGAACTGGAACACTGCGATCCCGCCACCGTCCTGAGCGACTGCGCGGGGATCCTGGTGCCCGGCGGGTTCGGGGTGCGCGGCACCACGGGCATGATCAAGGCCATCCAGTATGCCCGGGAGCACAAGGTGCCGTTCTTCGGGATCTGCCTGGGCATGCAGATGGCTTCGGTGGAGTTCGCCCGCAACGTGGCCGGGTTGGAAGGGGCCGATTCCACCGAGTTCGAGGAGAACCCCAGGCACCGGGTCATCTTCAAGCTGAGGGAGCTGGTGGACGTGGAGGAGCTGGGCGGCACCATGCGCCTGGGCGCCTACCCCTGCGTCCTGGACGAGGGCAGCCAGGCCGCCAGGGCCTACGGCAGCCTGAAGATCAGCGAGCGCCACCGGCACCGCTACGAGTTCAACCAGGCGGAGTTCCGCGGGCCCATGGAAGCCAAGGGCATGGCCTTCACCGGCCTGAGCCCGGACGGCACCTTCGTGGAGATCGTCGAGCTGCCGGACCACCCGTACTTCCTGGGCTGCCAGTTCCATCCCGAGTTCAAGTCCAAGCCGCTGCAGCCGCATCCGCTGTTCACCGCGTTCGTGAAAGCCAGCGCCGAACAGTCCCTGAGACAATAACTCCTATCGCGAGGTGCCACCTTGACCTTCTCGGCCACGAACATCGACAAACTCTGCATCGACACCGTGCGCTGCCTGGCCATGGACGCGGTCCAGAAGGCCAACAGCGGCCACCCGGGCACCCCCATGGCCCAGGCCCCGGCGGCCTACGTGCTCTGGACCCGGTTCCTGAAGCACCACCCGGCCAATCCCCTCTGGCCCGACCGGGACCGTTTCGTGCTCTCCTGCGGCCACGTGTCCATGCTGCTCTACTCGCTGCTGCACCTCACCGGCTACGACCTGTCCCTTGAGGACATCAAACAGTTCCGCCAGTGGGGCTCCCGCACCCCGGGCCACCCGGAATACGGCCACACCCCCGGGGTGGAGACCACCACCGGGCCGCTGGGGCAGGGCATCGGCAACGCCGTGGGCATGGCCATCGCCGAGCGCTGGCTGGCCGAGCGGTTCAACCAGCCCGGGTTCGAGGTGGTGAACCACCGCACCTTCGTCTTCGCCGGCGACGGCGACCTCATGGAGGGGGTGGCCCAGGAGGCCGCCAGCCTGGCCGGGCACCTGGCCCTGGACAAGCTGGTCCTGCTCTACGACAGCAACCGCATCACCATCGAAGGCTCCACCGGGCTGGCCTTCACCGAGGACGTGGCCAAGCGCTTCGAGGGCTACGGCTGGCGCGTGCTGCGGGTGAGTGACGGCGAGGACTTGGCAGCGCTCGCCTCGGCCTACGAGGAGGCCTGCCGCCCGTGCGGCAAGCCCACCCTCATCGTCTGCCGGACCATCATCGGCTTCCCCGCCCCCACCAAGCAGAACACCGCCGCCGCCCACGGCGCCCCCCTGGGCGAGGCGGAGATCCGCGCCACCAAGGAGATCCTGGGCTGGGATCCCGATGCCAAGTTCCTGGTGCCGGCCGAGGCCCTGGCCCATTGGCGCCAGTGCGAGACCCGGGGCGCCGGGCAGGAGGCCGCCTGGATCGAGCTGCTCGCCCAGTACCGCGCCGCCCACCCGGGCCTCGCCGCGGAGTTCGAGGCGATGCTGAAGGGCGAGCTGGAGCCCGGCTGGGACGGCGGCCTGCCCAGCTTCGAGCCCGGCGCCAAGTTCGCCACCCGGGAAGCCGGCGGCAAGGCGCTCAACGCCCTGGCCGCCAGGATCCCCAACCTGCTGGGCGGCTCCGCCGACCTGAGCCCCTCCACCGACACCGTGATCAAGGGCGCCGGCGACTTCGAGCCCGGGAACAGCGGGCCCAACTTCCACTGGGGCATCCGCGAGCACGCCATGGGCGCGGCCCTGAACGGCATGGCGGTCCACGGCGGGCTCCATGTGTTCGGCGCGACCTTCTTCATCTTCAGCGACTACATGCGGCCCAGCGTGCGCCTGGCGGCGCTCATGCGCCAGCCGGTGAAGTACGTCTGGACCCACGATTCCATCGGCGTGGGCGAGGACGGCCCCACCCACCAGCCGGTGGAGCAACTCATGTCCCTGCGCATGGTCCCGAACATGACCGTGATCCGGCCCGCCGACGCCAACGAGACGGTGGAAGCCTGGCGCCTGGCCATGCAGCACGGCACCGGTCCGGTGGGCCTGGTGCTCACCCGGCAGAAGCTCCCGGTGCTGGATCCGGCCAAGGCCAAGGGCGCGGTCCGGGGCGCCTACATCCTCGAGGAGTCCAGCGCAGCGCCCAGGCTGATCCTCCTGGCCACCGGCAGCGAAGTGCACCTGGCCCTGGCCGCCCGGACCGTGCTGGAAGGGGAGGGCATCCCCACCCGGGTGGTGTCCATGCCCTGCTGGGAGATCTTCCAGGCCCAGCCCGAAGCCTACCGCCAGGAAGTCCTGCCGCCCGCGGTCAAGGCCCGGGTCTCCATCGAGGCCGGGGTCACCTTCGGCTGGGAGCGTTACGTGGGCGCGGGCGGGGCCAGCATCGGCCTGGACCACTTCGGCGCCTCGGCGCCGGCGGAGACCCTGTTCGAGCAGTTCGGGTTCACCGTGGCGAACGTGGTAGCCACGGCCAAGAAGCTGCTATAAACCGGCCGAACGTGCCGGAATTGATGATTTTTTCCACCCAAAGGGAAGCATTGTAGCGACACTACCTCGGTGAAAAGTTACCTCCTCCGGATCCTCGGCGCCGGTTTCGGCCTGGCGGTGATCCTCGGCGCCACCGTCGGGGGGAGATCCTGCGCCTCCCCGGGTCCGTAGCCGCGCTGCTGCCCTCGCCCACCCTGTTCTTCCTGGCCTGGGCGCTGGGCGGCGTCTACGCGGGGATCTCCGCCCTGAGCTTCGCCGAGCTGGGCACCCGGCTGCCCCGCAGCGGGGGCCTCACGGTGTTCGCCGGCGCGGCCCTGGGTCCGTTCGCGGGGTTCGTGGTGACCGTCCTCTACCTGACCCTGTCCTGGGCCATGGTCCACGCCCTGCCCTTCGGGACCCTCACCGAGTCGGACCTGCCGGGGGCGGACCTGGCGGCCCGCATCGCCGGCGGCGGCGCCCGCCTGACCCGGGCGCTGATGCTCCTGGCCCTGCTCAGCGCCATGAACGCCACCCTGCTCATCGCCAGCCGGGTCTTCTACGCCCTGGGCAGCGCGGGCCTCGCCGGGGAGCACGCCGCCGACGTGAACGCCGGGGGAACCCCCACCACCGGCCTGCTGGCGACCCTGGCCCTGGCCCTGGCCGGCCTGGTCCTGCCCAGCTTCGAGACCGCCATCGCCTTCATGAGCCCCTTCGTGCTGATCAACTATGGCTTCTGCTTCTTCAGCCTGCTGGTGCTGCGGCGGCGCGATCCGGACCCGGGCGGCGTCTACCGCGCGCCGCTGTTCCCCTGGACCCCGGGGCTGTGCCTCTTGGTGAGCCTGGTCATGCTGGCCGGGAGCTTCGCCGCGGACGGGCGCCTGGCCCTGGGGTCGGTGGGACTGCTGGTGCTGGCATGGCCGCTGTTCCGCTGGACCCGCAGGGCCCGGACGGTGGTGGTGCCGGATGGGGAGAGCCTTCAGGGGTAGTTGAACACCACGGTGTAGTAGCCTTCGTAGGTGCCGGACCCCTGGTTCCGGTTGAGCCTCAGGGTCGCCCCCACCCTCAGCGCGCCATTGCCGGCGGCGTCCAGGTAGAGGCCCTCGGGGGCCGGATCGGTCCTGAAGTTGAAGATCTCCACCGGCTCCCCCGGACCTCTGAGGAACCATTTCTGGGTCGGAGCGGGCAACTCGATGCTGACCTTCTCCAGGGGCTCACCCTCGATCTGGAAACGGCCGGGGGCGCCGCCCTTTCCGATCAGGATGCCTGGATTGCCCTTGTCCACCTTGCGCGCGCCGCTGGCGGGGTCGAGGCTGACCAGGGATTCCGAACCGGGCACCAGGCACCGTCCGAACTCCAGGGTGGCCGCCGCCCGCACCTGGAGCGGGAGCATGATCCGCCCCTGGAGATCGAACACCGCGAGGGCCGAGGACCCGTCGCAGGTCACCTTGAGCTCCATCGGGTGGGAGGGCAGGGCCCCCGCGCCGGTGGCACCGGGGGCCTTCAGGGTGGCCCCCACCCGGAGTTCCGCCTGCCCATGGCCGTTGAACGCCAGCGCGGCATGCCCAGCCGGAAGCGCCGGCCGGAAGCGCTCCAACTCCAGGTGCCCCTTCGAGGTGGGGATGAGCACCGGGGTGGCCACCTCCACGGTGAAAGGCTGGTTCGGGGGGCCTTCCAGCAGGAACGTGGCGGGGCCCCGGGGTTCCCGGCTGCCCAGGAACAGGCCCTCCGCCTGGACCCTGCCGTCCGGATCCAGGATGAGCCGGCCGGTCCCGGCCCCGGAGACCAGCGTCCCGAACCGCAGGTCTGCGGTCTTGGTGATCTTGATCTGGGCCGGGAGCGGGGCGCCGCAGAGCAGCAGGGCCATGGTGAGCGGGGCGCGGGGAAGGCGCATGGAGGACTCCTGGATCAGGGCCTGGGGGCCGGGGTGAGGATCAGCTGGATGCCGTCATATTGGGTGCCCTTGGGGTCGAGGGTGAACACCCGGGGTGGCGGCAGGCTCACCCCCAGCCGTCCGGCCTCGGCCGGGGCCACCCGCAGGGTGTAGCTGCCGGGGCCGAGATCGGCCAGGTCGAAGAACCCGTCGAAGGCGCTCACCACCTGCAATTTCAGCCGGCCTTCGGCGTCCAGCAGTTCCAGCCGCACGCCGCCCAGGGGCTCGGGGCCGCCGGCGGTCTGGATCCGGGTGTCGCCGGTGATCTCCCCTCCGACCACCAGTGGGAAATCCAGCGGGATGGCCTTGCCGACCCGGGGCAGGACCCGGTAGCCGGCGATGCGCGGCTTCACCAGGGGATCCTCCACCGTCCCCTCGGCCAGGCTCACCGTGGCCCAGGCGTCCGGGCGCACGTTGGGGGTGAAGATGGCGCCGTCCCCGGGATAGAGGGCGGCCCGGGGCGTGCCGTTCACCGACAGGCCCGCCCCCTCCAGGGCCGGCTCCCCGGGAGCCCGCACCCCGTTGCCATTGCTGTCCAGGAAGGCCAGGCCGGAGAGGGCGCCCTCGCCCGCCATGGGGGTGGAGGAGGCCACCCACTGGCCGGTGCGCGGTTCCCGCCCCAGGGCGATGTGCAGCCCGAGCCCCAGGGAGAATTTGCCGAAGTGGGAATAGCTGGTGGAGAAACTCACTCCCACCGGGCCCTCCTGTCGTACCCCGGTGATGGAATAGCGGTTGTCCCTCGCCACCAGATCACGGGTCACCGAACCCTGGAGCAGCATGGGCTGGAATATCCTGGTGTCCCCGTTCAAGGTGAGGCTTTCCAGGGTGGGATTCCAGCCCGTCAGGTGGTAGCCCGCCTCCCCCCGCAGGGAGAAATCCCGGAAGGACTTGCTCACCAAGGCCAGCCCTTCCCTCCGGTCCTGGGACACCAGGGGCGAGTCGAACCGGTTCCAGGTGATCAGATTGGACAGGTAGTAGCCCCGGGTGTTCATGGAAACCCGCCCGGTGGTCTGGACATTGTGGCCGCCGCCCTCCAGGCTGTCCCGGGTTCCCCCCAGGCCCAGCTGGAGGGTCGAGGGCAGCCAGGACCAGGGAGGCAGCGCCAGGTTGACCTGGGCGCGGGTGCGTTCGGTAATCAGGCCATGGGTCGGGCTGAACTCCGGGCTGTAGAAGCCGTTCAGGAAGCTCTGCTCCAGGTTCAGGGAGGCCCGGCCCCAGCCCGTGCCCAGCGCCGCCGTCTGCACCGTGCCGCCGGCGCTGCTCTGGGCCGCGCCGAACCGGGTGGAAAACCCCGGCCAATAGCCCTGCATGCTGGCCGTGGTGAAGCGCTGGAGGAACTGCCCATTGCCCAGAGGGGCCCCGCTGCCGGCGCCGCCCGGCGGAGGGGTCACCGGAAGCTGGGACAGGGTGGCCCGCAGATCCAACTGCTTGGCCAGACCGTAGGCCGTTTCCACCTGGTAGTTGGTGGTGCCGTCCCCTGGCCGGGTGCCGGCCAGATTGTAGAGGAACGCTCCTTCCGGGGTCTGAGACTGGCTGATGTCCAGGCGGTGATGCTCCTCCCGCCGCTGGCCTTCGGGTCCATAGAACAGCAGGCGGAAGTCGTTCACCCCGTACAGCAGGGGGAGGCGGGTGAACACATACTGGCCGTCCGGGCGGGACAGCTGGAGGTCGATGAGGACGTCATTCTGGTACAACTCCACCGACCATCCCGGAAGCAGGTCCCCCTGCAGGGCGTAGCGGTCGGTGGCGGACTGCACTTGTTCGGGGAAATTGCCGATGTGGACGCCCCGGCCCAGGGGGGAGCCGCCCACCAGGCTCGGAGTGGGCACGAAAATGTCGCCGAACTCAACAATATTGGCCTTCATGGGACCCAGCAGCCCGGCATCGGGATCCCGGCGGAACAGCCGTCCCCTGGGATTGCTGAACAGGTCGCCCGGGCGGCTGTTGAAGAAGAGGGTGGAACTCATGAAGCCCAGGTCTCCGGCCAGGAAACTGGAACCGGTGGCCGTGACCTTCGGAACCCCGGGCGCGGAATCCGGCTGGTAGGAGAAGGACAGGGTCTGGTCCAGGAAGGGCCAGTCCGCCAGAGCATAGGGCGGCCGGACCACAGGGTACTGCTGGGTGGGGTCCGATCCGGGATCAGGCTGCTTGCGCCCCATGAACTCCTCCCGGCGCCAGTGGCCCTGGATGGGCAACTCCTCCAGCGGATCCACCTGGATGACCAGGGCGAAGGGGTCGATGGCCAGGGTCAGGGGCAGCCACCGGGGCAGGTAGGCATCGTCCAGGTAGATGTCCTCCACGTGCCATTCCACCCGGTCCCGGTCCAGGGGAAAGACCTTGCCCGCCACCACGGCCTGGTTCCGGCCCAGGTCCAGCTCGAAGGTCTGCGCTTCGCGGATGATGAAGCCCTTGGCCGTCCCCCGCACCGGATCGACCTTGATCCCCAGGCCGACGGCCCGGCAGAACTCCCCCAAAGGCAGCAAGTAGGATTTCCCGCCGAGGGGGTAGCCCGGGAAGTTTTCGGCCACCACCCGGTTCCCCAGGCGCACGGTGAACAGCAGGAGGTTGTCCTCGTGGAGGCGCGACGGCTTTGCCGGCGGCGCCGCCGGGGCGGCGGGCGGAAGCA
>Ga0182014_10007971_pt1 | contig 10959 bp, 12 predicted proteins | sample 612S2DmetaG_FD_120489 | JGI IMG/M metagenome (GOLD analysis project Ga0182014, IMG submission 120489) | Permafrost microbial communities from Stordalen Mire, Sweden - 612S2D metaG | ecosystem: Environmental > Terrestrial > Soil > Wetlands > Permafrost | place: Sweden: Stordalen | collected... | reverse complement strand
TTCTTGGGGAAAAGGAACGGCTCCGCTGGAGCGTTCCTCCCTCCGCAGTAGTGCTGCCACGGAGGACAGGCGCCCTACCGGGGCGTTTATGGCAGGGAGACTCTCCCGCCGAGCCGGGCGTGTCCAAGAACTGAGATGCGGCCATTGAAAAGCCTCACATTGCTTCTTGAATTCCGGGGCGAAATTGGCTTTCCTGATGGGACATTGCCGTCGGAAGTCGAGCATGAATAAAACGCTGGTCATTGTTCCTACCTATAACGAGCGGGAGAATCTGCCCGCCATGGCGAGCCATTTGGCCAAGCTGCCCGGTGGCGTGGACCTCCTGGTCGTCGATGACAATTCTCCCGACGGCACGGGGCAGATCGCCGATGAACTGGCGGCCAGGAACCCTTCATTCCATGTCCTGCATCGCGCCGAGAAGAACGGGCTGGGGCGCGCCTACTGCGCTGGTTTTGCCTGGGCGCTTGAACGGGAGTTCGAGTTCATCATGGAGATGGACGGCGATTTCTCCCATAACCCCGACGACATTCCGCGTTTTATCGAGGCGGCCCAGGATGCCGACCTCGTTCTCGGCTCGCGCTATTGCAACGGCATCCGCGTCATCAATTGGCCGCTCAAACGCCTCTTGCTCAGCACGGGCGCGGCCCGCTATGTGCGCATCATCACCGGCATGCCCTTTACGGACCCGACAGGCGGGTTCAAGTGCTTCCGCCGCCACGCCCTGCAATCGATCAACCTCGACGCGGTCCGTTCCAACGGCTACAGTTTCCAAATCGAGATGACGCACAAGCTGTGGCGCCAGGGAATGCGCATTGTCGAAATCCCGATCATCTTCAGCGAGCGGTTCCAAGGGCGCTCGAAGATGTCCCGAAAAATCGTCTGGGAGGCGCTCGCGATGGTGTGGCGGCTCCTGCTCCAGAACGGCTTGCGCCGCAGTCCGCGCCGGAAATCCGTGAAATAAGACACGACTGGCATCGGCGTAATCTTTGTCGTAATTTACCGCGATGACTTTGACTGAACAAATTACCCGCCTGGGCCGCCAAGCCCGCGAGGCATCCCGCGCGCTGGCGCAGTTGACCACTGCCCAGAAAAGCGCCTGCCTGCTGGCGATGGCCGACGCGATCGAGTCTGACCGCGCCCCCATTGAGCAGGCCAACCACCTGGACATGGAAGCCGCCGCTGAAACCGGACTTTCCGCGGCAATGCTGGACCGGCTGAAATTGGATGACAAACGGATCGCGGACATGGCCCGGGGCGTGCGCGAAGTGGCCGCGCTCCCCGATCCCGTCGGCCGCATCCTCGACGAGCGCACGCGCCCAAACGGCTTGCGCCTGCAAAAGATTTCCACCCCCATCGGCGTCGTGGTCATCATTTACGAGTCGCGCCCCAACGTCACCGCCGACGCGGCCAGCCTCTGTTTCAAATCCGGCAACGCGGTCATCCTGCGCGGCGGCAAGGAGGCCCTTCGTTCCAACCAGGCCATCGCGCATTTCATGATCGCCGCGGCCGCGCGCCAATTGCCCGCCTTTCCCGCCCATTGCATCCAGATCGTGCCCACCACCGAACGCGAGGCTGTCCGCGAATTATTATCGTTGACACAGTATGTCGATTTGTGCATGCCGCGGGGCGGCGAGGGGCTGATCCGCGCCGTGACGGAAGTTTCCAAAGTGCCGGTCATCAAACATTTCAAGGGTGTCTGCCACGTGTTTGTCGATGCGGACGCCGACCTGAAAATGGCGGAGGAAATCGCCTTCAACGCCAAATGCCAGAGGCCCGCCGTGTGCAACGCGATGGAAACCCTGCTCGTCGATCGCGCCGTCGCGCCCTCGTTCCTGCCCCTCATTGGCCGGCGGCTCCAGGCCAGGAGGGTGGAACTGCGCGCCGACGAGGCCTCCCGCCAGATTCTCCAGGCCGGCCTTGCCGCGGGGGGCGTCCTCAAAACCGCCTCCGAACAGGACTACTTCACTGAATACAACGACTGCATTTTGAACGTGCGCGTGGTCGATGGCGTCGGCCAGGCCATTGACCATATCAACCATTACGGCTCCGCGCATTCCGACAGCATTGTCACCGCCAACGAGACCCATGCGCGCGAGTTCCTGGCCCGCGTCGATTCCGCGGCCGTCTATTGGAACGCCTCCACCCGGTTCACCGACGGCGCGGAATTCGGAATGGGCGCCGAGATCGGCATCAGCACGGACAAGATCGGCGCCCGCGGCCCGATGGGCCTGGAGGAACTGACCTCCTACAAATGGCTCGGCTTCGGCAACGGCCAATTGCGAACGTGAAGAGCGACGCGGCGGCACAGTGGAACAGGCTCGCGCGGCGCCTGGCGCCGTTGGGCGCCCTTAAATATGCTTGACCAATCCGCCACCCCGGAAACCGCCGCCGCCAACGCCCGTTTCATCCGCTCACGCCTTCCCAGCCAGGGCTTGTTCGCCGGGTTGGAGTGGCGCATCGCCCCGGCTCCCTTTCCACTCCCCCGCGAACTGGCGGACGAGTTGGAAGGATTCGGCCGTGTCCTGCTTCAATTCAACCGCTGCGTCAACCTGCTCTACCGCCAAAGCCTGGCCGGCAAACAGCCCCCCTGGGTCGCCCAGTGGCTCGACCTCGGCAAGCCCCCCGCCCTCCTCGAACTCCAGCGCGACGCCGCCTTCAAAAATGACCTCCCGCGCGTCCTCCGCCCGGACATCCTCCTCACCGACGCCGGCCCGCGCATCACGGAATTGGACAGCGTCCCCGGCGGCATCGGCCTGACCGCGTGGCTTAACGACGCCTACGCCGCCCTCCCGCAAGGCGCGGACCCCGTCATCGGCGGCCCTGACGGCATGACGCGCGGCTTCGCCGGCATCTTCAACGGCGCGTCCGCCGTCCACATCGTCATTTCCGACGAGGCGCAAACCTATCGGCCCGAAATGGAGTGGCTGGCGGGCCGCCTTGGGGCCGGGTTCCAGGTGCGCGACGGGCGCTTCGCCGATTTCAAACGGGGCGACGCCGTGTACCGTTTTTTTGAACTGTTCGATTTGCCCAACGTCCCCAGCGCGCCGGCCATCCTGGACCTGGCCCGTTCCGGTGCAATTCAATTGACAGCTCCGCCCAAGCCGGTCTTTGAGGAAAAGATGCTTTTGGGCCTGCTCTGGAACCGCCATCTGCGCGACTTTTGGCGGCGGGAACTGGGCGGGGGATTTTACGCGCGCCTGCTCCGGCTGGTCCCCTACACCTGGATCGTTGACCCGGCCCCGCTGCCGCCCCACGCGGCCCTGCCGGAATTGAACTTGACTGATTGGCGCGAGCTGAAGGCCCTCTCCCAGCGCGAGCGCGATCTGGTCCTCAAAGTCTCCGGCTTTTCCGACAAAGCCTGGGGCGCCCGCGGCGTCTTTTTGGGCGGCGACCTTTCCGCCGCCGACTGGTCCGCCGCCGTCGATGCGGCCATCGCTTCTTTTGCGGAGTCGCCTTATGTTTTACAGCGGTACCACAAGCCCGCCCTTGTCCCGGCCCGATGGTTCGACTTCGAGAAGGAACAGGTCGTCGATATGCCCGGCAGAGTGCGCCTCTGCCCGTATTACTTCGTGACCGGCGAGGGCGACGGTGCCCGGGCCGGGCTTGCGGGAGTGCTTGCGACGATCTGCCCCGCGGACAAAAAGATCATCCACGGCATGAGCACCGCCATCCTGGCCCCCTGCTCCAGAATGTCCGAGCCGGAATCCTAATCCTGATCGAAATCCCCGTCCGCGGTTCAAATTTCGATGAACACGTCCTTCTTGGAAAACCGCACCTTCGGGAGGCCGCCGTACTTGTCCGCGTCCGAACGGTAGCCCAGCGTGGCGACCATTGCCGTGGCGAGGCCCTTCTTGGACAGGTCGAGGATGGCGTCGTATTGGGCGCGGTCAATTCCTTCCATGGGACAGGCGTCAATTCCAAGCACGGCGGCGGCGGTCAGAAGATTACCCAGCGCGATATAGACCTGGTTCCTGGCCCAGGCGGCACGGCCCGCTCCGTCCAGGCCTTGGATCAGCAACCCGGCCATCATGGCGCGGAAGCCGGCGAGTTCCTTGACTTCCACACCGCGCACCTCGGCAATTCGCTTGATATGCGCGTCCAGATCCCCCTCCCCAAGATTTGACTTGTAGGCTAGAACGACCAGATGGGAGGCATCGACGATTTGCGACTGCCCCCACGAGACGGCCTGGAGTTTGGCGCGCACGGCCGGGTCCTTCACCTCAATGAAAGCCCAAGGCTGAAGCCCGCAACTGGACGGAGTCAACAGGAGCGCCTGCTCCAGCGCGGCCCAATCGCGGTCGGGGATTTTTCGTTTGGGATCGAACTGCTTGGTGGCGTAACGCCAGTTGAGCTGATGGATCAATTGTTCGGGTGCCATGGTTGTGTTCATAAATTGCGTGTCTGCTGCTTCAATTCAGATCGAATAAAAGGACTTGCGAACCTTCGAGCGCCTTCACTTCCGCCGTGCCTGGACCGTCCAGCGCCGCCGCGTCTCCGGCGTCCAGCGCCTTTCCATTCACGGTAACTCTGCCTTCGGCAACATGCAACCACGCGTGGCGCGTTGCGGCCAATTCATGCGCCGCCTTCTGCCCGGCCTCCAACTTCGCCAGCCAAAGGTCCGCGTCTTGATGGATGGCCATCGAACCATCCCGCCCGGTCTTGCTGGTGACCAGATGCCACTTTCCGGTTTCAGCCGCGGCCAGCGATTTCTCCGCGTAGCGCGGCGCGACGCCCAATTCATCAGGCTGAATCCAGATTTGCAGCAGGTGCGCCGGTTCGTCCGGCTTCGGATTGAATTCGCTGTGGAGCACGCCTCGTCCAGCCGCCATGTATTGAGCCTCGCCAGTGGCGATGACACGGCCGTTCCCCATCGAATCCTTGTGTTCCAGCGCGCCGCTCAACATGTAAGTGATGATCTCCATGTCCCGATGCGGATGCGTCCCAAACCCCTTGCCCGGCATCACGAGATCGTCGTTGATGACGCGCAGGGTGCGAAAGCCCATCCAATTCGGATCGTAATAATCCGCGAAACTGAAAGTGTGAAAAGTGTTCAGCCAGCCGTGATCGGCATGGCCGCGTTCGTTTGCTCTTCTAATTCTCATAACCAGAAAATATTACGCTACATCACGCCGATAGTTAATATAATAGAAAAGCCTCGCATCGCAATCCCGTCAATGCTCCGCCCAAGATCACTGGAATTGGCTCATCAGTTCTTTGGTTTGCGATGGATTGTGTCTCATGCGGATGCGCCAGACCAGTTCCTCAGGGCTGATAACGCGGACGCTGGCTGGCAACCGTTCACGCACCAAATGACCGGAGAATATCCACGGACACCACCATCGGTTGCCGCGCCTTCCTGCGGCATGTTCTCGGCATTGTCGTTGGTTCCGGCCATCAAGACGGGCAGATTCAGGCGCCAGTCAGTGGCCGTCCTGATGTCGCCAAAGCCGGTGGACAGGTCGGTGTTTTCGAACTCGTCACCGCTGTTCCAGCCGAGAATAGGTGAGAGTGGTTCCAGCCAGGCCACTGCCAGCCGGGGCAAATCGTTGTTGCCATAAGCCGTGAACACTTTTTGCGCGATGGCCAGATCACGAACGTGGGGTATTCGCGGATCTTGAAAGCAAAGCATCCGGCGATTGAACTGGTTTTTATAGGTTTGAAAGCACCCGGGTTGTGTTTTCTCCCGGGCGTCCAGCAGCAGCTTGAGTCCGCGCGCTTTCGCCATGCTCTCCAAATCCTCGTCAACGATAATGCCGTCCAATAATCCGGCCAGACTGGTGGCGACGTTGACAGAGTAATTCATGCCCAACCGGCCGGTGTTGTTTTCACCCTTGGATTTGTCGCCGCGGTAGAGAATATAGCCTTTGATGATGCCCCGCCTGGCATAGCGGTCCACCAAATCCCAAGGTTCGTAAGAGCCCGGTATTGCCAGATCGGGACGCCGGGCGAGCAGGCGCGCATACCATTTCTCCAGGTCGCCATCTCCGTTGTTGACCCAAACCAATTCATCACCCCGGCCTTCGTTCACCGCCTTGGCAGCCAACCCCGCCACCGATTGCACCATCATTTGGAGCGCGACGCGGGGTTCTGGAAACTGCTGCTGGTTTGCCGTTCGAACCATGGTCTTGGGGAACGCTTGCGTCGGCCACCATCGGTCGTCCTCTTCTCCCGCCCACACAGGGGCGGCAATCAGCAACGTCGCCAAAAGCGGTATTGGCCCATTCAGCAACCTGCGTTTTACCCAGACCTTCATCCCGGCTGAGGTTCGCCCCTCAATTCTCATTTTCATAAATTCACTTGAATAGCAGAATCGACAACACCGGCACAGCCGCCGCGAAGATCAGAATTGCCCCCAGAACAAACCATGCGCGCGGATTGCCGAAATTGAACGTCCAGCCGATGCCGAACCGCTTCTCAACCCACAAAGCCGGGTCGGCGGGGTTGAAATAGAGAAGCCCCCATTTCCAGCAGTCATCCGGGGTGCGGTCTCCGACCGGAGCTGTGTTGGTCGGCGTTGACGCGGAGGTATGTCCCCGCAAGCGCCAGCCGCCCTGGCCGCTCCGGAAGGCCATTACCGCCACAACCAAACCTACCAGCAACGTCGCCGCGACAAATATGCCCCCCAGCCGCGGCGGAACGACCGGCGAAAAGCCAGCGAACATGCCGGCAATGCAGTACTCCAGCGTCAGCACCAGCACCAGCATCGTTCTGACAAAACGCGATTCCCTCTCTCCCTCCACGCCGCTGCTGTGAACGCGTCGCACGCCCCGCGAGAAGCTGAGGAACAGAATGCTGAAAAAGAAACAACACAAACTGCCGAGAAGCACGGACCCAAAGACCGAGCGCCAACTCTTGACGGCCCACCCGTTAGGCTGTCCCTGCAAGTCCCAGTGAATCGGAAACCGCTCTGGAATCCCATCCCAGCGCAGCCAGAGACAGAGAGCCACCAGGCCCAGAATCAAGAAGGGACCCGACTGTCCCAACCATCCGCCAACGGGCCGGGTTGGGCGTGGCCTGACCATCACTTCCCGCTCTCGAGAAGGCTCCACCCGATGTGGCCTGACTCGCCGTCGCGCCGCCGCGTAGGCCGGTATCATCCCCCCGAATCCCACCGTCGCGCCTCCCAGTATCAGCGCCACTGCCAGCCCCGGCGCCAGACCGGCAAACGCTCCCAACAAAATCAGCGCCAAGCCGATGAGGCTGAAAACAATCACCAATTGGCTGAATTGGCGCAGGATCGCCCGGCCGGCTGCCGCCTGGCGCAGCGACGGCTCGACCGTAAAGCCAAAGAAAATGTCCGGCCGGGTGCGGCGCGCCGTCAGCAGGACAAAGGCGGGTATTATCAACATCAACGGCAACAACAGCGGCGTGAGCACGGTTTGTAGAATCTTCCAGTTCATAAAATCTCCTTTTTCGATTGTTTCAGATCCTCGGCCAAAGCGCCGAGCAATTGGGCAACCTCTTCCTTATCCACGCCATCGGCTATGGCTCGCGCGGCCAATTCGCGCAACCGCTGGACGAAGTCTTCTTGCCGGGCCGGTTCGGCCTGTTGCGGCGGGCGCTGGAGGACAGTCGCTCCATGATACCGTTTCAGATCCAGCCACCCTTCTTCGGCCAGCAGCCGATAGGCCTCCGCGACAGTATTATGATTGACTCCTAAATCAATGGCGACCTCCCGCACGGTCGGCAGCCGCGCTCCCGGCGCAAAGGCGCCGTTGACGAGCAGCGCCCGAAGGCTGTCAACAATCTGCCGATAGACCGGCGTGGGGCTGCCCAGGTCTATCCGCAGAATTGGCATTTCACCTTGCGCTGGCATTGGTTCCTTATTGACACGTCACCAGCGCCGCGTCATACCCGGCCAGCTTGGTCGCCCTAACCCCAAGCTGCTTCTGGAACGACCCGGCTTGCGCCTGGAGGGTTTGCCAGGTTTCCGGGAGCTTCGGTTCGGGCAGCGCGGTTCTCATTGTGTCGTCGAACTGCCCAACCGCTCCGGCGAAATCTCCTTTCTCAAGCAATTCGACAAAGTTTTTGCCCGCGCTGGTGACCTCGACAGCCGCGGATTGCACGGTCAACGGTGCTCGAATAGCGACCGCCATCGAAACCAAAATCAAAACTCGCAGAAGCATTTTCATAACCGCCTTTCGCTCATGTTTCAACCGCCACCTCAGTTAGGCAGCCATATTGTATATTGTCTGGATACACTATACAATATGATTTGATTGCGCAACAACTATTTTAATGAATCAACATAAATCGTTGATAATCAAGGCTGTTTAGATGGTGCAACGGGCCACCCCACGTTGGCACACCAAGGCGTTTTACGTCATTCCAAGGACCCCTGGCATGGAACTCACATCTTAACCTGCGCGCCAGAACCACAAGGCGCATGCCAGCCATATCAACGCCGGCCCCACAAAACTGAGGCACGGATTCTCCACCATCATTCAGTCACCTTAATCCCGGCCCCGAACCCGCGTCAGACGAAATGTTAAATGTTTAAGTACGACCCCAATAGTCTTCCACAGGTGTTTCCAGAATCCAATGAAGTCCAGATTCCGCCTTTGCCGAGACCAAAAGTTGCCAAGCCGCTATTGCCCGGCATACCACGGCTTCAATCTCGGATGGATGCGCATGGAATTTCCGCGATGGCCGATTGCGGGGAAGCATATGCAATGGCAAAATCAGTTTGGAAGGGACAACGACACCAGCAACTACGGGTTGAAGAGCCGGAAAAATTGTGGCGGGCCGGTGATGGGATTGGTGATGACATTCTGCCCGCCGATGACGATCGGGGTTGTGGAATTGGTCTGCCAGGCCACCGGCGAAATCAGATTGGTGGCGAACTCCAGCGTGTAGCCGGTGGTGAAACCCGTGGCGGCGTCCGACCAGGTCAAAACCGCATTGGTGCCATCCGCGATGATGGACAGTTTTGGCGGCACCGGCAGGTTGGCCATGGCCGCGTAGGCAGAGACATTGGTGCCCGCCGTCGTGAAACCGCCGCCCGCATACAACGTGCTACCCGACACCGCCAGCGCATACACATAGTTGTTCATCCCCGAACCGAGGGCCGACCAACTGCCCCCGTTCCATTGCGCGATGTCATGGGCCGCGCTGCCGCCCTCCGTCGTGAAATAGCCGCCCGCGAACAACGTGCTGCCCGACACTGCCAGCGCATACACATAGTTGTTCATCCCCGAACCGAGAGCCGACCAACTGCTCCCGTTCCATTGCGCGATGTAATTGGCCGCGCTGCCGCCCGCCGTCGTGAAACCGCCGCCCGCATACAACGTGCTGCCCGACACCGCCAGCGCATACACATAGTTGTTCATCCCCGAACCGAGGGCCGACCAATTGCTGCCGTCCCATTGCGCGATGTTAGGCGGTGTAAATAAATAACATTTACAACTTGTCTTTAGTTGGCCTGATAACATAGTTCCACTCTCCATGAAATTGGTCGGGCTGCAAATTGACGCTGGCCATTTGTTCGGGCGTAATTTTTCTGCCGAGCGTATATTTGCGGCGGTCCAGGCGGCAAGTTACCCTCAGCCCCTTGACGGTCGTGGTGCAGGCGATCAACCCGACGACCGTTTCATAGTCGCGCAACGGTTCTCCGCGCCAGTTGGAGGAGATGAAGGAGAAGAGGCGGTGTTCGACTTTGTTCCATTTGCTGGTTCCGGGCGGGAAGTGGCAGACGGCAATTTCCAAACCGGTCTGGTCGGCCAGGCGTTGGAGTTCCCATTTCCAAAGACGGACGCGATAGCCGTTGCTGCCTACCCCGTCGGCGGTAATGAGCAGGCGTGTGCTCCCGGGGTATAATCGTCGTCCTTCCTGACGCCACCAACCGCCAATGGAAGCCACGGCAAAGGTGGCGGTGTCGTGATCGGTTCCCACATTGACAAACCCGCTGTTCTCTTTGAGGTCGTAAATGCCGTAAGGATAGGCGCGGGGCAGCGATGGATCGGGGAAGTCGTGCCCCTCCACTCGTTCCGCTGAGCCTTTGGCCCGCCATTGCTGGCCTGCATTGCGGAAATTGCCGACGAGTTCCTTCTTCTTGGTGTCCACGGAAATGACGGGCTGGCCCCGCCGCAACGCGGTCTGCACCTGCCGGTTGATGTGGCGGAATTGCGCATCTCGATCCGGATGATCGTCTCCCTCCTCGGTCTTGCGATTACTCTGAAGGCTGTAGTTCATGCCGCGCAACAGTTGAGCCACTTTTTGATGGCTGACCTGGTGTTGGCGGTCCGTCAGTTCGTCGGCCAAGGTGCGGGTGCTTTTGCAGGTCCATCGCAACGGCGACTCCGGATCGCCCCGTGACAAAGGCTCCACCAGTGACTCCAAGAGACCGGGCATCTGCGGGTCTCGCACGACCACCGCGCGACGCCCGCCCCCGCTCCGGCGAATGCGGTCGGGCGGCAAAGCGGGGCCTCTCAACTCCTGAACGCCTTTCATAATGGTGACCCGGGAGAGACCGCACGCCCGGCTGACGACCGACACCCCGCCATAGCCAATCTGCGCCGCCTCGGCGGTGGCCAGCATTCGCCGCGAGCGTTCGTTAAGGTGCGGCCAGACAGTGCGTAACTTTTGCTGTACGTCTCGCAGAGATACCATGTGTAATAACCAAACACAGCCATCACTACTTGTAAATGTTATTTATTTACACCGCCTTACCCAGGGTGGCTCGTTCCTCGCAACCCTGGGCTGAATTATCCAATCCCTTTCAGGGTTGGCTTCAATTTTGCCATGCTTACCCAGGGTGGCTCGTTCCTCGCAACCCTGGGCTGAATTATCCAATCCCTTTCGGGATTGGCATCAATTTTGCCATGCTTACCCAGGGTGGCTCGTTCCTCGCAACCCTGGGCTGAATTATCCAATCCCTTTCAGGGTTGGCTTCTGAATCCGGCAATAAAACGTCCAAGCTTCACCCGTCGGCCTCCCGCCGACGGAATCCCCCGTCCAAGA
>Ga0182014_10007970_pt1 | contig 10961 bp, 17 predicted proteins | sample 612S2DmetaG_FD_120489 | JGI IMG/M metagenome (GOLD analysis project Ga0182014, IMG submission 120489) | Permafrost microbial communities from Stordalen Mire, Sweden - 612S2D metaG | ecosystem: Environmental > Terrestrial > Soil > Wetlands > Permafrost | place: Sweden: Stordalen | collected... | reverse complement strand
ACGTTCCCTCACCACACGTTCCGTTGTATGCCTCTTCCCAGTCAGTTCCTAAAATCTCGAATTGGTGATGAAGGTCGTTATTCCTCTTTAGCCATTCATGAAGCCCAGCGTTGAAATTCTCTTGTCCTTGATCAGTCACCATGTCTCCTTTGCATCGAACACCAATAGATCGTGCAACTTGTACATTAAGATACAATCCTTATCATCTTCCCACACCTGATGTACAGAATAGTACTTCATGATCTCGCCAACAAGGTGATTTTCTTTCGCCCCCGCCGCCGAAGAAAGTGAGTCGTTCGTCGGTCTCATCCTGAGCGTCCAACTGTATTCACCAGGCGGGAAAAGCTTGACCAGCCATCGAACCGTTACGTCGCGCCACCTCGCGTCTCGGTTGGTGACGAAGTAGATCTCTGAATCTTCCATTAAGGAGTACCACGCCTTGATGAGCGACACAACCTTCTGATTGGGGATGTCACTTCCGCTCTGAGCAAAGTCGTTGAACAGTCGTACTGGGCTACCAACGTCGTCCGTCGCGATGAATGCTATCGTCCCGTCGAGGTCGCTAATTAGAACGGGGGACAGTTGCACTCTGATTCCTCGTTGTAATAAGCTGGGCAGACGGCATCGTGAGTATTTTTTAGCTCGCTTTCCTCCCGAACAACTGCGATCACGTCTTCTGGTTTGATGTAGGCGTAGTTGGCCTTACGCGGATCGTACATGTAGCCCTCTTCAACAATAGCGATAGCTGACGCTTTCTTCTGCGCGTAGTACACCACATCACCAACATGCAGGGCCTCGTCATCGTCCAACATGTAGTTTGCTGATGCGCCAATACCAACTACCTTCGCGTAGTGATACACAAGATTCGGATCGCCAGGATTCTTTGGAACCACCAGACCGCTAGTGGTCACTTCCTCGTCGGCCTGTTGTGAAGGCTTGATGATGATGTAGTCATTGAGAACCTTCAGGTTCTTCAGTGCTTCGGACATTGGATTATCTCCCTTTATTATCGAACTCCCCCAACTATAGCAGGATAACTTCTTGCCCGCCAATGAATTTTCCTATTTCGTCTTCATGAACCCAGTCTTCCGTAAATCCGAGTTGGGGACGATGGTTATGATGCTCCCTGTTGTGATCCGACCAGTCCAGCCACGTATCGCGGGATTTGAATCGCACCGGGTACCTCGCAGGAATCTCGTGACACCAGCAAATGAAGCGTTGCTTCTGGCGCTCGGGCGTACTCTTCTGACGGCTGGCCTTACCCATCAGCAGCCATCGTAGGGAGCCCAGTTGTGAACGGCGTCACCCATCTTCCACAAGATGGCCGCTCCCTCACTCTGCTCAAAAGCCGAAGCATATCGAGGCTCAACGTGCAGTATAGGGTAAATGTAGGCGTCCCACACATTGTTCTTTGACGGCCAAACGAACTGGAATAAACCAAACTGTCCTGGATACGCTGCATCACCATCATGAGTTTTCGGATGGTTCCAGGTGGAGCGGGACTCTCGGTAAATGACACAGGAGTAGAACGCAATAGCTTTCGGGCCAAGCTCGAAAATCGGTGAATACCAGTGTGTTGAAACTGGAGTAGTAGCACTGGCTGGGGTGGGCGGAGTCATCCCGAGTGTGAACAACAGTGAAACGATGCACAGCAGGATCGCGAAAATCTTACGTTGGGACATGACTGTCTCCTTCTTGGGGTTTTTTGCTTTCCACAACCTTACCATCGACTTTCCGTCCTGTCTAGTCTGTGAACAAAAGTTCACTAATGAAGTCTCAAAAAAATGGCGTCCATCAGGGAAAACGAAAAATCGCGAAAATCGCTTCCCTGAGTTCTAAAGAGTGGTTCGGTACTTGATATAATGGGTTAAATGAAGATACCGGACCAAGATCTATCCACACTCGTCCAAGTTGCGTTCGCGTATGCCGATGAAGGCATGACCAACCCCATTCAGGGCCTTTACTCTGCCGAGCCACACTTCCTTCCGTTTACTGACCCCAATCTTTTCGGGCAATGGCTCCTTAAAGCTACGGGTGACTGGTTCACCAGCACTGATGCGGACACCTACGGGGAGAATGTGTGGCGTCAATACGATGATGAGAGTTGGCTGTACAACGCCGAGGTTGAGATCGCTCCCACGCCGGTTCACCTCATTATGCTTCTCGCCGCGTACGTCAACTCGATGCACCCGCTTGTTAGTTTCAAATTCGACCAGCGTGAGTGGGCGATCCAGTTCATGATGATTCTCGCGGGCGAGACAGTCGAGCTTATCGAAGCCGCCGACAGTTCCAAGCTCATCATTGCGAGTCAATAAGTGGAGAACAACCTAACCGATGACCTCCATGAGGACGGTGGAGATGGGAACATTGGTCTAGCTTTCGGTCAGGGCTTTTTTTGTCGCAGTGCCACAGCCGAGTACGAAAACACGAACGAGATCATGTCCTACTTGATGCCCGTCTACGACATTGTGGTGCAGGCGTTCCTCGTCCACGATTTCGAGGGCGACAATGACATGGGCGTTGAGATCATTCCCAATGCGAAGAGAGGAACTGCACTCATTCGCATTGACCAGAACATGTGGGACTTCATCGAGGACGTTGCTGAATGTGAGCATGAGGAGATGTTGTTCAAGGGAATGGTGTTGGGAGAGATGCTTGTGGGAACCGCGCATCGAATGATTGCAGAGCGCACCGGACAGTTCCCCCCGTTCATCTAAAATGGCGTATAAAGCACCCGTCTGGGATGAAGATCCCGAAATCCTCCGGCTCTGGGAATCAGAGTTCCCCGGCAAGAAGATACCTGGTATGCCCGCGCAGAAGGAAGGGTACTGTTCGGCCAAGCTAAGGGATAAGGACATTAAGGAACTTGGCATCACTCGCTACTGTTCCAAGACCGCTGGCTTTGGCACTGGCACTCATGTTGGCTACGGAAGCTGTAAGTTCCACGGTGGAAAGACGCCGACCGGCAAGACTTCTGGAGAGCGATCAATGATTAAACAAGAGAGCCGTGAAGTTGCCGTGCGATTGTCACACCCTGATCCCATTGCTCCCCCCGAGGTAGAAGTTCTGCGTCTCGCGGGTGAGATGAAAGAGTGGGCTACCGTTATGCGTGAGCGCGTGGTAGAGCTCAGATCATTTGAGGTGACTGACTCCGCTGGCATTGAACACGCGAGAGCTTCCGTCGAGCTGTACGAACGAGCTCTTGACCGCTACTCAGAACTGATTCAGTTCATGATTAAGATCGGTGTACGCGAGAGGGTTGTCGCTATCCAAGAACAACAGGGACAGGCCCTTGCCGCCCTGGTACTGGCTTTAATTACTTCCCCGAAGCTCGCGCTCACTCTTCCTCAGATCGACCTCGCGAGAGAGTTATTCGCTGAACGTGCCCGCGCAATGGGCTCTCGTCTTTCCCCTGACTGGGCTGATGCTCTTGAGTACAGTCTAAGTGATGTGAATGGGGATGACGATGATACAATTATTGACGCGGAATTCGACTAAACCCTTCTCCCAGCGCACATAGCACACGAACATCTTCGTAGAGAATGGTGCGCCTCCTACCAAGTCCAATGTTCTCTTGCTGATCTGCAACCAACAAGTCAATTTCTTTCAACATATCCTTTAGGTATTTATTTTCTGCGCGGAGTTCTTCAACACCTTCCCACGGACGCTCAAAGCCAGTGCCTGCACACTCGTCGCAGGTAAGCATTTCATAGGAACCCATGTACTCGCCACCCCACGGGCCAGAACCAGCGCCTTTACATGTCGGACAAACGTTGTCACTCATCGGGGTAGCATCCCTTTCCGCTTGGTGTTAGGAACTGGTGGTTTCTTGCACTTGTGCTGCACCTCATACACGGGTATAGGTGAGGTGTAGGAGTAGCCGCACTCGAAGCAAGCCCAGTTCTTTGAAGTCTGTTCTCTAGCCATTGGTTACCTCTACCTTTTTTGAGCTTAATGTTCCCAGGACTTTTGCCACGACCGGGGCAACCGCATAGATCGAACTGTCTATCGCTGCCTTTACCGCCATCTTCACCGCATCGCCAACGGGAATACCTAATGAGTGACTCGTATAGAGCGAACCAAGAGCTGGCTGCGATGCTGCCCCGATAGCCATGTACTTGTTCTTGAGTTTTATTACAGAGAAGTCCTCACTCAAGTAATAGAGTCCCTTTTGAGTTACCATCAAGAGTGTCCATCCCCCCGTGACCTCGGCATTCTTGAGGAGATCCCTGAGCTTGTACGGGTCTCCCGTCGTAGCGTTTCTTGCAACCTCATCTACACGAGACGTTCCTGCCATGCCAATGAGAGACTGCTCCACTCTCCACACCTTGGGCTCCGAGCCAAGGAAGTAGATTCCAGTCGCGGGTGCTTCGTCGCCCCCATCTTCGAACAAGCCGGAGTCTGATGCGATAGCCCAGGTCTTTCCGTCCGTGTACCCAGCAATGCAAGTCAACGGCTGCTCCTCTTTGCTGACTCGGGCATTCCCTCTTCCCAGTGTCCCCTGATGATGGAGTTAGGGTCACGGATGATCTTATCCGGCCACGCAACATTGGCAAGCCGGTCACCACGGAAGCGACGAACATTGAGGATTCGAGGATCGTTCTTTTCGGGGTATAGACCTATTCCAATCTCAGGCCACGCCATCCATCGCTGCGAACCCATTGGATTCATCTCACGACTTTGACCAGACTGCCCCTTGGCAGCGTGATGTTCGAGTAGAAGCGCGAAGCTGTACTTGGTACGAAGGTCGTCCAAAATTCGCATGACATCATCAGCAGAGTCTTCATAGTTCTCACCGTGAGACTTCGCGTACATCTTGTAGATAGGACCCATCGCCACGAGATCGGGCTGGTGATTGATGATCTCTCGCTGAAGGTCTGCCCTGTCACGCTGAGTACGAAGATTGATTCCACCAGGACGCCGCCAGATTGACAGGCGTGTCGGGTCGTAAATCTCAGGATCCCTACTCTTGATGTAGTTTTTTAACTTAGAACCAGTCTCAACTACAGCCTCGACCGGGTTCTCCAAGTCAACCAACAGTACACGGATGGGAGGAATCTTTGTAGAGAACGCGAAGGGGTGGTGACCTTGTGCGGCAGAGATTGAGATCGAACGAAGGATAGTACTCTTGCTCGAACCCTCGCCGCCTACGATGATAGTACGCCAATCCTGTCGCAAGAGGCCGGGTATGACAACAGGGGATGCGGTATCACCAAGCTCCTCCAGATACTCCAGTGTTGTTCCTTCTGGAGCTCGGTCGGCTAGTGTCCCGAGCAGTGCCAGCTCTTTGCTGATGCTCGCTGATGTCTCGTAAGGGTCTGCCCCCTGTTCAATCGCTCGGGTGGCATCGTACAAGGCATGGAGCGTGCGTCGTGCGTCGCTCTTTTCCAAGATGATCTGTGCCCATCCCGCAGTGCCGTGTGTGCCTGGAGTATTGATTTGCAGAGAGGAGAGAACACCGAGTTCAATCTCCACCCCGCGACTTCGGAGTTCATTCTGCACCGTGACATAATCCATGTGACCACCGTGAGAGGACAGCTCTCGTATGACGGAAAAGATCTGACCGTGCAGTGGTCGGTAGAAGTCCTCGGGCTGGAGACTCGTCATGCTGTCAAGGCACTTGTACTGATCGAGTATCAACGCACCAAGATACGATTCCTCTGCCTCGGGGCTAGAGAGAGAGTGTTCGCTAATTGTCATTGTTTCAACCTTAGTACAGCGATACGCTCGTAATCATGCCATTCCCCCACGTCTTCGCTGTATTCATCTAGATCGTTGATGATACTGAGTGCTTCTTCGAGTTGGGCTCTCGCTTCACATGCTTCTCTCGCTCGAAGGTTGACCATCTTCCCTCGGAACTCCATCTCGTCGCGCATCTGCTCTTTGGTCCACGAGATGTAGCTCATATCGTTTTGCCACCGTGACGATGTGAACGAGTCCGGTTGTACGCCATCTTCCGCTCGAACTCCGCTTCGAGATCGAACCCCTTTGGAGCCAACCATTGAGCCCATGTGGATAGAGTGCGAATAAACGTGTCGGCCAGTTCGCTAGTGACGCCTAGCGGTTTTCCATTCTCATCAGTAGAGTCCCAATCATCCTCTCTAAATGCCTCCAGTGCCTCGCTAACTTCTGAGTGCAGCAATGCGATAGATGTTCCAAACTGATTGTTGTTCGGCACCCACCCCTTGCTTTCCTCGAAGGCAACAACTTCGGCCATCATTTCATTGAGGCTCTTGCTCATTCTGTTTCCCTTTCTGTTTCTTCGACTAGTACTTCATGGAATTCGAAGTCGTCATACACTACATCATCGTTGGCATGAATGTTGAGCCATTCGTTTAGGTGAGCATACACACGGTTTGCCATGTCCCCCGGACCTTGGGGAAGTGGCTCTTGCAACAGGTACGCACGCAGCTCGGCAAGGTACGGGTCAACGGAAGGATGCAGGGGAGTCGCGGGAGAAGTGACCGTTGGTATCACATTGCCCAATGATCTTGGTGCATGGCGTCGCGTCACCTTGCCCAGCCTTTCCTGTTCGTCCTGCCACCAGTTCCACAACGCAAAGAGAGAGAGCAACGCCACCAAGCCACAAAGTATCCAGAGAAATATCATTTCCCCATCCTAGCGGTACTGTGTCGGGTCAAATAGTTCATCGTCTTCGTCCTCGGCAACATTGGTGAGAAATTCTCCAGAATATACCAGAGTTCCAACTTCAGTGTACTCAAAGACATAGGAGCGAGAGCCAACCCGAACTGTCACGCCATTGGCTACTGTTTCGACAAAGGGGAGCTCGACGGGGGAAGGAGAATCACTCATCGTCAACGTACCTCCGCTTAAAGTCCATTGGATCAATGTAGTACGCCCGCCCGCTGCCGTCAAGTAAGTTCCCGTTTCCGTCAGTTGGCCGGGGAAATGAAGGCTCTTCAGTGTCCCATCCCTGACCAATATACGAATCATACTCTGCCCACGCTTTAGCTTGTTCCAGAATATCCGGGGAAAAGGACTCGGGTAGGTAGTCCTTCCACCGCTCATTGACTCCGAGGAAGGTGTCGCTGTTGAGTATGTGTTGTTTTTGTCTTCCCTCTTCGATCATTTGTTTTGCAAAAATGGATGTGGCGAGCATGATTGATTCTACTGTTCCTTCACGGTCACGCAGCGTTGCATTCCAACAACCAAACGTAGTTTTTTTAGCTACTGGTTTTGGGTAGGTCTTCCACCAGGCTTCGAAGTCATCAGGATAAGAATTATTCTTGACACCTCGTGGTCTTCCGTTTGCGGAAACCACTTTATCTTCTTTTACATATATAGGTGAAGAATCCTCAGATGTCCACCTACTTTGTCCCAGATGTCCACCTACTTTTTCCGCGTGGAAAATAAATCTGTACCTGGCCGGACTCTGGCCTGTAGCGGGGGTGAGAAATTCCAGCAACCCATCATCAATCATCTGCTCACGGGTTCTCTGTACTGTCTTTATGGAGCATCGACAGAGGTACGCCATTTTCTTGTCGCCCATAAACAACTCGTAGTTATGAGTATCGTTCGCAAGTATTCCCATACGAAGATGGACCATGTACTGGGCTCCCTTGTAGGGTGAAAACTTTTCAACATCAACCTGACTTTCGGCACTCATTTAATTCCTCTATTGGTTAGTGAACGGGCGTTCAACATCTGACTTTCTAAAAACTGGTGGAATCTCTAAAAAACTGGTACTGAGGTACTTCTTGGGGATTTGCGGGCGGATTTGACCCCTTCTAGGCCCCGATCCTGCCAATCTAGCGCACCCTCAGGAGTGCCTTACCGCGCTCCATCCACGCGAGTCGGAGTTCTTCCTCGACGGTTATCTGATCTTCGGGAACTTCGATACCGTCTGTCACGGCGTTGATGATGGCCCTCTTCTCGTCCAGCATGGCCCACATCTCTTCGTCCACGGTTCCTTTCACGAGCAAACCATAGCCGATAGCGTGGTGCGGATCATTGGCTCTTCCCCTCGCTCGACCAAGACCCTGCCTTAGCCACATAGGGCTCCAGGGAAGTTCACAGAATATGACGTGAGATGAGGCGGTGAGGGTGAATCCTTCTTTGCTCGCCTGAAGGTTGGCTACCCACTTCTTTATGGTTGGATCGGTCTGGAAACGCTTGGCATTCTCTTGAGCCCCCACCGCGTCCGTCCCGCGCAGTGCGACTGATTCGTTAGCGAACTCTGCGTAGATGTGATCCACCAGTGAGATGTGCTCGCCAAATATCACGAGCTTTTCTTCCCCGCCCGCGTCGTCGTCAAAGTCCTTGATCCATTCAACGATGGGGTCTCTCTTTATCTCTGCCAGCACTCCTCGAAGTCCAGAGAGTTGCACCATGTCCACCACGCGCTCCAACTGCTCACGCTTACAGTACGCAGCCCACTCGGCATCGCTTCCCCGCGCCTCGGCTTCTTTGGCGGCACGCTGAGCGAAGTACTCCACCACGTCTCGTTCGACTTCGCGGTACCTCTCCATTGACTTCTCGGGGATCTCGATGTACGTGGGGATGTACTGCTCGGGAGGGAGATCCTTGAACACGTCATCGACGCGGCGGCGAACGTAGCAGTTCTCGCGGAGCTTACGGTGAAGCTCCATAGAGTTGCTTGCTCCCTTGCCGTTGGTCCCGCAGTAACGATACTTGAACTTGCCGTCTCCTCCGAAAATTTGAAGGCGATCAATGCACTCAAGTTGACGGACTAGTTCGGCTGGCCTATGTTCGAGCGGCGTTCCCGTGAGAAGGAGAACTGGAGCGTCGTCTGGAAGCGAGAGGGAAAGCTGCATGACTGCGTTAGTACGACGAACACCGTACTTTCTTTTGGCCTTGACGTTTACCTCTTTGCACTTCGGGCACTTCTTGATGAACTCGAACTTCATGGCGTGACCACACCCAGGAGTGGAACACACGAGAGACCGCTTGCCATTCTTGATGTAGTGTGACTCGTCAACGATGAGTGATTTGAATCCACGCTCTATCAGCGCCTCGTACCACGCATGAGCAATGTCGTAGTTGAGGATGATGAAGTCAACTGGAGGTATCGGGTAGAGATCAGTACCATTGATGATGGTGGCGCTGGAGTCGGGGAACCACTTCCACACCTCGTCACGCCACATGCCTTTCAGTTTTGACTTGCACACAATGATGCAGGGCAGCGAGTCCTTGATCATCATGACACTCATGGATTCGAGACTGTTGTGAGTGACGATGAAGTCTTCCGTTACATACAGTCTGTCGGGAGCGTCCACAGAAAGACAAATGACCGAGGCTTCTCCATCTGGTTCGATGCTACTCATGGAGCGGCTCGGCTTGTATTTAGTTGGCTTTTTCCAAGCTGCAACCTTCCTACTCAACCTGAAAGGGCATTCCATGGTTTTTACGTTGACGCGATGGTAGGTGTTACCAGTATACGGTCCTGATCGAATGGTTTTGATGGAACGCCGAACAATACCCCCTAGAGAGAGGACCAGAAAGGTGACATCATCTGCCAATTGCTTGCTCGCTGAAACGAACTCGTTAGTTCCATCGGGTCCGGCGTTACCATCGGTATCCATGATGCCCTGAAGAATCTCCATTCTTTCTTGCGGAGTTCCGAGAAGGTACATCTGGGGAACAAACTTAGTGAGTGACGTGTGCCCCATCAAACCAAGACCTTTGAGGGCAGTGATAATGGGATTTCTATAAGTATTTCCTCTTCCAATGGAGAGGTGGTAGCCATATAGTCCCGATGTTTTTCTGAGATTCAGTGGGTGAATTTCTTTGCGAATATATTCAAGAATCTCCTCGTCTATAGAGGTAAAGTAAATGGAATCTTGACTGATTGCACCGTCTCCTAAGAGTAATCCTAGCAAGTAAGGGGCAATTGGCAAGGGCGCATTTTGTTTTTCGAACTCAACAGCACCAACAATGGGGATCTTCCATTTTCTGTGATTCTCTCCGTCTAAAAGATCTTTGGATAAGTCGCGAGTGGACACAGTGCGCCACTTGTCTTGCAGGTATTTATAACCGCTTCTGTGCTGAATATTCCACAAGTGGTCGCCATCGACGCGAACAGAGGAACCATCATTGAAAGAAACCTTGAATACAGGAAGGATTCCCCGATGGTTGACTCCAGTGATTTTAGTCGAGCCACCATTCGAACCGATAATTTTGTCACCCACGCTGAGATTTTCTATTTTCTTCCAGCCATTAGGTGTGAGAATGTTAGTCCCCACAGGATGGCCCTTTCCGAGCCCCGGATCGTCAGCGATGATGACGCGGCTGTTCCTTACTGAGTAGTCAACAGCAGAGAATTGGTAAGGACGTAGTTCGCCATTGAGACCGGGGATAGGAAACGGATCAGCAACAAGCGTTGCACTGAGCTCTTGGTTCTCTCGCGCCTTCCCCATCGCCTCGGTCGCTTGGTCGAAGAGCTGAGGTTCGACTGTCCAGCCCAGCGTCTCAGCGAACGCCACGGCATCATTCGCATTGATCAGAGAGGTTTGCCAACGGCGCTTCTCATTATTCCACGTCGCCCCAGGTATAGCATCGTGAATAGATTCGATGATTTCTTTTTGATACGCGAAGTTCATGACGATTGACTTGCCCTCTACCATGACGTTGTACGACTGGACTGGTACAGGTGTCGAGTCCCACTGTGGTGTCTGCTTCAGACTGTCATCAACACGGATTGCCCACTTCGTTGTGAGTACCTTCACCTCTGGTGCGGACGTGATTGGGAACGTGTTCGTCTTGCTATCACCATCCCACTTCCTTCCGACGATGCGTTGGCAATCTTTTACGAACTCGTTGTCGTAGCGAAAGGAGATAGAAATAGTCTCAGTATCCGCATCATACCAGCATGGTGCTGTAGCTCTAAGCGAGTTTGACATTAGTACCTCTAGAAGTTTGGCGAGTGGTCGGTTAGTGCGAAGACTTCGGTGAGGAAGTTGTATGCCTCTAGTCCGGCCTGT
>Ga0182014_10007968_pt1 | contig 10963 bp, 11 predicted proteins | sample 612S2DmetaG_FD_120489 | JGI IMG/M metagenome (GOLD analysis project Ga0182014, IMG submission 120489) | Permafrost microbial communities from Stordalen Mire, Sweden - 612S2D metaG | ecosystem: Environmental > Terrestrial > Soil > Wetlands > Permafrost | place: Sweden: Stordalen | collected... | reverse complement strand
CTCCCCCGAAACACCTGCCATCAACTCTCTACTGGCTCCCTTTTGCTCCGCCCCACTGGTACCCTTTTACTCCGCCCTTGACATCTGCCTGGTTATGGTTCCTTTCACGCTTCTAACCACCCGTCGCATGGGTCTGAAACCATTACCGTATTTGCTCGCCGTTGCGACTTCGTCCAACATTGGCAGCGTTGCTACCATCACCGGTAATCCTCAAAATATGCTGATTGGCTCATTTTCTGGACTTCCGTACCGGTACTTCCTCTGGCATTTGGGGCCGATTGCACTGATCGGTCTTGCCATTGATTGGCTGATCATCCGTCTCATGTTTGGCAGGGAGCACGTATCTGAGAATGCCGAAGTTCTCACCTCCGTGACACAGCATATCTCTCTCCGCGAATTGCGCAAGCCGGCCATAGTGATTGCTCTCGTACTCGGGGGCTTCATCGCGGGAGTCCCGCCTGCGATGATGGCTGCCATCGGCGCTGCCCTGATGCTCATCACTCGCACACAGAATCCGCGTCAGGTCTATGACGAAGTCGATTGGGGGCTACTGATATTCTTTGTTGGCTTGTTTCTGATCGTAGGCGGCGCGGAGAATTCCGGTTTGACGTCGTACCTTTTTGGATTCGCTGACCGCTTCAATCTTCAGAACACGGCCATCTTGACTGTCGCGACCGCCCTTTTCTCTAACTTAGTCAGCAACGTGCCTGCGGTGATGCTACTCAAGTCGCTGATACCCTCTTTCCGTGATCCGCACACAGGCTGGCTGGTGCTTGCCATGGCCAGTACACTGGCGGGAAACCTGACCATTACCGGTTCTGTTGCCAACCTGATTGTTGTGGAGCGTGCGAAGGACGAAGTGCATATCGGTTTTTGGGACTACTCGCGCGTCGGTATTCCGGTAACGTTGGGAACGCTAGTGGTTGGTTGGGCCTGGCTGACCTGGGCGCATTAAGCCCATGTCTGATTTGGATTGCAACTTCAGCGCTTGCCAGAGGCGGACCGAGTCTCCCTAGTTACCTGCGACCCATGCGATAGTCCACGTATAGGATATGAGATTTGATCTGGTCACCCGCTCTGTACTGCGGAAATTGAGCCATTTTCAACATGTGGAGGATGGCTCCGGGGTTCCCATCGCTCCACGCGACGAACGACGGCAGGATTGTTTCCAGATTGGAAGCCCACAGTTCGTTTTTCTCCGCTTCCCGCCGCGCGAATTCCAAAGCAATCTCGGGGGCCAAGTTTCTTAGCTCCAGGCGTTCCGACTTACTCGCACAGAACGGGCGCAGTGCGCCTATATCCTCCATATGTGGCGATCGCGATGCAAAGATCACGGGAGTGCGCCCGTAATAATGCAGGTCCTTGATCATCCCCGTAACCACACGCGAGGGCGCGTCGAGATGGTCGAGGACCATCAAGAAGGGATGACTATCAAGCGCCCTGTGCGCGATGCCCTTCAAGGAAGTTGTGGAGAGAGCAGCGAGGTTTCCGGGGACGGTTACGTTGTGGTCGGCGGAATGCAACGCATGGAGCAATGTGAGAACAAATTCGCGCGGCGATCGCATCTGTTCGACATACAGCGCGAGCGGTTGCTTTTCGACGAAGGTGCGCAGCAGACGTGATTTACCCACGCCCTCGGGTCCAAAGACCAGCAAGGCTTTGCGAGCCCTGGCCTGATTCCGAATCCGGCTCAATTCCTCTTCGCGCTCAACACACTTCAAATACTCAAGGGCCGGCTCGCGTTGGGCAGAAGATGAAGGCATCGCGATGAAACCTCTTTCCCGCAGAGACACGGTCCGGAGTCAGAAGAGCGCCGAAACATCCCGTTCAAATCGGTTGAGCCGCTCAATTGCCGCTTGTACAGCGGGCGCGCCTTCTTCTTTGACTTTCCGCGCTCGGTCAAGTGCCTGCTCTGCAATGCGGCTGACTTCATGCAGAAGTTTGCGAATCTCGACCTCCAGGCGGTCCCGGCTTTCCTGAATGCGATTGAGAACATCGTTTTGGACGCGCGAGCTGTTGGTTCCCAGGAGATGCTGCAGAAACTCTCGAGCCTCGTTGGTGATGATCTTGCGTGCACCCACAAACGGTAAAAAGACGTCGGCGAGCCAGCGCAGCGGCGATGGCGGTTGTGCAATTCCGATGAAGTCCTCAAATGTGAACCGGGAACGCACGCGGAGGCCCTTGTCCGGATCGAGCGCGTGGGGCATTCGCGCCAACTCGCTCAGGCCCGCGGCGGCGAGCTTTTTCAGAAAGCTGTTTCCCATCTCCGCAAAGCGAATGGCCACGGCGCGATATTGGCGCTCGCCCTCTTCCTGCTCAGGTTTGAGCCAGGGCATAACCTTGCGGCGCGAGATCTGCTGGGCGAGGTGCATCACCCGGCGCCGATAGTGTGGGCCGAAGCCGAGCGGCAGGGACAGTAGCTTCTCATTAAACTCTGTTTCAGATTCCGTCCACGCGGACCGGAAGAACTGCTGGTGCCTTTCACCGAAAAGGTCCGAAATCCGATGCTGCTCCGCCATAAACAGGAAACTCAACTCGCGTATGGAGCGCTCAGCCTCGTGAATGGTTTGCTTCATGAGTTCGATGCGCCGTTCGGATTCTTCGATGGGCCTCTCGAGCGCGTCAAGGTCCTCACTGATCATGGCCAGCAGTTGTTCGCTCAGGCGCTGCAGGCCCCGGTCGCAAGCGGCGCGAACGAGATTTCCGCCTGAGTCCTCAACGAGGCCTTGCAGGCTCGCCAGCAGTTTTTCCCAGTCCCTCAATGGGCCGCGGTTTTCCATCCGTTCGGTGGCACTCACCTCAAGGACCTCGCCCATCGGGCGATGCAACCGGCTACCCAGAATCTCGCGCGTGAACTTCGCCGCCGCTGCACGCTCCGGATCGCTGGTGCGGTCGGCTTTATTGATCACCAGGATCAAATCCTGCACCTGCTTTCCGACTGCTTCCACCAGCGCCAGTTCCTCGCCCGCGATCGGAGGATCGGCTCCGACCACCACCAATGCTGCATCAATGTGAGGAATGAACGCCTGCGTGGTGGCCGTATTTCCCGTGAAGACCGATCCCAGACCCGGTGTGTCCACAAAACACATGCCGGAAAACAACAAAGGGCTGGGCACGAACACTTCCGCGCCCTCCACGGCCTTTTTGTTTTCGGGGTTAAATTCTTCGGTCACGTATTCCTTCAAGTCGTGCATTGCAACGTCCCGCCAGGACGCGTCTCTCATGCGAACGCGTGCATGAAGCTTGTCGCCGAACCGAATCACCGTTGGCACGGCGGTGACCGGAACATATCCAGTCGGAACCACTTTGTGGCCGACCAGAGCGTTGAGCAGGGTAGATTTGCCCCGCTTGAACTGACCAACACAAGCTACATAGAAGCGTCCTTCGGAAACCCGCGCTGCGAGCTCACTTGCTTCCTCGGCGACGGGCTCCGCCCCAAGTTCCTGAGCCAGTCTGCCGAGCCGCAACAGACGCGAGGCGCCATCCGCAGACACGGATGTCTCAGTTGAAAGGCCGTCGTAATCCTGCATCGTCGATCGATCGGACGTCATTACGCTCTTCCTGCTGGTGTCTCCTTCGCATTTTCGAGATTGCGCGAATAGCGGATCACCTCAACGCGGGACATGGCGATCAAGCCTTCTTCCACCATGGAGTCCAGATGCGGAATCAGCTTTTCAATTTGCTCCTCCTTGTCGATGATGGTCAGCATAATCGGCGCATCTTTTGATAATGTCCAATGACTGGCATGGTGGATTCTGGTGCTTGCCCCGTACCCTTCAATCCCTCGATAGACGGTGGCGCCGGCCATTCCGAGTTCCAGACATTTGGCGACAATCGCTTCATAGAGAGGCTTACCCTGCCACTTATCGCCTTCACCGAAGTGGATGCGTAACATGCGAGCTTGAAACTGTTCTTTCATGGCTAAGCCTCCACTTATGCTGATGAGTTACTGGAAGTCGACGGCGTTCCCGGCTGATCCACTTCCATTGCGCGGTAGGAATACTTGATGATGTCTACATTCGACAGGACGACCAATCCCTCTTCCACCATCTGCTCCACAATCGGAAGAAACGATTGGAGCTTTTCTTCCGTATCCACAGCCGAGAGCATGATGGAGCAATCGTGCGACAAATGCAGGGTTTTGTCTTTGTGCATCCGGCGGTGTGCGCCATAGCCGAGAATGCCGCGATAGACCGTGACGCCGGCAATATCGTTGGCCCGCATGGCTTCAACGAGTGCATTGTAAAGAGGCCTGTCCTTCCAGCGGTCCGCTTCGCCAATGTAGATGCGCATCATCTTGGCTTTGCCCTCCATCTTCACGTGCGCAGGAGGCGTGGCCTTCTTCGGTTTCGAGACCTGTGCCGGCTTCGCCAGAGTGGTTTCCTGAATCTCGATCATTCCGCTTCCGGCCAACTCTTCCAACTTCCCAAGTAGCTCGTCGACTTTCTCTTTCGATTCGATAAATTCAATCTTCAGCGGAAGATGGTCTGATATCTCGACAATGCTGGCGGAGTGCATGTGATGATCCGCGCCGAACCCGGCGATTCCCTTTAGCACGGTCGCGCCGGAAACGCCCCGATAGAAGAGAAAGTCGAGGATGCTTGAGTACGTAGGCACCCCATGATGCTTCGATCCCTCGCTCAAATAAATGGAAACTTTCAACGCCTTTCCGGCACTCAACATTTTCTCCTCCTTCAAGCTCTCAAGCCCCGCTACGCCACCAGAAACTCAGCCGCCCGGCCAAGCGCGCCCCAGCCAACTCTATCCGGATCCGGTTCATCACGCAGATGCTCAAGTTGCTCGGCCAGGATCTGGCAATTCCTGCTCATAATTTCATCCACGCGTGCGGCCAGAGCCAGCGGAGCCTTCTGTTTCAGCTTCAAACCGTGCGGCATGCAGAGGACGGCATCATTCCTCAGCCACAGCGCAACCTCCGCCTCCTTCCAATGGCCGACAAACTCGCGCATACGCAGATTCTCTTCTGCAAGGACCTCTTCGCAGATCCTGCAGCCAACTTCCTCGCCGGCTGCATTTGGAAATTCATTGATCAGATGGATAAACACATCCGCTACGTTCGCGGCATTTTGAACCGCGGCGAAACCCCATGCGTGAAAATTGCAGAGATGGTGGATTTTTCCCTGCGGGTGATTCTGCAACCGCTCCGCCTGAAACTCCTTCAGGAATCGGCAAAACGGGCAGCCAGGCTCGCGCAAGGCCTGCAGAATAGTCTCGTATACAACCAATTGACGATGTGTTCTCACCGAATTGCCTCCGCGAAAAAAGCGCATACCCTTTCCGAAATGAGCCCGCACTGTTGCATGGACTATCCTTCTTTCAGCTCTTCCTCCCGGTTCGCCATCTCCTTGCGGAGATAGCTCTCCATCGCGCCGGCTGCGGATCGAAGATCGCGAACCACTCGATTCAGCCCATCGATCGCGCCATCGGGAACAGCTCCACAGCCTCGCAAATGCCTTGGCGACAACTCCTCAATCGTCATGTCAATAAATGTCAGGCTTGTCAGCGCCACGCGGGTGGCTGGAATCGACGGAGACTCCGGTTTCATCCCTTGCCATGCAAGCGTCTTGAGGAGTTGCTCGCGAATCCTGCGGATTTGATCCTTCAGCTGGTCCATCTCCGCAGGATTCAAATCGTTCATGTAACGTGGGAAAGGTGACAACGAATCTTCTTGACGAAACACCTGCTCCAGTTGGCAGAGAAGCCCATCGATGTACTGGCAGCTCGCATACAAGCGCCGTTGCTGCGCTTCGTTGAGCTTCTCTGCGTCGTGCATGTTCGTGATCTTCATCGCCGGACTCTCTGTTCAATGAACAATCATGACAGGGCAATGCGCATACCTTAGAACGCGCTCGGAGTTCGAGCCCAGCATCCAGCGATGAAGGATCGTGTGGCTGCGCTTGCCCATCACAATAAGGCTGGCCTGAATAACATCGGCCTTGTGGATGATTTGTTCCGCCGGATGGCCCAGGACAATATCAGTCTCGAGTTCAACGTCCTTTTGCCTGGCGCGTTCGCGCAACGGGATGAAACATTTCTCAAAGCGCTCTTGCCCGTCTTCAAGCACCGCGTGGAACTCCGCGCTCTCAGCGGGTTCTGGCGGCCGAATGACCGCGATGACGAAGAGCTTGGCTTTCATGTCACCGGCCATGGCCAGGGCCACATCCAAAGCGTGCTCCGCATGCGGAGACGCGTCGAACGCAACCAGTATTCTTTGAATTCCAACAAAAACCGGACTTCCCATAGCGATCACCTAACCTTCTTCTGCGGGAACTGGCCGCATAACTTCCTTCTCTGCTTTCTTACCTGCTCGATGGTGGGGAAGTAAATGGTGGGGAAGAAAGAACGAGTTCGCAATCAAGGTCGGAATCACGGCGCTGGCGATGACTGCGCCCACGATGTAAGAGTACTGCGCCGGCGTAATGATCTGATGATTGAGGCCGAATAGCGCTGAGATGGTGCCGAACGTGAGGCCGGTCGACATCATCAGTGTGTAGTAAGCACCGGCCTTGCCATCGTACTTGTGCACCCGGACTGCCGGATAGACGGCAACCGCTTTGAAGAGCGATTTTGCCCCGAAGAGGACAAGTAGCGTGACGGGAGCAGCCCACAAGGCAGACACAGAGACAAACGATCCGGCCCGTATGAAGTAGAACGGCGTGAGGAGTCCAAACGTGAGCGTGCGCAAACGGCGAATCAGCGAATGATCTTTTCCGACCGTTCCCGCCAGCACCATGCCGATCATGTAAGCGGGCAGCACTGGTTCGCTGCCAGCCCAGAGGGCCAGTCCACCCATGGCGAATAGGAAAAAGAGAAGGTACTTGGCCTCAAGCTCTGAGACGCGCCCACCGTATTTCTTGAAGAACCGTGGCGTAAGAAAGGGAAGAACGACGAAAACCACGACGGAAACCACCACAAAGATGACGGTCTTGATGGTGAAAGGGGAAAAGATCAGCCCCAGCGCAATCACGGTTCCCAGGTCATTGATGAAGCATGCGGCCAGAATCGCTTTGCCGTACTCCGTGACGTTGAATCCAAGCTCCAGCATCACCGCATACACAACCGCTACCGAAGTGGTGGAAAGGGCAACACCGCACAGCCAACTGGGCATGATCGCCCAGTGCAGCACGTAATGCGCGATCGCCGTGCAGCCGAGAAAGGGGCCGAAGAATCCTGCCAGACCGATGACAGTCGCTTCTCGCCATTTGGTTTTGAAGATGGCTGGATCGAGCTCCGCGCCGGCAAGAAATGTCAGAACGATGGCCCCTGTTCCCGCCAGAAACGTGATCCATTGCGTGTTGCCGGCCAGGCCTTCCTTCGCCAGGAAGACGCCGATGACCAGTTGGGCCACCGTGCCCACCACAATCTCAGAGAGCGCCGTGGAGACCTTGAACCAGATCGCCAGTAGCGTCGCCGCCAGGGCCAAGCCCACCCAAAGCGCAGACAGAGCCCAAGTGTTCATCATGAGCACGAACTCCTAAATTGTCATTCAGGGAACTTGCCGGGACATATCTCCGCAACAGGATTCCCTGTCAGGAGTTATCATCTGTCCGGCCTATTGGAATGGACAGCGGTTAAGGGTGAACTCCTTCACCACAACCAACAATTCAGTAAACGCCCATTGCCTACTGATGTCAATGGCCGGTCTGGTGAGTCGGGTAATGGGTCAGTTTGAGCCCGTCGTGAAAGGGCACGACTTGCCGGGGGTCCCCAGCGACAGGTCTTCGTCGCTGGGGTGGCTTTAGTCGTGCCGCAAAAGCCCCAAAATAGCGGCGGGCTTCAGCCCCTGAGGGAAAGTTTTTTCAAACTGAGCTACTACCGTGCATCGAGCAAAACAATCAAGCGGAAGGATCGGCGAGGGGCTCGAGCAGATGCGGACCATTGCCCTGGAGCTTGGCCACGCGCCATGCCTTCATATCTTCCGCAGGCCATGTGCGCACCAGGTCGATGGGCAGATGAGACGGCTCGGCCGGCGCCAGCCACCGCTCGTAGTCCACGGGATCGATGATGAGCGGGCATCGGTTGTGAAAGGGTTCGAGAAGTTCGTTGGGATCGGTGGTGATGATGCTGAAGCTCTCCTCTACGATCTCATTGTTGCCGATTTCGTTTTTCTGTTCGTCCTGCCCTTTCCATCGATCCCATATCCCGCCGAAGGCGAAGAGGCGCTCGTCAGGAAGAGAAACCGCCCACGGTTTGCTGATCTTCTTTTTCTCCTCGTCCTTGGTCAGCGGCTCCCATTCGTAAAAGAAGTTGGCTGGGATCAGGCAGCGGCGATGCTTCCACGGCTCACGCCATGCGCCGCTGGTTGCGAGCTTGTCGGCCCGCGCATTGATGGAACTGAAATTGGCTCTGGGTGTTTTCGACCAATAGGGCACGAGGCCCCACTTCATGAGTGCGAGCACGCGGTCGCCGGTATCGCGGTCAACCCGCACCACCGGCTGCATACTCTCCGGGGCGATGTTCCAGGAGGGCGAGAAGCGGACTGCATTGGTCTCGTAGTACTCGTCGTTGAAGACATCGGTATCGTGGGTGCGAAACCACTCCGCAATCCGCTGTTTGTCTGCTCGACGCCCGTAGCGGCCACACATAGCTCCAAGTTTAGCCCGCATCTCTTACACGCGGCTGGAACCTGTAGCGCCGGTCTCCAGACCGGGGTCCCCGGCAAGTCTGCTTTTGGCTTGCTGGGGTGGGAGACCGGCTGCAGCGGGGGGGTCTCCAGACCCCCGCAGAGCAGGCGGGGTTAAAAATGGACCGTTTTCTCCTGCCGTCGAGACATCTGTGGGTAATGGGCTAGCCAAACAAAATAAGCGGTTCAATTTTATGGGTTTGGCGCGAGTTTGCACACGGATTGGTGCAGGCAGGGCTTGCAGCACGCCCCAGAAAAGGCGAACATAAGGCGAATCTATCCCGCCATGCATGCCGCCTCCGCAATCCGGCTTCAGATTGAGTCTGCCCTCGCCGCGAGGATTCCTGCTGCACTAACGCCCCCGCCGCGAATGGTGCGGCCGGTTGCAGCCACAGGTATTGACGCGCTGGATGCGGTGTTGCGGGGCGGCCTGCCCGTGGGAGCGCTGACCGAACTCGTGGGTCCGGAGTGCTCGGGGCGGACCTCGGTTGCGCTCAAGTTTGTGGCGGGCCTGACGCAGGCCGGGAGAGTTTGCGCGTGGATCGACGTGTCGAATGCGCTCGATCCGGCTTCGGCAGCGGCTGCGGGCGTGGACCTCGAGCGGTTGTTGTGGGTGCGGTGCGGCGCGGCGAAATCCGCTACGCCGTGCGCGCCCCAGCGTTTTTCGTTGCCGGAAAAGTATCTGACGCCCGCGCCGGCGATCAAAGGATTGCACGGCGGGGGCTGTGGCGGCCATCCGCGTGGCGAAGTCAAGGGACTGGCTGCTGCCGTGAGCGGACTTCTGCGCCCGGAGACGCCAAATCTCGCCCCGCGATGTGCCGAGCCGCAACGGCGGGAAAAGTGCGCCCCTCCACAATCACCCGGTCATGCTGAGCGATCAAACATCGATTGTCATCCTGAGCGAGTTCGTCCGCCGCGGCGGACGAACGAGTCGAAGGACCCGCATTTGTTTTTCAACAAGCTTCCGACTCACCGCACGAATGTGTGGGCGCAACTCGACCAGGCGCTGCGTGCGGCGGATCTCGTGCTGCAGGGAGGAGGGTTCAGTGCGGTTGTGCTGGACCTGGGCGGCCTGGCGCCGGAGTTTGCCTCGCGCGTGCCGCTCGCGACGTGGTTCCGCTACCGTGCAGCGGCGGAGAAAACGCAGGCCAGCCTTCTACTGCTGGCGCAATACGGCTGCGCCAAAAGCAGCGCGGAATTGTCGCTGCGATTGCAGCCGGGCGATGCATTGCGCGAAGAAGCGACCCTGTTCACCGGCATGGCGCACAGCGTCGAAGTGGTGCGGCGGCGCTTTACCGGCGCTGCAGAAAATGTTGTGCCGATGCGCAAACCTCCGCAAAAAGCGAACGCGGCAAACTGGCAGAGCCGCGCGGCATGGGCGGGTGTGCGATGAGGGACGAATTGTATGCGTGCCTGTATGCGCGGGAGTTTCCCGTGCAGGCGCTGCTGCGTCTGCGGCCTGAGCTCAAGGAGCAGCCGTGCGTAGTGATGGCGGGCGATGCGCCGCTCGAGCAAGTCTGCTCCTTGAACACGAAGGCGCGGTTGCTGGGCATGGTGCGAGGCATGACGCGCGTGGAGGTAGATACCTTTCCCGCATCGGCCATGCTGGCCCGCTCGCTGAAAGAAGAAGCGGCAACCAGAGCCATTCTGCTCGAATGCGCCGGTGCGTTCTCACCGCGCCTGGAAGAACCGAACGTCGACGAGCGCAGCCGAGCCGCTGCCTTTGCATGCGGAATCGATATTGCGGGGACACGAAGTTTGTTTGGACCGCCAGAGGTGCTGGCGCGGAGGCTGGTGGAGCGCGTGCGAGCCGTGGGCATGCGCGCCTGCGTGACGGTAAGCGGCAATCTGCACGCAGCCGCATGCATGGCGAGGGGTATGCCGCTAGGCGCAACCGTGAAGGTCATTCCGCAGGGCGAGGAAGCGGCGGCATTGGCAGAGCTGCCCTGCGCGGTTCTGGGTCTGTCCCTTGAGCAGGCAGACACCTTTGCCGCGTGGGGCCTACGCACGCTGGGCATGCTCGCCGGCCTGCCGCAAAAGGATCTGGTTGCGCGCATGGGGCAGGAGGGCAGACGGCTTTGGCAACTGGCGCGCGGCGAGCGGCCGCACCTGTTTCAGCCGGTCGAGCCGCCGCTGGCGCTGGCAGAGCGGATGGAACTCGATTCTCCGGTGGAACTGCTGGACTCGCTGCTGTTTGTGGTGGGAGCGATGCTCGATCAGCTCATCGTGCGGGCCAATGCGCGCTTGGTTGCGCTGGCCGCAGTCACCATCGCACTCACTCTCGACCGTGGCGGCACACACGCGCGCACGGTGCGGCCGGCG
>Ga0182014_10007967_pt1 | contig 10965 bp, 10 predicted proteins | sample 612S2DmetaG_FD_120489 | JGI IMG/M metagenome (GOLD analysis project Ga0182014, IMG submission 120489) | Permafrost microbial communities from Stordalen Mire, Sweden - 612S2D metaG | ecosystem: Environmental > Terrestrial > Soil > Wetlands > Permafrost | place: Sweden: Stordalen | collected... | reverse complement strand
CGCCTACTTCGGCTACATCTCGTTCGGCTTCATCGCCGACAAGTTCGGCCGTCGCCCCACCTTCGCCGCCTACCTGATCCTCTCCGCGGTCTTCGTCTTCCTGTTCGGCAACACCCGCAACGCCACCGCCCTCATGATCATGGGCCCCTTCCTGGGGTTCTTCGGCTCGGGTTACTACAGTGCCTTCGGCGCCTTCATCTCCGAACTGTTCCCCACCCGCGCCCGCGGTTCGGCGGTGGGCTTCTGCTACAACACCGGGCGCATGGTCAGCGCCCTGGCCCCCACGGTGATCGGCTTCTTCGCCATGAAGTTCGGCGTGGGCGCCGCCCTGACCTTCACCGCCATCGCCTTCCTGCTGGCCGCGGCCTCCATCTTTTTGCTCCCCGAGACCGCCGGAACCGAGTTGACCTAGTGGGCAGCGGTTGAGGGTGATCCGGCCAGACCGTGGAAGGTGCCAGGGTGGGCCTCGACGTAGCTTTGGATGGTCAACGGAGTTATGAGGCAGCTGTGACTTGATGGAAGCGCTCCCGCTGCAATGGCCTTGGCTGTTGCTTCCTCCAGGTGGGACGCTTCGGGGCCCAGGGCCTCGAAATGCATCACGTCGTATCTGTTGTTGACCATGACGGTTTTCCTTGTGGAGAGATACGCCGGCCTGATCCAGGCCATCTGGAGCCGGTCGTGACCGTCAGGCCCGAACCTCACTCGCCGCCGCGGTGGCCGCGGTCTTCTTGACCTTCACGGTGAAGAAGGTGACGAATACCGCGATGAGGCATGCGCCGGCTAGGCTGTAGAGTCCCCCCGAGTAGCTGTTGGTGGAATGCTTGGCCAGGCCGATGAGGTAGGGCCCCACGAATCCGCCGAGGTTGCCCAGCGAGTTGATCAGGGCGATGCCCGCGGCGGCGCCGGCTCCAGTCAGATAGGCGGACGGCAAGGGCCAGAATGGGCCCTTGCAGCCCATGATGCCCACCGAAGCCACGCAGATGAGCATCAGGGCGGTGATGCCGTTGCCCAGGTAGCCCGCCATGCCGAGGCCGCCGGCGATGAGCAGGAGGCAGACGATCAAGTGCCACTTGCGCTCCTTGAAATGATCAGAGGATTGGCCGATCGCAAGCATGCCGATGATGCCGAAGAGGTAGGGGATCGCCGACATGAACCCGGTCTGGGTGGTGGAGAAGCCCAGGGCCTTGATCATCTGGGGCAGGAACATGGAGATGCCCAGGTTGCTGCCGGTGGCGGCGAAGTAGACGAACCCGAACAGCCAGGTGACGGGATTCTTGAAGGCCTCCCAGATGCCCGGCTTGGCCACCGAGTCGATCTTCTCGGCATCGATGACCAGTTCCCGGGTGATCCATGCCTTTTCCTCCTGGCTCAACCAGATCGCTTTGGTTGGATTGTCGGGCAGGTACAGCAGGACGGCGAAGCCGCCCAGCAGGGCGGGCAACCCTTCCAGCAGGTAGAGCCACTGCCAGCCACGCAGGCCCGCCATGCCGTTGAAGTGCTGGAGGATCCAGGTGGAGACGGGCGCGCCGATCGCCAGGGAAATGGGAATGGCCAGCATGAACCGGGAGATGATCCTGGCCCGGTAGCGGGCGGGGAACCAGTAGGTCAGGAACAGGATGACCCCCGGGAAGTAGCCGGCCTCCGCGGCGCCCAGGATGAAGCGGATGCTCAGGAAACTCGTGCCGCCCTGGACGAAGGCCATGGCGGCGGCGGCGATGCCCCAGGAGAACAGGATGCGGGCGATCCATCTGCGGGCGCCGAACCGGACCATCGCGATGTTGCTGGGCACTTCGAAAACGCAGTAGCCGATGAAGAAGATCCCCGCGCCCCAGCCGTAGATGTAGGGGTTGAGCCCGATCTCCTTGTTCATGGTCAGCGCGGCGAAGCTGACGTTCACCCGGTCCAGGTAGGACACGACATACAGGAATATCAGGAAGGGGATCAGCCTCAGATTCAACTTGCGCATGATCTGTTGCTCTACGATCTGCGACATTGCTCCCCCCATGGATCGGGTCAGAACCGGCAATCACCTAGGCACTTGGATTCGAATGGAATAGCTTAACGGGCACCCGATCAGACATTGAAGCGGAAATTGATCACGTCACCGTCGTGGACGACATATTCCTTGCCCTCGCTCCGCAGCTTACCCGCCTCCCGGCACTTGGCCTCGCTTCCCAGGCGGACCAGGTCCTCCCAGTGGGCCACTTCGGCCCGGATGAAGCCGCGCTCGATGTCGGAGTGGATCTTGCCGGCCGCCTTGGGGGCGGTGAGGCCCCGCCGGATGGGCCAGGCGCGGCACTCGTCCTCCCCGGCCGTGAGGAAGCTGATGAGGTCCAGGAGGGCGTAGGCTTCGCGGATGAACCGGGCGATGGCCGGCTCAGCCAGGCCCAGGGACGCCACGAACTCCCGCTGGTCCTCGGGGGACATCTGGGCGATGTCCATCTCCACCTGGCCGGCCAGGACCACCAGGCCAAGCCCCGCCCCGCGGGCGTGGCGCGCCAGGTCCTCCGGCGCGGGAACGGCCGCCTGGTCCTCGGGGACGTTCAGGACGAGCAGCAGGGGCTTCTGGGTCAGGAAACGGTACCCCACGAGCGTCCCCCAGGCTTCGGGGGAGATCCCATCCAGGCGGCGCAAGGGCGTGCCGGCCTCCAGGGCGGCCTTGAGGGTGCCCAGGAGTTCGGCCTCGCCGGTCTTCGCCTTCTCTTTGGCGAGCCGCTCCAGGCGCTTCTCGATGAGGATGAGGTCGGCCAGGTTCATTTCGTCCTCTAAGCCCTTGGCCTCGGCGAGGGGGTCGGGGGCCTCCCCCGCGGCGCCCGTGAAGCCCCGGACCACCTGGCACAGGGCATCCACCTCGCGCATGGCCCGAAGGGTCGTCTCGTCCAGGCTCTGGCCCTGGCTGCCTGCGGAGGCCGCGGCCACGTCGCAGAAGGTGATCTCGGCCAGGGTGCTCTTCTTGGGGCGGTAGAGGCCCGTCAGGGCCTTGACCCGGTCGTCGGGCACCTTGACGGTCCCCAGGTTGGTCTTGCCGCGCGCCGCGCCGAAGCCGGTCTCGGCCGAAAGCCCCGTGAGCGCGTTGAACACTGTGGTCTTGCCGCTGCCTGGGAAACCGACCAACCCTATTTTCATAGACTTCCTCGCAAAGGACCGAACGCGCGATTCGGCGATGACGTAACCCTTCCCATGATCCAGACCGGCAGGAGCGCGAACCTGCCCGCTTCCAAAGGACTTCGGCGCTGACGGGGCCGGCCGCGGGAACATGGACTTGAATGCCATTATAGAGAGAACCCTGGGTTCGTGGGGGAGGGGTCGCGTTCGCCGTGAATCCTTTACCCCTAGTCCTGTCCCGACGGTCTCGATCGAACTGAATGAGCTTCAATATCATTTCAGCTTGAAAGGTGCGCATCCCCCATAGCGCGTCGGGTCCAACCTCTTGGAAGTATTATTGTTAATTATTGGTCCGAAATGTGCTTTCAAGTCCATCGACCCGGCCGTGCCGGTTCCCACTGGAGATGCACCATGACCAAACTCAGCATTCTGCTCATCGCGGCTGTCCTTGCCTGCCCGACCTTCGCCACGGAAGCCAAGGCGCCCGTGAAGGCCGCTCCCGCCCCCCTGTTCATGATCGCCCAGAACACCAGCACCGACACCACCACCACCGAGACCACTGTTCCCAAGCAGAAGGCCAAGAAGGCGAAGAAGACCACCACCACCTCCACCACCACCACCCCTGAGGGCACTTCCACCACCACCACCAAGACCAAGACCCCCAAGAAGGCAGCCAAGCCGGCGCAGAAGGTGAAGACCACCACTTCCAACACCACGACGACCCCCTGATCGCCCTGCCCGCCGACCCCGCGAAAGTAATCAGACCGTAGCTCTTGAGCTTGCGGTACAGGGTCACCGTCCCGACCTTCAGCTGCCGGACTGTGTGCGTCAGGTTGCGACCTCGGGAATCAAACTGTTGCTACCATCTCACCAGAGACTGGAGCGCAGGCACCATGGACCCCAAACCGGTGGAACTCCCGTTCAGAGGTGGGAACAAGGGGCCCGGTCTCTTCAGGAGTTGGCCCATCCGCCGCAAGTTGCTCGCCGCCTTCCTGGTGGTCTTCGCGGGCACGTTCCTGGTGAACGGCCTGGCGGCGCGTCTGCTTCTGGGGCGGATCGTCCAGCGTCAGTTCGAGCAGGAGCTTGAGACCAGGACGACGGCCCTGCAGGACCTTGTGAGGGCTGCCGTCGACGCCTCCGCGATCAGCTACTTGCGGGGCATCGCCGAGAAGAATGGCGAAATCATGGCCTCCATCTATGCCCGGGTCCAGGCCGGGGAGATGGACGAGGCCGCAGCCAAACGGATGGCGGCGGAGATCCTTCTGGCCCAGAGAATCGGCGAATCTGGCTACATCTACGTGGTGGATGGGCGAGGGATCATCCGGATCCACCCGAAGGCCGAGCTTCGGGGAGCGGATCTCTCAGGGCAGGCTCTCATCCAGGAGCAGATCCGGCGGCCCCTGGGCTACCTGGAATACCCGTGGGCAAACCCGGGAGAAGGCAGCGCGAAGCCCATGGCTTTCTACATGGCCTTCTTCCAGCCCTGGAACTGGATCATCACCGTATCGGCCTGCCGGGACGAGTTCCGCCAGTTCGTCAAGACTTCGGACTTCAGGGACCAGATCCTGGCGCTCCGCTTCGGAGCAACGGGGTACCCATTCCTGATGGATACCCAGGGCAACCTCCTCGTCCACCCCGACCTGGAGGGCAAGAACATCCTGGAGTTGAGGGACGCCGCGGAGAAACCGTTCATCCGCGAACTCCTGGCGAAAAAGAGCGGGCGCCTCACCTACCTCTGGAAGGACCCCGGAGCATCCACGGCGCGGGAGAGGCTCCTCGTGTTCCGCTACCTCCCGGAGATGGACTGGATCGTGGCGTCCTCGAGTTGCCTTGAAGAGTTCTACCTGGCCGGGGCCCAGTTTGCCTGGATAACCGGGGTCATCCTGCTGCTTTCGGCGGCCCTGGCGGGGGCGGCGACCTTTGCCATCAGCCGGGCCCTGACTGGATCCCTCATTGATTTGGCGGAGCGGGTCTCCTGTGTGGGGGAAGGCTCTTTCGATCCCCTGCCCGTGGAGGGAACCGACGAGGTGGGGACCCTGGCGGCCGCCTTCAACGGCTTCCTGGCCCGGATCCAGCGCAGCCAGCATCACCTGGAGGAATCCGAGGGAAGATACCGCCGTCTCTTCGAACAGGCGGTGGAGGGCATTTTCCAGTGCACGCGGGAGGGGCGCTTTCTCACAGCCAATCCGAGCCTGGCCCAGACCCTTGGCTATGGCTCCCCCGAGGAGATCCTGGCCGAAGTTGAGCATATCCGGGAAGATCTGCACCTTGATCCCAGGACCTGGATGGATCTCTGGTGCCGCCTGGATTCCGCGGGCGTCGTGCTGGGTTTCCAGGCGGAATTGCGGCGGCGGGATGGTCGCTCCGTCTGGGTGAGGATCAACGCCCGGGCCGTCAACCAGGGCGGAGCATCAGCTTATATGGAGGGATTCCTCTCCGATATCACGGAGGAGAAGCACCACCGGGAGGCCCTGGTGGAGCAGCAGCGAGTGCTGGAAGACCGGGTGGAGAACCGCACGTCGGAACTGCGCGGAGGTATCGAGCGCCTCGAACGGCACAACGCGGAGGTCGCAGAACTCCACGAGTTCACGGAGATGCTCCAGCTTTGCCAGGACCTGCCTGAGGGCATTCCCATCATCGAGGCATTCCTGCCCCGCCTCTTCTCTGGGGCCGCTGCGGAACTTTTCATCCTGGACCCGATCTCGGAGCTGCTGATGCCCATCACCCAGGGAACCCACGACGAGTTCCCGGTGGAAGCCTGCTGGGCCCTGCGGGAGGGCAAGCCCTACGCAAGGTCCGCGACTGGGAGCCGTCCCCGCTGCGCCCACCTGGAAGGCCTTCCCTCCGGAGACAGCCTGTGCCTGCCGGTCCTGGCGGGCAGGGAGCTCCACGGGCTGATCCAGGTGCTCCCGGCGGGACCGCTGGAGGATGAGCTTCAGCGGTACGGGAAGAACGTGGCGGAACTCCTCGCCATCACCCTCACGACCCTGAAGCTCCGGGTCCGGTTGCGCGAGCAGTCCATCCACGATCCCCTCACGGGACTGTACAACCGACGCTACCTGGATGAGGTCGCACACCGGGAACTGCAGCGCGCCGCCCGGCGGGGACAGCCTGTGGGGGTGGCCCTCTTCGATATCGATCACTTCAAGCGCTTCAACGACGAGCATGGTCATGACGCAGGGGATGCGGTGCTGTTCCAGCTCACGCGCTTCATCGAGTCCAGGTTGAGGGCGGGAGATTTGGCCTTCCGCATCGGAGGGGAGGAGTTTCTCCTCCTGCTGGCCGAGGCCGATCGGGAGGCCACTCTGGCCAAAATGGAAGGGTTCCGACGGGAGGTGGAGACGGATCTGCGTGTGAAGCACGCGCAGCTCAACCTCACCGTGACCATCTCTGCGGGCGTCGCGGCCTTCCCCGGCGACGGGACCTCCCTGGAGGACCTGTTGAAGGCTGCGGACACCGCGATGTACCGGGCCAAGACCATGGGGCGGAACTGCGTCTTTGCCACAGGAGGTTCAGCCCCGGACACGGCTCCGCCGGTCTGAAACGGGTTCTGAAGCTTCAGTCCTCGATGAGGTGGGGCACGAAGCAACTCCCGTTGTCCGTGATGGGTCCGGCGGATTCCCGGATGCCCATGCCCGCGGGCTCGCCGTCCACCACCCAGGGCAACCTGAGCGCGGTTCATCCAAGGCAGAGGTTGAAACGGCCAGAATCGGCATCACCTTCCTGGCAGTCAGGTGCAAAAAAAATAAGCCCCCAAGTTGGGGGCCTCTGCCAGTTTTTTCCGGGTTAGCAGGTTGACCGGTGACAGGTTTTTGGACCTCCCGCCTTCTTTAGGCTCGGTGGCGGTTCACGAGTGATTAATTGTAATGTTTCAGTATTGATGTAGCAACGTACGATCCTCATTTTTGATCCACTTTTCTGACATCTGTGGAACGGTTGACCCAGCCGTCGCACCAGCCAGACCCCGGCCAGCGGCGCCTCAAGCCTTCTTGTCCCGCTCCTGGATGAAGAGGTCGGCGACCTTGAAAGCCATGGTGCAAAGGTCTGCGCTGATGCCGGTCAACGCCTTGCTGGGGGCTTCCGTGGCGCAGGTTGAAACAGCGGCGCAAAGAATCCGGAGGGCGATGTCTTCACGGGTGAGTTTCTTCTCTTCCATGTTGGACTCCAGGGGATGCCAGAATCCTACACCTTTGGCGGGCAACTCTGCGAGCGTCCAGTGGCCTCAGTGGGCTCCGTCCTCCAGGGGCTCCCGGCTCTCCCTGGAGAAGGAGAGGCCAAGGAACAGGCAGGCCAGCACGGTGTAGCCCAGGGTGAACTGGATGGGCACCTGCCGGGCCAGGCCGGAAAGGTGCCAGGGCAGGTAGGCCGCCCCATCGGGCAGGGCCGAATGGACGATGCCAAAGCAGGTCAGCAGGGCGAGGAGGAACAGGTACACGGAGGCTTTGCGCAGATGGCGGTCGATGAGTTCGGCCAGGAAGGCGCCCCACAGCATCGCCGTGAGGATGAAACCGTTCCCCAGGGCCACCGTCACCAGGACTTCAGGCAGGACTTTCCCGCCGGCGGTGAGCAGTTCCTGGAAGCGCTGGACCGGAACGATGTCCGGGGTGCCGAACTTGATGGCCAGCAGCCGGGCCAGGGTGGGGAAGAACGAGAACGCCACGGCCCACATGTGCCGCCGGGGCACCGCCAGGAAGGATTGCACCGTGATGTCCAGGGCCACGAACACCAGGATGGGCGCCAGCACGGCCCGGGGGATGAGCTCCACGAAGAAGGAGACATAGCCCAGGACACCGCCCAGCCCGATGAAGAGGCCCGTGAGCAGCGTGTAGCCGAAGCGCGCGCCCATGCGCTTGTAGGCGGAATGGCCGATGTAGGGCGTGGATTGGGCGACGCCGCCGCAGATGCCCGCCAGGACGGTGGCCACGGCTTCGGCCAGGAGGATGTCCCGGGTGCAGTAGTCATCCCCGGCCACCCGCGCGCTTTCCGTGACGTTGATGCCGCCCACGATGGTGAGGAGTCCGAAGGGAATGGCCAAGGGAAGATACTTCAAGGCAGGCCCCAGGCCCTTCATGAAAAGGAGGGTGGGAACGGGCAGGGCGCAGTGGAGGTGGAAGCTGGGCAGGGACGGGGCCCCTCCCACCAGGCCGGTGTGCCCCAGCGCATAGTAGAGCACCGTTCCCAGCAGCACCGAGGACAGGACCCCCGGGAAATGGCCCGGCAGGCGGATGCGGGCCACCAGCGTATACAGGATCAGGCCAAGGGCCAGCAGGCCGATGAGCGGGATTTCGAAGATGTCCACCAGGGGGATGAGGCCGATCAGGGCGAGCCCGATGCCCGCGAGGGAGCCCAGCAGGCCCGCCTGGGGCACGATGCGCTGCACCCAGGCGCCCAGGAAGGACAGGGCGACCTTGATGAGGCCCACGAACACCATGGTCGCCATGCCGATGTACCAGGTCATCATGGCCGCTTCCCGGCCCGGCAGGCCCTGGGCCTTGAGGCCCAGGAAGGCGGGGCCCAGCACCACCAGGGCGATGCCGATGGTGGAAGGGGTATCCAGGCCAAGGGGCATGGCGGTGACATCCCGTCTTCCCGTCTTCCGGGCAAGGCGCAAGGCCATCCACGTGTAGATCAGGTCGCCGAACAGCACGCCGCAGGCGGTACCGGGGAACATGCGGTTGTAGACGATGTCGGCGGGGAAGCCGAAGCCGAAGATCAGGATGCCCGCGAGGAAGGACAGCACGGTGAGGTTGTCGACCATCAGGCCGAAGAACCCGTTCAGGTCCCCCAGGACGAACCAAGGGGCGCGGTCATGGGCGTGCATGCGTGTCTCCCGGCTGGCAGGGGTGGTATGTCCAGCATACCTTCACCCTTCTCCTACCGGGATAGGGTCTTGGGGCCGGGGGGCCAGGGGAACCACGCCTCGGCGTCGGAATCCCGGCAGCGTTCCCAGGACCTGCCTTCGGTGAAAAGCTCTTCCCGGTCCCGTCCGCATGCCTTGAAGCCGACCAGGCGGTTCTGGGGCTTCGGGGGGGCGGGCATGGGCATCCAGTGGGTGGGGTGGCAGGCGACCTTGAACCCGGACCCGGCATCGTCCCTCAGCCAGAGGTCGCCCTGGAAACGCATGGCGACCGCGAGCATGTCGTCCGAATTGTCCGTGTCGTAGGATCCGCGCCCGATGAGGATCCTCCCATCCTTCGGCGCGGTGTCGATGTCTTGCCACTCACTCATGGTCACCTCATGCTGCATGCATATCCAAGTATGCCTGGATCTCGACCCTCGGGGATCACACCTGTCCTTTGCAGGGTTCAAATTAATGTTTTAATACTTGATCGAGGTGATCCATGAGGGGCCTATGGAAGTGCGCGGCCTTCGCCCTGTTCGCCATCGGTCTCACCGCCCAGGAGCCCAGCCGCGCCGTGCGCGTCCAGAAGGCCGCGGTCCCGCCCGCCGGGCAGGAAACCAGGGTGGCGCTAGTCATCGGCAATGGGGCCTACCAGGCCTCGCCCCTGAAGAATCCGGTGAATGACGCCCGGGCCATGGACGAACCGGGGGTCATCATCGAGCAGTCCCTGAAGGAGGTCTTCGCCGGCGTCAAGCTGGCCTCCCACGGCAGGCAGGAGCCCTGGCAGGAGGGCGGGCTGGAGGGGAACTTCTTCTTCCGCCCCGGGGGCCAGGTTCCCGGGGCCGCGGCGGTGAGCACGCTGCCGCCCCCGCCCGTGGCCGTGGCCCAGGTGGGGGGCCTCCAGGTGTCGGTGAACGCCCCCGATGCCAAGGTCTATGTGGACGGGGCGCTGAAGGGGACGGCGTCGCCGACCTCCGCCTTGAACCTGCCGGACCTGCCCGCGGGGGATGTGCAGGTGCGGGTGGAAGCCCCGGGTTACACCCTGGCCCAGCAGGGGTTCAGCATCGAGCCGGGCCGGTGGACCCAGGCGGAAATCCGGCTGGCGAAAGCGCAGCCGGAGACGCCGCAGATTCCAGTGAACATTCTCCTCCCGGGCGGCGCCCAGGAATCGCGGTTGATCGGCACGGTCTGGCACTTCCAGTGGAGTCAGCCGGAGATTCTCGCCACCCAGTACTTCAGGCTCCTTCGGAACGGCTCCATGGCCTACGGGAAAATGGCGGACCTGAGCGATTCCAAGATCGACGCCACGGACCAGTGGTCCCTCCAGGGTGGAGTCCTGGTGGTGGAATGGAGCGATCGCTATGCCACCGAGCGCTTCACCCTCGGGATCGACTGGCCGGTGGGAACCACCCTGCCCGGCACCATCATCTCGAAGAAATACTCCGGTTTCCGGGATTGCACGCTGACCCGGATCCAGTAGCCCCGCTCAGTTGATGGGAGGAATCCGGCTGCGGTAGGCCAGGGCCACCACCCCGGTGCGGGCGATGGTCTCGATGCCGAAAGGGCTCAGCAGCTGGATGATGGAGTCGATGTGCCGGGCGTTGCCCACCACCTCCAGGATGATGGCGTCCTCGGCCATGTCCACCACCTTGGCGTGGAACACCCCGGCGATCTCGATGATGGACGAGCGGCTTTCGGGCCTGGCGGTGACGGCGATGATGGCCAGTTCCCGGGTGACGGACTCGTTGTACTTCAGGCTGGAGACGTTGATGACGTCCACCAGCTTCTGGCACTGCTTGAGCACCTGCTCCATGATCTTGTGGTCGCCGGTGACCACGATGGTGATGCGGGTGACGTCGGGCCGCTCGGTGATGCCCGCGGTGATGCTCTCGATGTTGTAGCCCCGCCGCGCGAACAGTCCGGCCACGTGGGACAGCACCCCGGCGTGGTTGCGCACCAGGATGGACAGGGTGTACTGCTTGATCTCGGGCTCCGGGTTGGCCATCGCGTCTCCTCGG
>Ga0182014_10007963_pt1 | contig 10971 bp, 9 predicted proteins | sample 612S2DmetaG_FD_120489 | JGI IMG/M metagenome (GOLD analysis project Ga0182014, IMG submission 120489) | Permafrost microbial communities from Stordalen Mire, Sweden - 612S2D metaG | ecosystem: Environmental > Terrestrial > Soil > Wetlands > Permafrost | place: Sweden: Stordalen | collected... | reverse complement strand
TGGGGGTACCCCCTCCGCGCCGCAAGCTCCGCCCCGGTACAATGGAGATGAAAATCTCTCCTGAAAGGCGTTAATTTGTCGAACCTGCGCCTACTCATCGCCGGCGGCGGCACCGGAGGTCACATTATTCCGGCGCTGGCCGTGGCGCGCGAACTGGTCGCCCACCATGAAGCCGAAGTGCTCTTCGTCGGCACGGCGCGCGGCATGGAGAGTCGCCTGGTGCCCGAGGCCGGCTTCAATCTGAAACTTGTGGATGTAGGCCAGCTTAAAAATGTATCTCTGCTCACCCGCCTGCGCACACTGATGAACCTGCCCCGCAGCATCTTCGCCTGCAAGCGGCTGATCAGAGAGTTCCGGCCCAACGTTGTCTTCGGCGTGGGCGGATACGCCTCCGGCCCGGCGATGGCCGCGGCCTTGCAGCTCAAAATCCCGGCCATGGCTTTCGAGCCTAATGCCATGCCCGGCCTCGCCAATCGCCTCGTCGGCAAGCGTGTTCAAGCCGCCGCCGTCAACTTTCCTTCGGCAGCCCGCTGGTTCCGCAACGCCGAAGTCACCGGCATTCCCGTCCGCGCGGAGTTCTTCGCGCTCACGGCTCCCATCGCGCCCCACCTCTTGATCTTCGGCGGTTCGCAAGGCGCGCGCATCTTCAACGAGCATCTGCCCAGGATCATCTCGGCGCTGCTGGATGCCGTCCCCAGCCTCACCGTTCTCCATCAAAGCGGCGAGCGTCACTTCGAGCAGACCCAAGCCGCCTATGCCGCCAGCGGCGCCGACCCCAGACGTTGGCAGGTGCAGCCTTTCATCGACGACATGCCCGCCCGCTTTGCACAGGCCACGTTGGTGATGGCCCGCAGCGGGGCTTCCACGGTGGCCGAGTTGGCAGCTGCTGGCAAGCCCGCCTTGCTGGTTCCCTTTGCCGCCGCCGCCGACGACCATCAGCGCCGCAACGCCGAGGAAATGGTGAAAGCCGGCGCGGCAGTGATGCTCGACGAGCAGGCCCTCGACATTCCCGGCAAGCTGCTCGCAGCCCTCACCAGCTTGCTAGAAAATCCGGCGGGCCTGGATGCCATGGCCGTTGCGGCTCGCACCCAGGCCCATCCCGACGCCGCTGAGCGCATCGCCGGCCGGCTCGTTGCCCTGGCGATGCCTACCGCTTGACGATCTTAGCCAGGCGCGGATCACTCCAGAGCGCGGTGAATGCAGGATCCTTGTAGACACTGCCCATCTCGGGGTAGTGCTCCTCTTTGGCCCGGCGCAAATATTCCAGAGCTCCGTCGAGGTTGCCGCGTTTCATATACGACTTGGCAATCAAAACCGAAATGCGGGCGCGCTGTTCCGGCGTCGATACCTGGGCGACAACTCCCTCCGGGCTGGTGCTCAGCACGTCGGCGTCCAGCTCCAAGGCGCGGGCGTATTCGGTCATGGCGTAATCGACCTCGCTAAGCCCCATCCAGGCATTGGCAAGGTTGAGATGCGTGTGCGCGTTAGACTCATCCAGCGCCAGAGCCTGTTTGAGGAAGGTGACGGAAGACTTGAATCTCCTGTCCAGTAGGTCCAGGACCCCAAGGTTGTTCAAGGCAGCAAAGAATTGAGGGTTGTACTTCAGCGCCTTGCCGAAGTTCCTGCGCGCCGCACCCCGGTCATTCAGTTGCAACTCGGCAATGCCCATCTTGTTATAAAGATCAGCGCTTTTCGTGTTCACGCGCAGGGCCGAATCGTAGTGGGAAACGGCCGCAGCATAATCTTTGTGGATACGATCCAGGTCTCCGTTTTCCTCCGCTACTCTGGCCGCCTCCAGCTTGTCCTTCTTAGCCGTAGCAGAAGCGGGGTTTGTCTTTCCGTAAGCGGCTGCGCTCATCAGCAGGCTCATCACTGCCAGTACCATCACGAGTCTTTTCATGGGTCACCTCTCCAGCTCGGGAGCATAGGTTGGAGCGCTTGCCGGCCCCGGCACTCTGCTCCCTGCATGCACTCCAGTAAAGATCGCCCGTGAAGTGCCCGCAACGCTATACCTGCTACTTGTTCGTTTCGCCGGGGTTAAATGCATCCACGGTGCATCCAGCACCCATGCCCTGCCATCACTTACACCAGCCTCGCCTGCGGCGTCAACCACCTCTTCAACAGGGGTTACTTGCCGTTACACGCCGCTTTTCCTCGCCCCTTCAACCGTTAAATGCTGAAAAAACAATCATTGTGCGCTAGCATTACAATCAATCCGGAGACGGAAACGATGGCGATTGAAAGCCCAGTGCCGGTCGATCTTGAAGCGCAGCGCGCTGAACTGGCCGCGGTGCTTCGCTCGGAGTGCTTCACTCGCGCGCCCGCGCTCGCTCATCTGCTGTCGTACTTGTGCGAGAAGCTCTTTGCCGGCGAGGCTCGCCAGATCAAGGAGTATTCCGTTGGCGTGGAGGTCTTCCGCCGAGGAGATTCCTTCGATCAGGACTCCGACTCGATTGTGCGGGTTGAGGCCAACCGCCTGCGCAAGCGTCTCGCCGAGTATTACGCCGGCGAAGGCGCATCGCATCGGCTTCACATCGCCATTCCCGTCGGACAATATGTTCCGCAGTTCAACACTGCTGTTGCGCGACAAGGAAAAGAACAGCCAACTCTCGTTGATTCCGTCGTGGCAAGAAGGTTCGGAATCGATAACGCTCGTATTCTACGGATAGATGAGTGGTTTCGTCTATCCGGCCGCAGGATCTGGTGGCTGGTCGCCGCGCTCGTGCTCCTCTCTGTTGGCCTCGGTTGCGCTTTGCTGATTCTCCGGCAGATGAAGCAGGCCTCGCCGAAGGCAGAATCGAGTCAGTCCTTTGCCCTTCCTGAGGAATCGCAGCTTGGCCCGCCTCTGGGCGAGGAGGTCCGCATCCTGGCAGGCGCGGGCCGCAGCTTTGTCGATCATGCCGGTAAGCTATGGAATGCCGATGCCTGGTTTGATGGCGGCGATGCGGTAAAAAGCTCCGTGCAGCACATCTGGCGCACTCAAGACCCTGATTTTTACCGCAGCAGTCGGCAGGGAGAATTTCGCTACGCGATTCCCCTGAAAAATGGCATCTACGAACTCCGCCTGCACTTTGCCGAAACGGTCTATGGCCCGGAGTCCACAGAAACGGGCGGAGAAGGCAGCCGCCTGATGACCGTGCGCGCCAACGGGAAAACGCTGCTGACACGTTTCGATGTGGTGGCCGATGCCGGAGCCAGCCGCACAGCCGACGTGAAGGTATTCACCGACATTACCCCGGCTTCGGATGGGCTGCTGCATCTGGAGTTTTCCGGCGAGGACGGCAAACAGGCCATCCTCTCCGCCATCGAGATTCTGCCCGGCTTCCGCGGGCATATCCGGCCCGTGCGCCTGCTGGCCCGCCAGACGCCGTATTACTCCAACGACAGCCACTGGTGGAGTCCGGACAATTACTTCGAGGGAGGGCAACTGGCGGCCTACACAGCCCCGGTAAAAGGGACCGACGATCCTGAACTTTACGAAACCGAGCGCTGGGGAAACTTCTCCTATGCCATTCCCGTTTCGCCGGGAACATACTCCGTAGTGCTGCATTTCGCCGTGCGCCACGGCGACGGGGACCAGCCCTCATCCTCCTCCGGCGAGAACAGGGCGCCTGTAGCCCACATTTTCGATGTCTTCTGCAACGGAAATGCGCTGCTGAAGAACTTCAACTCTGTCAAAGAGGCGCGTCAAACCGACGTGGTCATTCGCAAGTTCACGGACCTCAGGCCGAACGCACAGGGCAAATTGCTTCTTAACTTTGTTCCCGTGGAGGGCTATGCAACCGTGACGGGCATAGAAGTTCTTCCGCAATAATCCGCCGTGCTTGCCGTCCTACCCTTTGATTGAATTTTCAACCCGCAAAAAAAGGCTCGCCTGCCGAAGCAGACGAGCCTTTTTGATGAAAGTCGCAATAGTTTACCGATGTCCGCCGCCGCCGTGTCCGCCGCCGCCGAAGCCGCCAGCATGACCACCGCCGCCGCTAAAGCCGCCGCCACGAGAGCCGCCGCTATAGCCACCAGCATGGCCGCCACTCGATCCGCCTCGCGCACCGCCGGAATAACCGCGTGCACCGCCGCTGTTTCCACGCGCTCCGCCTGCGTAGCCACGCGATCCGCCTGCATAACCGCGTGCGCCGCCGGCAACGCTGCCCCGAGAACCGTTGGCATAAGCGCCTCGTCCCGCAGCAACTCCGCGAACCCCGTAGCCGCCACGATTACCGTAGCCGCCGCGGCCCCAGCCATGACCCCAGCCCCAGCCGTACCACGGTCCTACGCCGAGGAACAAACCGCCGCGGAACCAACCCGGCCCGTAATAGCCGTAAGGAGCGCAGGAATAGGGGTAGTAGGAGTAATAGCCCCAACTGCAGACCGGAGGACCGTAGTCCATGGGAGCAGCAGCAAGCGCGGGGCCGACTCCAACATCTTGATCTTCTTCCACATCCTGGGCCATTGCCGTCACCGCGAACGGCACAGCCAGCAGCATTGCAATCAGAACCAGCCGAAATCTCCGCATAATATCCTCCATGTGCTGACTTGCGCTGCCCGTCCCGCTTCTATCGGACCAGGGAACCGGAGATGACCTCCGTCCTCAGCACTGCCGGCTTCTGGGCTTTTCTTCCCAACCGGCTTCTATACTCTCAGACAACATTCCTGCGGTTAAGTTGCGGTACGCTTCAAGAAAAATTTTCTGGTGGCGCAGATCCTAATTGGCCAGCACCGCACGGTAGCGCACCTTGCCCTTTTTCACCTTCTCGATAGCCGTGTTGGCCTGGGCCATGGGGAAGGATTCTGTGATAGCTTTGATCCCGTGCCGCGCCGCCACGTCCAGCATCTCCTTGAGGCGATAGGGACTTCCCGATGGGTTGCCGCTGATGGAGCGCTGGCCGCTAATGAGCGGAAACGCCAGCAAGCTGACCGCTGTTGGCGGAACCCCAACAAAGCACAGCGTCCCGGTAGGCCGCAATGCCTGCACAAAGGCTCCCCAATCCTGGTCGGCATTGGCGGTGTTCAAAATAAAGTCCTGCGTTCCGGCCACCTCTTTCACGGCCTTCGACTCGCGGGAATTCACAAATTTGTGCGCTCCCAGCGCACGCGCCTCTTCTTCCTTCTCCACCGAGGTCGAAAACGCCGTCACCTCCGCGCCGAAGGCCCGCGCGAACTGAATGGCCATGTGACCCAGCCCGCCGATGCCCACAATGCCCACCCGCGATGACGGGTTAACGCCGTGCGTGCGCAGGGGGTTGTAGACGGTGATGCCGCCGCAAAGAAGTGGCGCCACATGCTCGCTCTCCAGCGCGTCGGGAATCGGAATCACAAAGCGCTCATTGGCGCGTACGCGGTCCGCATAGCCGCCGTTGCGGTGGACGCAGGTTCCCTCGGAGGCCAGGCACAGATTCTCCATTCCCCGGGTGCACCACTCGCACACCCCGCAGGAATTTGACTGCCAGCCCAGGCCCACGCGCTGGCCCACCTCGAGCGACCGCACCTCGGTGCCCAAGGCCGCTACCTTGCCTATAATCTCGTGGCCGGGAATGAACGGATACTGGCTGATCCCCCAGTCGTTGGAGATCAGATGAAGGTCGCTGTGGCAGATTCCGCAGTGGGTAATCGCGATTTCCACCTCGTTCAGGCCCAGTTTGCCAGGGTCGTACTTGAAAGGCAACAGTTCTGCGCCAGCCGCATGTGCTGCAAGTCCTTGTATTTGTGTCATGGTAAGTCTTGAAACCTCGTTTGGGGATAGAATTCGGGCGGATCGAATGAGGAAGCACCGCCCTGGCCTTGGAATAACGTTCTCAGCTAATTCTAGTTTAAACCGTCGCCCGGTTCTATGCGCAGGTTGAGCAGTTGAAAACCGCCCGGGACTCCGTCAGCGGACTCATCAGCTACCGGCTCCACAGACTCCCCGTTCAGGACGGCATCCATCGAGGCGCGCAGCGTCTCCAGCGTGTTAGCCAAAGAAAACGAAAGACTTATGAGTGTTTACGAACTGCGCGCCAGAGATTAATGCGGTTTAGCCCTGTTTCTCAACCAAAGTGAGCCGTTCGCTCAATGGAGAGACTTGGCGGAAAACTTCGAGCTGATTATTCGCCTTGAGCATTGCGAATTCGGATCGTATTTCGGCGCGAAAGGCTTCCACCGTTGTCATGAGCGCATCGTGCTGGACCTCAATCTGACGACGCAATGCATTGTGCTGGACCTCGATCTGCTTGCTCATGGCATCCTGCTTGGCCTGAATCGCCTTGAGGTCCGGAGCAACAAGATCCTGGATCACCTGCCGCAATCCAGGAATTAAGTCAGCCATAGTGGTATCTTAGGTCAAATATAACCAAACACGCAAATTAAATGGAATGGGTCAGTTTGAAAGGACAATCCCTCAGGGGCTAAAGCCATGCCCTTTCAAAACATCGGCTTAATCAGAGATTCCCTAGCGTTTGCGAGGTGGCTTCATGCGCGGGATGGAGGAGAAGCCCGCTCCTGAGCCTGGCGGCATCGCTGCCTGGGATTCACCTGGGTAGAGGATCGTGACTCCAGGGTTGCGCAGGCTCTCTCCGGCAAGGAACTCTCCGTAGATTTCCGAGTGGGCCTTCAGGTATTTGCGCAACTCCTCGCGAATCACCCCGCCGCCGCCCGTCGATCCGTAGCCATGGATCACCTCCAGGCGTCCGCGGTATCCGCTGCGCACACAGTTGTTGTAGAAGCGCACAAACTCCCGCAGCGCTTCCGCCACCGTGAAGTTGTGAAGATCGATGGATCGAGTCTCGCTCATCGCAATGACTTCACTTTAGAGCATTACCACCGACAGTGTAAGGAAGCTCCGTGCCCCATCCATTTCACGTTCTGTGTGAAATGGGTGGGAAACCACGAAATCAACCTTACAGAAACTGTGAAAATGCTCAAGCGGATCACTCTCCGCCTGCGCCAAGCCAGCAGCGGTGCCGCTCGCCCTATTCCCTATTCCTGATCCCTGATCCCTGATCCCTGTTCCCTGTTCCCTGTTTTTTCCACGCCTGCTCGACGTAGCTGTCGGTCATGCCGGCGATGTAATCGGCGACGGTGCGTATCAGGCCCTCGGCGGGAATCTCCGCCTGGTGGTCGGCGGGCAGCAGGCCGGGGTCGGCAAGGATGGCGGAAAACAGCCCCTGGATGATTTCGGCAGCATCCGCGTGTTCCTGCTCCATGCCGGGAGATTCGTACAGGTTGGCGTAGAGAAACTTTTTGGCGGCATGGCGAGCGGCTTCCATCTCCGGGCTCAGAGCCACGAGGCGCTGGGGCGCGCGGCGAATCTCATCTAGTGTCGTCGCGCCCACGGCGGAGACCTGCCGGCGCGACTCTTCCATCAAATCCGTGACCAGACGGTCAAGAATGCGCTTGAGTGTCTCATAAATTGCCAACTTGGGCGGAGCGGCGGCGTAATCGCGAAGCACTGCATCGTGGAAGCCGCGGAAGAGGGCCACATTCTCGCGCACCTGGCCAAGAGAGAGAATGCACGAGTCGAGGCCGTCATCAAAATCAGCAGTCAGGTAGGCGATCTCGTCGGCCAAGTCGATGAGTTGAGCTTCCAGGGGAGGGAATTGATCAAGGAAGTATTCGGCCAGTTCCGGATGGGTTGCGGCGGAGTAGTCGTGGGAGTGCTTGACGATGCCCTCGCGCACCCCCAGGGTCAGATTCAGCCCGCGAAAGCCGGCGTAGCGCTCCTCAAACCATGTAACGATGCGCAGGGCGTGCAGGTTGTGGTCAAAGCTCAGGCCGTATCCGCGCAGACACACGTCGAGAGCCTTTTCGCCGGCGTGGCCGAAGGGCGGATGGCCGATGTCGTGCGACAGCGCCAGCGCCTCGGTCAACTCCTCGTTCAACCCCAGCGCGCGGGCCACGGTGCGGGCAATCTGGGTGACTTCTAAAGTGTGGGTGAGGCGGCTGCGAAAGTGGTCAGAAGGGGAATCGCCAGCCAGGCGCCGAAAAACCTGTGTCTTGCCGGCCAGGCGGCGAAAGGCGCGCGCGTTCAAGATGCGAGCGGCATCGCGGGCAAACGGCGTGCGGTAGGGGTGCAACGGCTCCGGATGCGCGCGCAGGGTCAACTCGCCGTCCGCGCCCACGGCAATCCCCGCAGGCAGCGCGTAGTTCGGTCTGGTTTCAGAAAGTTTCATCGCCGTCAAACTCAATGTTGAATTCGTTCCCTAGGTCTCTGACAGCTTATTGTTGTACCAACTATGGGTGCCCCACCCTCGCCGCGTACTTGTTTTTGCGGCTAGGGTGGGAGGCACAAAATTAAACGGTCAGTGACCTAGTCCCTAGTCCCTTAGTCCCTCAGTCCCTGTTTTTCAACACACCAGATTCGCCCGCCTCAGCTTGACGCCATCCAGGCGCCCCAGCAGGGTGACGGCGATGCGTGCGGGATCGAAGAGCCGCTGCGCCATGGCCTGCACCTGCGCCGCGTCCACTTCGCTGATGCGCGCGATAATCTCGTCCACCGTGATGAACTCATGGAAGTACATCTCCTGGCGCGCCAGGTTGGCCATGCGCGCGTTGGAGCTCTCCAGCGCCAGCAGGATGTTGCCCTTGACCTGGTCCTTGGCGCGGGTCAGCTCTTCGTCGCTCAGCAACTCCTGCTTCAGCTTGCGGAACTCCTCCAGGATCAACTGCACCACTTCCAGGCCCTTGCCCACCGAAGTGCCTGCAAAGACGCATAGGGTTCCGGTGTCGCGGCAGGGACTCAGGTCAGAGAAGATGGAGTAGGCCATGCCGCGCTCCTCGCGGATGGTTTGGAAGAGGCGCGAACTCATGCCGCCGCCCAAAACTGTATTCAAAATCAGCGTGACGTAGCGGTTCTCGTCGGTGATGGGCGGCGAGGGAACGCCGAGGCAGATTTGCACCTGCTCCAGGGATTTTTTGTTGCGCAGCAGGATGCGCGCGCTGGCCTCGGGTGCCGGCAATTCTTGGAGCGTTGCCCCGCCGGCCAGCGTGGAGAATTTGCTCGCCACGGTCTCGGCAAACTCATCGTGGTCCAGGTTTCCAGCCGCCGAAAAAATCATGTTGCCGCCGTGAAAGCGATCGCCGTGATAAGCGACAAGGCTCTCTCTGTTCAGCCGGGCAACCGTCTTCGAGGTGCCCAGAATCGGCCAGCCCAGTGGATGATCCTTCCAGAAGGCCTGCGTGAACAGTTCGTTGACCAGCACCTCCGGGTTGTCCTCGTCGATCTTGATCTCTTCAAGAATTACGCCGCGCTCGCGCTCGATCTCGGGCGCGTCGAAGACCGGGTTGAGCACCAGGTCGGTCAGAACGTCCAGAGCGATGGGGACGTGCTCGGCCAGCGACTTGACGTTGAAGCAGATGGTCTCCTTGCCAGTGAAGGCGTCCAGGTTGCCGCCGATGGAGTCCATCTCCCGGGCGATCTGCTGCGCGGTGCGGGAGCGGGTGCCCTTGAAGAGCATGTGCTCCACAAAATGGGTGATGCCGTTCATCTCCGCCGGCTCGCAGCGGGAACCGGATTTGATCCACACCCCCATGGCCACCGAACGCAGATAGTCCATCCGCTCGGTCAGCACAATCAGGCCGTTCGGCAGTATGGTGCGGCGAATATTACGTTCTGTGGACATCGTCAATTAGTGGGTAGCGGACAGTGATCTGCCCTCACAGTCTGAGGTAAAGTTCGTGTTTTGAAAGGGCACGGCTTCAGCCGTGCCGAAAATGGTTGATAGAAAACCACGGGCTTTAGCCCCTGAGGGATGGTTTTCGGCACTTTCGACCTGCACCCCATGTTGCTGGGCAATCATTGGGTAGAATTCGATTGTAGGCCAAGACGCTGCACATCGCGCTGCGGCCAAACGCAAAATGATCTATCCTCAGCCAAGCGATGCGTGAAGACTTCCCCCAACTTGATCAGATTAAACCCGTTAGCCCGAAGGACGAGGGCCGTCCGCGTGGGTTATTCGGTTTTGACGCCGAGGCGCTCAGCAACCGCATGGTCGCGGTGGGCGAGCCGGCCTGGCGCGGCGGCCAATTAGCCGAAGCCCTGTATCGTCAACGGGTTGCGGAGCTAAGTGAAATCACTACTTTACCGAAATCGCTGCGCCAAAGGCTCGCCGCGGAAGGCTGGCAGGTGGGCCGGCCGGCAATTACACAGGTCTTCCAGTCCGTGGACGGCACGGAACGCTACCTGGTCGAGTGCCTCGGCGGCGATGGTCTGACCGTGGAAACCGGGGTCCCCGGCGACAGGTCCATCGTCGCTGGGGTGGTGGAAACCGTCTGGATGCCGGAGGGCGACGAGGGCGAAACCGGCGATGGCAGCGACCAGGAGGAAGTGGCGAAGCCCTACCACCAAGCCACCCTCTGCGTCTCCAGCCAGGTGGGCTGCGCGGTGAACTGTCAATTCTGCTTCACCGCCAAACTCGGCTTGCAGCGCAATTTAAGCTCGGGCGAAATCGCCGGCCAGGTTCTCTGTGTCTTCGACCGTCACGCCGTTGAAGTGGGCCGCGACCGCGTCAACCTGGTCTTCATGGGCATGGGCGAACCGTTTCTGAATTACGACAACTTCATGGGAGCGGTGCGGCTGCTGGTTCGCGAGGTTGGCCTGAGCCCGCAGCGGATGACGGTTTCCACATCGGGCATCGTCCCCGGCATCGAGCGCTTTGCAGCCGAGCCGCTGGAGTTTCGCCCCAAGCTGGCCATCAGCCTGAACGCGCCCAACGATCAAATCCGTAATGAGATCATGCCCATCAACCGCAAGTGGCCGATTGAATCCATAATTGCAGCGGTGCGCCAGATAAAACTTCGCCCACGCGAGCGGATTACCTTTGAATATGTTTTACTAGGCGGGGTCACTGACCGTCCCAAAGACGCCGCCGAGGTAGCTCGCCTCATTCGCCGCACCGGCCTGCCGGCCAAGGTGAACCTCATCGCATGGAATCCCGGTCCCGGCATTGAGTACGCCACGCCGCAACCGGAGTCCATCGAAGCCTTCCGCCGCACGCTGAT
>Ga0182014_10007957_pt1 | contig 10980 bp, 10 predicted proteins | sample 612S2DmetaG_FD_120489 | JGI IMG/M metagenome (GOLD analysis project Ga0182014, IMG submission 120489) | Permafrost microbial communities from Stordalen Mire, Sweden - 612S2D metaG | ecosystem: Environmental > Terrestrial > Soil > Wetlands > Permafrost | place: Sweden: Stordalen | collected... | reverse complement strand
GTATTTCTTGAAGAAAGGCTCCATGTCCACGACCAGGTCGCGAATCACCGGAAAGTGATTCAGCGGCCGGAGCGTGATTTCCTTGCCTGGGGGGAGATTCGAGACATTCGTCTTGCAGGCCAAGGCATCCTTGCCGTTGATGACCATGCCGCAGGAGCCGCACATGTTGACGCGGCAGGCATAGCGGAAGGCCAGGCTGGGGTCCTGCTCGCGTTGCAGCCGCAGCAAAACGTCGAGAATCGTCGTCGTGGTCTCGTCCGGGATCTCCAGCGTATAGCTGTCGAAATGACCCGCGTCCCTCGCCCCGGCAGTCTGTCCCAACCCGCGCAACTGCGGCTCGGGCCGGGGACCCGATGGATCGTATCGAAAGATCTTCACTTGCCTGATGCTTCCTGATGACTGCGCCATGCTTTCCTCTACCCCCCCAATCACCCCAACGAGCCGAGCCTCGTTCGGGGACCCCGATCTCAATCACCCCAACGAGCCGAGCCTCGTTCGGGGACCCCGATCTCAATCACCCCAACGAGCCAAGCCTCGTTGAGGCCCCCGCCGCGATTTCGTGGCTAATGGATGGAGAACCAGATCGTCAACACCACCACCAAGCCCAATGCCGTCAGCCCCCAAATCAAAGCTTTCTGGTACTTGACATCCACCAGATTGAAGTCGAGAAGAATCACGCGGAGGCCAAGCGTGGCATGGAAGGCGACCATCAGCAGGAGCAGGAACTGGATCAACAGTTTGTAGGTCAGGGTAACGTGAAGAACCAGCAGAACCACAATGGCGAGAGCGGAAATCCGCTGCCACAGCCAGGCCCACATGCCGAGCTTGGCGTTTTCCCTGCGATGCGGGTCGAGTTCGCCCCAGCGCAAAGGTTTCCGGTAGTCGATGGCCATGTTATTCACGGGTTCTTCGTTACAGTTACAGCCTTCTTTGCTACTGGCTAGAGTCGTCATGGCTTCCTGTAATTTTGGCAGTCCGCAAGCGATTTGTATTTGAAGACTACCGGTTTCTTTTCAAGCACGGGCTTGCCGTCGGCGCCGTGACGAAGGAAGACATTGAAAAGGCCGTAGTCGTCGCGCTGCTTGGGAAAATCCTGCCGAAAGTGGGCGCCCCTGGTTTCTTCGCGCAGCTGCGCCGAGGCGGCAATCATCCTGGAGGCGTCGATCATGCTGCGCAGATCGAGCGCGGTGTTGTACATCATGTTGTAAAAAGGGGAGCCGGTAACTTTTAGCCCGGCCACCGCCTCGGCCAGGGATTCGATCTCGCCGATGGCCTGGCTCAGCTCCGGCTCTTGCCGGGCCACGCCAACCTTGTTCCAGTTGAGCTCCTGCACCTGTCTACGCACCTCGAACGGGCTGGGGCCGGCGGAGCGCTTCAGTGGCCGTGTGAGCACCTCGATCGTCTCTTCTACCATGCCGCGCCTGGTTTCCTGGATGGTCCGGTTTCCATTCGCCAGGTATTTGGCCATGGCTTTACCGCACAAACGCCCGTAGACGGACGAATCGCAGATGCCATTTCCGCCCAGCCGATTGGCGCCGTGGACCCCGCCCGAATCTTCGCCGGCAACGAAGAGTTTTTCCAGAGTGGTCTTGCACTCCGTATCGATCACCGCTCCGCCCATAAAGAAATGTGCCGTGGGCGCGACCGGGACGCGGCCGCCGGGCAAGTCGTAATTGAACTGCCGGCAGCGCTCCGCCATCCCCGGAAAGTTTTTCAGCACGAAATCGGCGCCGAGATGAGAGGCGTCCATCTGCACGCCGCCTTCGGGGCAGGCTCGTCCATTCAACATTTCGAGGTACGAGGAGCGGCTCACCACGTCGCGGGTGGCGCGCTCGCCCACCTCGGGCGCGTATTTCAACATGAAGCGCTCGCCCGCGCCGTTGTAGAGATAGGCGCCGGCGCCGCGCAGTCCCTCTTCGAGAAGCGAACCAGCCACCACGCTGCCCGGAACGATGAGGCCGGTAGGGTGGAACTGAAGCATCTCCATGTCCTTCATGAGGGCGCCGGCGCGGTAGAGCATGGCTATTCCGTCGGCCGACTTTTCCGGGCCTGGGGCATGAAATCGGTAGTGAGTGGGACCGCCGCCGGTAGCGACCATGGTGGCGGCAGCCTCAGCCACGATGAACTCACCACGCCGCATATCGAACAGGAGCGCGCCGGTGACCATCCCGCCGGATTCATCGAGCAGCAACTCCACCGCCCGGCACTCCTCCAGAACGGGGATTTGCCGCTTCATCACCTGCTCGGTGAGCCGGCTGAGAATCTCGATTCCCGTCAGGTCTCCTTTATGCACGGTGCGATCGAAGGACTGGCCGGCAAAAGCTTTCTGGTGGATCGAGCCGTCCGGGTTGCGGTCGAAAAAGCAGCCAAACTTGGTTTCCATTTCCTTGATGGTGGGTGTAGCCTGCTCGACCAGCGTCTTGGCCAGCTCCTGGTCGTTGATGTACTGGCCGCCCTTGAGCGTATCCATCAAGTGCTTCTCATGGGAGTCCTCGCGGTTGAGCACGACGTTGAAGCCGCCCTGAACCATGCGGCTGCATCCGCCTTTACCCTTCAGAGCTTTGGTGGCGATGAGAATATTCAGCTCCGGATTGACTTCATGGGCATAAAGCGCGCATAGCTGCGCCGCCGCGCCCATTCCCACGATCAGCAGGTCGGCTCTCACCTTGGCAACCATTCCGCTCCCTCTAGTCCTCTCGCAGCGGCAGCAGGGCGGTGCGCCGGCGCGCTGCCTGATCCGTCTGTGTCTCTACCGCTATCTTAATCTCTACTTAAAAACCTGTTTTGTGAGCTGCATGCCTGATACCTGCAACCGGGTTGCCAAGCCGGCACTTTGAATAAAGCCTTGCTTTCGAAGGATTTTCACGGCGCACAGGATTTGGCGGGCCGGTATTTGGGCGCGTGAGACCAAAATTCGGCTCAAAAACCCACCTGCCATCGAGCCAGAAGACCCTGCGCGGACGACCTTCAAGGTCGCGTTCCCGGCATTCGTCCAGCGAATCCTCCCGGTGAGCATGATGGACATGACGCTCGGAACGTCGTAACGGCGAGCAGGCTGCTTACACAACGCTCGGGGAGGAGCAAAATAATTACAGCTAAAAAGCGGGGCGCTTGGTATATTGCAATGAAAATTCAGAAGGGCAAATTATGAGATCGAGAGAAACGGCAGTTGGGTCGCTAATCCTGTTGCTGTCATTGATCGGTAGCATTCTGGTGGCTGGAGCCGGTTGCAGCAAGTCTTCGCCCGCGCCCGCCAAAGAGATGGTCATCGCCGTAAGTCATCAGCCCTGTGTTCACGCCCTGCCAACGTATATGGCGATGACAAAAGGGTGGGACAAGGCGGAAGGATTCAAGATCGAATACCAGTTCTACGCTTCGGGCCCGCCGCAGAACGAGGCGCTGGCTTCCAATAAATGGGAGGTCGGGGCCGAAGGCGCGGTCCCCGGCATGCTGGCCGCCATCCGCTATGGCGCGTACATTATCGCCATCTCCAATGACGAGTCCGAGACCAACGACCTGTGGGTGCGGCCGAACAGCCCGATTCTCAAGGCCAAGGGGGTCAACCCCAAATATCCGGATATTTATGGTTCGGCCGAAACCGTCAAAGGCAAGACCATCCTGCTGACCACCGCCTCGACCGGTCATTATGCGGTGATTGCGACCTTGAAGGCCCTCGGTCTCGGCGAACAGGACGTCAAATTGGTCCACATGGAACAATCCCAGGCCATGGCTGCTTTTGAGGCCGGACAGGGCGATATCGTCCAGCTCTGGGCCCCTTTCGACTATATCGGCGAGAGCAAGGGCTGGAAAAAAATGTCCTCCGGCAAGCGAGCCGGGGTAGTCGTGCCGGGAGTAGTCATTGCCAGCAAGAAGGCGTTTGAGGAGAATCCGGAAAAGGTCGCCAAATGGCTCAAGCTGTACATGCGAGGCATCGGCGAGATGAAGGCTAACCCCGGCGACTCGGCCAAACTGCTGAACGCTTATTACAAGGAGCACGGCCTGACCCTGGACGACAAAGCCCTGGCCCAGGAATTCTCTCTGCGGCCAATCTTCGACACCAAGCAGCAATTGGCTTTATTTGCCAAGCCGGGCGGCGCTCCCAGCCAGGTTGAGAAATGGATGTCGGATCTGGCCGACTTCTTCGTGCAACAAGGACGGATTACGCCGGCCGAAAAAGAAAAGCTGATGAAGGGCAATTTCATCAATGACAAAATCCTGAAGATGTTATGACGACCCAACCTCAATCCTCTCCTGTTTCGGGGGCTGGTGAAAACTCTCCCGGGGAGCAGCCTCAGGCAAAGGCTTCCGCCGGCGGGGCCGGCCAAGGCAAGAGGGCCATGGCAGGCAGGCCGCAAGCTTCAGGCTCTCTATGGTGGCTCTCGCTGCTCAGCGTGACCGGGTTTCTGGTTTTTTGGTATGCGATCGTCCGCTTCGAAATCATCTCGCAGGCGCTGCTCGCCTCGCCGGAGCAAGTTCTCGCGACCTTTATCTCGAAGCTGACGAATCGGGCTCCCGATGGCGCGACCCTCGGCGCCAACTTCAGAACCAGTCTTAAGCTATGTTTGACCGGCTATATCTCGGCGGTCTGTGTCGGCGTGCCGCTGGGACTGGTCATGGGCTGGTTCCGGAAGGTCGACGAAATCGTTAAACCGCTTTTCGAGATGATCCGCCCCATCCCTCCCATCGCCTGGATACCTCTGGCGATCCTCTGGCTGGGAATCGGGCTGCCGGCCAAGGCATTCATTATCTGGCTGTCGGCGTTTGTCCCCAGCGTCATCAACTCGTACGCCGGCATCAAGCTCACGGAGCCGGTACTCATCAGCGTCTCTCGCACCTTCGGAGCAACCAATTGGGAGACTTTTCTCAAGGTCGGCGCGCCCTCCGCTCTGCCGATGGTATTCACCGGGCTGCGGCTATCGCTCAGTTCGGCCTGGATGACGCTGGTGGCGGCGGAGCTGCTGGCGGGCAGCGAGGGTTTGGGCTACATGATCCAGATGGGACGCACCCTGGCTCGTCCGGACGTGATCATCGTCGGGATGCTGACCATCGGCGCGACCGGCGCGGCTATGGGATTCGTGCTGGAGAAGTTCGAACGCAGGCTGACGCCCTGGAGGAGGTCCTAAAGTGGCTGAGCTTACCTCCCGCTTTAGAGCGAAAGCTCACGTCTTGCCAATCGCCTCCTTGTTTCTCATGGTGGCGCTCTGGCAACTGGTGGTGGGCACCGGTAACTTCGGCAAAGCGCTCCCGTCCCCCGCGGCCGTGGCGAGGCAATTCTGGCTGATGTTGTTCGAGCCCATAGGCCGCACCTCGCTCTATGGACACATCTGGGCCAGCCTGGTGCGCGTGCTCTCCGCCTTCGGGGTCGCCATAATCACCGGGATACCCTTAGGGCTTTTGATGGGCTGGAACAAGAAATTCGAGGCCATTGTCAGACCGATTTTCGAGATGTTCCGGCCCATTCCTCCGATCGCGTGGATTCCACTCGCGATCCTCTGGTTCGGTATCGACGAAACTCCGAAAATCTTCATCTGCTTCATCGGTGCTTTCGTGCCGGTGGTGATGAACGCCTACACCGGCGTCCGCTTCACCGACCCGATGCTGCTGGACGCCGCCCGGATGCTGGGGGGAAATCCCCGCCAACTTTTTCTTGAGGTGGCCGTACCCTCGGCCCTGCCAGCGATCTTTGCCGGCCTGCAGAACGGCCTGAGTCTCGGTTGGATGTGCGTGCTGGCGGCGGAAATGGTCGGCGCGCAGGAGGGAATCGGCTACCTCATCCTGCTCGGTATGGATATGAGCAATCCGGCAATGATCATTACCGGGATGCTGCTCATCGGCGCCATCGGGGCGGCCATTGCCGTGCTGCTCAGATACGCCGAAAAAAGGATCTGCCCGTGGAAGCGCGAGATATCGATGTAAATATCCCCAGCACGCGCGACAGCGGCGCGTGCCGGGGACCTCAACCCAAAATCGCGGCCCGGCACGTCTCGAAGTCCTTTGCCGGCATGGCTGGCGCGGTCACCGAAGTATTAAGGGACATCAATCTCGCGGTGGTCGAAAACGAGTTTCTGGTGATTCTCGGTCCGGGGCAATGCGGCAAAAGCACTTTCCTGAACATCGTCTGCGGCTTGGATCGGCCGGATTCCGGCGGCGTCTACCTGGACGGCGAAGAAGTTGTCGGCCCCGACCCAAGACGGGGCATGGTCTTTCAGCGCATGGCTCTGTTTCCCTGGTCGAGCGTGCTCGAGAACGTTGCCATGGGGCCCAAACTCAGGGGCATGGGCCGCAAGCAACGCGAGGAAAAGGCCGCCTATTACATCCAGCTGGTCGGCTTGGCGGGATTCGAAAAATCCTATCCGCACCAGCTCTCGGGCGGCATGAAGCAGCGTGTCGGCATAGCCCGCGCCTACTGCAACGACCCCGAAGTGTTGCTCATGGACGAACCCTTCGGCCACCTCGACGCCCAGACCCGATACCAGATGGAGGATGAGGTGCTGCGGATCTGGGGACAGGCCAAACGTACCGTGATCTTCGTGACCAACAACATCGAGGAAGCGGTTTACCTGGGTAACCGCATTGTGCTGCTGGGACGCTGCCCCGCCAGCGTCAAGGCGGAATACTCGATCGATCTGCCGTGGCCACGCCGCTACACCGATGCCAAATTCCTGGCATTGCGGAAAGAAATCGCCGACAACAGCGACCTTGCTCTGTAAAGCGGCTCTGTAAATCGGCTCTTTAAAGCGGAAGGATGGAGATGACTGCCGAGAAACGCGAGATTAAGGTGCAGGTACGCAACCTGACGAAGCGGTTTGACGAGCTGCTGGTGCTGGACGACATCTCCTTTCACGTCTACGAGGGCGAGTTTCTCTGCATCGTAGGCCCCACCGGCTGCGGCAAGACGACTTTTCTCAACGTGCTGAGCAAGCTCATTCCCGCGTCTTCCGGCGATATCTACATCGACGGCGCCCCGGCCGACCCGCGCCAGCATAACCTGTCCTTCGTATTTCAGGAGCCATCCTCCATGCCCTGGCGAACCGTGGAAGACAACATCCGCTTCGGCCTGGAGATCAAGAAGGTGGCCAGAGACCAGGTCGAAGCGCGAACCAACGAGATGCTGGACCTGGTGGGGCTGAAGCAATTCCGCAAGTACTATCCCAGGCAACTGTCAGCCAGCATGGACCAACGGGTGGTCATCGCACGAGCCTTCGCCATCAACCCGGACCTGATGCTGATGGATGAACCTTACTGCCAGCTCGACGTCAAGCTGCGCTACTATCTGGAAGATGAAATCATCCGCCTCTGGCGGGAACTCAAGCGTACGGTCATCTTCGTGACCCACAACATTGAAGAAGCCGTCTATGTAGCCGAGCGGATTCTGGTGCTCACTCCGAAGCCCACTACCATCAAGGCCGAAATCAAAGTCGATCTGCCCCGTCCACGCAACTTTGCCGACCCGGAGTTCGTGCGCATCCGGGAAGAGGTTACGGAAATGATCAAATGGTGGTGAGACGGACGCGGCGCGCCCCAACCCGCGCGGGTTTCATCAAATCTATTTCGCGGTGAAACCGCCATCCACATAGAGCGTCTGTCCGGTGACGTAGGACGAGGCTTCGGCGGCCAGGAAAATCACCGCTCCGTAGAGGTCTGTAAGTTCGCCGTTGCGGCCGATCGCGGTCTGGGCGGCATTATGGGCGGCGCGCACCGGATCGGCGAATATCGCGGCGGTCAGAGGGGTCGGGAAAAAGCCGGGCGCAATCGCGTTGCAGGTGACGCCCTTGGGCGACCACTCCTCGGCAATGGCGCGGGTGAGCTGAACCACGCCGCCCTTGGCTGCTCCATAAGGCGCGCTGTTGGGAAAAGCGCGGCTGGACTGCAGCGACGCAATGTTGATAATTCTTCCCCAGCGGCGCTCAGACATGGCCGGGGCGAAGAGCTGGGTTAGCCGAAAAGGCGCACGCAGATTAATCGCGATATGAAGATCGAAGCCCTCGCTGGAGACTTCGGCGAAAGGCTGGCGCAGGTTGACTCCGGCGGAATTCACCAGGATGTCCACTTTCATTCCGCGTTGCTTGACGGCATCGGCAACCGCGTCCACCCCGGCCGGGGTGGCCAGGTCCGCCGGACAGGCGGTCGCATGGATTCCCCACGAGCCAAGCGCGCCGACGGCAGACGCCAATTCACCCTGCCGCCTGGCGACCAGGATCAGCTCCGCCCCTTGCATTCCCAACGCCGTCGCTAAGGCAAGCCCAATGCCTGAATTACCGCCGGTCACCAGCGCGGTGCGTCCGGCAAGCGAGAACAGCTCATCCAGGCGTCCCATTTTCTTCTCCTAGCCTCCCACGGGCTTTCCCATGTCGGCGCTTACATCCGGAAAATACTTGCGCAAGCGTGCGTCGCAGGTGCGGGCATGCGCCTCCATTCCCTCGAGTCGCGAAATGCGCGCCGAAGCCTCGCCAATGGCCCGGCTGGCATGGCGATCCATTTTCTGCCAGGTTAGCGGTTTGAGAAATTTGTGAACCGATAGCCCGGCGGAATAGCGTGCCGCAAACTTGGTGGGAAGGATGTGGTTCGGCCCCGAGGCCTTGTCGCCATAGGCAACGGTTGTCTCCTCGCCTAAGAACAGGGAACCGTAGTTTGAAAGCTTGGCCAGCCACCAGTCGAGATCGGTGCAATGCACTTCGAGGTGCTCGCTGGCATGCTGGTCGGAGATCCGCACCAACTCCTCGCGGGTGTCGCAAAGCGCCACTTCGCCATAGTCGCGCCAAGCCGCGGACGCGGCCTCCCGCGCCGTGGGCGGAAGTTCGGCAATCAACTTCGGAACCAGGAGGATCACGGCTTCGCCCAGACGGCGTGAGGAAGTGAACAACCAGGCAGGGCTTTCATGACCATGTTCGGCTTGGCCGACAAGGTCGGAGGCAACGAGCGCCGGGTCGGCCGATTCGTCGGCGATGACTGCAATCTCGGAGGGCCCGGCAAAGACGTCGATTCCAACCTTGCCGAACAACATTCGCTTGGCCTCGGCGACGTACTTGTTGCCCGGACCGATGATGATGTCGGCGGGCTTGGAGGTGAACAGTCCATACGCCATGGTGGCGATTGCCTGAACTCCACCGAGGGTCATGATAACGTCGGCGCCCGCGACTTGCATCGCATAGAGCACGTACGGATGCACGCCCTGAGCCTGGAACGGCGTGGAACAGGCGATCACGGTCCCCACGCCCGCCGCTTTCGCGGTGGCGATCGACATATAAGCCGAAGCGATATGAGCATACCGTCCAGTGGGAACGTAGCAGCCCGCAACATTGCAAGGGACCAGCTTTTGACCGGCCCACAGACCGGGCACCACCTCGAGAGAAAAGGCTTGTACCGACTGGCGCTGGGCTTCGGCGAATCGCCGCACATTGTCGACCGCGAAGACGATGTCGGCCCGCACGCTCTCAGGCACGGAAGCAACCCGGCGCGCGATCTCTTCCGGGGTGACCACGATCGGACCCGGCCAGTGATCGAGTTCGAGCGCATAACGCCGCACCGCCTCTTCGCCATGCAACTCGATTTCCGCCAGCATTCTGGAAACAACCTGACGGGCAGACTCGGTTTCCGTCTCCGATGTCTTACCCGCTTTTTTTAGATAAGTAACGGCCATCGTCTTCCTCTGGAATCCTTGGGAGCCATAAAAGAACCACGATCGCTGCCCGCTCCGGCAGCGAGTCTTCCGATTTACGGTGTGCTGAAGAAGGCAATCACGTCGTGCTGAAAAAGCCGATGCCCCTTTTGCAAATGCATCATATGGCCGGCATCGGGCACGACCACGTACTGTTTTCTCGGATTGGGAAGCTGGGCGAAGAAAGGCAGCAGTCCGTCGAGGTCGGCAACATCATCGTACTGGCCATGGATGATCATCACCGGAACGGGCATGAGCCGGGGATTGAGCATGGGCATGATGGTTACCATATCGAGCTGCGGTCCAGTCGGTGATTTGAGCTCGACCTGCGCCGCTACTTTGGCAAACGCATCGACTACCTCCGGATCGCTGACCTCGGGCGGGGCCATGGAGTAGAAGCGCGGCTTCCACAAGGGTTCCGGAATAGAAACGTAGGCATTTTGACGGAAGAAATCGATGCGCGGCCGCCGCTTGGCTATGTCGGGACTGTTCAGGTGCATCTGCGCATAGGAGACATACTTCGCCACTTTTTCGGGCTGGCTCATCACGAACATTCCGCCATACTGGGTTCCCCACGACCAGGCGAGAAGGTTGACCTTTTTGACGTTGCGGAGTTTCAGCACATAGTCCACGACCGCATTGAGGTCCTGGCTGGCCTCGGCGGTGCTCATGTGGCCCTCCGGGTGGGTGGACCGGCCAAATCCTCTGACGTCGAGAGCAAAGACGTCGAACCCGTTTTGCGCAAGCACGTCCATCAGGCTGTAAGTAGGTTTGCCCGGTACTTGCAGGTCGAAGCTCTCCTTGCCCGCGGTTGCGGAGCCGTGGCACAGGACGATGATGGGTTTATCCCCGGGAGTCTCCACGTACTTTTCCCAGACATATAATCGGATAGCTCCATTGTTCACCCAATGCTCGACCCCGTTCACCGGCTGGGGTGCGCCAAAGCTGGTTGCGCCGAGGACGAGACACACGGCCAAGAGGATGATTACATTCTTTGGTTTCATGAAATCTCCGTACTTAACCGGAATTTCTTTTTTGACTTTGGAAACGGTAAAGATTGTACGCCCATCCAAGCGGCCCACGGTAGAACAGTTTGAACAGATTCCGTGCTGTCATGCTGCCGGGGGCATCGGCGACAGCCGCCCTCAACTTCTCGAATTTGAACCCCCATTTCGATCCCGTCGAGATCGGCGGATGATTTCCGGTGAACCGTTCTGGTAGCATTCACGATGCACGAGCTGGTTGTTCAGTGCAGGTTCAGCGAGGGAGACGTGACTTCAGCAGACAAATCATTGGTAGTGGTGAGTGCGCACGCCGCCGAT
>Ga0182014_10007955_pt1 | contig 10981 bp, 13 predicted proteins | sample 612S2DmetaG_FD_120489 | JGI IMG/M metagenome (GOLD analysis project Ga0182014, IMG submission 120489) | Permafrost microbial communities from Stordalen Mire, Sweden - 612S2D metaG | ecosystem: Environmental > Terrestrial > Soil > Wetlands > Permafrost | place: Sweden: Stordalen | collected... | reverse complement strand
TGCAGCGCGACGTTGACCAGATGGTAGGGCAATGGATTCAGTCCCCAGAGCCGGCGCTGAATCCAAAAGCTGGTGAGCGTTAACGGGTAATATCGCGATACGGCCAACGACGACCAAATCATCTTCAGTCCATGGTGTGCGGTCATGGCCGGGTTGGCGGTCAGGTGATCGTCGTCGTCCCAGACGAAGCCCGCGCGCCATGTTGGCTGGTACGCTGCGAATGTGACGACCGCCAATACCAAAGCCAGGAGCCAGGGGCGGTGCGCCAAGCGGGTTCTTGTTGCAGGGGACGACACCGCTGTCCGTTGAGCCGGGGCGTCATCGATGGGCTTCTGTCTTGTCATCGAGTTAATAATAGCATGTCACAACCAAAAAATAGAACAGCCGGTCTGACCCTGGCCTCACCGATCCGCTCCGTCGTCTGCACCACCCGCTGGTGAGCCGCGATCATGTCCCGCGGCTCCCCGCGGAGGGCTCGAACCTCTCGATCCAAAGTCTACTCAAACTGATGCCCCCATTTGGCGCAGCAACCGTATGCGCTGGGGAAAGCGCACGCTACACCGACGTGATGATTGTCGGTGGTGACAGGGATGCCGCGAAAACGGCAGTCGCGGGTTTGCGACCTGGGCAAGACTGGTCGCGTCTTCGCTTCGGTGCCGTCGGACCCGGTTTCCCGCCCCAGCAGATTGGGCAGGCGCGGCGACAGAGCGCCGCGGCGGCAACTGGGCGGATCGATTTGTTGGGGATTCCAAGAATGCTACCACAGCTCGTTCGGCCCGGCGGGCACCTTGACGGCGGCAGCGGGTTCAACCGTCATGCCGGGTTGACGCGGCTCGTATTGCGGGAATAGATGCTGGTTTTCGTCGAGGAACTGGGCGCGCCAGGTGCGATAGACGGCAAGGATGTCGTCGAACCCGGCGCGGGTGCTGAGGCGGACGACGAGCTTGTGGAACTCTTTCGCCGGGCCGAGGGTCCGCGAGTATTGCAGGGCGACTTTGCGGAACATGCGGCAGCCCCGCGCTTCACCGAAGACTTCCACCATCAAATCGAGATGACGTTTCATCACGACGATGCGCTCTTCGAAGCCGGGTTCGGGTGGTAATTCACCTGTGGAGAGAAAGTGGGCGACGTGCCGGAAAATCCACGGGTTGTAGAACGCGCCGCGTCCGATACTGATCGCGGCGCAGCCGGTTTGATCGAACATCATCTTGGCGGCCTGCGGCGTCGTGATATCGCCATTACCAATCACGGGCGTGCGGTTCAACGCTTGCACGACGGCGCGAATGCCGGCGAGGTTCACCGAACCGCTGAACCCTTGTTGGCGGGTGCGTCCGTGGATGGCGACGGCGGCGACACCGGCATCTTCCAACGCGCGAGCGAGGTCGGGCGCGGTGAGGTTTTTATTGTCCCAGCCCAGCCGCATTTTGGCGGTGATGGGGATTTTCACGGCGGCGACCATCGTGCCGACCAGTCGCGCAGCTTTGGCGTGATCGGCCATCATCGACGAGCCGCCACCGTTGCGGCAAATTTTGCGAACGGGACAACCCATGTTGATATCCACGGAACTCACGCCGAGTGATTCAAGCAACGCGGCGGCGTCCCGCATCTCTTCGGGCACGGAACCATAGAGCTGGACGGCGAGCGGACGGTCTTGCGGTCGGGTCTGAATGAGTTGGAGCGCCTTACGATTCTTCTCGAGCAGGGAGCGCGCGTTGACGAGATCGGTGGTGCAGAGGCCGACTCCGCCGATTTCGCGAATGATGAGACGGAATGGCAGGTTGGTATAACCCGCGAGCGGTGACAGGAACAGATTGGAGTCAAGCGACAGTTGGCCAAGGGCGAACGCCATGGGCCAATGAATAGAGCATCTGGAGGCGGTTTGCAACCCGGCGGCGAGTGAAAAAAAGACAGTCGCTTTTTTCGCCGGGATGAGGGATAGTTGGTACTGTTTGATGACGAGGAGGCGCGTGTTGACTGAAGACAGCGCGACACGCGAACGGTTCGCGTTATGCTCCTGTCAAGCTGCGGGGTCGCAGATTGCCTCGTGATTTGAACCGTGTGGTGGATCAGTCATGCCATTAGAAGCCGTTACATCGCTGGTGACGTTCGGAAGCGAGCTGCTGAACAATCCGCGGCCGATCGGGTCGGCCGTGCCGAGTTCTCGCTTTTTGGCGCGGCGCATGGCGAGCTACCTGCCGCGGGCGCCTCGGGGATATGTGATCGAATTGGGCGCGGGGACGGGCGCGATTACGGCGGCCCTGCTGAAGCGCGGAATCCCACCCGAGCAGATCATTCCGGTGGAACGCTCGGAAAGCATGGTGCGATTATTGAAGCGGCGGTTTCCGTTCCTGAAGATTGCGCTTGGTGACGCCAGCGAACTTCGCACTCTGCTCCGAACGTTCCTCGCGAAGGACAACATCGAGATCAGTCATGTCGTTTCCAGTCTGCCGTTGCGGTCGCTGCCCGAAAATGTTGTGACGAACATCATCCGCGAGGTGCACGCGGTGCTGCCCAAGGAAGGCAAGCTGGTGCAGTACACCTACAACCTGAGCAAGACCTCGCATCCCTGCCTGTCTGGTTTCAAGCGTATCCGCACCACCATCGTCTGGGCCAACGTGCCACCCGCCCGATTGGACGTATTTCAGAAGAATGGAAAGTCTTCCGGCTAGCGCTGGCCGAAACCTTATTGAAACGGCAGGTCTTCTGCGGCGTCGCAATTGAATTCTGACGCAACGCCAACATTGTCTTATTGTTCTGGCGAATTGTTGCCGCCGCGCTAATGGCGGCAGGACTGTGGCCGGAAAACGGCAAGCTGCCTGCTGCTCAGGGGAGGCATGAGACTACCGGACGACAAAATTGGACAATCAAATGCGGTCGGGTATTACGGCAGCCACGCCTTCCCGCCACTCACCGCCGACGGTCCCCGCATCTGCGCTCTGGCCATCGACGACGACGAAGAATTCCTGAAACCCATTAAGGAGTTGTTGGAGCCGTATGGCGTCGATGTCCATGCGTTTGCCGACCCAATCAAGGCTCTCGACACGTTCGACCGCGAGAAGAACCATATCCATCTCGTGTTGCTCGATTACAACATGCCGAAGCTTGACGGGGCCAAGACGTGCGGGTGGCTGAAGGAACTCAACCCCAACGTGAAGGTCATCATCGTCTCTGGCTTCGACGAACTGCGGGTGCGGGAGCTTCCAGCCAAACACCCGATTGACGGCTATATCCACAAACCATTCCGCATTCAGGAGGCGCTGCACGTCATCCGTGATGTCATGACCAAGACCGGGCCAAAGCCTGTCGCCCACTGAACTCGGAGCGGCTTGATACCTTGAGAACCTCGAAGCCGCTGGCTGGCGGGTGTCCGTTTGCCATTGCCAAGATTCAGGAATCGCCGATATTGAGTTTCAAGAAAGGAGGTAGGCTAGGGCAAGCATTAGAACTGTAGCGGCTTTGCAGAAGGCGCTAAAGGGTATTGACCCGGAAACACCGCTGACTCTCTGGTTTGTATCGACCGCAAAGATGAGCGGGACTGGGTGGGAGAGTACGGAACCCGACAGGAAATGTGAACTATCTGTTGATGTGACCTCCGGAGCCGCACCAGCGGGGCCAGTGGTCAGGCTGGTTGGGAAACCGGAAGGGCCTTAGTTTTCTTCTCGGTGCGTGTGGGGACAGGATTGTCTGTACGGGGAAAGGATAATGGTTTTCAGCTTCATCATTTCGGTTTTAGCGCCATGCGACGTTGCTTGTGCTGCTTTGCAGTGGTTCTCTTTCTGCTTTTGGTCTGCGGCCCAACCCACAATGGCCCCCTCACTGTTTTCCCGCAGTGGGGACAGATTACCTTCTGTCGCTCGACCCGGTCACGCCAAACGTGCTTGCCTAACGGCTCAACGCTAATGAAGAAGATTCTTCTACAACGCTCGCAAAGCAATTCGTGCGGTTGTTCCGGACTACGTTCTTTTACGCCTCGTTCAGGTTTCACGGTTTATTCCTTTTCCTCTTCGTTATCCTCATCGCGCCACTTCCCAATTGTGCCGTCTTCGGCGAGAACGTGAGGAACGCCTACGATGGCAAACCCAACGGCGAGAGCCAATGGCCGCAAGACGCGCTTCATACGACCCATGCTATGATGTGACGTCCGCGAACGTCAAGCCCGCGCGGCTTCCTGCCGTCCACCGCCGGACTTTCGTTTGCACGCGCTTGGGCAAAACATTCGGGTAGTCTCCACATCCAGTTTCTCGCGTTCCTCTGCCGTCAGCGCCGGTTGCTGTGTGACGTTCGCCTCAAACGGTTGCTGTTTTCGTTGTTGTTGTTAGTGCTGACCTGTTGTTTTCCTGCGAGGGGCTCAATTGTGCTCATGCTGATTTCCTGTTTTAAAAAACGACCATCGTGGCACGGTGTGAAGGGGTATGAAGCCCGGTCGCGGGGGAGCGACTCGTATCCACGGTGATCGTGAAGTGTGTTGTGTAATCATTCATACTTTTCACACTTGCCTACCCGTTTCTTTGGTCGCCCCGAAAACTCCTGCACGTATTTTTCAAAAAGTTTTCAGCCCAAGTTGACGCCCGTAAAAACGGGGCTTCCAAGGGGGGTGAAGACCGCGCAGGCGGAGCCGAACGGAGCCATCCATGCGGCAGGGGTACTGGCGTGGAGCCGCGCAGGGAGAGGGTTTAACGCGCGCGTGCGCGATATATTGTTGCCTCCTGGTCAGGTTGGGCCACCTTGGGCCTCTTCAAGCCGCCGCCAGCGCCGTGACCACCGTCACACGAACTGAGCGCCATCACCGCGGTGCCGACGCCGACGGCTTGACCTCATGCGGCAAGCTTATTCCACTCGTCACCAACTGCAACAGGATTGAGTAAAATCCGCTTCGCCGTCTCTCCGAGCGGTCGTCCCGAAGGTGTCCTTGGGCAGTTACAGCGAGGGCCCGTCATCCTACGCCGCCACCGCCACGGTGTAGGCGCAGACCGCTAAATTGCGATTTTTTGATTCCACGCAGATTCGCCTCTCCGAGCGGTTTAGACTAGATATTGGCGGCAACAATGGAAAATAACATCTTCATAATCTGCTCGGCGCGAAAAACAGTGGCGGCACGCGCCGAATCACGGTAAAGGTAAGGGGAAGGGCTACAACGATTCAATGCAGGAGGACGCTATGAGCCAGCAGGCGGAACTGGAAGTGGGCGGCAAAGTCTATCAACTGCCCGTCGTCGTCGGAACGGAAAACGAGCACGCGATTGACATCTCGAAGTTGCGGGATGAATCCGGCCTCATCACGCTCGATGATGGATATTCCAACACCGGCTCGTGCAGCAGCGCCATCGCGTTCATCGACGGCGAGAAGGGGGTGTTGCGGTATCGCGGGATCCCGATTGAGGAATTGGCCGAGAAATCCACGTTTATCGAAACCGCCTACTTGCTCATTTACGGACATTTGCCGACCAGCCAGGAGTTGCGCCGGTTCTCGGAATTGCTCACGCAAAACGAAATGTTGCACGAGGATATGAAATTCCATTTCGAAGGTTTCCCACCCAACGCGCATCCGATGGCAATCCTCTCCTCCATGATCAATGCCGCGAGCTGCTTTCATCCACGCCTGATGGAAGGGTACCAACCGAGAAACTTCGAACTCCAATCCGCGCGGCTGATTTCCAAGGTCCGCACCATTGCCGCGTTTTCCTATCGCAAATCGCGCGGGTTGCCGATCGTCTACCCGAAGCCGGTGTACAAATACACGGCCAACTTTCTGCACATGATGTTCTCCGAGCCGTATCAGGACTATGATTTGAAGCCGGAAGTCGTGCGCGCTCTCGATCTCATCTTTCTTTTGCACGCCGACCACGAGCAGAATTGTTCGACCTCGACCGTCCGGATGATCGCCTCGAGCCGGGCCAATTTGTTCGCCTGTGCCGCCGGCGGCGTGTGCGCGTTGTGGGGGCCGCTGCATGGCGGCGCCAACCAGGCGGTCATCGAAATGCTCGAGCAGATCCACCGCGAAGGCGACGATGGATCGAAGTTCATCGCCGACGCCAAGGACAAGAAGAGCGGCAAGCGACTCATGGGGTTTGGCCACCGCGTGTACAAGAATTACGACCCGCGCGCCAAGATCATCAAGGAGCAGTGCGACAGGATCCTGCACCTGCTGCGCAGTGACGACCCGTTGCTGGCGATCGCGAAGAAGCTGGAAGAGGCGGCCATGCACGACGAGTATTTCATCGAGCGCAAGCTGTATCCCAACGTGGACTTTTACAGCGGCATCATCATGCGGGCCATCGGCATACCCATAGAGATGTTCACGGTGATTTTCGCCATCGGACGGATGCCGGGCTGGATTGCGAACTACAAGGAAATCATGGACGAGCCCAACAGTCGCATCTACCGTCCGCGACAGGTCTACGTCGGCCCGCGCGAGCAGCATTACGTGGCCATCACACAGCGTGATACTTGATACGACCGACGCAGTCCGCCACCGTGCCCATGTCCTGAAACCTGCAACCCCCGACCGCCCCACACAATCTCAAGGCGATACGAGACAAACAGGCTCTCAAGGCGTTACGAGACGCTAGCGCTCTCGTGCTCTGGCAACCACGACACAGACTCCGCTCAATTCGGATGCAGCCCCCCCAGCATCATGCAACCGCCGATGTTCAATACCAATGCCGGAATCAAGACCACATACATGGCTAAGAAGCGTGTTCTTTGCGGACAACCAACCAAGGTGTAAACAGCATGGGCAAAGTAGAACACATATCCGCTCCAGCTGAAGGGAAGCCAGAGACCACCCAGCCAAACCCCTAGACCCATGGGGAACGCAAAAGCAAGCGGTATCAAGTAGACTGGCGACTCCACACATCTGAACATCAGTAGTCCCATAAGAAACAGCACCCCCCCCATGTCCCAAAGTACAGACGGAAGCGGTCTCGAGGATTATCAAGATCTAGGGGCCAAAACAGTTGCCAAATCCGGTACCGAACAACGCAGAAGACAACGCAGATAATACCCACCAGAAGCACGCCAACTTTAGACGAGGTTTTCAGCCGCCTCTCGCGAATGGACGGGCTTCCGATTGTTGTGCCGTCTAGCCGGAGACCTCTCGCATTACAATAGCGAAGGGTATCCGGACTTTGACATATGCCGAACCGAAGATACGTTGGCGCGTTCCCTTGGCCGTGTACATTGTACTGTATGATATCAAGCGTAAAGTCAGGCTTCTCCATGAAAAACCAGTCGCATTGCCGCCCCGAAGAACTGACGAAACCTACTTGTAAACTCGGGTTCCACGCGCCATTAAGATTAGGTTGGGTGATTTGCGTCAAACTCAGAATTTCTCCACTGGTGAGCTTAACCTCTCTCGGCCCAATTCTGCAAAATGCTGTTGCCGGTGAAATCAGTTCACTTGGACGCGCTGTGATACCGAGTCCCTCTTGTCTTTCGTGAAGAAAAAACTCCCCACAATACTTGGCCGGAATCTCCCGTAATTTGTCCGGTGCCTTGGCAGACGCAACGTCGCCCGATTTCACTGTGCTGTTGGTTTCATCGCAGAAGACAGAGCCTCCTGTAAACATCGCCACCAACAGTAGAGAAACGGTATGGATTCTCACGACACGAGTCTCCGTCTACAACACAGCGATGGCAAGGGGATTTTGCGGCGTCAACGGCTACTAAGCGCTCAATAAGAATTCGAGCGCCAACGACAACACCACCACACAACAAAGAGCCCAAGCGTCGCTCAAAACGACCGTTCATCCGCTCTACTCCCCATGCTCAAAATAAAGGAGTAGAGCCGATGAACAAAGATCAACGTTGGACAAGAGCAGTAATGGAGCGGGACAGTTGGATGTGCCAGAACTGCGGCACGACGAAGCACCTCGACGCCGCGCACATTGTCGGCAGACATGTCAATCCGAGCCTGCGACACGACATCACAAACGGGGTAACGCTCTGCCGATGGTGTCACGACTTCTACCATCAATTTCCAGCACAATTCAGGTGTTTCGCGACACAATTTCGGCAGAGCGGCCCCGTTTATGTCGCCGACTCCATTTGACATGACAAGCGCGGCGTAACGGTGTTTAGCCGCAGCCCCGTCACACCAACTGCTACGCTCCGACGGCTCTTGTCCAACACGCGACGCAACGAACCCAACACCGCTTCGCAAATACACACCAGCCCAGGTAGACCACAATCAACAACCAAAGACTATGGGGGGGGGCGGGGGGCCTGTGGGCCGCTAAAGCGTCTCCGCAGGCCCCCACCGCCCCTCCAACCGAACACGCCCCGCCCTCTCTCAACCCCGCACTTCTCACACCGATTTCCCCGCTTCCGCCTCACCGCTACCGCCAAACTCTGCCACCGTTTTCCGCGCCATGCCTGACAACTACCCCTCCTTACGCAGACCCAATCGCACCAAGTCCGCCCCCGTTGGATACATCGGGTACACCACACCCCGCACCGGCTCATCAGGATACCCATTTTCCCGCCGCCACTCGCCATCCCACCCCCACGCATCGATCAATGTCCCGTCACAATCCTCATATGCACAGCACACCTTATCCCACTCCTTCTCGCCCATACCCCGCAACGCCTCACTCGGCACCTCGTGGAATACCCGCATATCCCTCACCATAAACGCCCGCTCGCAGTGCAAGCACCATCGCCACTCAAACTCGTTTCCATTCTCCACGAACGGACTGAACTCCCGCAGCCTGCTCCCCAACTTCCCCACGTATTTGCTCTCAGTATAATATTTCCGTTTCCGCCCCATCTTCCGCCTCCTTATTGCTCGAAATCCTCCACATCAAAACTCACATCTCCCCCGTCCAATTCCGCCGCATCTCCCAACGGCCCATGTGTTTTCCGATAGCCCGCCGCACACGCCTCGCGATACTTATCCCACTCTGGCCCCAAGCTCAGAAAACCCGACAGCCACGACTCATACATCTCAGGCCCGCGCACTCCCCACATATGCGCCGCCGTCTCCCCCGGATCACGAGTCGCCCACACCAGCCTCCGAATCTCGCCCGCAGGAGAACGCAGCAAGAAATCCCTCATCCCGCACTTGCCCTCAAACTCCCCCATTGCCCCAAAGTGCCGAGTCCCATTGCCCCGACAACCGACGCGCTTGCCCATCTCCTTGGCCAGATAGAACGGGTCCCAACCCACCTTGACATTGCAACGACCAATGCCCAACGCCTTTTTTTTCGCCTCCTCCACCTTGTCCAGTTCCAAGTAGCCAGACCATACCTCCTGCTCATGCAGCCGCCGATTCACCCCGTTACGCTCCAACGCCCACACACACTCGCGACCCGTCAGCCGACGCACCGCCCTCCGAAACTTCACCAACTCGGCCACCAGACATTTCGACCACCCCATCTGCTGCATATACTCGTTGTCATACATGAACGTGGTCGTACCCAACACCGCCTTCCGCCCCAGTTTTTCCGCATGGCCGCTCAACGCGGAAACATTTTGAGTCACCACCAGCATACTTTGCAGGGTACGCTCCGAGACCCGCCCGACGTAGCGATCCTCAAAATCAGCCAGCATCTTCGGAGTCAGAAACAGGGGAGAACCTGCAAACCCGACCTTGATTCCGAAGCTCGCAAACTCAAATTCTTCCATATGTTACCAATGGTAACATTATGTGAATCAAATAGCAACACCTGTTTTGCCTTGCTCTGCTGGAATCGAACGCGCCGCCCGCTACTTTTCCCACTCCCGCTTCAGCCCCTCCCAGTACCCCCGATAACTTTGCTCACCCGCACCCGTCCACTTCCCTGTCGTCTTTTTGTTTTCCAACGCCTTCTGGATTGACCGATCGGAAATATACGCAGCGTAAAAGCCGTCCTTGTCGTACACCGACCTTTCCAAAACACCCATTATGCACAACTTGATGATCATCGTCCGATGGCACCCCAATTCCAATGCTGCTCCACTAGGCGTGGTGCCGCCCAGTCCCCGCAACCACACGTCATCATTCCACGACTGAAATCGGAATACTTTCCGCAGGCGAGGTTCTAGCTCCTGCTCCGTTCGCAACCGTTCCCCGCACCTGTTGCAGGTGAATGTTGCGACCCCTTCCGCTGGCCAACTTGTCTGTTTACACCTAAAACACCACCCCCGTTTTATCTTGTCTGGATTCACTTGCGCCATACCAGCATTCTCGCACTGTGAATGATAACACTCAAGTACATTCCACGTTTTCTCGCCGCCACGTCCGCGCGAGTGCAGCCCAATTGAATCTCGTAAAAAACCAACGCTCCAACTGACCAAACCCCTCCAACAAACCACTCACAACCACCCGAACGCGCTTTAATCGGTTCAGTTGTGCATCTTATATATATAAAAACCAACGCTCCAACTGACCAAACCCCTCCAACAAACCACTCACAACCACCCGAACGCGCTTTAATCGGTTCAGTTGTGCATCTTATATATATATAAAACCAACGCTCCAACTGACCAAACCCCTCCAACAAACCACTCACAACCACCCGAACGCGCTTTAATCGGTTCAGTTGTGCATCTTATATACAAGGAAATCATGGACGAGCCCAACAGTCGCATCTACCGTCCGCGACAGGTCTACGTCGGCCCGCGCGAGCAGCATTACGTGGCCATCACACAGAGAGACAAACAGGGCTAACAGAGTCGTATCCGTCAGCCTAAACAGGCTCATCGGCGTTACGAGACGCTAGCGCTCTCGTGCTCTGGCAACTACGTCAACGACTCGGCGAATTGGTCGAGATGATACTCGTTCCCCACGTTTTTTGAATTCGCCAAGTCCGTATTCCCATTACAACACAAAAACCAATCGTGGTCACCCGCGAATGCTTGGCGGTGGAAGTGGACACCTCGCTGACGGGCCAGCGCGTGACACGGGTGTTGGAACGGCTGTGTGCGACTCGGGGTCGGCCCGAGCGGCTGGTCAGCGACAACGGCCCGGAGTTTACCGGCCAAGCGGTGGACAGTTGGGCCTA
>Ga0182014_10007954_pt1 | contig 10981 bp, 9 predicted proteins | sample 612S2DmetaG_FD_120489 | JGI IMG/M metagenome (GOLD analysis project Ga0182014, IMG submission 120489) | Permafrost microbial communities from Stordalen Mire, Sweden - 612S2D metaG | ecosystem: Environmental > Terrestrial > Soil > Wetlands > Permafrost | place: Sweden: Stordalen | collected... | reverse complement strand
GGAAGCAGACCGTTATTTCCTTCGTAGGACTGATTCATCATCATGGCGCCCTTCGAGACGTTGCCATCATGACAGCTCAAGCAAATAGCAATGCCGGAGATGAGCGGACCGGATCCGATGGTCCACTGCTGCGCCCCGCCGAAGTTGACCGTGTACTTGACGCCTTCGTATTGGGCGAAGCCACCGCCAAAAGTCAGGGTTTCCTGGGTGATTAAGGACACGTCTTGTCCCCAGAGATGCCAGTCGCCTTCGGCGCCGCCCGTGCTGCTGACGCCACTGCCGGCGACGAGATCGCCACCGTTGCCGCGTCCGCCGCTGTGGGGAGCGTGGCAGCCCGCGCAGCCCCGGCCGCCGTTGTTGTGTGCGCCCAGGACGTCACTCTTGGGTATAGCAGTTTGTGCCATCGCCACGCTCATAGCGAGCACGGCGAACAGAAGTACTAGCGTTACCTTCTTCATGGTCTTAAAACCTCCTCATGAGGATTTCCATTTAATTTGTTCCTCTACTGCCTGAAAGACTGGGAAAGGTCCGGCCTTAAGATGTTCGGTCCATGCCCACCTCTGCATTTGCATGAGAGCGGCCTTATTTTTGGGCACGTTGTTGTTTTCATCATGGTTGTAACGTGTTGTAACGGAATGAGTTCCTAAATGTTGCGAATCGCCACAGCGCCGCCCTCTGTTAAAGATGGGCGTTCTCCCACACTCAGGCTGGTGAAATGACGCAAGTAACCTGTTTGGAAGATGGAGGAACGCGTGTTTTCGCCCGCCCAGCTGGGTAAGGACGCTACTGGGCGCATCCGGATTGGAGGGCGCGTGGCCGGAATGCTGGGGGCGTGGCTCGGCCTAAGGCGTCTTGACGGGAGCGGGGGCCGGTTGCGGCGCAGCTGGAGGCGCCGGCTTCTGCGTCTCCGGCGTCGTGGCCGCCGGCGGTTGTGCTTTATCCGCTGGGGCACTCTCTGCCGGTTTCTTCTCGCCCGTCTTCGCCGCAGCTGCCGCTTCCATCTTGGCTTTGCGGCGATCGTATTCCGCCTGCGCCTCGGCGTCCGTGGTGTAGCGGAACATCTGCACCCGGCCCATCATTTGCTCGCTGGTGAACACCCGGTTCAGCTTGTCAATGGTGAGGCCCGCCAGTGATTGGAACTGGCCGGGCAACGGGCCGAATCCGCCCAGGGCAAGGCGCAAACTGCCCTCCTTGGTGAACACCTGAATCCGATTCAACGCCGCGTCGGCCACCCAGACGTGCCCGTCGCAATCCACCGCAATTCCCTTGGGACGCGCGAAGTCGCCGGGACCGTCGCCGTTCTTGCCGAAGGTGCGGATAAAGACGCCGTCGGCGTCAAACACCTCGACCCGGTCATTCAGGGTGTCGCTGACGAAGAGGTTGCCGTCTTTGTCCACGGCGACGTTGGTCGGGTCGGAAAAATCACCCGGCGTTGTGAGGGTGTGGCCCTTGTCGGGAGTCCCGATCTTGCGCAGGAGCTTGAAAGTATCGGCATCGTAAACCAGCACCTGGTCCGACCCTGTGTTCGCCACATAAAGAAGGCGGTTTTCCTCGTCGATGGCAAGCCCAGCCGGATCGTTCATGATGCCTTCGCCGAACTGCCCTTCCAATTTATGCTTGGCATTGAACACCAGCACGTGATTAAAGCCGCCGTCGGAGACGAATAGCCGGTCTGCGTCATCGATGACCAGGCCGAAAATCCGGCCGAACTTGGCGTCCACGCCATGCTTGATTAATTCCGTGTCGTGGCTCTCGGGGTTGAAGACAAAGACCGCTCCCACCTTGGTGTCCGCCACGTACAACATGCCCTTGGAATCCACCGCCATCCCGTAAGGAGTTCCGAGCTCGAACCGGGGCTTGGTGCCCGCGCGCTTGCGGGCGTCTTCGGGGGTGATACCGGCCACGCGGTCCATCCAGGATTTCTTCGGCTCGGCTTTCGCCGCCACTGGTTCCGGCTTCTGAGCAGAGAAATAATCCAGATACCTGAGCCGCGGAATGGCAGGCGGTTGCGGCCACACGATGTTGGAGATATCGAGCGTCGGCGCTGGCGGTGGAGCGGGCGCTGCCTTCTTCTTTTGGTCGGCGAAAGCCGGGGAAGCCCAAGTGGCGGCCAGCAGTATCAACACCGCCGCTGTGGATAACCTTCTGCGCATCGACTCTTGCCTAGCCTCAGACATCTCTACATCCCTCCCTTTTTGGGACCAATCATACCCTTGTGACAGTTCTGGCAAAACGCCATGTTATTGACTTGATCCTTGACCAGCAGGCCGGGCTGCGCTGAAGCGTGCGGCTGATGGCACGTCAGGCAATTCAAGGGGGTCACGACCTTGGTGACATCTTTCGGATCCACGAGGTCCGAGACCGGGTGGCGCTCTACCGGATGGCCCAGACCATATTGCAGCGGCAGAATCGGTACCTTGGAGAAGTATTTTTCCGGCAGTTTTACCACGCCATCGAAAATGGCGACCAGGTGTTCGCTCTCCAGTTTCTTCGGCTTGGCGTCGGGGCTGTGGCACTCCAGGCAGAGCGGGTTGGGCGTCTTGGCCCGCAACAAATGAAGGTTATCGTTGCCGTGCGGATCATGGCAGATGGCGCAGCCCTGCTCGAAGGCGGGCTGATGCGCATGTAGCTTCTTGCCCTCCTCCGCTTGCTCGGTGTGACAGCCCAGGCAAACCGCAACCGGGCTCGGCTTGGGGAACGCCGGCGAGCGGCCTGCGTGCGGGTCGTGGCAGTCGGTGCAATCGCCCGCCGCGCCCGGATGCTGAACTTTCGCCTTCTCGATCTGCTCGGCCTTGTCGGAGTGGCAGGTGACGCATATCTCCTTGGCGCTGGCCTGAGTCAGGACAACCTTGCCGTTCTTCGCCGCCTGGTGGCAGGTATCGCACGACTTCGACTCAAAAGGACTGTGCAGGAACGCCTGCATCAGCTTGGGCGATTTCGACTGGTGCGGATCGTGGCAGGTGAGGCAATCGGACTTTTCGAACGGCTGCCCCTGGTGTGCCTTCGCCAGATTGGCGTCCTTCACATCGTGACAATCGATGCACAGCGCCGGAGCATCCTTGGTCAGGTGAAAATCAAATTCGCGCTTGCCGCGTTCACCCGTCTTGTGCGTAATGTGGCAAGTCTCGCAGCCCATGTCCAGTGCCGCGTGGCGGCTGCCCTTCTCTGGAACATTCGTTCCCTGAGTGTGGCAGGTGAGACAGAGATTGTCCTTCTTATCGCCCGAGGTCGCCTTCAGCAATTGAAACTTGTTGTCGGAAGTATGCGGATCGTGGCAGGTCAGGCAATCGCGGACCGCCGGCGGGTGAACTTGCCCCTTGATCTTCGTGGCATCTTTGTCGCTGTGGCAGGTCAGGCAGACTTTGTAGGGGACGACGGTGATGAGCTTTACGCGGGTGATGTCTCGGTTGACCCGGATTTCATGGCAGCTCATGCAGCCCATCGCAATCGCCGAATGGACCGCCTTGCCTTTTGCCTTGTCTCCATGGCACTCGATGCACTTGGCGCCGTCGGTCTTCGGATCGAGCGGGACGGGGTGAACGGCGGCGGTGGCGCGCGAAATCAGCAGCGCGGCCAGCGCAAAGAAAATCAGTATATGAATGCCAAGAACATCGCCGCCGCAATTTGCGGCCGTCTTGCAGAACCGAATACGATGGGGGAACAGTCTCACACGGCCTCCAAGGGGTGCGTGTGCACGAAAGTAGCCGTATCACAAGAACCCGGTTGTGAGTCACAACATGCGCCTAACTGACTGAACAAAAGCAGGTTGAGAAACATATTCGATCTGGTTCGGAAACCTCTGGTCACAATTATGAGCCTCGAATGGGCCTTCTGCCACAGCCCCGTCAGTGAAATAACCCAAGGGCCAGGTTTCAAAGTTTCAAGGTTTCAAAGTTTCAGAGTCACAAAGACTCACTACGTTCGGATCGCCGAGTTCTTGCCCGCATCATTGCAACCTTGAAACTTTGAAACCTTGCAACCTTGAAACTTTGAAACCTTGCAACCTTGAAACTTTGAAACCTGACTCCTTTGGGTCAAATCCCCGCCGAACTGGCCTGGAGTGCGCGATTTAGCCCAAACCAGCGCCTCTTGTGATTGATACATTGCCTGCTAAGTTACGCTAAATGTGTCAGTTACATGCCAATCCAAGTCTGGCGCGGAACTTGCATTTCAAGCTTGGGAACAGGGAGAGGATATGGCCGTAGATTTGCGCGCACTTGGCCACAAAACGTGGCGCACCATTGCCTCCATCCAGACCGGCGTGGTCCTTTTAATTCTTGTCGTGATACTCTCGGCGGCCGGAACCATCGTGCTTCAGCGGCCGGCGACCGAACCCGACGAGATGCAGATCGCCTACTCCCCGCATACCCTCCGGATACTGGACGCGGTCGGGTTGACGGATGTATTTCACGCCTGGTGGTTCCTCGGACTGATGCTGCTGGTCAGCCTCTGCATTGTGGCGGCTTCCATCGATCGTTTCCCCAACTCTTGGCGCTACTTTTCGCGTCCCTACAGATATCCCGATGAAAGCTTCCGCCGAGCTCTACACCCGCAGAAATCGCTGGCCATCGCGGACGAAGAATCGGGGCTGGTGGCGGCTGAGCGTGCACTGCATTCGCTGGGCTTCAAACCCGAGCGGGTCGTTCCCCGGCTCACACCGGAAGACGCCCGCGAAAACCACTTCGGAATTTTTGCGGAACGGCACCGCATCTCCGAGCTCGCGGTGTACATCGTGCATGCCAGCCTCCTGCTCATCTTCTTTGGCACGATCGTGGACGGTCTGTGGGGTTGGCGCGGCACGCTCAATCTGAATGAGGGGCAGACCTCCAACATCGTCGAATTGCGCGACGGCAGCACGCGCACGCTCCCCTTTGCCATTCGTTGCGATGCCGCCGGTCAGGAAAACTACCAGGACGGCACTCCCAAGAAATGGTGGTCGAAGCTGGCCGTGGTGGAAGCCGGACGGGATGTAAAGAAGAAAGAAATTGTCGTGAACGATCCACTCCTTTACAGCGGTGTCCGCTTCTACCAGTCGAGCTATGGACCGAATGGCAAGGTTGACAAGCTCACGCTGGTCGCGGCTCCGAGCAACGGTTCTGGCGAGAAGCAGGAAATCGGGCTGGCGCTCAACGACACCGTTGCACTCGACGCCGATACCACGGTGCGTTTCGCCGAGTTCTTTCCCGACTATGCGGTGCGTGACGGGCAGGTGTATAAGAAGTCGAACTATTTGGAGAATCCGGCCGCCCACATGATTGTGACTTCGAAAAGCGCCGGGAAAGATTTTGACGTGTGGTTCCCACCGCTGGACGAGGTCGCCGATAACTCGAAGGCGCCTTACCAGTTGCACGCCACCGATTTGAAGATGGGCCATTTCACGGGATTGCAGGTTTCGCACGAACCGGGACAGTGGGGAGTCTGGGCGGGCGTAGTGCTGATCGGCATTGGACTGGCATTCGTGTTCTACGTGGTGCACATGCGATTCTGGGTGGTGCCGGTTTGCGACCCAAAGACGGGCAAGTACTCGCTCTGGATCGGAGGAACTGCGAATCGCAACCGCGACGCGTTTGAGCAGCGCTTCAACCATCTGGTGGAGTTGGTGGAAGAAGAGCTGAAGACCGTTTCCAGGGCCGCTGCGAGCGTGCAAGAGGTTGCGGGTGTTGTGAACTGAACCCGGGGAACTGAACCGGCTTATCGGAGGAAGTAAATGGCACGAGCAAAAGTAGAGCAGCAGCAACCGGCCACGGGCATGACCCTGATCGTAATGGTCGGATTGGCCATCGCATTCCTGCTGTTCATGGCATTTCTGAATGTGGTCAAGAGTGGCAATCTTTTGAGCGAGACCAACCTGCTCTTTGCCACCCTGGTCTTTTACGCCGGCGCCGGCGCGCTGTACCTGGGATTTGGGGTCACCGGCACCGAGTCGTACGTGAAGTTCGCATCGCTCGCCACGTGGCTCGGATTGCTCACGAACAGCGCAGCCATTGCCCATCGCTGGTACGAATCCGGGCATGCGCCGTTCGCCAGTGTTTACGAAATGCTGCTCAGCTTCGTGTGGACACTGGCCGTGCTCACGCTGATAGCCGAAAAAAAATATGGCGTGAAGGTCATTGGCACGGTCACCATGCCGGTGGCGATTGTGGGCGTGGTGCTGATGCAACTGTTGCGCACCGAAGTTCATCCCCTGGTGCCCGCGCTGCAATCCACCTGGCTGCACGTGCACGTCACGCTGGCCATGCTGGCCTACGCCGCCTGCGCGCTGAGCTTTGCGCTGGCCATGATGTTCCTGATCCAGGATAACCTGAAGACCGAGACCGTCCTCGCCGTGACCAGCGCCAGCACCCTGGCCATTTACGCGAGTGTGGTTCTAACCCGCTTCGAGAAGTGGGGCGGGCTGAGCCTGGTGGCGTGGAATCCGGACGCGAAGGCAGAAGTCTTTCTTTCCAAGGGCGTGCGTTTGTTCGTCACCGTTCCGGACCTGGGCTGGCTGATGACGCTCACGCTTCTGGTGGTGGCCTCGCCGCTGGTCTTCTACGGCTTGGCTCGCTGGAAGAACAACAGCAGCTTCCTGACCCTCGCCAATCGCGCCGTTTTCCTCAGCATTCTCCTCCAGGTGATGACGCTGATTATGTTTGTGGTGCGCGCCCGGGATGGCCGCTATCCGTCACTCGACGCCGATGGACTCTTCCCCACAACCCTCGCCGCCAGTCCCTTCATACTGTCGGGCTTAGTGGGCGGCGTATTCATCTCGCTTCTCTATCTGCTGCTGCTGTGGCGGCGTCCGGATCTGCAAGCTTTGCTGCCCAGCGCCGACGTCCTCGACCGCATCACCTACAAAACTATCTGCCTGGCCTTCCCCCTGCTCACTCTGATGATCGCCTCCGGAGCCTACTGGGCGAACCAGACCTGGGGCTCGTATTGGAGTTGGGATCCGAAAGAAACCTGGGCGGCGATTACCTGGCTGGTATACGCCGGCTATCTGCACATGCGCATCACTCGGGGATGGCGTGGCCGCCGCGCCGCGTACTTCGCCATCCTCGGCTTTGCCGTGGTGATGTTCACTTTCTTCGGTGTGACTTACCTGCTGCCCGGACTGCACGCTTATGCTTAACCGCGCTCAATCCGCGGTGAAGGCAACGGGGCCTCCGCCAGCGGAGGATGTCCGCATGGGTTCCGTAGGCGTCAATTGGCAGCTCAAGGCAATCTTGCCCGTAGGCTTGGTGCTGTTGGCTGGACTGTTTGTCTTCACTCTAGCGACCGTATCCTTGCGCGACCCGGAACGCCACGCTGTACTGATTGTCGCGGGAACCGGAGCGGTCGCCATCTGTGCCGTGGTCATCATCGCGCTTGCCTATGTGATTCAACGGCCCATGGTCGAGTTGCAAGAGAAGATCGGGCTGGTGAGCGCAGGCAATCTCGACGTCGCGGTCAGCTTCTCCAATCGCAACGACGAAATCGGGGACCTCGGCCGCAACTTCAATCACATGATGCAGCAGTTGCGGGAGAGCCGCGAGGAAATTGAGCGCCTGCATCGCACCCAAATGTCTCGCGCCGAGCACCTGGCGACCCTCGGCGAATTGGCGGCCGGCTTGGCCCACGAGATTCGCAACCCGCTGGCCGGGATCGCCGGCGTCATCGAAATCATCGGTCGCGATCTGCCTTCGACCAGTCCGGCGCGGGCGGTAGTGAAAGACGTTCGCCTGGAAATCGCACAGATCAACCGGATATTGACCGATCTTCTGGAAACGGCTCGGCCTCACCCGCCGCAGGTTTGCCTGACCAATCTCAACACGACCGTAGAACACGCCGTGATGCTGGCGCGCCAGCAGGTGCTCTCAAAGCCAATTAAGATCGAACTGCAGATGGCGCCCGATCTGCCGGAAGTCGAGCATGACAGCGATCAGATTCACCAGGTGCTTCTCAATCTGCTCCTGAATGCAGTGCAGGCTATGGAGGTGACCGGGGGCACGGTGCGGGTCGAGATCGGTTCGCGAGACGATTGCGCCAGTGTGATGGTCAGCGATACCGGGCGTGGTATCCCGCCTCAGCTTCTATCCAGCATTTTCCGGCCTTTCTTCACCACCAAGGGCAATGGCACCGGTCTGGGCCTTTCTCTTGCCCGCCGCATCGTGGAAGAGCATCATGGCCGCATTGAAGTCAGCAGCGTGGTTGGAAAGGGAAGCAAGTTCGAGGTACTCCTGCCATTTCAAATGCCCGCCGCTCAGGCCGTAGCTTCCTAGCCGGTCAGCTCATTTGGGCTCGATGATTTGAAGTCCCTTGACCAGCGCGAAATGCCGTTTGTTGAATGTCGCCACGTGGCTGCCGCGCTCCAACGCGGTGGCCGCCACGATCAGGTCGTAAGCGCCGATCGTTTTGCCAGCCGACTGCAATTCCGCCCAAATCCGCGCGTGTTCATAAGCAGTTTGCTCGGTATAGGGAACAATGGGCAGCGCGGCCACCACGGTCTCGAGATACTTTCGACGTTTGGACTTTTGCGGTTCGACGGCACGTTCCACCCCGTGCCACAGCTCCGCTATGGTGATGGCGGCGATTTCAAACCGATCGTTCGCCAGCGATGCCACCCAGCCCGCCAGATCGAAGACACCCTTTTCCCCGCGAATGACGACGTCGGCATCGAGGATGATCACCATTTGTCAGTCGGGTGTTGCAGGCTTTGACGCGCCGCTCGCAGATCGCGGCGCCACGCTCGGGCCGTCTCCTCCGGCAATTCGGCTTTCAACAGAACCTCGGCGAGGTCGCGCCCATAGCAGACTCTTGCCTTGTCCGGCACACTGTCCGGTACCAGGCGGGCAAAAGCAGTGCCATTCTTGAGGAGCACAAAGCTGACGTTTTGATAGTGAGCGCGGTTGACGCAATCGGCGAAATTGCGTGCCGCCTCCGTTACGCTGATGAAGCGCTCTTTCATAAAATCAGATTATCAGATATTCCTCACAGCGTCCACAAGCATGCCCAGTTTCACTTGCTCCAGTTTTTCTCCCGCAAAGGTCGTGTCCGGGGCCCGCGCCACCGAGGGGCGGTTATTGTGCCCGTCGGCCCAATCCACCCATCTCCTCCCATTTCGTAGTAAATTAAACACCGGTGCCTGCAGAGAAAATCATGATCGTGGACGACGAGCGCCTGGTGCGCTGGTCGCTGCGCCAGAAGTGTGAAGAGTGGGGCTACCAAGTGATCGAGGCGGACGCCGGGGAACCTGCGCTCAAACTGGCGCAGCGCGAATCGCCCGACCTTGTCCTGCTCGACGTGCGCATGCCCGACCTCACCGGCATCGAAGTGCTCGATCAGCTCAAGAAAAACGGCGACGCCCGCGCCGTCATCATGATCACGGCCGATCCGCAACTCGACGATGTCAAAGCCGCGCTCAAGCTCGGAGCTTACGACTTCGTGGGCAAGCCCATCGATTTCGACGAGTTGCACGTGGCCATCAAGAACGCGCTCGAGGCCACCAGCTTGCGCACCGAAGTTCAGGCGCTGCGAGGCGAGGTCCGCCGCGGGACCGGTTATAGCAGCGTGGTGAGCGTCTCACCCAAGATGACCGAACTGATGAACTTCGTCCGCAAGGTTGCGGCCAGCGAAGCCACCACCATTTTGATTCAAGGCGAAAGCGGCACCGGCAAGGACCTCATCGCCAAAGCCATCCACTACGAAAGTTCGCGCCAGGAGAAGCCCTTCGTAGCCATCAACTGCTCGGCCATCCCCGAGACGCTGATGGAAGCCGAGCTTTTCGGCCACGAAAAAGGCGCGTTTACCGACGCCAAGCAGATGAAGAAAGGTCTGTTCGAGGCCGCCGACGGCGGCACGCTGTTTCTCGACGAAATCGGCGAACTCTCTCCCTTGCTGCAAGCGAAACTCTTGCGCGTGCTCGAAGACCAGGTCATCCGCCGCGTGGGCGGCATTCGCGATATGCAGGTGGACGTGCGCGTGATCGCAGCCTCCAACCGCGATCTCGAAAAGGCGGTGCGCGATGGCCAGTTTCGTCAGGATCTCTATTACCGGTTAGCCATTATCGCGATCTTCATTCCACCGTTGCGCGACAGAAAAGACGACATCATGCCTTTGGTGGACTTCTTCATCGATCGCTACAACACCAGATTCAAGAAATCGATTCGGGGCGTTACCGATGAGACCCGCCGTCTTATCTTCAGCCATAACTGGCCAGGCAATGTTCGCGAGCTGAAGAACACCATCGAGCGCGGCATGATCCTCGAAGACGAGCCCTACCTGCGCCCCGTGTACCTGCCGTTTTCCGTCGGCGAATCGGGTGGCCGCACCGTATTTGAACGAACTTCGTCCGCCGACAGTGGACAGACCTTGCCCAACGGCCGCACCCTCCCGCGGCTTTATATCCCGGAAGGCGGAACCTCGCTCGAGGAAGTGGAGCACGCCATGGTCGCGTTGGCCATGCGCCAGGCCAACGGCAACCAGACCCACGCTGCCAAGCTGCTCGACATCAGCCGCGACGCCCTGCGTTACAAGCTAAAGAAATTCGGCCTGATTCGCGGCGATGAAGAAGGCTCCCAGACCGGCGCGGCTGAAGAGCAGTGATTGTCATACGGTGGAGCGACGGGCGTCCCGCCCGTCCAGCCGGGCGGAGACGCCCGGCAGTCCATTAGCGCTATGCCGATTTGCTGCTGGCGCTTGCCGATTCGGCGGTTTGCAGGTGAAACAGCCGCCGCAACGCCGTGGTCATCTGTTCCTGGTCCAACTTCTCTGGAAGCCCCTTGAGTTCTCGGGCCAGGGACTCCGCGATCCTTTGCGTCATCCGGGACATCATGGCGTTTAACATTTCGTCCTGGTCCTTGGAGAAAGGTCCGTTCTCTTCCCGGAAGGAATCCAGTTCTTGCCGGCAAATCTCGTCCAGCCGCAGGCGCAGCGCCACGATGGTCGGCACCACACGCTCCGCCATCAGCTTGCCACGGAAGCCTTGCGCCTCGGCCAGCAGAATCTTCTGTGCCTCACGGGC
>Ga0182014_10007952_pt1 | contig 10982 bp, 4 predicted proteins | sample 612S2DmetaG_FD_120489 | JGI IMG/M metagenome (GOLD analysis project Ga0182014, IMG submission 120489) | Permafrost microbial communities from Stordalen Mire, Sweden - 612S2D metaG | ecosystem: Environmental > Terrestrial > Soil > Wetlands > Permafrost | place: Sweden: Stordalen | collected... | reverse complement strand
TGGCTGGGCCTTCCTTCTTTGCCATGAATACCACCGAGTTGCCGAACCCCCAAGACAGCGACAAGATCGTCTTCATCCTTCGCCGCGAGACGCAGTGCGGGCGGTGCCATTGCGAACTATGCGGCGGCGACTTTATCTGTCTGACCGGCGGCGAGGCCATTTGTCTGAAGTGTTCAGGTCTTGCGCACCTGGAATATCTGCCCAGCGGAAACGCTGCCGTCACGCGGCGGGCGACCAAGTATTCCCGCCTGCACGTCGTCGTGATGAAGAAGTCCGCCGCTCGGAAACGGTCGGAACGTCAGGGCATCCTGGTTGAAGCGGAGGCCATTCGGCGGGCGGAAGTGGAATCGGCGGCCGATGCGGAGATGCGAACCCAACAGCAGAAGAAGGCTGCCAAGCGCCGGGAGAAGGAGGACCAAGCGTACATCGCCGCCTTCGCCAAAGCCGTCGCCCAGCAGTTCCCCGGCTGCCCCGGGGAGGATGCCCGGGAGATCGCCTGCCAGGCTTGTCAGAAGTATTCGGGCCGCGTTGGCCGGTCCGCCGCTGCCAAGCAGTTCGATCCGACGGCCATACGCCTGGCCGTCATCGCCCACATCCGCCACAAGTACACGAAGTACGACAAGCTGCTGACGCGGTACGGTGATAGACAACTGGCACGTGGCGAGGTGCAACCGACAATCGAGAAGGTGTTGTGCCGATGGGAAGGCGACGGGTAACGGCGACCACGGCTGCCTGGCTTCGATAGGGTTTGCACTTCGTCCCGTTGGCCGATCCAATCGGGACCGCCAAGGGGACATAGCCCGAGGACTCATCACGTGATAGTTGATGCTCTTTTAGCGCCACGGACAGCATTTCTGACGAGTTCCACAGCGAGGGCGACGGGAATCGAACCCGCAACCACCGGCTCGACAGGCGAACTTCGCCGACCGGAGTTTTCAACCTTAAAGCTATACCGAGTGGCAGTTGACCGCGAGGCCTTTCGTTTTGCAAGGGGCGGCAAACTACCCCCGCATATTGCGAGGACTACGCGTAGCCTGGCGTGTACGCGCGTAAACCGCTGCTGCCCAAACCTATCCCAAAAGGATCGCGATGGGGCCGTCTCCCCTCTCGGGACATTGATCGACAATGTCGCCATCGTCAGGTACAACATCACATGGCCGGAAGGCGCCAGTCGTTGCCGACAGGGAAGGCGTTTCGCCTGTCCTTTCCGGCCACTTTTCTGTGACTTGTCGCACCCCGTGGAACCAAGTTCTGTTTACGGCTTCCAAGACGACTTGTCGCTGCCCCGAATAATCAGGTCGTCGAACTGGGCTCCGTGCCAACCGCTGCCGACGCCGACCATTCCGGCAGCATATTCGCCATTTTCGACGTTGGCCACCGGCCGCCGATCGACAAACGCCTGAATGCGCTTTCCCGCGAATTTCAGCCGCAGCGCATGCCATGAGGCGGGCGCAAACGCCGTCTGGCCGGAGGCAATGACCGTTTTGGCCGTTCGCAGCTCCCATCGACCCTGGTCATCGATCTTGAACCAGTAGCCGCTGGGCGGATTCTGGTCTTGCGCGATCTTCCCCACGCGGCCAAACAGCGACACGAAGCCGATCTTCTCGATTAGCGCGTCGACGCCAACGTCATAATCGGCCCACGTTGTGTCGCCGAGGAAGGTCTCAGGAAACGGGTTTCGGTGAAGCGGCCACTCGATGCCCTTGGCCGGCACCACCTGCCGCAAGGCATTGCCCTTTCCATTCGCGCGGCGGACGACCTCAAAGATTCCTCCTTGGTCGGAGAAGAACCGGGGAGTGGCGCCGGGCGGATAGGCGTCGAAGTCCTCGACGTACGGCAGTGGAAAGCCGGCTGCGGCTGTCCCCCGTGCCGCCCCTTTCTCCTGCCCCGTCGTGGTCGTCAGAGAGTAGATGCTGCCTGGCCGCAAGATAACCGTCGCCGCGCCGTCCTGGAAAGCGAGATCCGGCTGACGCTCAAACCAGCGTTCTTCGTCGGTGCGCCAAACGTGAAGGGGCACGGGCGATAGACCGCCCATTCGTTGAAAGACGACTTCCTGATTCGTCTTGGCATCCATCGTTTCCACGATGATGCTGTAATCCGCGCCGTGGGGCGCCTTGAGCGTCACATAACTGCCTCCGCCGGCAAGCAGGCCGCAGCCACCGTCGAGGTATTTCCAGCCGGGCTGGGCGAATTGCGTGGTGTGGGCCGTGGCCCATAGCGCGGGCTGCACTTCGTAATGTCCCGACCAGGGAGTATTGGCCCGCATCACTCCCGAACTGGGCAACGGCAGGTTGTCGTAATACGAACTGACAACACTCCAGATCACCGTCTTGGTCATCTTGCCGACGATATAGTTGCGGTTGTATGCCTTGGCCAGGGCTGCGGCGCCGGCCCAGGTTCCCTTCCAAGGGCCATCCTCGCTCGACCAGATTGGCTTGCCGCACACCTGAGCGGCCGTGGTGCTGGCAAACTTCGGGTAATGGACGCCGACAATGTCGATCGCCCGCTTTAGCGTGGAGTCTTTGTTCATGTCCGCCACGACGTTCCAGGTGTTCACCTGGTCTGCCGCCACAATTTTCACGTTTCGCAGACCGTCGCGGTCGAGCGTCTTGCGGAGAAGTTTGATCCAGGCAACGTCGTAGGCCGTTTCGTTCCAGATGCCGGTGTAGGCAATGTCCAAACCGTGGACGCGCTTGGCGCCCTGCAGGAACTTGGCGACGTAATCGGCGTTGTCCTGACAGTAGAACTTTCCGCCGCCAATCCAGGCGGGTGCGCCCCACATCAGGCTGTCGAGGATCATGGCCCGGTTGCGCGCCCGAGCCTCTTTCATGAGCCACCACTCGTAGCCGCGGGTATAGTTCTCCTCATCGCGGGCGTGCATGTGGCTGGGCTCGCAGCCGTCCGTCGAGTTCACGTCACCGCCGATTTCCACCTTCAAATGATGGAACGCCGCGCCGTAGTGGGGCTTAAAAAGGTAGTCGAGGATCTGGCTCCGCTGCGGTTCAGGGTAGTCGATCAAGAGCCTCGATGAAGCGCCCGCACTGAGCGCCCCAATTCCCTCGAACGTCGCCCCTGCTTTGCCACCGTCGAGCACAACGGTTTCCGCTCCCGCAGTCATGGCTACTGCCAACATCAGTCCACACAATACGCTCTTTCGCATGGATAGTTCCTTTCGTGTTCGCTGTTGCATCCGCTGGCGTGCCGTTAGAACGCGTTGCACGATTGTGTAGCGTTCTTTCGCCTTCAAAACCGTACCACCAGATCGCGATTGCACGTTATGCGTCCGTGCGACACGCACTAGCGTTCGATTGTATTCGGTCTCTTCCCGTTCGCCAACAACGTTACCGTCAATAAATCGCCAGCCTCAGATGCGGTGGTAATCTGGGTGCCTGGTAGGTTCTAACAGGCGTTCGGAGCGTTACCGCCGAGGGCAGTGGCCCTTGAGGACCAGCGTTTGCTGGCCCATACTCGGAATCGCTCGACCGATTTCGTGGCCGTCCGCACCGCTGGGACGATGTTCTTAGCGGCCTCCAGAAGCGTCAACGGTCATCCTCCCAAACGTGGCGTTTGCAGCCGGGTAAGGCCTTGGCAAGCAGCTTTTCGAATGAATCGCTGGCCGCCCTCACTTTTTCATCGCGGCAGACGCCGATGCCGAGGTCGCGGAGGTGCGGCATGCTCTGGAAAAGCGGAATCACCCCTTCAACCACCTGCTTGCCCAACCGTCAAAGGGTTGCCGTCACTTATGGGGCGAGGGCGGCACGGCGGGCGGCCCGCTTCCGGCAGCGACGGACCTGGGCTTCGCGAGATTCTCCTTCCCGCTGCTCAAGCCGCTGCTCAAGATGGGCGTTCACCCAGCGGTCCGACAGCAGGGCTTCCAGGGCGACAGTATTCGCTGCACCTTCAAGGAGTTCCGTTGCATTTCTCACTTGAGCATTTTCAGGCCGAATAGCCCGCCGGCGATATTGTCCGGGAAGGCTTGGAAGCGAACCGTCACCGACTCCTTGGCCTTGGTTAGCTCCGGTGGTATGGGGTATTCGGTGTCAACGTACTCGCCCGGCTTCTTTCGATCGAGATTCTCAACGGCGATTTCACGGTCGCCTACGAGTATCTGGAAACGTCGCGGCGGGACGTCGCCGCCCCAGTAGGTACACCGCAGCGTCATCGGCTCGTCGCCGACCACCTTCATTCGGTAGCTGAACCAACCGCCGGACGTGGCGTCGCGCCAACGCGGATACGGGCCGCCGGAATCGGCGGTCTTTTCGCCCGCCAGGGCGTGCGCCGCCTCGGACTCGGGATCGCCCGTCTCGACCGCATCGATGGTCCGCGACCGAAACGCCCGGCGGCAGGCTTCCCGGGCAAGTTCCTCCCGCTGCTCCGGGCTGCCCTTGCGATAGACATTCCAATAGACCGCATACCGCTCGTCGAACAATTGATAGAAGGGAACAAGCGTCACTTCTGCCGCCTGCCCCAACGTGTGGAACTCCAACGGCCTGCCCGTGGGCCGAATCCACGACGACAGTTCGTCCCCGTCAACCACCAGCGACGGCGCAGCCACGGGGGCGCCTTCGGGCGCCATGGTAGGTGCGCTAAGCTGCTTCGGTGTCAAGCCTGCCTTGCCCAGTCGACCCGCCAAGACCAAAGGGCCGTACATGATCGGCACGAGCGACTTGTTGTCGGGCATGGCGTGCGGATGGAGGCTCATCGGCATGGCGACTTCCAGGCGGTCGCCGTCATGCCAGGTGCGTCGAATTACCGCATAACTTGCCGGCGCCGCCTGAACTTGCCGACCTGCCCCATTGAGCCGCAGCGTTACGCCGCCGGTGGCCCAGTACGGCACGCGAATCCGCAAGGCCATCGTCACGGGCTTTCTGGCCAACACCAACAAGCTTGTGCCTTCTTGTTCGGGAAACCGGGTTTCCTGCCTGATGCGCAGGCCTTTTTCCGCCCAATCCAACTCGGACGCAAGGAACAGATTCACCAGCAAACCATCGTCGTCTTGGTAATAGATGCTCTCTCCGAGCTTCGAAAACGACTCGACGCCGGTGCCGGTGCAACACCAAAAGGAGTCCAGTGGCGAGCAGAAGGTTTTCCAGTAGCCCGAGGCCAAGGGAACATAGTACATCATCATCCCGTCTTCTCGCTGAGTGCCGAGAATGCCGTTCCACAAAGCGCGCTCGTAATAGTCCGCGGCCCGCGGATCGGCGGTCCAGGTGAAGATGTGGCGGGTAAGCTTGAGCATGTTATAGGTAGTGCAGCACTCCTGCGTTCTGGCGCTCAGTTGGCCGGCCAGCCGGCCGGGCTCTCCGGACCAGAGCTCGTTGTTGCTGGTGCCGCCGGTCGCGTACGATCGGACAGCGGTCACTTGGCGCCAGAAGAACTCGGCGATCCGGCGGAATCGCGAGTCGCCGGTCAATTCATAGGCACGGGCGGCGCCGATGATTTTGGGGATTGCCGTGTTGACGTGCAGTCCCGTCAGTTCATCGCGTCCTGCGGCCAAGGGGCTGTAGAGCGCATCGTCGTCGAAGCGACGGGCTGCCACCAGATGTCGGGGATCACCCGTAATGGCGTAGACGTTCAGAAGCGATTCGTTCAGGCCGCCCCATTCGACGTGCAGCGTGGGGTGCCACACCCGCCGGATGAAATCAGCCGACTGTCCCCGGGTGCGGAGCTCTACCCAGTCGGCCAATTTTCGGGCTACGACCAAGGCTTGTTGGTTGCCGCAATAGGCATGGGCGTCGAGCAAGCCGGCCATGATCTTGTGGACGGTGTAGTAACCACCCCAGACAAGCTCGCCTTTTTCGATGCGATCGAATGTCGACTCGGGAACGGCGCCAAGATAGCCGCACTGTCCCAGGGCCGCCTGGCACTGGGCCAGCTCGGCCACGAGGCGGTTGACCGCGACCAGGAGCCGGGCGTCGCCGGTCATGGCATACATCATGGCGCGGGCCGAAAGGCTGTGGCCGAAAAACTCGCCGCGGGCCTGGTCCTCCGGGGCTTCCCAACCACCCAACGGCTTGGCGCTGGAAGGCAGGCCGGCTGTGAGGCGGAACATGTGTACTTGACGGTCGAGATCGAGGCTGAGCAGGTACCGCCGCGTCCGCTGCATCGCCTGCTCGAACGGACCGTCCAGCAATCGCACCCTTCCGAGGTCGAACGGCCGAGCCTTCAACGCCGGCCGGTCCGGCGGAGCGGAGTCTGCGCCCGAGACGGGCGTTAGACTGGCCGCCAGGACTATCGCCACAGAAAACCGCGCGAAAACCGACATCGGAGGACTCCTGGTTGCGGACAGAAACTCCGACGGCACGATCCTCTGAGCGCCGCGCTAAGTTGGTCGGCCGTGGCAATGCGGCTGAAACATGATCTCGCCGATATTGCTCCTATGCGTTCCCCTGCGATACGCTCCGAGCAACAACAGTCTTTCCATGTTAACAAGGCAGCTCGCGAATTTCCAGCCGGCGTGCCGGTTCCTTGTGCAGAATCAAGTCGCTTGCGTGATCCGGAAGCCCGACGCCTCGATGGGGACGACGTAATCAGAGTACGGTGGCGATCCGCGCAGCCAGGCCCTGCTGACCCAGTATGGCGTAACGCGCGCGGAACGCGGCGACCACACGATTTCGTGCTAGCGCGCCCACAAGGCCGGCAGGGCGTCGAACCCCAGGACCTGTTCACACCAGGCGGCCACGCCGAGCAATTTTGCCTCATCGTCCATGCGCCCCGCAAGCTGAACGCCGGCCGGCATGCCGTCGGCGGCAACCCCGCAGGGGATACTGACCACTGGCAGGCGGGCCAGGCTCCACGGCGCCTGGAACTGCGGCGTGCCCGTAGTGGCGAGCGTAGCCGGGGCCGTGGTGTGAGTGGATGGCATGATCAGCGCGTCGAAGTCGTCCAACAACTCGGCCGTCTGCCGCTGGAACTCTCGATGCCAAGCCTTCGCCGCCACGTAGTCCACGGCCGCGGTTGCCAGTCCTTCCTCCAGCAGCGAGGTGATCATCGGCCCGTACTGGTCGCGATAAGTTGCGAACCTCTCGCGGTGATAAGCGGCTGCCTCGACCGCCATGATCCGCCGGTGCATCTTCAGGACATCCCCAAACGTCTGCGGTACGGCGAGCGGCCGGATCTCTGCCCCGGCGCGCGTCAGTTTGTCCAACGCCGATTGCGTTGCCTGTCGCACCACTTCATCGGCTTCTGTGACCATGAGTTTCTCGAGGACCCCAAGCCGTGGCGGACCCCACAGCCTCAGCGGCCGCAGCGTGGTCACGCCCAGAAGACAATCAAGGAGCAGGGCGAGATCGCTAACCTTGCGTGCCATCGGGCCGGCATGGTCCAGGCTCGCGCTCACCGGTACGATGCCCTCGGTGCTCAGCTTGCCGAAGGTCGGCTTGCAAGTCGCCACGCCGCAATACGTCGACGGCCGAATGAGCGAGCCACCGGTCTGCGTACCCAAGGCCCCCAGGCACATACCCATGGCCAAGGCCGCGGCCGACCCGCTGCTGGAGCCGCCTGGCGTGTGGGCCAGGTTCCAGGGATTGCGTGTGGGCGAGGGATCAAAGCAGGCGAACTCGACGGTGACCGTCTTTCCCAGGATTACCGCGCCGGCCCGACGCAGGGCAGCGACCAGCGGCGCGTCGGCCGCGGCTGGCTGACGTCCGCACAGCGGCGATCCCGCCCCCGTGGCAAACCCTTGGACGTCAATAATGTCTTTGATACCAACGGGAATCCCGTGCAGGGGCCCACGCCACTGGGCGAGGGCTGCCTCGCGGGTCCGCTGCGTGGCGGTCTGACGGGCCCCGACCTCATCGACCAGCACCCAGGCGTGTACGGCATCCTCATGCGAGTGAATCTGCTCTAGGCACCGGTCAAGCAGCTCCAGCGGCGTCAACTTGCCGGCGCGAAGTTGTCGGGCGGCATCCACAATGGAAATCGGTGCAGGCATTGGGCTCTACTGGTCTGGTATTCCGGGCTTTACGCGAGCCATTATAACACCGGTTGTGGATCAAGGAAAATCGCTGCCCGGCGCCACCGCTTTTACAGCCCAAGCTGTTGGATCAAGTGCGCCATGGTTACTCGACCACGAATTCTTAAATGTGACTTGACGCAGCAAAGCCTGCGGGGTCCGACATACCGCACCGACTCCCCGGACGATGTGACGAATGGCACTTAGTTTTTGCCAACTCCATTTGCATCGTTCGTTCTCCGTCCACGAACACATCAGGCGATCGGCGAGTAACACGTCGCCTGGGCCAAACATGTCCCACAAGGTGCGGAGCGTCCCCAATTCGCTTTGTCCCTTGCCTGCGTAGCGGCAGATGGCCAACTCCAGGACCGCACCACAGGCGAGAGAGAAGACGGTTGCGATGCGTGCCAGGGGAAAGCCCAGGCCGGGCTTCTGCGTATCGGGTTGTGGATAAGCACGTTGGTTCTGCGGTGTATCCGGCATCGACACCGACGAACCTGCATTACAGCTTCGATGGCTTGATGGGTCAGCGCATCCCGAAGCAGTCCTCACCCATCGGCTTCGTCCTCACCCATCGGCTTGACGAATCCCGAGCCAAAGCCGCTCGTCCCCGAGCCCATCGTGCTCATCGCCGCGCCCACTCCCCCTGACCCCGGCTCTCCACGGTCTCCCCCCGGGGATCAGCCGGACGCTTACGTGCCCCGAGCAATTCGGGACGGACGTGACCTTGCCGGAAGGAGAGGCCCCAGCGAGGCAGCCATCAAAGGAACGTTTGTTAGAACGGCTCTTTGTTCTCTGCGGATGGGGCTTCAGGCATCAGGACGGGCTGCAAAACCAGACTTTCGGCGGGTCCTGGAATCTGCCGCGGCCATTCATTAAACTGGGTGGGAGTTGCAGCAGACACTTGCCGCCATGGAAACCTACCGTAACCTGGATCACACCATTATGTCTCGTATTCATCTTGCCTTGCTATGTTTGGCAGCCGGCATCGGCCTCGTTGCCGCGAACGAAGCGGCCGCCAGCCCGAAGAAACCATCCGTCCTGATCGTCAACGGCATGCCTTCCCAGCCGATGCGATATGGCGATTTCGACTATTTCCAACGATTGAATCAGCATGGATTCCAGATCGACAGCCTTTTTCTGGGCGAGCGACAGCTCGATTGGAATCTCATCAAGCAGTACAACTGCCTGGTGATTCTCGACCTGCCGCCCGAAAAGGAGAACCTTGACGACTGCCAGGGCGTGAGCTGGAACAAGTCTCCGCCGTATAAGAAGGAGTTGCTGCCGTTGCTGGACGCCTACCTGAAGAAGGGCGGCGGAATCTTTTTCATGCCGGCTCTGTGGGATTGGGGGTTTCAGAACAATTCCAAGTACGAGGAGTATCTGAAACGATGGGGCGCCACGCTGCCGTTCGAAGAGGTGCAAGACCCGGCCTCGCTGACCGCCCATCCGCGCAACAGGGTTACGTGTGTGTACACCGAAAAGATCGCGCCATCGCCGGTTAGCGACGGCGTGAAGGGCATCTGGTTTCCCGGCGGCGACTGGATGAGCTATTGGTCGTTGCCGGGGATGCCGCTCTTGGTCTCGAAGGATTGGATCGAGGTGGTGCGCGGTTCCGACACGAGTTTCACCAAGGATCCCAAGGTCCAGAAACTGGATCCCACGGAGGATCGCTACTACAAGCTCCGAACGTTGCGGCCGGATCGCAAAACCCCGCCCACGCTCTACGCGATTCGTGAAATGCAGGAGGGACGTCTGGCGCTCTGCGCCATCTTTCCGCAATTCACGCTTCTTGCCGGAACCACGTGGATCCACGATGGCATGGTGCTGGACAAGGGCATCGGGGGCCGTCCGAGCGATTTTGGAAAACTGTTCGAGAACACGCTCCGCTGGCTGGCCGAGCCGAGCCTCAAGAGCGGCTCGCTAGGCGGATATGTTCAGGATCCCAAACAATTGGTGCGGCCCAACCTGCGGAAGAAGCCGGAAGAGTTCTTTTCGCAATTCAACAGTTACCAGAACCCGACCGCACCGGGCAACGTCTATCGCGGCTTGGTCGGCGCGCGCACTACCTATTCCTCGGGTCGGGGGACCGTGGAAGAATATGCCAGGGCCGCCACGGACGCCGGTTTGGACTTCATCATCTTCCTGGAGGAGTTCGGCAAGAAAGGCGGCCTGACCGAGGCCAAGTATCGCAAGCTGGAGGCCGATTGCAAGCGGCTTTCGACCGACAAGCTCCTGCTGATACCCGGATTCTCCTTCCGTAACAACATCGGCAACCACCAGTTCGTCTACGGCAAGGACGTTTTGTGGCCCAGCAACACCCAATTCGTCGGTCCCAACGGCGACCAGCTCCGCCATCAGTGTTTCGACAAGGAAGGAAAGCTCGATTTCAACGACGAGGACGCCAAGAACTGGCTTTGGACCAACTGCGCCGAGCACGGCCGCAACCTTGGCTACTACAACTTCGTCAACAGCCCGGCCGACACCATGCCGATCCGCGATCTGCGGATCTTCGGCATCCTCGGCGTGATGACCTACCTGGACGGCAAGCTCGTGGAAGACCTGACGCCGCAGTATATCAGCTACGCGAAACAGGGAGATCCCCCGCTGGCCTGCGCGGTGGATATTGTCCATTCTCCCGCGGAACTTGTGCGGGCGGTCAGCGAGAAGCACTATCTGACCCACGTGGCCGCCGCCAAGCTTTCCGATTTGCCGGTGTCGATGCAATACGGCAACCAATATAGCCGGGCGAACGTCAATCCGTCGAGCGGCCCGCAGATCAAGTCCTGGGCCGGCGGGCAACGGATATGTACCTATGCCGGAGAACCGTTCCTGCCGTCGAACTACCGTCTCCGACCCTATTGCTGGGTCACCTCCGACGTCGGCCTGAAGGAAATTGTCATTTATGACTATACGAAACCTTATCGCCGCATCTTGCTCCACGGCGCTAAGGAGTTCAAGCAGATCTTCGAGTGGGCGTTCGACCGCCATCACGTACTGATACTGGACGTGACCGACATGGCCGGCC
>Ga0182014_10007946_pt1 | contig 10984 bp, 8 predicted proteins | sample 612S2DmetaG_FD_120489 | JGI IMG/M metagenome (GOLD analysis project Ga0182014, IMG submission 120489) | Permafrost microbial communities from Stordalen Mire, Sweden - 612S2D metaG | ecosystem: Environmental > Terrestrial > Soil > Wetlands > Permafrost | place: Sweden: Stordalen | collected... | reverse complement strand
GGACTTGATGAGCGCGCTTGCAATACGCACCGCCCGGTTGGGCTGTGGCCGCAGATTCGTCCTGAACAACCTGACCTCCATGACCGGGGGAGAGTGAACCGTTCGAGCAAAAGATAGATAAAGTCCGCGAGTGAGGGGAGGATAGCAGATTTTAAACGGACGGTGAAATGGTTCGTTTGGGGGGGGATCGCTGGCCAGTTTGGGGAGCGGGGCTATACTGCCAGCGATGCAGAATCGAGTGTGGGTCTGGATTGCAGTGTTGTGGGTCGGCAGCGCGGCGCCAGGCTGGGGCCAGCATGGGGCTGACTCCGGGCCTGTGTGGCAGATGCAGGATTCGGGAACGACGGCGGGGCTGCGGGGGATTGATTCAGTGGATGGCACGGTGGCCTGGGCGAGCGGGACGGGCGGGACAGTGCTGCGGACCGTGGATGGCGGAGCGCATTGGACCAGGTGTGCCGTGCCGGACGCGGAGAAGGACGGGGCTACGCTGGATTTTCGTGGGGTGCAGGCGTGGGATGCAGAGACGGCGATTGTAATGGCCAGCGGGCCGGGAGAGAAGAGCCGGCTTTATAAGACGGCGGATGGGTGTGGGACATGGAGGTTGTTGTTCACGAATCCCGACCAGAAGGGCTTCTGGGACTCATTCGTGGCTGCAATTTGGCCCGCCGAAGACAATAGTCTCGCCCTTTGCAAGCCCGGGACGAAGGTCATTGGAGGAGCGATCCTTGGAGACCCAGTGGTTCACAAGTCGAACCGACTGGACACAACCACGCTAACGAGTTTTTACCTCGCTGGATTTGAAGTCGGAATCAACTGTCCAATCGAGAAACTTGGTTCGAGTGTGTCCTCGATTTTTGCGCTGAATGATGATGAAGTTGCCTTCGCCGCTAGCAACTCTGTCTTGAATGAGATCGGCCCGGGCGACTACTGGGTTGCGACCAATACTCGGTTGATTCAGTACAGGAGGGGGGCCACGCTACCAAATAACTACACTGCAGAGCTTTTCTGCGATATCGGTTTCTCATTTGGGAACCATTCTGCAACTTCAGGAGTGTTTAGCCTCGGGATTCGGCCGGGTTCGTTCGAAGCGCCAAAGGCCGCAAAGATTGGCGGTTTTCAGTGGAAGGCGAGTTCCTGCCAGAGGGCAGACATGGTCGCGGTCGGGGGTGACTATCGGAGCATCGAGAATCGACAAAACACTGCCGCAACGACCAGCGGTACGAACAAATTCCAATTGTCCGAGGTTCCGCCTCACGGCTATAGATCTTCGGTGCAGTGGAGCGAGCCTCTCAAGGTGTGGATCACTGCGGGCACAAACGGCTCCGACATCAGTCGTGACGACGGCCGCACATGGCAGCCGCTCGACGACGGCAACTGGAATGCACTCTCGCTTCCATTCATCGTCGGACCAAACGGCCGGATCGCTCGGCTGAATCCATCTGCCATGCCCACGGGAAAGTAAGGGGATGCCTGCGCCTCCGGCAATCCCCAATCCGTAATGCCGTTTGAGGTACTTCGGAATACCGCTGAACAGCGTTGTAGTTGCGGGATACCTAACCCCTCCAATGTAAAATCGGATGTAACGGATGTCGCAGCCCAACTCACCGTCTGCCCTGGCAACTTTCCCCGCCGGAGGGGACCCTGAATTGCGGACTGAAAACCGGAATCCGGATCCAGCGGGCAGAGCTCAGCAAGACCCCATCATCCGGGTTGAAGGCCTTCGCAAAACCTACAAAACTGCGCGCGGCGCTCTCGACCTTTTTGACAACCTGAACCTCGAAATCGCCGCCGGCGAAATGGTGGCAATTGTTGGGCAATCGGGCGCTGGAAAGAGCACTCTTTTGCACATTCTGGGCGCGCTTGATACGCCTTCCGCGGGAACTGTATACTGCGCCTCAACCAACGTGGCCAGCCTTTCTCCACGGCAAGCGGCCGCCTTTCGTAACCGCGAAATCGGTTACGTGTGGCAGTTCCACTACCTTTTGCCGGAGTTTACGGCGCTTGAAAATGTGGCCATGCCCTTGATGGCCAAGGGAACAAGCAAGCGCGAAGCGCTGCAAGTTGCCGCTAACTGGTTGAGGGAGGTTGGTTTGGAAGATCGTGGCGCCCATCGGCCCGGAGAATTATCGGGCGGCGAGCAACAGCGGGTGGCATTGGCCCGGGCGCTTGTGAACAGCCCCCGGCTGCTGCTGGCCGACGAACCAACCGGCGACCTGGACGAAACCACCGCGGGAATGGTCTTTAACTTGCTCCAGAATCTTCACCGCAACCACGGGCTCACCTCAATGCTGGTGACCCACAATCTGGATTTGGCCGCGCGTTGCACCCGGGCACTGCGGCTTGAAGGCGGAAAACTGGTTCCCCTGGCGTCGTTTGCGGGGCACAATCCCGCATCTGTTTGAAGAAAAAACACCCTGATGGGTCGTTTTTGAGTCTTAACTGTAAGCAGCCTGGAAATTGGTGGTGAGCAGGACTCTTCCAGGTTGAAGAGAGAAGGATGGGAGTCTCTTGGCAGCAAGCGTACCGGGGACGACGGGCGGAAGGATACCCGACACCATCCACATTAGCTGTTCGAAGGCATGGTTGGTATTTTCCATGGGAGCCTTCGGCGGCGAACCTAGAGGAAGGGCGCGCGCGTGTTGGGCCGAGGCCGGGATTTGAACCGGACGGTTACTCCAGCCGACAGCCTGGCGTTAACCCTGTAAAGGGGGGAGTGGAATATGTTCGAACGCTATACGGAGAAGGCACGGCGCGTGATCTTCTTCGCGCGGTATGAGGCCAGTCAGTTCGGTTCGCCTTATATCGAGACCGAGCACCTTTTGCTTGGGCTGCTGCGCGAGGACAAGGCCCTGACCAACCGCTTTTTGCGCTCACACGCCTCGGTGGAGTCGATCCGCAAACAGATCGAGGCACACACCACCATTCGCGAGAAGGTTTCAACCAGTGTCGACCTGCCACTTTCAAATGAGTGCAAGCGGGTGCTGGCCTATGCGGCGGAAGAAGCCGAGCGGCTGGGCCACAAGCATATCGGGACAGAACATCTTCTACTGGGCCTGCTGCGCGAAGAAAAATGCTTCGCGTCTGAAATTTTGCAGGAACGCGGCCTGAAGCTTGCGCAGATTCGCGAAGAGCTGGCGCGGGTGACGCAGGAGAAAGCGCCGCCGCAGCAGCGTCAGCGCGAGAGTAGCCTGCTGGCCGAGTTCAGCCGCGACCTGACCCAGGCGGCGATGGATGGACAACTCGATCCCCTGGTGGGCCGCGACGGCGAACTGGAACGCGTGGTTCAGATTCTCTGCCGCCGCACCAAGAACAATCCCGTGCTGATCGGCGAGCCAGGCGTAGGCAAGACGGCAATCGTTGAAGGCCTTGCCCAGCGCATTGCCGATGGCGAAGTGCCCAGCTTTCTGGCCGACAAGCGCGTTCTCGGTCTCGACCTCTCGCTCATCGTGGCCGGCACCAAGTATCGCGGCCAGTTTGAAGAGCGGCTCAAGACCATCATGAAAGAGCTGATGGAGAATCAGAACTCCATCGTCTTTATCGACGAGCTGCACACGCTGGTGGGCGCCGGATCGGCTGAGGGTTCGCTCGATGCGGCCAACATCCTCAAGCCGGCTCTCTCGCGTGGAGAAATCCAGTGCATCGGCGCAACCACACCGGGCGAATATCGCAAGTCGATCGAGAAGGACCGCTCGCTCGAGCGCCGATTCCAGGCCGTCAAGGTTCCGCCTCCCAACGAAGCGGATGCCATCAAGATCATCCACGGCATCAAGGACCGCTACGAGAAGTTCCACGCCGTCAGCTACACCGACGCTGCAATTGAGTTCGCTGTGTCGCATTCGAATCGTTACATCCCAGACCGCTTCCTCCCGGACAAGGCGATCGACTTGATCGATGAGGCAGGCGCGCGCGTCAAGCTGCGCCAGACTTCGCTGCCCGAGGAGATCACTGAAGTCCAGAAACGCATCAAGTTCATTGTGCACCGCATGGACTCGGCGATTGCCAATCACGAATTTGAGAAGGCGCGGTTCTACAGTGACGAGGAACGCAAGGAGCGCGAGAACCTGCGCGCCTTGCGCGACAAGTACCACCTCGACGACTCGGCCGCCGGCATTGTGGGACGCGAAGACATTGAGGATGTGGTCAGCCGCTGGACCGGCGTGCCCGTAACCAGCATCAAGGAAGAAGAAACGCAGAAGCTGTTGCGCGTGGAAGAAGAGCTGCACAAGCGCGTCATTTCTCAAGAAAAAGCCATCTCGGCGCTGGCTCGCGCGATTCGGCGTTCGAGGGCCGGCCTTAAGAGCCCGCATCGCCCCATCGGCAGCTTCCTGTTCCTCGGTCCGACCGGCGTTGGCAAAACGGAAATGGCGCGTACGCTGGCCAACTTCCTCTTCGGCTCAGACAAGGCGCTCATCCGCTTCGACATGTCGGAGTTCATGGAGAAGCACTCGGTCTCCAAACTCATCGGTTCGCCTCCGGGATACGTGGGCTACGAGGAGGGCGGCCAGTTGACGGAGCGCGTCAAGCGTTCGCCGTATTCGGTCGTGCTGCTCGACGAAATCGAGAAGGCGCACCCGGATGTGTTCAACATTCTGCTGCAGGTGTTTGAAGATGGACAGTTGACCGACGGCCTTGGCAACACGGTCGACTTCAAGAACACCATCCTCATCATGACCTCGAACATCGGCGCGCGACACCTGATGAAGAAGCAGGGACTTGGCTTCCAGAGCGACCGCGAAGACATCGTCAGTGACAAGGTGGAAGAGCTGGTGAAACAGGAGGTCAAGAAGACCTTCAATCCAGAGTTCCTCAACCGCCTGGACGAAGTGATTCTGTTCCAGTCGCTGTCGGACAGCGACCTGCTTCAGATCGTGGAACTGCTGGTGCAGTCGCTCAACGCAAACCTGGCGCAGAAGGCAATTACCATTTCCGTCACCGAGGATGCCAAGAAGTGGATTCTCGAAAAGACTTTAGGCGACCGCAGCTACGGTGCGCGCCCCTTGCGCCGCGCCCTGCAGCGCTATGTCGAGGATCCCTTGTCGGAGGCTCTCATCGCCGGTCAAATCACCGCGCGACCGGCCTTCCTCGAGGTCTATCTCGAGAACAACCAGCTTTACTATCGCCCGGTAAGCGCGGACGAGAGCGGCACCGAAGAGAAGGCGGCGGGGATCCTGCTGTTCAGCGCCTAACGCACCAAAGACTGAAATAGGTTTGATTCAATGAGCCAGATTCACCGCAAGGTGAATCTGGCTCAACCTTTGCGGCATAAGAATGTTAACGCGCGGCGATCTCTGGTGCGCGGCGCTACTTCATATCGGTAATGTAGTATTTGTCGCCAATTTTCCCGATGGTGATCTGCTCTTGCTGGAGCCCCGCTTTTTCGTACGTTGTGTTCACGGTGCAGCGCGCACTGTTTTCTCCCAAGGGCGTGACAGCGACCACCTTGGAGTCAATTATTTTTCCGGAACCCTCGATCCAAGTTTGGTTGCCTGTGGCGAAGCTCTGGGCATCTGCGTCTGAAAGGATGCGCCCGCTAGGCCGATAGACATCGCTCAAGGCGTGGTAATCGGCATGATTGCTCATATCGTTCATTTCTTTCAAGAGCCCCGGAGCGAACTGCTCAATCTGGGATTTGCTGGTCTGGGCGGCCTGGGCATACGAAGGAAAGTCGGTTGCCGGGCCTACTGCCAGGTCGAAAACTCGGCTCTCAGAGAGTACGTCGCCACCGAACCGTCCAATGCTGAGAGCATAGAGTCCATGCTCCAATGGGGAATGAGGCACGAGGATATACATATCGCGGTGCGACTCCACTGGCTTCACATCCACTTCGATCCGATCCTTGTCGGGTACCCAAAGGTTGACGTTCACTCTCGCGGAACCGAATCCGATGAGGCCCGAGACATTGCCTTCTTTCAGGAACTGCAAATGGACGAGTTGTACGCTACTCGGATCTACGTCTTTCTGGAAGACAATAAAATCCTTCAGGCTTGAGCATTCGGGGCCCGACGGGCCGGGTACTCCAGCGTAAAAGCTCATCATGTTGCCAGCGCGTTGTGGAGGCTGGCCCCGCAACTCAATGCGGCCATGATTGGTGTCTGCATAGATTCCATAGGTGTCGGGCATGGGAGCATGACATCCTCCGAGGCCAACCAATACTAATAATGCGGATAGGGGTCCCAGGGTCCGGTTCATTCTGTATCTTCCTCTCTTTCATCCAAGGTGTTTCAATTCTCCAATTCTTCAAACGAATTGTCCGTGCCGGGGTTGTTGAGCCTGACGGTGCCCGATCCAGAATGCAGATCCTCGATCTGCGTAGGGCCCACTGAGCGCGGACCGTCGCCCTGCAGCCTTTGAAGTCGGGATGGGCGCTAATACTGCTTGAATTCAATAGCGATTTGCAGGAGGACGGGGACAGGCGTTGTCTCATCCTTGTACGCAGGGGTGAAGCGGTACTTGCGCACTGCTTCCATGGCCGCTTCATTCAGGCCGTATTCCAGCGGACGGACAATATGAACATCCTGCGGAATTCCCTCCGCGTCCACGGTGAATCCGACAACGCAGGTTCCTTGATAATGCGCGCGTCGAGCTTCGGAGGTTAGTTGAGCTTCCACGCTGTACAAAACCTTGGGCGCAGAAATATTGCCGCCAACGTGATACGGCCCGCTAGGTTCCGTCTTGTTGCCGCCGGCACCTTGTGCATTTGCCGCGCTGCTGCTTCCGTCAACTTGCAGGCCTCCAAGCTTTATCCAGGTGTTGCCTTCGTCGTCTGAGCGCAACAATCCCTTGTTTGTAGCGAGCAAAATTGACCTGTCGCTGCCGTGTGCGATCTGCGCGACACCGTGAAGAAATCCCATGCCAGGGTTTTGGCCGCTGGCGGCATTTTGATAAATCACTTTCCAAGTTGCTCCCCCATCGCGCGTCTCCAGCACCTTTACCGCGTTGACGCGAAATGAATCACCAAACGCGCCGGGAGTCCCTCCGGGCGCCGAGACGGCAGCGATGAAGAAATCCTGCGGGTCATCTGGATTGGAGAAGGGTCCCGCGCGCAGGCCGTGAGCGGGCAGCTTCGCGATGGGCGCCCAGGTGTCTCCTGAGTCAGGCGAGCGCAACACGGTGATGTCGCCAGGGTAGCCGTTGAACGCATTCGGATCGGATGCGAGCAAGACTCTGATTTCCCCAGCGTGAAACGAAAGCGATTTGGCCATGCCGACGTAGAAGCTCTTTATGTTGCACTTGCAAGCGGTTTCAAGAGGGTGGGATTTATCCGCCCAGGTCCAGCCGCCGTCGGTGCTTAATTGGGCCTTATCGGTGAAGATTGAGAGCGGATTGGTCTGGTCGATGACGAGTCCCGCGGCTGTCGTCTTCAGATCGACGGCCTGCCCCTGTCGCGTCTCGGGGTTGTATTGATAGCGGAAGATATGACGCTCGTTAACCCCGGCGCTGTAGTAAAGGACGTTCGGATGCACGGGGTCGAACTTGAAATCGTTGACTATTGCGCCCTGAGAGACGAAATCAAATCCCGGCATCTGCTGCCACGTTTCGCCGCCGTCGCTCGTTCTGGCGGCGCAGGCCCCGCCATATTCCCACGTTTCCGACTCCGCGCCGCGGGGCCTTGTTGCAGAATTGCCGCAATCCGGCTTTCCGATCAGATCCCAGGAATATCCGTCGCTCTTCGACGTATAGAGGAACGCGGGTCTGTGCCAACGCTCGACCTGGTCGAGTTCGCCGTCGTTGAATGTCACGGCAAAAAGGACTGGTTTGCCATCCTTCTTGGTTGTCCAGATTCCGTCGCTCTCAGAATGGAGCAAGACGCCGTAGTTGAGTCCAATGAGAACTCCTTGCGGATCAATAAGGCCAATCCTGCGTTGGGTGCCAACGTTCTCAATTTCGCCGTCCTCGGGGAAGCGGAAATTCACGAGGAGGCCGTCTTTGAAGGGATAGTCGATGACTCCGAGAAACGCAGCAGGAGTCTTTTTGCCGCTGGCGATTTTAACGCGCGACCAGTTTGCACCATCGACAGAGCGAAACAATGCTGACTCTGAGGCAAGCGTGATCTGTTGTTTGCCGATGGACGCAGCTACAAAATCGTCGGCCAGGTCGAGGCCAGCGCTCGACGGCACCCATGTAGCGCCGTTGTCATCGCTGCGGAATACACCCTTGCCAACGGTTGCTGCTAGAAGTTGAGGATTATGCCGACCGATTGCAGCGATGAGGGAGACGGGTGCTGTCACCTTGATGGCTGTACGGTTGGCGCCGCGCACCAGAATGGTGGGCAATCCTGTTTCCGCTCTTTTCCAGTTTGCTGCATGGTCCCTGGAGATGTAGATTCCACCGGCGCTGAGCAGATAGAGCACATCGGGCGCTAGCGGGTCGATGGCGATCTGGCTGACAGGTCCGATAAACCCAGTAGTTTGCCAAGTGAAGCCGGCGTCCTCAGTCTTGAGCAACCCGCTGCCGCCGCCAACATAGACCTGTTGCGGGTTCGCAGGATTCACGAAGATTGCGGAGAAAGCCTGACTAGCGGCACCAGTATTGAGGTTAAGCCAGTTTTTGCCTCCGTCCATCGACTTGATCACACCATTGCGCGAGGAAAGGGCGTAGATCACTTTTTCGTTTCCCGGATCCAGTGCTACCGCCCTGACGTTCGCGGTCAAGCGTTCCCATTGGTCACCGGCTGGGCTCAGGTTTCTGAACAAGTCAGTATTCAGGAGGAGAAACACACTTCGATTGGGGCCGGATACGAATGTGTTGATGCCAAGCTGGTTCGTTTGAAGGGCATTTCCTTGCGGAGACTGAGAGAAGGTTTTCGGAAAGAGAAAGGCGGCAAACAGGAATAACGCAAACAGGCATGAGACAAACTTAAGTCGATGCACCTTATCGCTCCTGGGGTCCGAACCTGCGCAGCAGCGGGAAATTAGTTGATGATCCGGAAGATTGGGCAAATTATACCCCAGGCTCCTCGCAAGCTCATGTGATGACGCAACTAACGGGAAGTCCTATGCACTACGCCCAAAACCTGATCAGTTACGGGACTCGGGCGCCTCCTGCACATCGGCCGGGGGGCTTTGTTCTTTGGGGAATTTCCGTTTGATCCAACATCATAACCCAAGCGCTTAGGTTCTGCGTTATGATCGTTCAATGCCAACTGTCCTGTGGATTGGCGGGTTGAGAGTCGTTGTCTATCCGAACGACCACAGACCAGCACACGTGCATGTTATTAGGACACGGGCATGAAGCTGTTTTCGTATTGAATGGCTCGAAGGGAACAGTGGAGCTTCGCGAGAACTACGGATTTTCACGCCATGACCTTGCCAAGATTGCGCGCCAATTGATTGAGAACCTGGCGTTGCTCTTGCGCGAGTGGGAGATGATTCATGGACAAGATTGATCGGTTCGAAGCTGCAAACCGGAAGGCTGAGGAATTGCGGGCCTCACTGCCAAGGGCTGTGCGGGCGCGCTATGACCGCCGCATCGGGCGGGTCGTAATCACGCTGAGCACCAACCTTGAAGTGGCATTTGCACCTCGCGACGCGGAAGGTCTTGAAGGCGCATCGCCGGCGCAGTTGGATGCAATCGAGATCTCCCCCTCAGGGTTCGGCATCCACTTTCCAAAACTCGATGCGGATATCTATCTGCCGGCGCTTCTTGAAGGTTTTCTCGGCTCAAGAAAATGGATAGCCAGCCGCCTCGGCGCACAGGGCGGCAAATCGAAGAGTCCGGCAAAGGCTGCTGCTGCGAAGCAGAACGGTCGAGCCGGCGGCCGGCCGAGGAAACGCGAAGCGGTCGCATAAGGGACGTCAACGTTTGCTGCTCTTAGAGGGTCTAAAGGCTGTCGACCAGCGTCTCAGTGTGAGTGGAACATGAAAATGGTGATCACCACGGAGAAAGCGTAGGTCGCCCCAAACGTGAACACCGTCATCAAGAAGCTGGCTGTAGGGAACGCCGGATGGGCGGGGTCGCGTCTTGCGACGAGACGGGCCACGAGAAGAGAGAGAAGCCAAAGAGCCAACCCAACCGCTGCAATGACCGCCGGCGCGGGCCTAATCCATCCCTCGATAATCCCTCCTGTATACGGAAGGACGACGAGTACAAACCCAAGTGCGCTGATCCAGCGCGCTGCTCCCTGCGGGAGAATCCAAGGCATCTCTTCTGTCATCCCATCGTCGGGGATCCGGCGAATGATCATACGCACAGGAAGACCAGTCGCGGCGGTCAACCCATCGGCGAGCCTCTCAAGATTTTGGGAGCTCAGAATGACCAGGTAGTCGACCTTAATTCCCGCTTCACCTGCCGGTCCATGGACGATGATCCGCGACTCATGAGAAAGACCCGGGTGAATGCTTCGGCACAGAAGAATCTCGGTCGAGTGCGGCGGGATGAGTTCTTCCACGCTCTGTTCGCCGATCATGCGCAACATTCTTATTGGAGTGAACCGGATGCGGCCGGGTTCGATTTCGAGCTTCGCCGAGGATGCCAAAGAGGGGAATGCCAACCTCATGAAGAAGGCGATTCCGGCTGCTAGACCCAGCACCAGGGCCCAGATTGAGTAATCAACCGTTGGTGCGGGTGCGTTGTTTAGCAGGAGCCCGAAAACCAAGACCAGACCTGCGGCGAGAAATACCGCGGAAAAGGTGAACAAAATCACCCGGGTGGCAGTCGGAGGCGGGAACACAAAGACAAATTGCTTTTCGTCCTCAGCCGTGCTGGTCATCGGCCCCCTTTATACCACTTGGGGCTGTCAGAAAACCCACACATCCTGCTCCCGGACTCTTTCCATCTCGGCTGCAGGCCAAGTCAGAGCCGACGGCCCTTGTGGACCCGGAATGTGGCACAATGGAAGTTAGGCTTCGATGACGGGAAATCGATCAAAAGGCGCGTGGATCTGGGTGGCAATGGCCGCCATCAGTCTTGCTTCGCTCGCGCGGGTCCAGTCCGGCGTTGAAAACGCACGGGCCTACGCCGATCCAGTCATAAAGTTCATCGCCGC
>Ga0182014_10007945_pt1 | contig 10984 bp, 8 predicted proteins | sample 612S2DmetaG_FD_120489 | JGI IMG/M metagenome (GOLD analysis project Ga0182014, IMG submission 120489) | Permafrost microbial communities from Stordalen Mire, Sweden - 612S2D metaG | ecosystem: Environmental > Terrestrial > Soil > Wetlands > Permafrost | place: Sweden: Stordalen | collected... | reverse complement strand
GAGAACGACTACGGCCGCTTCGAGTTCGGTCGGCCACCTAAGAAGAATGGTGACTACGCCTTCCTGCTGCACGTACTCAAGTCTCTCAAGAGCACCGGAAAGGCCGCCGTAATCCTGCCTCACGGAGTGCTCTTCCGCGGGAACGCCGAAGCCACGATTCGTAAGGCACTCATCGAACGGGGCTACATCAAGGGCATCATCGGCTTGCCACCGAATCTCTTCTACGGCACCGGAATCCCAGCCTGCATCGTGATGCTCGACAAGGAGAACGCTCAGGCTCGAAGCGGAGTCTTCATGATTGACGCATCAAAGGGGTTCATGAAGGACGGTCCCAAGAACCGGCTGCGCAGTCAGGACCTGCACAAGATCGTGGACGTCTTTAACAAGCAAATCGAGCTGGATCGCTACTCGCGCATGGTGCCAAACGCAGAGATCGCAGATCCGAAGAACGACTTCAACCTCAACATCCCTCGTTACATCGACTCCTCCGCGCCTGAGGATCTCCAAGACCTAGATGCTCATCTCCACGGCGGCGTTCCCGATCGCGACATCGACGCACTCGGATCCTACTGGGATGCTTTTCCGCAGCTTCGCTCCCAGCTGTTTAAGCCCAACAGGCCTCGCTACGTCGACCTGGCCGTCGACGTTGTCGATGTACGCCAGGCAATCCTCGATTCGTCAGAGTTTCAGCAGCTCGCCCAATCCGCCAGCAGTCTCACCATTGCCTGGTTCGCCGCCCATAGCGACGCGCTTTCCCAAATCAACGCCGACACGCGACCGAGCGTACTGATTGCCAATATGGGCGACGACCTGCTTGCCCGGTTCAAGTCCGTACCCTTGATAGGCGAGTACGACGTGTATGAGCAGCTCATGACCTACTGGCACAGCAGCATGCACGATGACGTCTTCCTCATCATGAACGAGGGCTGGGTCGCCGCCTCCAAGCCTCGCACGGCAATCGAGGACAAGGAGCGCAAACTCTCGGAAACACCCGACCTCATCCTCGGAGCGGGCAAGAATGCCACAAAGCTCAAGATGGATCTGATTCCGCTCGAACTCATTGTTAGCCGTTACTTCGCCGTCGACCGAGTGCACCTCGACGGTCTAACGGCCCAAGCGGAGGCTGCTCTCCGGGCCGTCGAGGAGTATGTCGAAGAGCACGGCGACGATGACGGCTTGCTCTTCGATGCTGTCAACGACAAAGGCAAAGTCTCTCAATCATCAGTCAAGGATCTCCTGAAGGAAGCCAAATCAGCTGATGATACGGAAACTGTCGACTGCGCCAAGGTGGCGCTTGATCTTCTGCAGGCCGAGGCGGCGGCCAAGAAGGCGGCCAAGGATGCTCTTGAGGTTCTCAATTCTGCCGCCTTCAAGAAGTATGGAGAGCTCGACGAACCCGAAGTCCAAGCAATCGTCCTGCAGGACAAATGGGCCAAGTCTCTCAGTGACCGGGTTGCCGAAGAGATCAATGCGCTGACACTCAGACTTGTCGCACGGATTCAAGACCTCGGCGATCGCTATGCCGAAACCCTGGACGACATCGAGGTCGACCTGTCGCAGCTTGAAGCGAAAGTGTCCATGCATCTGGAAGACATGGGGGTTCGATGACGACCCGAGCTGAAGGTGGGTGGGTGAGATTGCCGATCTCAGAGATCGCGGACTTCGGATCTGGTGATCTCATCAGCGTTGCCCAACTGTCTGAACGTTCAACATCTTGTCCATATCCCGTGTTTGGTGGGAACGGAATCGCCGGATATACATCGGTGACCACGGTCACGAGCCCAACTGTCATACTGGGTCGGGTCGGCCAGAAGTGCGGTGTCGTGTATCGGAATACTGGGCCCGCGTGGATCACGGATAATGCACTTTACATGCGGCGGGTGAAGCGGCCCGTAGATGTTTCTTACCTTGCGCTGGCACTGGAAGCGGCTCGCCTGAATGATGTGAGGAACCAGAATGATCTTCCACTAATTACGCAGGCGATTCTCAGAGACATCGTGATTCCCTGGCCCGAGTCCCTGGAAGAGCAGCGGGCGATTAGCTTCGTGCATGCAGACGTTGATGCCTTTATTGCTGCTCTGCAGCGCCTCATTGCGAAGAAGGAGGCGATTCGTGAAGCAATGGTCCAAGAGTTGATGTCCGGAAGTACACGCCTACCGGGTTTCGCGGATCAATGGCCCGAGGTCACATTGAGCGCTGTTGCGACCGGATTGCGAGGAGCAGGGCTGAGTAAGGAGGCAGTTGTCCCCTCCGGGTCCAAACCTTGCATTCTCTATGGTGAGTTGTTCACTACCTATGGACGACGCATCGGCAATGTTGTGTCACGAACTAACACCGGATTGGGAATCGACTCACAGGCGGGTGATGTTCTAATTCCAGGATCAACCACGACTATCGCCCGGGACCTTGCCACCGCGTCTGCTCTTCACACTCCAGGAGTCCTTCTTGGCGGCGACATAAACATAGTTCGTCCTGGCAAATTGATCGATCCTGATTGGCTCGCTTACTACGTCACCTATCGGCTTCCGGGTCGTATCGCGGAGATTGCGCAGGGAACGACAATTAAGCACCTCTATGTCAAAGACATTCTTCGCTGCCGAATCGCATTGCCAACGGTCGAAGAGCAACGAGAAATCGTTGCCGCACTTCTTGATGTGGAGGAAGAGGTGTCGATCTTGCGGAGGCGTCTGAAGAAGGGGGGCGAGATTAGGCAAGGGATAATGCAGCAGCTTCCGACCGGCCGCACTCGGTTCTACATCTCGGGGGAGGCAGCATGAGCGACGTCGGTCAGGTCGAGCGGAGGACCCAGGAGAAGGTCATCAAGCACTTCCGAGAGCATCTTGGCTACGAGTACCTCGGCAACTGGGAGTACCGGGAGGACAACGCCAACGTCGAGATCGAGCTGCTCACTCAGAATCTCAAAGCCCGCGGCTACCACGACAACCTCATTAATAAGGCCCTACTGAAACTGACGAGCGACGCCTCGCTCGGTGGAGGCCGTGATCTCTACGAGGCCAACCAAGACGTCTACCGACTCCTTCGCTATGGCGTCCACGTCAAGCCGGGAGTCGGTGAGAACACTGAGACCGTGTGGCTCATCGACTGGGCCAATCCCGAGGCCAACCGCTTCGCAGTGGCGGAGGAAGTCACTGTCGCGGGCAACCATACCAAGCGCCCCGATCTCGTTCTTTACGTAAACGGCATCGCCCTCGGCACGGTCGAGCTGAAGCGCTCGAAGGTTGCGGTCTCCGAAGGGATCCGCCAGACCATCGGGAATCAGAGGTCAGAGTTCATCCGGTCGTTCTTCACGACAGTGCAACTCGTGATGGCTGGCAACGACGTAGAGGGTCTGCGCTACGGCGTCATCGACACACCGGAGAAGTACTGGCTGAGTTGGCGCGAGGAATCTGACGTTGAGGAGCCCCTTGATCGGGCACTCACCCAGCTCTGCTCACAGGAGCGACTCCTCGAAATCATCCACGACTTCATGGTCTTTGACTCCGGCGTGAAGAAGACCTGTCGCCACAATCAGTATTTTGGGGTCAAGGCCTCGCAGGACCGGGTCGCGAGGCGTGAGGGCGGCATCATCTGGCACACCCAGGGCTCCGGCAAGTCCCTGACGATGGTGTGGTTGGCCAAATGGCTGCGCGAGAACCAGCCCGATGCCCGTGTCCTCCTGATTACTGACCGCACTGAACTCGACGAACAGATTGAAGGCGTCTTCAAGGGCGTCAATGAGGAGATCTACCGCACCAAGAGTGGAACCGACCTCCTCTCGACGCTCAACCAGAGCGACCAGTGGCTGATCTGTTCCTTGATCCACAAGTTTGGCGGTGCAGATGATGACGAAGCTCGTGACGAGGCCGACGCAGACTTCATCAAGGAGTTGAAGGCCAAACTCCCAACCGACTTCAAGGCCAAGGGCAATCTCTTCGTCTTCGTCGACGAGGCCCACCGGACCCAGTCGGGCAAGATGCACGATGCCATGAAGCTGCTCCTCCCTGGGGCGATGTTCATAGGATTTACCGGCACGCCACTACTCAAGCGGGACAAGGAAACGAGCATCGAGACTTTCGGCTCGTTCATCCATACCTACAAGTTCGACGAGGCAGTCGAAGACGGAGTCGTGCTCGATCTCCGTTACGAGGCCCGCACCATCGACCAGGACCTGATGGCCCCCGAGAAGGTCGACAAGTGGTTCGAGGCCAAGACGAAGGGGATGACGGATCTCTCCAAGGCTGAGTTGAAGAAGCGTTGGGGCACGATGCAGAAGGTCGTGAGCGCTGAGCCGCGAGCACGTCAGATCGTCAACGACATCTTGCTGGACATGGATACCAAGCCGCGGCTGATGGATGGGCGAGGAAACGCCATGCTCGTCGGCTCCTCGATCTACCAGGCGTGCAAATTCTACGAACTGTTCTGCCAGGCTGGTTTCAATGGCAAGTGCGCCATCGTCACTAGCTACGAACCTCAAGCGGGCGACATCTCCAAGGAGGACTCGGGAGGGGGTGCCACTGAGAGACTGCGCCAATACGACATCTACAGGCAGATGTTGGCTGATCACTTCAATGAGCCTGCCGATCAGGCCGTCAACAAGGTGGAGTTGTTCGAGAAGCAGGTCAAGGAGAAGTTCGTTCACGAACCGGGCCAGATGCGACTGCTGATCGTGGTCGACAAGCTGCTGACCGGTTTCGACGCCCCCAGCGCTACGTACCTCTACATCGACAAGAAGATGCATGACCACGGCCTCTTCCAGGCGATCTGCCGTGTTAATCGCTTGGACGGAGACGACAAGGACTATGGCTACATCGTCGACTATCGCGATCTCTTCAACTCCCTCGAGACCGCCATCACCGACTACACCAGCGGAGCACTCGACGGCTACGAGGCGAAGGACATCGAGGGCCTCCTCTCCAACCGCATCGAAAGGGCTCGTGAGGACCTCGACGATGCCCTAGAGAAGATCCGGGCACTCTGCGAGCCTGTCGAACCGCCCAAGAACACCTTGCAGTACCAGAAGTACTTCTGCGCTGCGGAGCAGGGGAGTGCCGAGCAGCTCAAGGCCAACGAGCCCAAGAGGGTTGAGTTGTACAAGACAGTGGCGGCATTGGTTCGCAACTACGGCAATCTGGCCAACGAGATGGGCGCTGCGGGATATTCGGATGCTGAGGCCGCAGCGATCAAGACCGAGGTCGCCCACTATGCCAACGTGCGTGACGAGGTGAAGCTCGGGGCCGGCGAGGACGTCGACTTCAAGCAGTACGAGGCGGGCATGCGACATCTTCTCGACACCTACATTCAGGCCAAGCCTTCGGAGACCCTTTCGAACTTCGAGGACACAGGCCTCATTGATCTGATTGTGAAGCTGGGTGCAGGTGCGCTCGACAAGCTCCCGAGCGGGATCAAGAAGGATCCGGAAGCCGTCGCAGAGACGATCACAAACAACATGCGCAAGGTGATCGTCGACGAACGTCCGATGAATCCGAAGTACTACGACCGTATGTCTGAGCTACTTGACGCATTACTCGATGAACGACGCAAAGGCGCCCTTGACTACAAGGCCTACCTAGAGAAGCTTCTGCAACAGGCGGCCCAGCTCGGCAAGGGCGAAGGAACGGGCGTGGAGTACCCATCCTGGGCCGACAACGGGGCCCGCCGTGCTCTCTTCGACTTCTTCGACTCCGACGAACAAGCTGCGACGGCTGTCGATCGCGCAGTTCGACATTCCAAACCCGATTCTTGGGTTGGCAATGGGTTGAAGGAGAAGAAGGTCAGGTTGGCGATCCAGGGCGTCCTGCCCGAGGACTTCGATCGCCTCGACGAACTGACTGATTTGGTGAAGGCGCGAAATGAGTACCAGTAGCGCATTCCTGACCGTTGGCGGCATCGACGTGGACGTCGTGTTCAAGGAGATCAAGAATCTTCACATTGCGGTCTACCCACCGATGGGGCGAGTTCGGGTTGCTGCGCCGAATCAGCTCGATGACGACCAGGTGCGCCTGGCGGTCGTCAGTCGCCTGAGTTGGATCAAGCGACAGCGTCAGCAGCTTCGAGTCGCCCAGCGACAGACAGTCCGCGAGATGACGACGGGCGAATCGCACTACGTCTGGGGTAGTCGCCTCCGGCTGAAGGTGGTTGAGCGTCCAGGTCGGGCACATCTTGAGGTCGACGGCAATCGACTAGTCCTCTACGTACCGCAGGGCACCGAATCTGTGCGCAAGCGTGAACTGCTCGATCGTTGGTATCGGGATCAACTTCGACGTGCCATCCCGGTCGTGATCGAAAAGTGGGAACCCAGGATCCAAGTCACGGTCCCGAAGTGGAGTATCCGCCGTATGAAGACGAAGTGGGGCTCCTGCAATCGTGAAACGGGCCACATCTGGTTCAACGTCGAACTAGCAAAGAAGCACCCCGATTGCTTGGAGTACCTAGCTGTTCACGAAATGACGCACATTGTCGAACGCAATCATGGTGAGCGGTTCGCAATGCTGATGGACAAGGCCATGCCTGATTGGCGAGCTCGCCGCGAGTTGCTGAATGAGGCTCCGCTCAGTCATGAGACTTGGGTCCGCCAATGAGGGAGCAACACTATGGCTGAGGAGTTCCATACCAGGTACGTCAAGGGCGGCTTCGCAGTTGCAGATGAGATCGTGCTCTCAACCTCACCCACCACAAGGATCGTATTCCGTCCTGCGATACACAAAGACGCGGGGGTACGCGGTGAACTCGTGAGGCAGAAGATTGGTTCTGACGGAAGCTGGAAAGATATAAACGAGGTCGACTTCAGGCGACTGCCCGCCGACTGCGGTGTCATGATCGAACTCGACTCCGAGGCGACGGGCCTCCTGTTTCAGAAGCTGCAACAGCTCTACAAGGTGCAGAGCCAGGGCGTCGCGTTTGGCGACCAGAAGTACCTCGTGGCTAAAGAGGATGAAGTTCTTCTGATCAATGATCAGCGGAAGGCGAAGGCAATTGGTGAGCTCCTCTCCCAGGGCCACTCAACTGAAGTCTGGGAAGCACTCGTTGCCAGTGACCCTGACCTCGCGTCACGCCTTGCGGCAGCACAAATCCAGCTTGATCGGCAAGACGCTATTCGGCGCTTCGAACGCGCACTTCGTGATCATCGTGACGAAGAGTTGAAGTGGCAGAAGTTCTTCGAAGCTCACCCATGGATGCTACAAAGCGCGTTCTCGGCAGCAGTGTTTCAGCTTGCTGGAGAAACTTACGTAGGTGGGAAGAAGCCGATTGGTCGTCAAGGTAAGGGTGGAGTTGCGACTGACTTCCTTTTCGCTGATGCCAGCACCAAGAGCTTCGCGGTCGTTGAGATCAAGACTCCGGGAACTCGGCTCATTGGAAAGGTCTATCGGGGGGATGCTGGATCCGGACTCGACAACGAGACGTATAGCGTGAGCGATGAGGTTTCAGGCAGTGTGATCCAAACGCGAAACCAGGTGGCTGTGGCAGTTGAAGACTTTCACGCCGTTATAGACAAAGGATTTGAGGGCCTCAATCGCGTTCACCCTAAGGGTGTCCTGATTATCGGGGACCTAGGGACGCTCGATGCTAGGCAGGAAGCGTCCTTCAATCAGTTCAGGCATGGCCTCTACAGCCTCACGGTGATCACATTTGATGAGTTGCTTCGCCGACTATGCATTCTATACGACGTTGAGTTGGAGGAAGTTCAGGCCAAAAGGTTAGCCCGTGATCTCTAGATTCGATCTGGCTACTCGATTCTCGGGTCGACCCGATGCCTTCTTGTTCGGATATCCTCCGCCCATGCCCCGGCAGCCCGCTGATCTGGTCAAGACGCTCCGCAAGGTCCTCCGCGAAGCGTTTGAGGTGGTCAACGCTGCTCTTGAGGATTGCGGCGCCGCAGCCGCGCATGATGTCAAGACCATCTACATCAGCTACATGGTCGAAGAGCAGATGGTCGCCGCAATCTACCCACGGAGCCAGGAGATCGAGATTGCCCTTGCTCTGCCCGAGGACCATCCGTCGTCACTTCTTCGGGATGCCACTCACCTAACTTGGCGGACCCTGCCGGTCTCCACAGTGGTGGTCGACTCAGAGGGCGCGCGCTCAATTCTGGGACTGATAGAGGAAGCTTCTCTGCGAGTCGCATCCGGAACTCACCATGTTCACCGCGACAATGAGCATTTCGCCGCTCGGCGGCGGTAGAGCTCCCACGGCGATGGAGCAATGCCGATTGTCGATGGCGAGCTCCAGTTCGGCGGGCTCGAACGGCTACCGCAATTCATGAGGGGCATCCAAGAGGCTCCCAAGGATGTCCTGGAAGTCTTGGTTGGAAAGCTGAGCCATCAGTTCGGCTAGGCCAGGTGGACTCACATCAGAGTTCGAATAGTGACCCGTTAGGGCTCCCCAACAGGACTCGAACCCCTGACCAGAAGATGCAGCCACTGTTGCCGCCTTCTCCGCTGATCGTAACCGGTCTCCAATAGTTGGGCCACTTGACCGTGCTCAGATCACGAGGCCCCATTCGCTCGATCCTGTCCTCAGCCTCTAGAGCTGAGACTGGAGCTTTTAGTGCCTCGCGCGTGCCAACTTGAAGGTCGATCAGGGTCTGGCGCCCCGGCTTGGCCGACGTCCCAGATCGCGGAGCGAATGGCTGTGAGCGAGGCGGGCCTGCTGCCTCCCACTCGTTCGATGTTGAACCGATAGCTTGGTCTCCATGGCCGGCGTCTGGGGAGTGCATAGCGATCGACCGGATCTCCACGTTGAGGAGAACGGGGTAGTCGCAATCGGTTGGGGGGAAGTTGGGGATCTTCGACAAATCGGTCCCGATCGGGAAGCGATCAAGGCGAAGATCGCCTATACGTACCCCGATGCAAAGAAAGGAAGCATCCCGGTGACGGCGGGGATTCTGTACCGATTCGCATTTGAGGTTGAGGTCGGCGACCTCATCATCTACCCCTACAAGCCGGATCGAACGATTCACTTCGGTCGGGTAACTGGTGATTACTTCTTCGATGAGACCGTTGGGACCGAGAATCATCCGAATCGACGCAGTGTTCAATGGTTTCGCCTGAGTGTCCCGCGCCCGACATTTTCACAGGGAGCACTCTCGGAGATCAGCGCCTGGACAACGTTGTTCAAGGTTGCTCGCCACGCAGATGAGTTCGAGTCCTACCTCAACGGTGAGCCAGCAACACCTGAACCAATAGCCACCGAGGTTGCGACAGACGTGGTGGATGAGACGAGCCATGATGAGGATGCGCTCGTGGCGTCGCGAGTCGACGAGTACACAAGAGATTTCGTAATCAAGACACTTCTCAATATCGGGCCGTATGAGTTCGAAGGCTTTGTGGCCGGCCTTCTTGAAGCGATGGGCTACCGAGCAACAGTTACGCAGGCCTCGGGAGACGGTGGCGTGGACGTTCTGGCATCGCGTGATCCTCTGGGCCTTGGACCCCCAGTGATCAAGGTGCAGTGCAAGCGAACGGCGGGAGTCATCGGCGCACCCGATGTTCAAAAGCTCCTCGGGACACTTGTTGGATCTCAGCAAGGCTTGTTCGTCACCCTCGGTGGGTACTCACCCGCTGCAATGCAAGAAGCGAGAACGAAGCCCGACATCAAGCTGATTAACGGCGACGACCTGACCGACATGGTGTTTGAGTACTACGAGAAGCTCGAAGACCGATGGAAGCGGGTCCTGCCGCTGCGGTCTGTATTTGCAGTCGAGGGTGGCGTTGCCTGATCCAGGGGCGTCTGCCGGTCGCTGGGAATTGCATCATCGCAACCCAGCTCGAGGTTTGAGCAATACGTAGTCCGGACCGATTCGGCCCCAGCTGCTTGAGCTGAGGACCAGGAACCGATTCGGCGGGACCCTCCCGAAGGCGCGGTGATGGGTTCGAGACTGCCTCCGTGTGACTTGAGGGTCACATCACATCCCGGAACGGCAAGTGGAACGATTCCAAAGTCCGGGTGGCGGCGCCACCAAGACGTCGAATCTAGAAGACAGCGGGATTCCGCATGATTGGCTTGTCGCGTGGAAGGATTCGTGAATGTCCAAATTGAGGAATCGAGGAATCTTCTGCTTGGAAGGACCCTGGTCGCCGAAGATCACTGAGCGAGCCTCCATGCGACCCCTTCTTGAAGTCGTCGAAGGGGTGTACAAGCCTGGAATTGCCTTCCGCGACGCCGCAACTTCTGAGGAAGTGAATCAGTACTTGAAGCAATGGAGTGGCAAGCAGTACGCCTCCCATCCCTATGGGATCATGTCGTTCCATGGCGAATCGGGGAAGATCAAGCTCTTGGGCAAAAAGACCCTGAGTCTGCGGGAGCTCGGCGATGTTCTGGCTGGAAAATGTCATGGCCGATTGATTCACTTCGACTCATGCAGTGTGATGGACGTGCCTCCAAAGGAGATGAAGGAGTTTCGACTGACTACGAAGGCCGCTGCTGTCTCCGGGTTCACCCAGGAGGTTGACTGGCTGGATTCGGCAGCGTTTACTCTCATGCTCTTGAACTCGCTCGTTCATGGCCGACGGATTTCTGAGGCACTCAGGGAGATGTACAGCCTTCACTACGGAGCAGCCCGAAGCCTCGGATTCCGGGCGGTCTGGGCGAGGGGTCAGGTGGGAATCCCCGGGCGGCACTAGTCGGCTGTGGTTGAGACTGGAATGCCGAGTTCAGCCAGATGTCCGACGGGATGCTCAGATCGGTGCGAGCACTGTCCGTGGCCACGAGAAAGTCCCCGCTGGTGGCCATCTGAGGTCCCCGCTGGTGGCCACGAAAGTCCCCACCTGTGGCCACGAGAAGTCCCCCACCCCTCACTGAACCATCCACCTGAGGTGCCCCCTGGCCGGTGACGGTTGCGGTGCTAGCCAGCATCCGCTCCGGACCAAGGGACACCTCTATGAAATCAGTGAGGGAACACATGGACATGCATGCCGCCTACCGAGAGGTCGGCTCCTACCGGGCCGCCGCCGAGATCTGCGGGACGACACCGAAGACCATCAAGCGT
>Ga0182014_10007944_pt1 | contig 10985 bp, 9 predicted proteins | sample 612S2DmetaG_FD_120489 | JGI IMG/M metagenome (GOLD analysis project Ga0182014, IMG submission 120489) | Permafrost microbial communities from Stordalen Mire, Sweden - 612S2D metaG | ecosystem: Environmental > Terrestrial > Soil > Wetlands > Permafrost | place: Sweden: Stordalen | collected... | reverse complement strand
CGGTTAGACCCAGCGCGCCCAGGCCGCGTTCCTTGTCTTCCAAAGCCCGGCGCAGAAGAGCCGTGATCTGCTCCTCGGTGAGCGGCTCCAGCACATAGACTCGGCAGCGGGAGAGCAGCGCGGAGATGATTTCGAAGGATGGATTCTCCGTGGTGGCACCGATCAGCCGGATGGTTCCCCGCTCGACGTAAGGCAAAAAGGCATCCTGCTGGGCCTTGTTGAAGCGGTGAATCTCATCGACGAAAAGGATGGTGCGCGAGTGCATTTGGGAGGCCTGCGCCGCCGCGGCCATCACCTGCTTGATCTCCTTGATGCCGCTCATTACGGCGGAGAACTCGATAAAAGTCGCCTGGGTCGTTTCGGCGATGATCTTGGCCAGAGTGGTTTTGCCCACTCCGGGCGGACCCCAGAGGATCATGGAGCCGGTGTTCGCGGAGCCAGAACTGGCCGAGTCAGCCGCTTCGCGCTCGATTTGGACGCGTAGCGGCTTACCGGGACCGACCAGATGTTCCTGGCCGCTGAACTCCTCCAGGCTGTGCGGGCGCATGCGTTCGGCCAGCGGCGCAGTGCGCAACGGTCCTTTGGGGCCTTCGGGTTCGCCGTCGAAGAGACTCATTGCTAACCTCCAGGAGAACAGGAGCGAAGTAGATTTACAGTTTCTTGAACACGAGCGGCAAGTTAGCCCCGCCATGGCGGAGATGGCGAGTTAGCGAGTTGGCGGTTTGCAGCAATGCGCCTGGGATGCTGGGTGCCCCACCCTCGCCGCGTTCTTGTTCTTGCGGCTAGGGTGGGATCTGCTTGTGTCGCTGTTCGATCGCTGCCGCGATGCTTCGTAGAGCAGCACGCCGGCGGCGACGGCGGCGTTCAGGCTCTCGACAGGGCCGGGGCAGGAGATTGTGACCGCTCCATCGACCTGCGCGGCCAGATCGCTGGGTACGCCACTGCCCTCATTGCCGATGATGAGCGCCACGGGGCCGGTGAAGTTGACCTCTTCGGCGGGTTGCGCACCTTCCACAGCAGTAGTGAAAATCTTCACGCCCGCCTCTCGCAGTCTTCTCAAGCATTCTGCCGCGCTCACAGCCAGCAGCGGAACCCGGAATACGCTGCCGGCCGAGGCGCGCACCGCCTTGGGGTTCCAGGCGCTCACGGTTCCGGGCAGGCTGAGAACACCGCTACAGCCGAAGGCCTCGGCGGAACGGAGAATTGCGCCCAGGTTGCCGGGGTCCTGCAGGCCGGCCAGCACCAGCAGCAGCGGCGCACTGTTGCGCTGCCCGCCAAGCAGGCAGGCCCAATTCCAATCCGGCGGGGCGACCAGGGCCGCAACCAGCTGTGGCGCCTCGGTGGTGAGCGCCGAGTCCAGCAGAGCCCTGGGCAGCAGCAGTATCTCGGTCCGCGGCGGAAGAGGCAGGGTTTCCAGCAGGCCTTCGGCGCCCTCGGCCACAAAGACGCAGGCCAAGCGCAGACCGGCGCGCAGAGCCTCCCCGATGAGATTGGGACCCTCGATTCCGGCCAGTCCGCGCACCGCCGAGTTTTGCCCATCGGGGCTCGACTCGCGAAGGGGACGGGAGAGCGCTCGCCTCAATTCCTTCAAGCGCGCATTCTGCTTACTCTGTACAATGCGAAGAGGCATCGGCAAAAGACCTTTTTGGCGCTGAACCGATTCTATGCCGTTTTACCAGCCTGCGGGACGAGCTGAGACCAGGTGCATGCGACAGTTCGACTTGCCCGCCCCGGCAGGCCGTGATAGTTTTCGTCTTTATAGCGTCTGCACCAGGAAATTGAGGTAGACCTTCTTGTCCGCGGAGATCTTGCGCGTCCATCCCGATGAACCCCAGCCAGACCGGATCGACTATATTGTCACCTGCCTGCGCAAGGGCGATGTGGTCGCCCTGCCTACGGACACCTTCTATGGTTTGGCGGTGGATCCCGTCAATCTCTTTGCTGTCGAACAGATCTACAAGATCAAGACCCGCCAAAAGCACAAGCCGCTTTCGCTTCTGATCGCCTCCGTCTCCCAGGCCTACGAGTTGGCGCGCGATACCGACCCCATGCTTGACAAGCTGGCGGAGCGCTTCTGGCCCGGCCCGCTCACCATCATTGTCCGGGCCGGCGGCAAGCTGCCTCTGCGCTCCACGGCCAATACCGGCAACGTGGCCCTGCGCGTGCCGGATGCGGCCATTCCGCGCGCCGTGGTGGAGCGCTTCGGGTTGCCGATCACCGCTACCTCGGCCAATCTACAGGGAGCGTCGGAGTGTACCCATGCGGGCTGCGTGCGCGACCAGATCGGCGATCGCATTCCGCTGATTGTCGACGGAGGGGCGACCGGGCGCACGCAACCCACCACCATCGTCGATCTTTCGCTGGGCCCCGGACGCTGGGAGGTTCTGCGCGAGGGCGCCATTCCCACGCACGAGATCGTGATGGTGCTGCAAAGGTAATTGAAGGCAGGTTAGGCCTCGGGGAGGGCGTTGGGAGCAGCATGATCTGGTTGATCGAAGCTTATGGGGTGAAAGGCCATGAAAAGGGCATATAGGTTGATTGTTGTGGTAGGCGTTGTCTACTTTGCCTTATTTCTATATGCCCATGTGATGCCTGAGTTCCTCTGCATCATCTTGTCCGTCATGCTTTTTGTGATTCTGGTGGCAATTCTACTTGTCGCATTGATATCCGGATTCACAAGGTGGAGGAAGCGTTCTCGATTATGGTTTGTGCCAGCTCTGGTCTGTCTGACGTTTATTTTAAGTGCCTACCTTACTCCCTCGATGGGAAAGTTTATTTCCGACTGGAGATTTGGAAAGCATCTTGCGGAGTATTCCAGAGTCGTGAACGGCCTGAGATATGGGATCCTTTCCTGTTCAACTCCTTGTGAGGGAACATTTGGAACAATTCATGTGGCAGGCCAGCCAGCACACATAAGAAAAATCAAGTGGTCACGTTGCGATGACGGTGGCGTGTTTGCAGTTTTCCTGGTTCGCATCGATGTCCCTTTGGTCCATGAAGGTTATTTCCTCAAGAGTTACGGAGAGAATAGCAACTGCAATAAAGGCCCCGATGTGCCGGAAAAACAATGGTACGTTCGGCATATTAGTGGGCAGTGGTATCACTTCTCGGATCAACCAGATTTGTAGGGATTGCGAGACAGGTGCACCAAAACCGTTTGGAATTGGCGACCGTGGCGAGGAGAAGCAAAGTTGCCGAAGAGGCCCAGGACCAAGCAAAAACGACGCAACTGGATTCCCCGCATGCTGCTATGGCTGATTCTGGCGCTGATGGTGGGCGTTTTGGGTTGGTGCCAGTGGGTCTTCGCGCAGATTGAGAGCTATGCCAGCCAGGATCAGGCTGCGCCATCGGCCGCCATCGGTGTTTTTGGCGCGGCCGAATACGACGGCCGGCCCTCCCCGGTCTACCGCGCGCGTTTGGATCATGCTCTCGCTCTCTACCATCGCGGCATTGCCCCGCTCATTATCACGCTGGGTGGAAACGGCGGCGACCAGTACAACGAGGGCGCCGTGGGCCGCGAGTACCTGATGGCCATGGGCGTTCCCGAGCAGGTCATCATCGCCGAGACCGAGAGCCGCAACACCGAGGAATCCGCCCGCCGTGTCAGTGTGATCGCCCGCGCCAACGGCTTGCGCCGCCTGGTGATCGTCAGCGACGGCACACATCTTTTCCGCATCCACGAAATCTGCGCCGCCGACGGCATCGACGTGCTCACGTCGCCCCGGCCTCGCTTGCCCGTCGCCGGCGGCCCGCGGGATTTCGAGCGCATCGCGCACGAGATTCTCAGCTATACGGCCTGGCGGCTGCACCTGCACTGAACTGTCGCCGACGAAATTAGCCGGCGCACCGCGAGCTTACCCCACTTTGAGCTGAGCAAGAAGCGCCAGAAGCACCAGCGCGAAGGCGGCCGCGCCGGCGGTGGAGAGGAAGTTCACGGCGTCGTTATTGAGCCAGCCGCGGCGTTCGAGGGTTGCTCCCAGCAGGCTGTCGAAGAAGAGGCCGAAGAGGCCGCCGGCGCAGGCGATCCAGAACATCGACAAATCGCCCTTAAGCGCCAGGGTTCCGGCGAGAGCGACAATTGCTGCGGCTACGGCGCCGGCCAGCGTGCCGATCAGACTAACTCCACCGTCGGTTCCTGGTTCGACCGTGCGCAGGGTCGTGATCATTCGCGGCTGTCCCTCCAGCACCTGACCCACCTCCGAAGAGACAGTGTCAGCCGCAGCTTCAGCAAGCGCCGCCAGCGCCACGGCGAACAGGGGCATCGGCACGGTAGTTGCGCGCGTGAACCAGCCGGCGCCGGTCAACCAGGACTGCGCCAATGGATTCGACACGATCGCGGCGACTCCGAGATTGGCGGCGACTTGCGAGGCTGTCCGCCCTTGCCGTCTCTCCGCCGTGCCCAGCCGCTCTTTTTCTTCCCGGCCCAGCCGCGTGGCAAAGTGGGCAAGCAGCGAGACCGCCAGCACCGGGATCAGTGCCGTCTGCCAGGGCCGATATGGGAAGACCGCTGTGGAGAAGATGAGGCTGGCGGTGATCGTTGCCCCGGCAAAGGCTCCGCCAGTGGTGGCCGCGCGCAGCTTGAGCACCACCAGACCAAGAATCAGGCTCATACCCAGGGTCGAGATGGCCACCGAAGCCATTTGGATCGCCCACAAGTGGGTTTGCAGCACTACATCGGCGCCCGCAAAGGGCAGCACAGTGAGCAGCACCAGCTTGGACTCCCAGGCAAGCTTCGAGCGCGAAGGATGATTCAATTGGGCCACGGTTTATCGTATCGCCCGGCCGCCATAGCACGGAAGGTGCCGATCTAAGCTCCACACGGGACAACCGCAAGCGAAGCGAATTAAACTTGGCATCGCGGCGTCATTGCCGGCACATGCATCTTTCGCGGAGAATTTCATGCAGAAGTTATCGACCCTAGTTACCGTCCTTGCCGGCGTTGCGCTCTCGGCCGCTGTACTTCCAGCGCAAACAGCAAACCAGCGCCTGGAGCTCGACCGCAAGGGCGAGACCATCGTGCTGGAGCCGTTCGCGCCCAACATTCTGCGCGTCACGCTTAGTTTGAACCGCGAGCCTGCGCTGGCTGCGCCGGGATACGGCTTTGTCGCCGCGCCCGCTGCGGACGGCTGGAGCGCAAGCCAGACAGCCAACGCCGAGGTCTACCAATCGAACCGTATCGTGGCCACAGTGGACCGCGAGCTTCCTCCCGCGCATCCGCCGCTACAGACGGAGTTGGACATTGCCAAGTACTTCAACGGCTCCGCGCCCGGCGCGCACATTACGCTGCGCACGCCGGAGGGCAAGACGCTCGTAGAAATGACCGGCTGGTCCCAGTCGATTCCCAACACCAAGGACGGCACGGCAGACGTGGCCCGCGACCGCCATCCCACTGACCCGGAGTTCTACGCGGTGGGCGCTACCTTCCACTCGCCTGACGATGAGCACTACTACGGCCTGGGCCAGAACCACGAGGGGTTTCTCGACCATCGCGGCCATCCGGTTCGCTGCTGGGCCGATTACCTGGCTCCGGCCGCTCCCAGCTTCTGTGTGCCGTTTCTGGTGACCAACAAGGGCTACGGCCTGCTGTGGGACAATCCCTCGAAGACCGCCATCGAGCCCGGCTTCAACGAGCAAACCCGCTGGACATCCGAGGTGGGCGACCGGGTCTCGTTCTTCGTGATCGCAGGCGCAACCGCGGATGAGATCTACGCCGGCTACCGGCTGCTGACCGGCCCCACGCACATGCTGCCCAAGGCTGCCTATGGCTACATCCAGTGCAAGCAGCGCTACGCCAGCCAGAAGGAGGTGCTGGACGTGGCGCAGGGTTACCGCGACCGCCATCTGCCGGCCGGCGTGTTGGTGGTGGATTGGTTCTACTTCACCAAGATGGGCCAGTTCGACATGGACCCCAAATTCTGGCCCGATCCGACGGCCATGAACAAGCAGCTTCACGATATGGGCTTTGAGACCATGATCAGCGTGTGGCCGCGGTTCGTGCCCGAGGACCGTTACTACGCCGATCTGCTCCAGAAGGGCTGGCTGATACACCTGGCCGACGGAACGCCCATCAACGGATTGCCCTACGACCGCGCCGGATCGGACATCGACACCACCAACCCGGAAGCGGCGGCGTGGTACTGGAAGACCATCCACGAGAACATCCTGAGCAAGGGCTTTGACTCGCTCTGGGCCGACGAGACCGAGCCCGATCTGCCGCCCAACGGCGCGTACTTCCACATCGGCCCCGGTACCCAATACTTCAACGTATATCCGCTCTTCCATACTGCGGCGCTCTACGACGGCTTCCGCCGGGACGAGCCGGACCGCCGCGCGCTGATCCTCTCCCGCGACGCCTACACGGGCGCGCAGCGCAACGGAACGATCTTCTGGTCATCCGACATCTACCCCACCTGGGACACGCTGCGCAGGCAGATTCCCACCGGCCTGGATTTCGCTGCCTCTGGATTTGCCTACTGGTCCAACGACACCGGAGGCTGGCAGTATCTGCCCGAAGAACATCACCCCGCTCATCCGCCGCTGCTCGACCCCTCGGACGCACGCACGGTCGTGGGCGGTTACGACGACTACCCGGAGCTCTATACGCGCTGGTTCCAGTACGCTGCGTTCCTGCCCATCTTCCGCACCCACGGCAGCCGGGTTGCCAACGAGGTGTGGTCGTACGGCAAGCAGGCTGAGCCGATTCTGGAGAAGTATCTGCGCCTACGTTACCAGTTCATGCCGTACATTTACTCGCTCGGCTACAAGACCTGGCAGACAGGCGCGCCGTTCATGCGCGCCCTGCCGCTGGACTTCCCCAACGATCCCAAGGTGGCCGACCTGCGCGACGAGTATATGTTCGGTCCGGCGTTCCTTGTCGCACCGGTTACGGAGCAGGGCGCGACCAGCCGAAAGGTCTATCTGCCGGCCGGGACATACTGGTACAACTACTGGACCAATGAGCGCTTCCAGGGTGGCCAGACCATCGAAGTCCCCGCCCCCATCGACACCATTCCGCTCTTCGTGCGGGCTGGTTCGATCGTTCCGCTCGGCTCGCCCGTAGAGAGTACGCATCAGCTCCAAACCATCGCCAGTGTAAAGGTCTACACCGGCGCCGACGGCGATTTCACCCTCTTCTCAGACGATGGAACCACCTACGCCTACGAAAACGGCGCCGGGGCGGTCACCAGGATTCATTGGGACGACGCCGCCGGCAAGTTAAGCCACTCAGGCCCTGCCGCCTGGAGCGGACCGGACAGTGGCGTCGTGCGACTCATCGGGCCAAAATTCGCGTATTCCAACATCATTCAACAAAAGAAGCCGGAATGACCCTCCATCGCCGGCCCTGTTGATCCCGGCCTGACTCGCGCCGCGTCTATTCCATGGGTGGCAAGGGGCGCGAGTAAACCCAAGCCACGCCCCCTGATTTACAATCACGGAGTAAGCAGGAAAGAACTAAATGAGGCTTTTTCCAATGAATGCAGGCAAGACGCGCGCGCGATTGGTTCTGGCGGGCGCGGTCGTCGCGTCCGTAACCCTTGTTGCCGGTTGCGGAAGTACCTACCGGCCGGTGGTTACGCCCATCACCTCAAGCGGTCCAGCCGCTCAGGTGACGTCCTATGTGGTGGTCGTTTCGTCTCCATCCACCACTACACCCGGCGTCGTCACCATCATCGACTACTCCGGTGACACGGTACTGGCCGCGGCGCCCATCGGCCCCGGCCCGAGCGCCTTTACCCTCGACGCAACCGGCTCCAATGGCTACACCCTCAACAGCGACGGTACCTTGAGCAACTTCCCGATCACCACATCTCTGCAGGCCAAGTTAGTGACCTACTCCACACTTTCTTCGGCTACGCAGAGTGGCCCGCCACATCCTCCCGTGAATATCTTGTCACCGGCGTCTGGATTGTGGACCGCGGATCCGAATGGGAACTATGTGGACATTTTTTCGGGCAGCCCCCAGGCATTCAAGCTCGCTGTCCCTGTGGCGCTCACGCCGGTGACGATCGCAGGGCAGGGCACGAACGGCCAGTACAACTACGCCATCAGTCAGAACATTGCCAATCCCACCGGAGTGGAGTGCAACAACTCACCCGCTACAGGCCCCAACGGAATGGCGGATGTGTTGGGAACCTTCACAGATACGGTTTCGGCCAGCTTGCCGCTGGGCAAGTGCCCGGTCTACGGGGTGGAGAGTTCCGACCTAAGGCGGTTCTTCGTGCTGAACCGGGGCAGCGACACCATTACGGTAATCAACAGTCAGACCAGTACACTGGACTCCTGCACTCCCTTTCTCAACCAGTTCGGCCAGACGGTCACCTGCCATCCCAGCCTGCCGGTCAGTCCGGCGCCTGACCATATGCACGCCGGCCCGGTCTATGCCGAGTACAACTCGGCCACCAGCCAACTGGTCGTGGCCAACTACGACGGCAACTCGATCAGCGTGATCGATGTGAGCCTGGATGAGTACGGAAACGACAGCGCGACCTTCGGCACTACCTTTACAATTCCGGTTGGCAACAATCCCGCCAGCGTGACTGTGCTGGCCGACGGCAGCCGCGCCTATGCGGCCAACCAGACCGACCAAACCGTGAGCATCGTGAATCTGAGCAGTCACACGGTGGAGAAGACCTTGCCGGTGATCGGCCATCCGCGTACCGTGGTCTCCACGCAAAACTCCACTAAGGGCAAGGTTTATGTGGCCTCGCCAGACAGTCCTTATCTAACCATCCTGCGCACCGATCTGGACATTGTGGATACCACTGTCCTGGTACAGGGCAACATCGTGGATGTGCGTACGACTACACAGACCGGATCGAATGGGAACGCCAACGAGGTCAGCCGCGTGCCCGGCTATGGTGAGCCCTGCTATCTGCCCGGCGTCACTGCCCAGGCAACCCTGGCAGCCTGCCAGACGCTGCCATAGCTCTGGATGCGACGGCCTCGATCCACTTTGCCCCGGCTTTCGCCTATGAGAGCTTGAGGCTATGCTTGCGATGCGAGGCCCACAGCTATGACGCCCCCCGCCGTTTGTGCAGCTGATGCATCGTGCGACAGTCGATACCGCTCTACCGGCAAAGAACGCGACTCCGAATCAGGCAACGACTACTTCGGGGCTAGGTATTACGCCAGCAGCATGGGCCGCTTCATGTCGCCGGATCGGAGCGCGAAGGAAGACCCCGTACCATACGCACAACTCGCCGATCCTCAAAGCCTCAATCTGTATTCGTATGTGCGAAACAATCCGATGGACAGAGTTGACCCGGATGGACATTGGACATGTACCGGTGAAAACGCTAAGGGAAGTGCATGCCAGGCTATGGCAGCAATTCACGCTCAGAATGGACTCGTAGTTAATGGTGTGGACACATTGGCGAGTGCTGCAGCGGCGAGGGAGGCTCAACAGCCTGCCCGAGCTCAGGCTCAGTACAACAACGATGTCCCGATTATCGCCAATCAACTTGGGGTTTCAAAAGATGAGGTTTTGGGTAGTGTGCATATAAAAAAAGATAGCGATGGAAATGCTGTCGTCATGGGCGGTCATGTGAATATGACAGTGGATAGCTCCTCAGATGCACAGCAAGCTCTTGAGGCCAAGCTTGGTAAACATCGCTACAATGAAGACCCCAAATCCGGAGTAGGGCAAGGAAGCGAATTCTCAAGACTTGGCGATACACCTTCCGTGCATTTGGATCACGGCCTCCTACATGTAGACAGATTTAATGCGGGCGCTTGGGGTGGTCTCGGCGTCGTGCCGCACTTCTTTTACGATGTCGTGTATGGAGGGATTCATGGAAATGACGCATTGCTTCCGTATTAGCCTGGCTGTAATTATGGCTTGTGCATTTGCTGTCGGCGCTAATGGAGCCTCCGACACGCCATCAGCGAATACGCCCGTTCAGCTTTCTCCCACTCGAAGCCTTTCACTCAAGGTTTGCGGGTGGGAGCCGGAACAATTTGTCGTACATCACACGGGTTATATTTCCTTGAATTTGGCGTTCGATCATCAAGGGAATCTTTGGGCCGGTTACACCACAAAGACTCTACAGGTAGTTCCGCGTACTACTCCCGAGCTTGGACAGCAATATGACCTTGTTGAGGTGTCAGGAAATCCTGTTCAATGTTCGGTTCGGATGAGCCTTCCAACCACAATAAGCAGCCCCGTGGCAATAATATTTTCAAATAAGAACAGCTTGCTCGCGGTCGCAAATGATCAATTGCACCTCATCGATCAAAACGATTTCAAGGAACATGCTGCTTTTGATCTACTGAGACCCTCCGATCAAGCGCGCTACAAGATCCTGCAATCAGCTGGCAGGAAAAGCCTTGTTGTCGTTACAGAGGGACTTACAAAGGCTGATAGTAGCTATACTTGGCTTGATCCAGACACGTTGCAGGTTCGCCACATTTGCTCTTATCCTCCATTCAAGAATTATGGCCAACATATTGGGGTTCGTTCATTCGCAGACGACGGGCGATTCACCGAGCTAGATTATGATGAATCGCGGCACCCGGTGTTTTGGTTGGCAGGTGGACAGTACTGTTCTCCAAAGGTAAATATTCCCCCAGAGCATATTCAACCATCGGCCGCAATCTTGCTTGAATCCCAGGCTGCATATTTCCGCAATAACGTGCTCACTGAGACTCTGCCAAGCATCGTTGTCTATGATCGCGCTGGCGCATTGCTCCATTCCGTTCCCGCACATGACAAAGAGATGATGTCCAGTAATGTCGCTGTCTCTGAAAATGGACGACGTGTCGCCGTAGAAGTAGACCGCACTGCGGGAGGCGTTCATTGGCTTGATATCAGTGATCATGTTGCAGCTAGGCGTGTGGAAATTTATGACACAACAACCTGGGCACCAATTGCCCAGATCAAGTTGTCGTCTCAGGGCGAAGCGGGGCTTGCGTTTTCTCCAGATGGCAAGACGCTTGCTATCCAAACGAATGATTTGGTCCAGTTCTATGATGCTCTTCCATAGTCG
>Ga0182014_10007942_pt1 | contig 10986 bp, 10 predicted proteins | sample 612S2DmetaG_FD_120489 | JGI IMG/M metagenome (GOLD analysis project Ga0182014, IMG submission 120489) | Permafrost microbial communities from Stordalen Mire, Sweden - 612S2D metaG | ecosystem: Environmental > Terrestrial > Soil > Wetlands > Permafrost | place: Sweden: Stordalen | collected... | reverse complement strand
TGCTGAGCGAGGTGGCGGGATTCGCGTACAAGGTGACGGACTATTACGCTCCAAAGGCTGAGCGGACGATTCTGTGGAGCGATCCGGATCTGGCCATTCCGTGGCCGGTGGCGGAAGGGGATGTCATCGTCTCCGATAAGGACAGGAACGGCGCCCCTTTACAGCTTGCCGAAGTGTTTTCGTAGAATCATAGTCTGCGGAGAGTTTGCGATTCGCCGTTTGCGCGGGACCTCCCGCAAATTCCAGTGCAAGAAGAAATCGCTTCAGGATCAAAAAGGAGTTGCAGCGTGAACTGTGCCCTGATGCCTGCATTGACTGGCCAGAAGGTGTTGAATCGATTTCCCGGAGTGGTTTGGTCCGGCGACGCGGTCGCCGGAGACAAGACCGCCGACGAGACTGCGGTCCGACCGGACCCGGCGATCGCGATGAACAAGGTTCCCGAGGTCGCGATCGGGTTCTGGATCATCAAGATTGCCGCCACCACCCTGGGGGAGACGGGCGGCGATGCCCTGTCGATGTCGCTGAACCTGGGCTACGCGACGAGCACGATCATTTTCTTTTTCCTGTTTGCAGTGGTGTTGACCTTACAAATGCGCGCACGGAAATTTCACGCATTTCTTTACTGGGCGGTGATTGTAGCGACCACGCTTACCGGCACCACCATGGCAGACTTCGCCGATCGCTCGTTGGGTGTGGGGTATCCGGGCGGCGCATCGGTCCTGTTTATCCTCGTGATCGCGGTGTTGGTTACGTGGCGGGTACGGATGGGCTCGATTTCCGTGAATTACATCTCATCTCCCAAGGTTGAGATCTTTTATTGGACGACGATTTTGTGTTCGAATACTTTAGGGACCGCGCTGGGCGATTGGGTGGCAGATTCGGGGCCAGGATATGAAGGCGGAGCGCTTATTTTTGCGGCTTGTATCGGGGTGGTTGCGCTGCTTTACTTCCTGACCAAGGCGTCGCGGTCGGTGCTGTTCTGGGCTGCATTTGTGTTGACGCGGCCCCTGGGGGCAACCCTGGGCGATCTGCTGACCAAACCCCATGCCGATGGCGGGCTGGCGCTGAGCCGCTACAGTTCGTCGGTAGCCATTGGGGCCTTCATGATCCTTTGCATTTTGGTGTTTCCGCGGCGCGCGGGCGAGCATCCGGGCGCAAGTAAGGAAGTGTAGAGCTTGCGCAGAGTCGACGGCCGTGAACCTGCTGATTTGCGCGGCCGTCCAAAAGAGTTCTCAACCGCCCACACCAGCAGAATCTCCCGTCCCGGATGCCGTTCGCAGGGCTTCGCTCCCGCGTCGCCGCCGATGGTATACTCGCTTGTCGGGTGTCTAAAGAGCACCGCTATATTCATTGCACTTGAGGTTCCTATGTCCGGCCATTCGAAATGGGCCACAATCAAGCACAAGAAGGGCGCGCTGGATGCCAAGCGCGGCAAGATTTTCACTCGCCTCCTGAAGGAAATTGCAGTCGCCGCAAAGGGCGGGGGCAATCCTGACTCGAACGCGCGGCTGCGAACCGCTGTGGCCGCCGCCAAGGCCGAGAACATGCCGCAAGATAACATCAAGCGGGCGATTCTGCGCGGCACCGGAGAGCTGGAGGGGGTCAGCTACGAAGAGGCGACCTTCGAGGGCTACGGGCCCGGCGGCGTGGCTGTTCTTGTGGACGTGCTGACCGATAACCGGAACCGGGCGGTGAGCGAGATCCGCCATGCGTTTAGCAAGAACGGCGGAAATCTGGGTGAAACCGGTTCAGTGAAGTTCATGTTTGCCAAGAAGGGCCTGATTGCTGTGGAGAAATCGGCTGCTACGGAAGAGCAACTGATGGACATTGTGCTGGAGCACGGCGGCGAGGATCTGAAGGACGAGGGCGAAACGTGGGAGATCATTACCGAGACGGGGTCGTATGAAGCCGTCGCCAATGCCGTGAAGGCTGCGGGCATTCCTACGGTGATGAGCGAGGTGTCGATGGTGGCCTCGACCTACAACAAGCTGGAGGGTACCGCAGCAAACCAGATGGTGCGCTTGCTGGAGACCTTGGAAGATCTCGACGATGTGCAGAATGTGCACTCGAACTTCGATATGGACGCGGAGCAGATGGAGCACGCGGCCGGTTGAGCGGGTGTGCGGCAGAAGAAGACGAGGCCGCCCGGTTGTGGCGGTCTTTTTTTGGTAAGGGCGGGGAACGGGAGAAACAAGAAAGAGGCTAGGATGCGGTGGGATATGTGCAGGGTCCGGCGGGTTTTGACAGCGGCAGCGATGATGGGAGCGATGTCGGCAATAGCGCAAACCGGAAACTACTCGGTGCCGATCTCGGCGGGTTCTGGCGAGAAAACGATGATGGTCGCTGGCACTCCCGCTTCCGATGACCCGGTGGGTCAGGTGCGCAATCAGCGTGGTTGGGAGTACGGTCCTTTCATTAATTGGGGAACGGGAGTGGGGGACCGTTCGGACTTCAAGTTTTTATCGGCGGGGTTCGAGCTGGGCAAGGTGCTGACGCCGGTGGTGCATGCGGGGATCTTGAGCGGGCAGTTTCAGTTGGCCGGCAACATGATGCCCCTATGGCAGGCGTATACGCCGGCCCCGCACTTGCAGACGGAGACGTGCGTCAATCCTGTCACTACCCAGACGTATTCGTGCACTTTGCCATACGGCGGCGGGACGTTTTATGGAGTCAGCCTCACCCCGGTGATTTTTCGCTGGAACTTCGCGACCAAGTCGCACCGGATTCAACCCTGGTTTCAGGCGGCGGGCGGATTGATTTACACCACGCACAAGTTTCCGCCCAATATCCTCACGAACAAGGCGGCGGGCATCAATGGCGGAACGTCGGTGTGGAATTTTTCGCCGCAGGGCGGGGGTGGAATTCACTATTTCATCCGTCCGAAAAGGTCAATTGATCTGGGTGTGAACGGAGTTCACATCTCCTCAGCCTCTCTGGGCGACCGCAACCCGGGCGTCAACGCCAGCATCCAGATACAGGTTGGGTATACGTTCTGGAAATGATGAAGGCAGGGAATAGGGAGTAGGGAATAGGGAATAGAAAGACCGTGGAGCTGGGGCGGGAACAGCAAGGGAGCAATAATGAGCAGTGCGCTCATCGAGTGCGTTCCCAATTTTTCAGAGGGGACTGACATCGCCTGTATGGAGGCGATTGTGGCCGCCATGCGAGTGGATGGGGTGCATCTGCTCGATTGGTCGATGGACGCGGATCATAACCGCTCGGTAGTTACGGTTGCCGGAGAGCCGGCCGCAGTTGTGGAAGCGGCGGTGCGCGCGGCAGGCAAAGCAACGGAGACTATGGACCTGACCCGCCAGGAGGGCGTGCACCCGCGCATCGGCGCGGCAGACGTGATTCCGTTCGTGCCTGTGAAGGGAATCAAGCTGGAGCAATGCGTGCTGTTGGCACGGCAGGCAGGCCTCGAGATCTGGCGGCGGTTCGGGGTTCCGGTGTTCTTCTACGAGGCGGCCGCGATGCGGCCGGACCGGGTGAACCTGGAAGACGTGCGTCGAGGGCAGTTCGAAGGGCTCAGAGACGCTGTGGAAAAAGAACCGTCGAGACGCCCCGACCTGGGTGGGCCGGGTCTGCATCCCACAGGGGGCGCCTGCGCCGTGGGGGCGCGCAAGTTCCTGGTGGCATACAACATATATTTCGATTCGGCGAACGTGGCCATTGCGCGCGCCATTGCGAGGGAGATCCGGGCTGCCGGCGGAGGCTTGAAGGGCGTGAAGGCAATGGGTGTCATGGCCCATGGGCGCGCCCAGCTTTCCATGAATATCACCGACTTCGAGGCGACACCGATCTCGCAGGTGTACCAGAGGGTGTCGAGCCTGGCTGCCCGATTCAAGGTTGGCCTTGCCGAGGGAGAAGTGATCGGCCTGATTCCTGAAGCAGCTTGTGAGCGGGAAAGCGAGTGGATGCGTCAATTAGTAGGGTTTGATGAAGAGACCAAAATCCTGGAGTATCGCCTGCATCGCCCGCTGGCGTGGCCGGGAAGCGAAGGACGAGTTCGCGTCGTTTGAGGGGTTCCGCTGGCGATTCGCCGGTAGAATGGTGATAGGGTACCTGGCACCTTCGGGTTTGAGTGAGGTGCGAGCTGCCCGGTAATTCGATGAGCTGGCGGTTGTTAACAAACATGTTGTGTGGTTGGAGGAAGAAATTGTTCAAGTGCTTGATGAAATGTTTTGTAGTGTCTGGGATGGTGGCGGCAAGCAGTCTGGTCTTTGCGGCGCAGTTGACCACGGACGCTCGCGGAGCCATTCCGCACGATGTTCAGCAGTTGGTGGTGATCGACTACCATGCGATGCAAAACTCGCCCGCGGCGATGAATTTACGGAATCGCGTGATGCCGCCGGAGCTAAAACAGTTCGACGAAGCGTTGAGTCACTCGGGCTTGAACGAAAACCACGATGTGGATGAGCTCGCCTTTGCGCTCTTTCGGCCGTCTCCGGGCAGCGATGCGCTGCAAACTGTAGGCATCGCCCAAGGTCAGTTCGATACGCAGACGATCATCGCCAACTTCCGCCGCCAGAAGGTGAAGGTGACCATGGTGCGGGGCAACAGCGTGTACCCCATGGCGCGTACGGGTATGATGCTTTGCTTTGTCGATCCCTCGACGATGATTTTTGGCGACCGGGATGCCGTAACCAAGGCTCTGGATGCACGCGACGGAATGACTGCGAGCCTGCTCACCAACAGCTCCCTGATGAATGCCATGCAGAGTGTGGACACCTATCCGCTATGGAGCATTCTGGACGAAAAGGGCACGCAGACCATGATGAAGCAGCTTTTGGGAGAAGCGGCGGGGTCGGTGACCGACTTCGACAGCGTGAAAAAGCGGCTGGAAGCTTCCTGGTACTCGATGGACTTTCAGCATGGGGTACGGTTTGATTTGACGATCGAAACCGGCGACACGTTCACGGCTGCCACATTTTCGTCGTTGATGTCGGCGGCGGTGATGATGCGCAAGATGAGCGCAACAGACGCCGAGAAGCAGGCGCTGAGCGATACCGATATCGGCTCGAGTTCTGGAAACCTGACCGTGCACTTTGCGACGTCCAATGCGGAATTCGACAGCTTGTTGCAATCGCCGCTCTTCAAGACCATGGTGCACTAGAGAGAACCGGTCACATCTTTGAGCCCGCGAAACGAGGAGCTTCGGCCTCACGTTTTGCGGGCTTTTTCCATTGCCAATTCAGGGCAGAGTTGAGAGCGCTGCTGGCCTGGCCGATCAGGCCGGAGGGGTCAGTTGAGGGTGGAACTCGGCTTTGCCGCCGGGCTCAAGAACGATCTCGAGCTTCCCTTGCTGGCGCTCTGCCAGTGCGGGGCCAGGAATCTGGATCGTCTGGCCATTTGCCGCGGTGTAGGACACCTTGAGTTGCCCACTGCCACGAACCTGAAACCGGTAATGGAAGCTGGCGTCCGGGGCTAACGAGTCCGCGCCAAAGGTCGCAGAGGGATAGTCCACTTCGAGGAGCTGGATGGGCGCGCCGGTATGGTTTTGGATGGTGGCGTCGATGTGGTAGGAGTGGCAGGCGGAAAAGAGAAAAGCGGAGAGGATAGTGGCGGCGTAGAGCGGAGAACGCAAGCCGGTGCGGCGGCTCACTTGCCGGGCTCCTCGTCGGACGGCGCGGCTTCCGATGCAGCGAGTTGCTTTGCCACCGTCTTTTCCACGCGGTCGAGACGCTTGAGCAGTTCCGGCAAGCGCTGGAAGATGGTGACGGCGCGAAGCCAGATGCGGTTGTCAAAGCCGGGTGAGCCGGAGATCATTTTGCCGGGCGGCACATCGTGCGAGACGGCGGATTGCGCAGTGAGGATGACGCCGTCGCCGACGGTGCAATGGCCGGCAATGCCCACCTGGCCGGCGAGAATCACGTTGTTGCCGATGACGGAAGACCCGGCGAGGCCGGTCTGCGCACAGATCAGCGAATCGTTGCCGACGCGCGAGCCGTGGCCTACCTGGACGAGATTGTCGACTTTAGTGCCGTCGCCGATCTCGGTCGCGCCCACGGTCGCGCGGTCGATGGTGGCGTTGGCCTGCACGTCAACACGGTTGCCGATGCGAACCGGGCCGGATTGCGGGATCTTCTCCCATTCGCCGGCGTCGTTCTTTGAGAATCCGAAGCCGTCCGCGCCGATGATGACGCCGTTTTCAAGCGTGACGTGGTCACCGAGAACGCAGTTTTCGCGGACTACGGAATGGGCATGCGCAAAAAAGTGGTTGCCCGCCCGGACGCCGGGATAAAGCACGACATGGGGCAGGAGCGTGGCGTGGGATCCAATGTGAACGTTGGGGCCGACGACGGCGTAGGCGCCGATGTGAGCATCTGGACCAATTTCTGCTGTGGGGTCGATGACGGCGGTGGAATGAATGCCGGGTGCGTAAGGCGGGGGCTGGTAGAAGAGGCCCAGCGCGCGCGAAAAGGCATGATAAGGATTCTTGATGCGGATGGTGGCCGCCGCAATCTCTTGAAACTCGGGTTCAACAATGATTGCCGCCGCGTGGGTGGTGCGGGCGAGGGAGGTGTAGCGGGGATTTGCGACGAAGGTAATCTCGGAGGGACCGGCTTCCTCAATGCCCTTGACGCCTGTGATTTCGAGGTTGGGATCGCCGCGCAGTTCGGCGCCCAGACGGCTTGCTAATTCACCTAGCTTCATTGAGGAAATTGTAGCGGAACGACGGGGACTTCGCCCGGTGGTGGAGGAGCTTGCAGAGTGTGGGCGGCCGATTGGGCGGCATGGAGCCATGGGCCGGGTATGATGCCGAGCACGAGCGTGACGGCAACGGCCAGCAGCAACGCTGCTGCAACCGCAACGCCGACGACGGGCTTGGGCGGCGCGGTTTGGCCGGCAGATGGGCGTTGCGCGCAGACGAGGGCCAAGCGCAGGTAATAAGCCGCGGCTATTCCCGAGTTGAGGAGACCGATGATGGCCAAGGCGATGGCGCCGCCGTCTACCGCGGCGCTGAAGGAGTAGAACTTGCCGAAGAAGCCGCCGGTGAAGGGAATGCCAATGAGCGAGATGAGGAAGAAGATGAGCAGGCTGGCGAGGAAGGGCGAGCGGTACATGAGCCCGCGGTAGTCGTCGATAAGCGAAAGATGTTCGTCGTATCCGCCGACCAACGTGATGACGGCGAAGATGCCGACGTTCATGGCGGCGTAGGCGGCGATGTAGAAACTGGCGGCGGCGATTCCTGATTCGCTGAAGCCCCTGACGTCACTGGCTGCGGCGAATGCTGCAAGCAGATAGCCGGCGTGGGCGATGGCCGAGTAGGCCAGCATGCGCTTGACGTTTTGCTGGCGGAGCGCGGCGAGATTGCCGACGGTCATGGAGAGTACGGCGACGATCCAGAGCAGCGGCGCCCAGATAGCGTGGAGATTGGGGAACATCTCATAGACCACGCGGAGGAGCAGAGCGAAGGCGGCGGCTTTGGGAGCGGTGGACATCAGAGCGACGACGGGCGAGGGCGCGCCTTCGTAGACGTCGGGCGTCCAGACGTGGAAGGGCGCTGCGGAAACCTTGAAGAGAATGCCGACCAGCATGAGCGCCAGGGCAGCAAGAACGAGCGCCTGGTTCTGTGCGACGGGGGCGAGCCGCGCAATCTGATAGATCTGCGTGGTGCCGGTGGCGCCAAAGATCAGGGCAATGCCGTAAAGCAGAAACGCGGTGGCAAACGAGCCGAGGAGGAAGTATTTGATGGCGGCTTCGGGGCCGCGGCCTGTTTGTTTGCGGTAACCGGCGAGGATGTAGGTGGAGATGGAGGAAATTTCGAGGGCGATGAAGGCCACGAGCAGTTCAACGGCGCTGGTGAGCAGGCACATGCCGACGGCGCCAAATACGATGAGGGCATAATACTCGCCCTGGTGGTGGCTGTGTTGCGGCAGTGTATCGAGAGAGAGCAGAAGACTCACGAGAACGATGCCGCAGATCAGGACATGGAAGAAGACCGTGAAGGCGCTGGTTTCGACAGTGGCGAAAAAGCCGGTTCCTTCAGATAGTGAAAGCTGCCAGAGGCTGGCCCAGAGGGCGATGGTGGTGCCGATGGCGGCAACCCAGCCCAAGAAGCGGCGCGGCCATGAGGGCGGAATCGAGGCGTCAATCACCATGACGGCGGCACCGGTGAGGGTGAGAATCACCTCGGGGAGGATGCGGTAGATGTCAGGAACGGGATTCACCGCTGGGCCTCCGGAAGCGATTCACATTTTGCAGCCAGTTCGGGTGTAGCAATAAGGCTGGGCGCTTCATACATTGCCGCTGCGCAAGCACCGCTCAGGATGACAGTGCTTTTGATTGGCGGAGGATGAACGCCGGTCTGGATGGAGTTGAGCCAGAGCGACGGCGTCAGGCCCATGACGAGCATGAGGACAACGAGCGGCGTAAGTATGGCCAGTTCGCCGAAGCGCAGATCGTGGGCGGGCTTGGAGCTGATGAGAGCGCTTTCGGGTCCGTAGAAGAGGCGCTGCACCAGCGAAAGCATGTAGGCCGCGCCGAGGATTACTCCAAGGGCGGCCGCTATCGCCGCGCCGCGGCTCACGAGAGCGAACGTGCTCGAGAGAATGACAAACTCGCCGATGAAGCCGCTCAGCATGGGCAGGCCAATCATGGCCAGCGTGGCGATGACGAAGATGGTGACGGTGCGGGGCAGTTTTGCGGCGAGGCCGCCGTAGGAGGCGATGGTGCTGGTGGCGTAGCGAATCTCGATTGCGCCGAGCAGCAGGAAGAGCGCACCATCGACTACACCGTGCGAGAGGATCTGATAGATCGCGCCGGACCATCCGGTAAGTGTGAGGCCGTAGATGGCAAGGACGATCAGGCTGAGGTGGCTCAGCGCGGCAAAGGCCATCAGACGCCAGTAATCGCGCTGGACAAGCGCCAGGCACGCGCCATAGAGAATGCCGATGACAGCGAGAACGATGAGAACAGGAGCCAGGGCGCGGGCCTGAGCAGGGAAAAGCCCGACGTGGAAACGAATCATCGAGTAGAGGCCGAGCTTGCCCGCAACCACCATCGCGAGCGCGACAGGAGCTTCGTTGTAGGTATCGGCGAGCCAGCCGTGTAGCGGAAAGACGGGCACCTTGACCGCGAAGGCGAACAAGAATGCGAGCGCAACCCAGAATAGCGCTCCGGCGGGAAGCACACCGCTGGCAGTTTGATACTGAAGCTCACTGAAGTTGAAAGTGTGCGTGCGCGCATAGAGCCACAGAATGGCGACGAGCAGCGGCGCGGATGGAATGAAGGTGAAGAGGAAGAATTTGAGCGCGGCCTTGGGGCCGTCTTTGCGGCCGTACATGGCGATGAGGATGGCCATGGGGACGAGCGAGAGCTCCCAGAAGCCGTAGTAGAGCATGAGGTCGAGCGCGACAAAGACGCCGAACATGGCAGTCTGCTGGACGAGAAAGAGCGAGTAGAAGACCTTGCGGCGGGTGTGGATCGCGTTCCAACTGGCGACGACGCCGATGGGTGCGAGAAGGCCCACCAGCACGATCAACCAGAGGCTGAGGCCGTCGACGCCGACGTGATAGCAGATGGCGGGACTTTCAATCCAGGGAATGTTGACTTCAAACTGGAAGCCTCTTTGACCCGCGATGAAGTGCGCAGGCAGATGAAGCGTGAGAACAAAGGTGACGAGCGAGGTGAGGAGCGCGATCCAGTTGGGAAGCTTGGCGCGATCGGGTGCAAGCGCAACCAGAATGGCGCCGGCGAGCGGAACCAGCAGAATGAGGGTGAGAATGATGGGATCGATTGCTTTCATTGTTAGTGTCCCATCCAGTGCAGATTCAGTTGAACGTCAATGCCGCGCGCGCCCAGGTAGGTTCCGATGGAAGCGTGGAAGACGAAGAGTAGAACCACCGCGGCTGCGGCGGTGAGCCAGGCTGCATACGAGCGCAGGTTGCCGGATTGCCAGCGCTGAAGGATCGCTCCCGAGAGGTTGGCGATTCCGGCGAGCAGCCAGGCAATGCCGCCTAGAATCGCTGTGTCAACGATCCATCCAAGGACATACCGCGAGGTGGCAAACAGCGGCTTGACCAGGACGGCGTCGTAGATCTCGTCGACGTAATACTTGTTGGCGAGGAGCTTGTAGCCGGCAGGCATTGCAGCGGCGAGCTGAGCGGGCCTTTCTGTTTTGCGCCGGTAGTATTTATCCGCGATGAGCAAGCCTTCGAGCGCCACCAGAACGGCAACGATGGTGAGAATGAGCTCGAGATGCGGGGTGCTGGAAACTGCCGGGTGGAGGCCGACGGAAGGCGCCAGGAACGCACTGAAACTCTCGATGCCGATCCAGCCGCCGCAAATGGAGAGCAGCGCCAGAATCACAAGCGGCACGCACATGGACCGGGGGCTCTCATGTGGATGGGCATCTGCCGTTCGCAACTCGCCGAAGAAGGTCATGTACCAGAGGCGGAACATGTAGAGCGATGTGAGCATGGCGGTAAGAAGGCCAACCAGCCACAAAAATACGCCTCCCGTACCGCTGACGAATGCGGCGTAGAGGATGGCATCCTTTGAGAAGAACGCGGCCAGGGGAGGGAATCCGGCGATGGTGAAGACCGCTATCGTCATGGTCCAGAAGGTGACGGGGATTTTCTTGCGCAGGCCGCCCATTTTGCGCATGTCCTGCTCGCCGCCCATGGCGTGAATGACGGAACCGGCAGCGAGGAACAGCAGCGCTTTGAAAAATGCGTGCGTAACGAGGTGAAAGATCGCCGCCGAGTACGCGGCAACGCCGCAGGCCAGAAACATGTAGCCCAGTTGCGAGATGGTGGAGTAGGCGAGCACGCGTTTGATGTCGGTCTGAGCGAGGGCGATGGTGGCCGCGAAAATGGCCGTGGCCGCGCCGACGATTGCGACTGTTGCGAGAGCAATGGGCGCGCGGTCGAAGAGAAAATGTGTACGCGCGATCATGTACACGCCCGCGGTGACCATGGTGGCTGCGTGAATGAGCGCGGAGACGGGCGTGGGGCCTTCCATGGCATCGGGCAGCCAGACGTA
>Ga0182014_10007938_pt1 | contig 10988 bp, 12 predicted proteins | sample 612S2DmetaG_FD_120489 | JGI IMG/M metagenome (GOLD analysis project Ga0182014, IMG submission 120489) | Permafrost microbial communities from Stordalen Mire, Sweden - 612S2D metaG | ecosystem: Environmental > Terrestrial > Soil > Wetlands > Permafrost | place: Sweden: Stordalen | collected... | reverse complement strand
GAATATTCTGTAATCTATTTTTTGATTGGGAATATTTTTTTCTATATATTCACTTACAAAATTAGTAGTATTCTTCATAGTAGGTTCAAGTTTTTCATTTGGTTCATTGATGGATAAATTAAAAAACTCGAAATTATCCCAATATACTTTAGTAGCATTTTTGATGTAATGTTCTAAAAAGTCGGTGGTTGTATCAAATTTTTTATCAACAAATACTAATTCACTAAGTTCTTTTGTAAACTTCTCAGCATTTCGTGTTAAGACCATGTCATATAAATTTTTTTTAGTTTTAAATTTACGGAATAAAGTTTTTTCATTAAATCCTGCTTTATCTGCTATAGCTATAGCTGTAGTGTCGGTATATCCTTTTTTAGCGAATAGTTTTAAAGCAGCTTCTAAAAATTTCTGTTCAGTTTCATCAACCATACAAATCACTTTCATCAATAAAAAAAAAAATCTTATTCTCCAATTTTTTTTAGAGAAAAATAGTTTTTTTTTATATTAGTTAATAGTAAAAAATAATTTAATATATTTTTTTTGGAAATGTTTTACTCTTATTCGTTTATTGTTTTTTTCCTTATTTATATCTTTTTTTATATTTTAATGAAGTTAACATTATTTTAGACTTATTGAATAACTCAGCTATCAGGAAAAGTAATATAAAAGAATAATAAATTGTGTAGGCTCTCCAGTCCATGCTGACTGAATAATATTTTTTATTTGAACTGATAAAATAGAAAAATGATTAACTGAACGATTTAGATTTTAATTATGAATATTAGATATAATAGGAAAATAATTATGATAATTAGTATTATGCTAATTAAACTCTTTCTTTCTCGTCTTTTTTTCCTAGAATAATCTTGTATTGCTTCTACTTTGTTATTCTCATCCAAATCGTCTTCCATCACAGTTAATCACTTTTTACTTATATGTTAAGTTTAATTTCCCTATTTTATTATTAAATAAAATTAAGTTTGTTTTCAATTAAATTTTAATATGATCCAGTTTGTTTAAAGTTAACCCATTGTTTTCTTTTTTCTTCCTTGTTAACGAAATATCCTTCATTAAAATAACGTAAAACATCTGAATAGACTCTAAATATCTCATTAACATAACCATGTGCAACAGAATCATTCATCTATTGTATCAATATAATTCAATATTTTATCTTTTTGGCTAGAATCAAGCTTATTGTTCTTAATGATAGAAACCCAGCAATCCTCTATAAAATCAATAATTTCTTTTTCAAAATCATCTGAATCTTCATTTATCAAAAATTCTCATCATTATTCATGTGTATAAACACACCTTTTAAATCTCTAATTAGTAATTAAGAAAAGTCATAAACTATAAACTTCACTATTATTCATTTTTAATATATTATTATAAAAAAAATATTCAACCAATAATATTTAATATAATAAAGTTAAGGAACCCAAAAAAATCTATAATCTAAAATATTTGAACAATAAATTTATTCGTATTCAACTCCTATCTTTAAAAATAATAGATCTAACCTTAATAAAAAAACATTTGAAGGAGAAAATAATAAAATGGATGCTTGGAAGAACCCATCAATTGTAAATAATTTTTTAACGAATACCAGAAAATCTTTACCTTTAGTGGATGAACAGTTTGATATATTACTCCGCTTAATTAAAAAATCACAAACTGAAGTTAATAACTTTATTGACCTTGGTTGTGGAGATGGAATTCTTGCAAATACCATATTAACTCAATATCCTAATGCTCATGGATTATTACTTGATTATTCTCCCAGCATGATAGACGCTGCAAAAGATCGGATGAGTGCTTTCCAAAATCAGAGGATTATTCAAACTGACTTATCCAAAAGTAATTGGCAAGATAACATTACAAATAAACCGGAAGTGGTTGTAAGTGGATATGCTATTCATCATCTTAAAAATAGTAGGAAATATGAATTATTTGAAGAGATATTTGAAATCTTGAAACCTGGTGGAATATTCATAAATATAGATCACGTGGCGAGTTTAAGTAAATTTGGTAATTCTCTTTTCAATGATCTAACTGTCGATGCCCGTTACGCTAAATTGAAGGAAGAAGGTAAAGGGAGAAGTAAAATTGATTTACTGAGGGAATATTTGAATCGTCCAGACCAATATGACAACATACTTTTACCTGTTACAATGCAGTGTGATTGGTTGGAGGAAATAGGATTTAATGATGTTGATTGTTATTTTAAATATTTTGAATTATCTATTTATGCAGGAATTAGAAGTAAATAAAAAAAAAATAAAAATTTTTAGAACTTTTAATTAATTCTATTCTTTTTTAAGTAGGTTCCAATTCACTTAACGGGCTGCTTCTGCTCTTAATGATTGAGCTTGAGAGGGTAATTAAATTCAGTCTAAAAATTTTTTTAAAATTGAATCAGATTTAAATATAATTAAAATAATCACTTTTAGAAGTCTGAGAAAGGGTAATAACACTAATAGGTTAATCTGCTGATTAGAGTTATTGTCGATTTAGGGATTAAAAACAAACAAAAAATGAATTAAAAAGGATTAAATTAATTAACTTAATTAACCAATTATATTATATGGGTATACTTCAAAGCATATTTAATGGATTAGTTGGTGCTGCAGCTTTATTGGTATGGGGAATTATCCTTATTATAGTTATTGCTGTAATAATATTGTTGTTGGTTAAGTTCAGAAACCGCTTACAAAAAAAATCAAGATAAATTATAAAAAAAGTTTACCTGAACTCTAATTTTTTTATTTGTAAATAACCATCATATATGATTAAAATAATTTTTAAGATTCATCCATTTATTTTTACCAATATTCACTTTATGAATTAATAATTTAAATTATTAAAATTTTTAAGGATAATACTTATCTGTTTCAATAGTAGATTATTTTTTTTAGAGAATAGGAGTTTTATATAATTTTTTTTGGGATAGGAAAGTAATTTATTTCAGTTAAAACAAAATAAATAATTATATGAAATCTTTTTTTTATAATAAATTCACTGCTAATTTTTTTGGTTTATTTAAAGATAATTTAAATTCATCTTTGATATCTTTTTTTTCTTTAATGCTACTTATAGGTATCCTGTTGTTTATTCTATACAATATTTTACCTTTATTAAATAATAATGGTCTTTCACTTCTAGATAAAGTTGTTTCTATCCTCTTATTATTCTCTTTTGTTTATAGTGGATTGCATTGTGTGGGTTATTTGGATCATCTATTAAAGTCTATAACCTTGTATAGTAAACAATTCCTGGGAGAGAAATTTAAATTAACTGGTAAAGCACCATCTGTAGCTATTATAATTCCCACCCTTAATGAAGAACCTGATATGGTTAAGGAGACTATTTTAAAAGCTAAAAATGTTGATTATGATAATTTCCAGGTTATTTTAATGGACAGTTCCACTGATAAAGGTATCCAGCGAGAGACGGCTGAAATGTGTAATAATCTTGATATTAATTATATGTTCCGGGATACGCTTAGGGGTTTTAAGGCAGGATCGATTAATGATACTATTAAAAATTTGAATAAAGATTTTAAGTATGTATTGATTTTGGATTCAGATCATAAGCTTAAAAAATCGGTTTTCCAGGATTTGATACCTATTATGGAAAATGATACATCTTTAACTTTTATTCAGACACCCCAATATTTTGAAATGCCTGATAAAGATCGTTTGGCTTTGGCTTACTCTTTTCAGCAGCATGTTTTTTATAAACACATATGCCGTGGATTATGTGTTAATGGAACATCTTATATTTGCGGAACCAATGTACTTATAAAGTTGGATGACCTCAATGAAATCGGTGGAATGGATGAAGACTGTATAACTGAGGATATAGCAACTTCATTTATTTTCCATACTTATGGTTATAAATCTATTTATATTGACACTGTTTATGCGGTAGGATTGCCTCCACCGTCATTATCCGCTTACTATAATCAGCAGATGAGGTGGTCTTATGGAACGTTTCAGAATACTAAGAAAGTATTGGGTAAATTATTTAGTGAACCGAATAGTTTGAAGTCTGTGCAGTGGTGGGAGTATATTGTTTTGATTGGTACCTGGTATTTTATTGGATTGGCTACTTTAATTTGGCTCCTGTATCCCGTAGCTGTATTGTTATTTAATTTAAAACCTGTTTTTTTAAGTTTTTTAAATGTTCCTCTTTATGTTTTTTTAGTAATGGTTCTCACTCAGACTTTAACTAGTAGGGGTGAAAGAGGATATCCTCTTAAAGAACTTTTACTTTCACAATCACTATTTCTCAGCCTTTTCCCGGTTTATATTCGCGCTTTTATTTATGGATTGTTTAATAAAAAGTTAAGTTTCAAGGTAACACCTAAAAAAAAGGTGCATAAAATTTCTTTTAAAGAAGTATTTCCACATATCTTTTTAATCATCCTATTAGTAGTTTCTATTTTTATTGGTCTATCTAGACTGCTTAAAGGTGAGAACATGATTACTTATCCTTCAATTATTTTTTGGGCGAGTTATAATGTAGTTATGCTTTCAATTTTTTTATTATATTTTTATAAAGAGGATAATGAAAAGGCAGCTCGTTTATAATTATTTTTATAAAATTTTTTATAAGTTAATAGAAATTGTCTTCTAAATTTTTTAAATTATTTTTTTTTTAAATTTTATAAAAGTTTGAATTAATCATCGGATTTTTCATTAGAATAAAAATAATACGAAAAATTTGATTATTATCAGTTTTTTAAGATATAGTATGATCCATTAATTCTTAAAATTTTCAAAAACATTTATATATAACCTCAGACAATATGATGAAATAGGGTGCATTAAGACCAGTAAATTATATTGATAAGTTTTTTTACCGCCTCTAAAAAACGAAATAATAATCATAAGGTCTTAAAAAAATTTTTAGCACCCTATTACTTTTTTTTATTAACTTACCAAGTTCTTCATTACATTACAACTAATATATGAAAATTTGATAATTAACAAAATCCCCTCAATTTTTTTATTACAAAAAAAATATTTATTCCAAATTAATTCCTTTTAAATAAAATTTATTTAACAGTGATCAATTCAGTAATTCCACAGGATTTATCCATTTTTAACTCTATATATTTGAAATTAATATACTCCTTTAAGAGTATAAAAAATTTAAATTAAATGTAATATAATAGTCAGAAATTAGTTCAAAAAAAAAGTTTGAAAATGAAAAAAAATTTAAATAATTATTTTATTTAACGTTCGTATCTCCTACGTGGTCTGAAAATTATAATTCGAAAGAGTAGTGATAATATTAAAATAATAATTATCACTGGTAAAAAGAGTCGTCCAGTATTTATTCCAAGTATAAATGAGATTAAGAATGATATTAGGATGATAATTAATAAAATTGGCCATAATATAAATAATCCCCGGTTTTTATAATATCTTTGGCGCCTTCTTCTGCGGAATTCACGTTCATCCGAGTAATCATCATCTAAATATTTATCATCATTATACTCATCATCCATAAGAATAACTACCTCCAAATCTTTAAATTTTTTTTTTAATATTATTATTTTATACATTAAAGGTTAAGAAAATTTCTAATTTCAATGCTAAATGATATCTTAATTTAAATTTAATAGTAAAATATAATTCAGATAAGCAGTTAGAAAAAAAATTTAACCCTTTAATTAAAATTTCTGGATAAAAAATACTGATATAAACGACTTATTATAGAAACAATCCATATTAAGATTAATAAGACAAATAAAGTTTCTCTAATTACCTGTTCTTGGAATAGAAGTGAGATTAAGATCATAACCATTAAATATGCTCCTAAATATTTTCCCACAGGATCATAAACTGGTTTTTTATAACCTGATGTTCCAATAAATAGGATGAACATGATGATGATTAATATGAGAATCAAAGGGTTGTACCAGCCTTTAATAACGAATGCTAAAAAACATGTGAATATCAAAGCAAAATCAGATGTTACATCAAGGTATGCACCTTTATTTGAAGTTAAACCTATTTTCCGTGCAATATAACCATCTAAGATATCTGTTATGCCTGCTAAAATTATTAGGAGTAATGAAATTAGAAATAAATCATTTAAAAATGTGTAAAAAAAGAGAGCCGCCGCTATGAACCTGAAGTAGGTTAAAGCATTGGGAATATAAGATTTATATAACATTTATTTGCCCATTATATTATAAAATTGAATATGAATCAGATATTTTTTTTTAAATCTAATTTTAACTCTTTTTTTTCAAATATTAAAAATGGATATCATTTTAATAAGTGTTAATAAAATGCATTTAAATGCTATTTATTATTTTTATTTAAAGATAAAAATTTATAAGAATAACAAACCCATTATCAATATAATATTCTGATTATAAATAAAAGTAGAATCATTTATCATGGAAATAAAAACAATATGCTTCCTTGAAATGGTCTTAATTTATATTTATTGAAATTACACATTAGGAAATACTGATCAATTTATTGCTAATTTAATAGGAGTTATTTTTTTTTATGGATATTACGAATGAATCATACATTAAGAGTTCATTAACATCTAAAGATGGTACAATTATTGGTTATCGGCAATTGGGTAGTGGTCCTGGACTTATTCTAGTGCACGGTGGTATGGCGACTTCACAGCATTTTATGAAGCTTGGTGAGGAATTGTCCGATGATTTCACTGTATATATTCCCGATCGCCGTGGACGGGGTTTAAGCGGACCTTTCGGTGATGATTACAGTATACAGAAAGAAGTTGACGATTTAGATGCTATTCTTAATAAGACTGGTGCTCACTATGTATTCGGATTGAGCTCAGGTGCACTTATCACGTTACAAGCAGCTCTTAATTTACCAGTAATCCATAAAATCGCCTTATACGAGCCACCACTTTATATTGGCCATTCATTATTAGAGAAATATAACAAAGTTATGGATCGTTTTGATAAAGAAATTACTGATGATGAGATTGCTGCAGCTTTAGTAACCGTCTTGAAGGGTTTAGGGATTATGCCTTCAATGTTTCATTTATTACCACGTTTTTTATTGATAAGAATATTCACTCGTGCATTGAGGGATGATTTCAAGAAAGTAAAGGGTGATGATGTACCATTGCAGTTGCTTGTTCCTACGCAGCACTTTGATTATCAACTCTTAGTTGAAACAGAGGGAACTCTTGAAAATTTTAAATCAGTGAAAGCTGGAGTGTTATTGATGGAAGGTAGTAAGAGCCCTTCCTTTTTGAAAGATATTATCGATGCCTTGTGTAAAGTTTTACCGCATGCTAAGCGGCGTGAATTCTATGGTCTTGACCATGCAGCGCCAACAAACAGTGGTAAACCAGAACGTATTGCACGGGAGTTGCGAAGATTTTTTTTATAAAAAAAAATGATTTTAGATGAGATCTAATAGTATTCTATCTTTTATAGTTATTTTTGTACTATATTCTATTGCTTTGTTTATTTAGGTAATGGCATTTTGTTAAATTTTGTTTTTTTAATGATTTATATTGAATTTCTTCTATTTTTTTAGTGTTGTTTCATGAAAAATAGGATATATGAACTGAATATCATTATTAAGATAATATTATGGATTTAAATGTATTTCAGGGTATGTTAAGCAATACGTCATACGCATAATGTATATAATATAAAGAAGAGTTGTAATTTGGAGTTATGAATTTTTAACAAACATTTATTTTTGAAACTTTAATGTAGGTCATATGATGATGTTTAATTAAATTTAAAGTATTTTTATGGATGACCAGCTATTACGGTTATGGTTTGACGGGCCTGTTTACGCCAAACAAGCAGTAAACCCAATGACATTTTTTTTAAAAATTTTTTTTATTATAAATAAAGGATGATTTTTTTAAGTGGATGAATGTGATCAGAATTTGGAGATTTTACAGGATCAAATAACTTATTTTATTCTGAATAGAATTAAAAACGGTAAAAATAAAAAATTTTAAGAAATATCTACAATTAGTTTTTGAATAAAAAAATTAATTATTTTATAAGAAGAAATGTTTAGAAAAAATATTTTGGAATAATTTAGTAAAAGTATTACTATTTATGTGAAAATTCGAATAAAAAAAATTCGAGAAAGCACGTATTCTGAATCCGATAAAAATTAAAATAACGTCTATTATTCCTTTTTCAGATTCATTAAAGTACCCATAAAGTACCTTAACTATTTTTATAATTTGAAAATTTCTTTAATGAAAGTATTACATTATACGAAATTTAATAAATCTTTATATTTTTTTTAATAACATCAATTCCTATGAATATTAAAAAAAATTTTAAGTTAGTTAGTTATTTATTTATTTAAATTTTTTTTATGGCATTAATACTGAATCTATCATGTGACAAACGCCATTGGTGCATTCAATATCAGCTCGGAGAATTTTAGCATCATTAACCGTACTTCTTTTTATGTCTAATTGTAATTCTCCGCCCTGCAAAGTTTGAATATTTCTCATATTCATAAGTTCTGAAGAAAGATGCTTGCCTGCAATTACATGGTAAGTTAAAATTTCTGTTAATTTATCCTTATCATTAAGTAATCCTTCCACTGTTCCTGCAGGTAATTTAGCAAATGCACTGTCATTAGGTGCAAAAACAGTTAATGTTTCTTTACTTAAGGTTTCAACAAGTCCTGCAGCTTTAGCTGCTGCTATTAATGTATCAAAAACACCCATTTCTATGCCAGTTTCTACAATATTTTTCATAATCTTTTCAACTCCCTAATAGTTATTTATATACTTTTTAGCATAAATTATTTTACTATAAAAAAAATGGCATCAAGGAATGTAAAAAAAATGTTAAAATATTTATGTAATTATATTTTTTTCGGCTTCTTTTTTTAAAGCTTCATCCATCATTTTAAAGCTGATTTCAGTGTTCTTTAATAATCCAGTGAGTAATGGTACTAAGATTCCGGTGAACTTCTCTTTTTGGATAAATAAAACCTTATTTTCATCTATTTTCTTGAGTATTAAACTATGTTCACCATCAAATAAATGTGGAATCCCAGTTATCCCTAACCATTTAATTTTTTCTTCCGGTTTCAATTCCAAAATCTTTGGTTTATAAGTTATATTACCTGAATTATAGGGTTTTATTGTAACTTGTATTTTGGATCCTTCTTGTAGTTCACCGATTATTTGTTTCATGAAGGGGTTCCAATTAGGGTAATTATCAAAATTAATGATAATATTCCAAATTACTTTAGTGGAAGATTTTATTACAATCTCCGTATAAATCTCTTTCATATAGATATATTTGATGTTTTTTATTAAATATTTTTTTTATCTTAAAGCTCTAGAATAAAAAAAAAGTGATAAATTTAATTTTAAGCTCGAAAAAAGTTAATTTAGTTATTTTACAGAGATTAATTAAATTTTATTGAAAAAAAAATGAATCATTAACTTTGAACAGCTTTTTTAAGATATTTTAGTTATGAATTCATCATTTAAATTTAAAAGAAAAAAAAATATTATATTATTTAAAATTTATTTTTTGGGGTTTTTTGTTTAAAAAAAAGTAAGGATGTTATTTTTTTAATTAATTTTTTTGAATTCTGTTTTAGGTGCTCCGCAGATTGGACATAATTCAGGAGCTTCTTTTTCTACAGTGTTACCACAGAAATTGCAAACGTGATAAGTTACTTCAATATTTTCTCCTAGATTTTGTAAGGCTTTTTCGTAGAGGCTTGCGTGGATTTCTTCTACTTTGTTGGCTACATCAAAGGTCCAGGTTGCTGCTTCATTTTCTTCTTTTTCTGATTCTTTTATAAAAGATGGGTACATTTCCTTAAATTCTTTTACTTCTCCAGCAATTGCTTCTTTAAGGTTTTCGTTTGTACTTTTAATTCCTTTCATTACTGTAAGGTGATTGTGTGCATGTACAGTTTCAGCTGCTGCGGCAGCTCTGAATAATCTTGCAACCTGAGAAAACCCTTCTTCATCTGCTTTTTTTGCAAATGCCAAATATTTACGATTTGCTTGTGATTCACCTGCAAAAGCTTCTTTTAAATTATCTATGGTATTCATTTTATCAATTGCCTCCACAACTCATTTATTTTTATCTTTCAAAATTTTTTTTTTATCATCCATATGTAATAATTAATATTATTTTTTTTGTTTGGTTAAAGGTTTATTGATTAATCAAATGATTCAAATTTATCCAGTTTTTTTGAACTTCACGTGTAAAACATTATCTTTAAATATTAGAGTTACTATAAGTAACCATAGTTACCATTAGTAACATATTTTACTATAAGTAACTAAGAAAGTTATAGCCCAAAAACTGTTAAATTTTTTATTTAACAAAAAAAATGAGTGTTGAGGTTGATATTTCTATGTCAGATAGAAGAAAACGGGAAAGAGAACGTAAAAGTAATGAAATTATTGACGTTGCTGAGGAAATATTTTCATTGAAAGGCTTTAATAAGACGACTATGGATGATATAGCCGTGGAATTAGAACTAACAAAACCAGCATTATATAGATATTTCCAGAGTAAAGAAGACCTTTATTTCGCTGTAGTGGTTAGAGGTACGAATATTCTTGATAAAATGATGATTGATGAAGTAGATCCTAAAAAAAATGGTTTAGATAAGATTTATGCTACGGGTGTAGCGTTTTGTAAATTTTATAAGAAATATCCTGACTATTGCAGGCTTATGATGTATGCACGTAACATAAATTCAGAGTGTACTGATTGTGTGAACTTTCAGAAATTATCTAAACATGGTAAGAATCACTTAGAAATTATGTGTGATGCAATAGAAACTGGAAAGGCTGATGGAACTATCAGAACTAATATAGATACTTTTATGACGGCTATATACTTGGTTGAGTCAACATCAGCAATAATGCAGTTATCAGAAAATATAGATGATGCCATGGAGTCTCATGGTAAGAGTAACCAGGATTTTATAGAGCACTCTTTAAAGTTGATGAGG
>Ga0182014_10007936_pt1 | contig 10989 bp, 12 predicted proteins | sample 612S2DmetaG_FD_120489 | JGI IMG/M metagenome (GOLD analysis project Ga0182014, IMG submission 120489) | Permafrost microbial communities from Stordalen Mire, Sweden - 612S2D metaG | ecosystem: Environmental > Terrestrial > Soil > Wetlands > Permafrost | place: Sweden: Stordalen | collected... | reverse complement strand
ATGTCGGCCGTATTCAAATATCGGCCAAGCGGGGCTGCGCTGCATCGTCAGCTAACCCCAACAGGGAAAAAGTCCGCGTCCTGGAAAATCGCCGCCTGTGCTCGTGAATTTTGCAAGTGGCTCCTTTGTGTTGGTGCTTCCCGCATACCGAGCATACGCACCTCGGAGCGAAGAATTGTAATTGCGACTGATCCAGCATTTTTTAGTTTTGGAATTTCGCGTAGGTACAATTCCCGATCATGTACAAACCTCTTTGCTTCTTCAATCGACATCCTATTCCTCCCATCTTGGACAATTCCCTTAAAGCAGTTTACTCTCAGACGACAAATCGACAGCCAATCAGGCGGTGGGTGGGAAACCACGAACCTGCTCCCGATTCCGCTGACTGGCTGACTCGCCCATCACGTTTAGAGCGTGTAAGAAATCCGCACCTCACACCCTCAAACCGCAAAATCGATAAACCCGCGCACGGGATCGGTCGAAACCAGTTTTGCCGTTACCTTGTCGCCAACATCCAGGCCTTTGCCGCCCTGGACGAGCATTCCATCGACATGCGGGTCGAGGGTGCGGACGAAGGTGCCGTACTTGTTGACGCCGGTGACGATGGCGGGGAAGCTCTGGCCGATGCGGGGGTGAAGGACGACGGCGGCAATGCGCTTTTGCATTTCGCGCTCCACCTTGCGGGCGCCGTCTTCCATCAAGGTGCAGCGCACGGCGATGGCATTGAGATCGCCCTCAGAGTAGGGCTGGGCCACGTGCGCAAGGAACGCCTTCACAAGCCGCTGGGTCACCATGTCGGGGAAGCGGCGGTTGGGGGCGGTGGAGTGGGTGTAGTCCTGCACGGCCAGGCCGAAGTGGCCGGGGGAAGGCTCGTTGGGCTTGACCAGGACGTACTCGCCGGGACCCATGAGCTTGATGACGGTCAAGGACAGATCGGGAAAGTGGTCGGGGTCCTTCTGCTTCTGGGCGAGGAGGAAGTCGTTGAGGGCTTTGGAGTCAGGCTGGTCGGGGAGGGTCGTGCCCAGGCCCGCGGCCACTTCGACGATGCGGTCCCAGCGCTTGGGGGTGCGCACGATGCGGCGGATGGAGGCTACGCCGGCCTGCTCGAAGGTGCGGGCGATGACGCCGTTGGCCGCGACCATGAACTCCTCGATGAGCGAGGTGGCGCGGTTCTTTTCCAGGCGGGCGATGTCGATTGCCTGATCGGCCAGCATCACGGGTCTGGTTTCGATGGTTTCAAGATCGAGCGCTCCATGCTGAAAGCGGCCGCCCACCATGCGCTGGGCCGCGGAGTCCTGGAGCTTGAGCTGGGCGGCGAGATCGGCGCTGGCAGCCACCTTGGCCGGCGCGGGACCGGTGCCCTCAAGCCATGCGCCTACGCCGTTGTAGGCCAACTGCGCCCGGTTGCGGACGAGCGCCCTGTAGGCCTTGCCGTCGGAGGCAGTGCCGGCCGGGTCCACGGAAAACTCGATGACCAGCGCCACGCGGTCTTCATTCTCGTTGAGGGAGGTAATCCCCTCGGAGAGCTCGGCGGGGAGCATGGGGAAAACTTTGACGCCGGTATAGACCGAGGTGGTCTCACTGCGGGCGTGGGTGTCGAGGACCGTGCCCAGGCTGACGCGCGCATCCACGTCGGCCACGCCGATGAGCACGCGGATGCGGCCGTCGGACAACTGTTCGGCCCACTCGATCTGATCTAGATCCCGAGACGTGTCGTTGTCGATGGAGGACCAGAGCAGGCCGCTGAGGTCCTGAATGCCGGGAACGGCAGGCGCCTCAGGGTGGGCCTGAATTGCGGCTAGTTCGGAATCGGTTCCGGCTGGGAAATCGGGCTGGAAACCGTGTTCGATCATGGCGGCGTGGGCTGCGGCGACGAGATTGAAGTGCAAAGGCTGGCTGGAATGCATGAAGAATCAGGCTCCTTCAAGGTGAAAAGTCAGCCTACCACGCCGGGGGAGGGATCTGCGCGGAGAAGGGAAAGTGGCGGATTCTTCGGGTCGGGTCCGAATTGACGCAGTGTTGGACAGAGACTTGTGGGTTCCCACCCGGATTTCTGGTGGGATTGGCGAAAAACTTTAAAAAACGAAGGACTTTAAAAAGCTGTAGATATTTGTATCCCACGTTAGGCAAAAAGAACGCGCCGAACGTGGGGCACCCGCTCTTTCATCCGCTTTTTGTGGTTGGAAAAGGGCGGAAATACGGTCAGGGCGCGGTTGAACCTGGCGCCAGCACGTTGACTGTGAGGTAGACGCTGTGACTGACGACGGTGTTGTCTACATAGGCGGAAGCGGTGATCTTGAGGGCGGCCACGCCCAGAGGCGTACCGAAGAGACTGAGCGCGTTGTTGCTGGTGCAGCCGATGCCCGAGCCGGCCAGACCGGCCAGCAGCAGGAGGAGAACGAAAAAGCGCCGTGTGGAGCGTCCCGCAAAGATGCGCGCCCGGCGACCGAATGGGAGCAGGAAGAATCCCAGCACGGCCAGCGCCGTGCCGTCTGCCGCGCGTGGCCAGATTGGGTCGCGACGGCGGCTCAGCGTCGTGGTTGAGCTTCCACCTCCGGCAGTGAAGGTTTGTACAACGAAGGTGACCGTGGCGGTGGGCGTTACCTGCTGCGGAGTTGCGGTGCAGGTCATGTCGTCCTGGGTTGGCACGGCGCAGACCACCTGAACCTCATTGTTGAATCCGCCCAGACCGGTGATGACGAACGCTGCCGAGCCCGCCGCACCCTGCACGATGTTGAGGTTGGTGGGCGGATTCGAGGGCGCCGGGGTGATGGTGAAGTCCTGAACATCGAGGGAGAGAAGATTCGAGGTGGCAGCGTCGTAGTAAAGGTCGCCGGCATAATAGGCGGAGAGCGTGTCCTGGCCGCCGGGCAGCGTTAGCGTGGTGAGAGTGGCTATGGAGGTGTCGCCCGGCGTTGCGCCAACCAGCGGAACCGTCCCGAGGATGGTTGTTCCGTCGTAGAAGATTACGTTGCCGGTGGGGTTTTGCTCCGCGGTGGCGGCGGGCGTGGAAGCCGGTGTGACCGTGGCTGTAAGGACCAGCGCCTGTCCGGGAGATGCAGTGGAGTAATTCGAGGTGAGGGCCACGAAATCGGGCAGCGTGGTGGCCGCCAGCGAAATACCAGGAGAGGTTGGAAAGGTCCTTGCCGCGATGGGCTGTATTTTCGCTGGCTGCCGGATTAGCCTCGAGTTCCCCGGACAAGGCGGTGCCGAGGCAATTGACAAAGCTTTATACAATTCGGGGCATATGAACTACTTAGCTGGGCGCACAGTTTTCGGCTTGTTGCCAGAGCCGGAGTCGTCACCCGGACCGTTCATTACCAGCATTTGCATCAATGGCGCGATTCTCGCGATGCTCCTGTACATATGAGGAGCAGCGATTCCGCTTGTGCTCCTGCAATAGTCCAAAGTCGAGGAGAGTCGAAAACGTCGACCGGACTCGCTAACTCCGCTAACTCCGCTAGCCGGACCTAACTCCGCTTCCTCAGCATATCCTTGGCAACTGCTCCCCAATCTGTATGGGAATCACCCGGTTCGCCCCCATTGCCGTCCGCGCCACCAGCATCCGCGGATGCTCCGCTGTCACCCGCCCGATCCGCGCTGCCTCGCGGCCCAGCGGATGCGCCCGCAGCACGGCCAGCACCTTCTCCGCCGCCTCGGGCGCCACAAAAAACACCGCCTTGCCCTCGTTGGCCACGTACACCGGGTCCAGCCCCAGCAGTTCGCACGCCGACTGCACCTCAACCCGCACCGGCAAGCGCGCCTCGTCGATCGCAATCCCCACGCCTGAAGCCTGCGCAATCTCATTCAGCGTCGACGCCAGCCCCCCGCGCGTCGGGTCGCGCATCGCGTGAACCGCCTCCCCGGCCGCATCCAGCACCTCGGCGATCATCCCGTTCAGCGCCGCGCAGTCCGACCGTATCGGGCTCTCGAAGTCCAGCCCCTCGCGCACGCTCATGATCGCCATCCCGTGGTCCCCGATCGAGCCCGAAACCAGAATCGCGTCCCCCGCCCGCGCCCTCTGCGGACCCACTTGAATCCCCGCCCGCAGCACGCCAATCCCGGCCGTATTGATGTAGCAGCCGTCCCCGTGTCCCCGCTCCACAACCTTCGTGTCGCCGGTAACGATCTGCACGCCCGCCGTGGCAGCGGCCCCAGCCATAGCCTCCACAATCGCCGCCAGCTGCGCCAGCGGAAATCCCTCTTCCAGGATGAAGCTCGCGCTCAGAAACTGCGGCTCCGCCCCTGAAACGGCCAGATCGTTCACCGTCCCGTTCACCGCCAGCTCCCCAATCGACCCGCCCGGAAAAAACAAGGGCCGCACCACAAACGAATCGGTACTCATGGCCAGCCGTCCGCCAGCCAACTCCAGCACCGCCGCATCGCCCAGATTCTCAAGCGCCGCATTCCGGAAGGCCGGCAGAAACAAGTGCTCCACCAGCTCGTTCCCCAGCTTTCCGCCGCCCCCGTGCCCCATCACAATCGTCGGGTAGCCCACGAGCGGCAGCGGGCAGGACCACCCCGAAAAATCCGGCGCCCCGGCCTTGGCATGCTCACCCATGCGCCACTCCCGTCAGCCCACTCCCCGCCCCCGCCAGTTCCTCCGCCGACAAAAACCGCCCATAGTTGAAATAAGCCGCGCAAGCCCCCTCGCTTGAGACCATCGTCGCCCCCAGCGGATGCCGCGGCGTGCACTCCTTGCCAAACGCCGCGCACTCGGCCGGCTTGATCGCCCCCCGCAGCACATCCCCCGCCCGGCACAGCGGCGACTCCTGCGTATGAATCCCGGTAATATGGAACCGCTCTTCGGCGTCAAACTCGCGATAAGCCTCGCTCAGACGCCACCCGCTCCTGGGAATCACGCCAATCCCCCGCCACGCCCGGTCCGTCACCTCAAAAACCTCGGCCAGTAGCTTCTGCGCCGCTCGGTTGCCCTCAAAAGTGACCACCCGCTCGTAAGCGTTCTCGACTTCGTGACGCCCAGCCTCCAGTTGCTTGACCGCCCGCCGAATCCCATCCAGCAAATCCAGCGGCTCAAACCCCGTAACCACAAGCGGAATCCCATACTTCTCCGCCAGCGGCGGATACTCCCAGTACCCCATCACGCTGCACACATGCCCCGCCAACAAAAACCCCTGTACCTTGTTCCCCGGCGACTGCAGGATCGCCTCAATCGCCGGCGGGACCAAAACATGGGACACGAGCAGCGAAAAATTCTTCAAACCCCGCCGCTTGGCCAGGTGTACGCTCATCGCATTCGCCGGAGCCGTCGTCTCGAACCCCACGCCAAAGAACACCACTTGCTTCTCCGGATTCTTCACCGCCAGCTCCACCGCATCCAGCGGCGAATACACCACCCGCACATCCCCGCCCGCGCCCTTCACCTGAAACAGATCGCCCTCGGTCCCCGGAACCCGCAGCATGTCCCCGAACGAGCAGAAGATCACCCCCGGCTGGGCCGCAATCTTGAGCGCCTTGTCGATCAGCTCCAATGGGGTAACGCACACCGGGCAGCCCGGCCCATGAATCATCTCGATCCCGCTGGGCAGCATCTGGTCGATCCCGTTCCTGATAATCGAGTGCGTCTGTCCCCCGCAAACCTCCATGATCTTCCACGGCCGCGTCGTAATGGCGTGAATCTCCCGCGCCATCCGCTGCGCTATCTCCCCATTCCGAAACTCAGTCAGATATCTCATTCGCCGCCACAACTCCTTGGCAAATCTCCGAACAACGCGGCACCGGGTCGCTTTGAAAGGGCGCGGCTTTAGCCGCGCCACTGCGACCCCGCAGAAGCACGGGGTTTAGCCCCCGAGGGAATGTCTCTAGATCACAGAGCGCCGGGTGCGCCATCCACGCCGCGCCTTTGTTTTTGCGGCAAGGGTGGGAAACCACAACTCTCAACCCGCCCCAGGCCCCCGCTAACTTGCCAACCCGCTAACAACGCGCAAGCGGCGCTAACTTGCTGCCTTTTCACTCGAACAACTCCCATCGGGACAAGAACTCTGGGTCGCAACCGCCGCCCGCGCAAACGCCTCTTCCTCGCTTCCCAGCTCCTCGTCCAGCATGCCCCTCTCGCGGAAGTCGGCCAGCGTCTGCTCCGCCGTCTCCTCGTCGATCTTCGACAGCGCGAACCCCACGTGGACGATCGTATAGTCGCCCACCTCGACCTCCGGCACGAAGTCCAGGCAAACCCGCTTGACCACCCCGCCAAAGTTCACCCGTCCCACCCGAAGCCCGCCCTCGGTGGTAATCTCTTCCACTTTTCCCGGTATCGCTAGACACATGGCTTCTACGTTATACCGCGTTGCAGGCTGCGTATAGTGTGATTTAAATCACCTGGATCAATCAGCCCTTGGCCTGTCTTTCGATTTTTGGGGATGATTTCCCGAAGTCTAATATGAATTTATGGGAGGTTGGCATCCTTGTCAGATCGGTGCCGATTTCGATCAGGCCCTCTCTCTCCCCTGTGGTCAGCCAAAGAAAACGATACATAGTACCGGCCTCTTCCTGCTCGAATGCTTCTCTTGAATCGATTATTTTCTTACTTGCCTTGGTTTCTCCGCCGCGCTTAGCACCAACAACAATTGCTGAATTTATAGCCGCCGATTTGGTGGAATGTGTCAATCTGCTGAGCCCACCGTAGTCCTTGCCCAAACGTGGGGAGGCAATCCCGTCTAACCTCATATATTCCTCTATCTTCTTCAAATCGGGACCTCCGTATTTGTTCTTGTTCTTGTGCCATTTGGTCGCCTTTGACTGCGAGCCTTTGAGGCGAAATTCATAAGCTAGCGCCCAGGATTCCCAGTGTGCACGACGCATCACGTCGAATGCGTCCAGTCGGCCCAACTCCAAGAGCGAAAGCGACGCACGAAGTAGCGAACTTGCCCGAATCAGCAGCAAGAGAACGGCGGCCAGTTGAGAGTTATCGGAGGTCCTAATTCTCAGAAGTTCCGTTTCGGCTTCGTCGAGGAAACCCGCAAACGTCTTGTAATCGAACTTTGGAAGCAAAGCCATCGACATACGCCTCAGTACCCTGCCTCCCGCCCATGCCGCACCGCCAGAATCACGACTTCCTTGCCGTCGTAGCGATAGAGAGCCACATACGCCCCGCTCCCGAACTCGATCACCCATTCGCGAAACTCGGTGGGCAACTCCTCCACCGGACGGCCCATTTCAGGATGCTTGCCCAGCAGTTTCACTCCCTGCCGGATCGCCTTGACGGCGCGCTTGGCCGCGTCGCGGCTCTTGGGAGCCAGAAAATCGTGCAGCCGGGCCACATCCCGCAGGCCTTGCAGCGACCACTTCAGACGTGGCATGAAGGAGCCTCGGCGTCCTCACCCGCTTCGAGCTTGGCCAGCCAGGCGTCGGCTTCTTCGGCTGTCGCGTGCAGGCCGGTCGCCTGATAGTCGTTCCAGGCCGCCAGCGCGGCAGCCCGGAACTGTTCGCGCTTCTCTTCGCGTCCCACGTACTGCTCGACGGCTTCGCGCATGATCCAGTGCGCCGACCGCCGGCGCGCCGAAGCGAGCCGCTGTACACGTTCCTTTAGTTCAACGTCGAGTTTGAGGCTGGTCGTTGCTACTGTCGGCATATGGGGCACTCCAAGGTGTTACTTTAGAACACTATAGCATACCCTCAGTGGCCTCGTCCCACCCGCTTCTCCTCCAAATACCCCAGCCACTCCTCGATCCCCGCCCCCGTCTTCGCCGAAGTCTCAAAAATCCGCATCCCCGGCCGAATCTCATTGATATTCTTCAGCGCCTCCCACCGGTCGAACGCGCAAGGCGCCGCCAGGTCCATCTTCGTAATCACCGCCGCATCCGCCGAATTGAACATGGCCGGATACTTCAGCGGCTTATCCTCGCCCTCGGTCACACTCAGCAGGACCACCCGGATCCCCTCCCCAAGGTCGTAGCTCGACGGGCAAACCAGGTTCCCAACATTCTCGATGAACAGATAATCCAGCGAGCCCAACTCCCACCCGTCCAGGTGCTTCGAGATCATCTCCGCGTCCAGGTGGCAAATCCCATGCGTATTGATCTGCCGCACCGGAGCCCCGCTGGCCGCCAGCCGCCGCGCGTCGTTATCCGTCTCCAGATCCCCCACCAGCGCCGCCACCCGCGCGCCCCGCTTCCGCAGCTCTATGAGCGTCCACTCCAGAAACGCCGTCTTCCCCGTCCCAGGGCTTGAAACCAGATTCAGCACCAGCACACCGGCGGTAGCGTAGCGATCCCGCAGCCCCGCCGCCAGCTCATCGTTCTTCTTCAATATCCCCCGCCGCAGCTCCACAATCCTGGTCGTCATGCCGTCACCCCTGCCTTTTCAACACCGTCTGCTTCCTCAATCTCAATTGCCTCAATCTCCAGCTCTCGCCCCTGCCGCAGATCAAAGCACGGCTCCCCGCACTTGGGACATCGAAAGCTCTGCACCCCCTCCAGCGCCACATCCTCCCCGCACGGCACGCAGTGCATCACCACCGGCAGCACCTTCACCACCAGCCTCGACCCCTCCAGCGCCGTCCCCTCCGTTGCAATCCCGTAACAGAATTGCAGCGAATCCTCGACCACCGACGCCAGCGCTCCCACCCGCAGTCGCACCTCCACCACCCGCGCCCCAGGGTAGACCGCCGCCGACTCCGTCACCGTATCCACAATGCTCGAAACGATCGAAAGCTCATGCATTAGACCCAAATTCTACGCCGATGCCCTCCCGCGCCATCTCATCCCATGAAGGGTGCGGGCTGATGGGTCGGGGCTTTACAGGCTGCGGAAAAACTCGTTTCGGTGAAGGGTACGGGCTTTAGCCTGTACATAAGCGGCCTGGAATCAACGGGCTTTAGCCCCTGAGGGAATCTGTCGCCGACCAAGCAATCCCCACAACCCCCAAACCCCAATATGTAAGATGAAAACAATAAGGATCTTCCCCATGCCCAGCACCCTGGCCATCCCGTCCCAATCCAGTCTCGCCCTCAGCCATCTCGCCCCCGCCGCCGTCCAGTCGGAAATCCGCGCCATGAGCCTCGCCTGTGATGCAATCGGCGGCATCAACCTCGCTCAGGGCGTCTGCGACACCCCCGTCCCCGCACCCGTCCAGGCCGCCGCCATCCAGGCCATTCACGACGGCCACAACATCTACACCCGCCTCGACGGCATCGCCCGTCTCCGCAACGCCATTTCCGCCAAGCAGCTCCGTGATTACGCCCTCCCCTACGACCCCGACCGCGAAATCCTCGTCTCCTCCGGCGCCACCGGCGGCTTCCACGCCGCCGTCATGGCCCTGCTCAACCCCGGCGACGACGTCCTCCTCTTCGAGCCCTTCTACGGCTACCACGTCTCCACCCTCCGTTCCCTACGCATCAACCCCGTCCTCGTCCCCCTCGCCGAACCCGACTTTGCTCTCGATCTCGCCGTCCTCCGCGCCGCCATCACCCCACGCACCCGCGCTCTCGTCCTCAACACCCCCGCCAACCCCAGCGGCAAAGTCTTCGCCCGTGCCGAACTCGAATCCATCGCGGCTATCGTCTTGGAACGCGACCTCTTCCTCATCACCGATGAGATCTACGAATACTTCGTCTACGACGGCGCCCGCCACATCGCGCCCGCCACCCTCCCCGGCATGAAGGAGCGCACCATCGTCCTCTCCGGCTTCTCCAAGACTTTTTCAGTAACCGGCTGGCGTCTGGGCTACGTAACCGCCGGCGAAAAGTGGATAGCCGCCATGTCCTACTTCCACGACCTCACCTATGTCTGCGCCCCCTCCGCCCTCCAGCACGGAGTCGCCGCCGGCCTCGAGCAGCTTCCCCCCACCTTCTACACCCAGTTAGCCGCCGACCATCAATCCAAGCGCGCCCGCATCCTCAGCGCCTTACACGACGCCGGCCTCGAACCCACCACCCCCGCCGGAGCGTATTACGTCCTGGCCAGCGCCGCCCGCCTCCCCGGCAAGACTGCAGCGGAAAAGGCGCGCCACCTGTTAGCGGCAACCGGCGTAGCCTCCGTAGCCGGCTCCGCCTTCTTCCGCCCCGGCCACGGCGAAAACCTCCTACGCTTCTGCTTCGCCAAAAAAGACCACGACCTCGACGAAGCCTGCGCCCGCCTCCGCAAGCTCTGACAGTGCACTTATTAACTTCATCGAAATGGTAGATTTGACATTCTGAGCGAAGTGCAGCGAAGTCGAAGGGGACCTGCATTGAGGGACCTCACCCGCCCACAAACTTCGGGTGCCCCATCTTAGGCGCAGTTTCATCGCGCCTGAGGTGGGAAACCACAGCCGCAAATGGGGCACTAACCGGCAGGACGGGTCCGGTAGGTCGGGCTTTAATCCCGACATATGACCGCCCATCCACCTTAAGAATCGACGAGCGCGGCTTCTGCCGCGCCAAAACCTCCCCATCCGACAGGCCCGCTAACTTGCTAACCCGCTATCCCCGCCTCGGCGGGGGCTAACTTGTTGCTCTTATCCCAAACCCCGCATCGGAGCCAAAATCCGCATAGTTGGACAGGCGCGATCCAAGAACGATGAGCTGCGCTACCTGCAATATTTTTCCTCGATCGCCCCCATGTTATGATTGCCAGTGCGCCAAAGTCCATATTGTTCACGTTATTCTTGCCAGGTTGCTAGCCCAACTTCCGCAGTTTGAACGACAAGTCTTTTGTTTTCAATGCGGACATGTCGAAGTCTTCACTACAAGTCTGCAAATTCGATGTGGGCAGGGATTTCCAGGCCGAGCCGTCGAAGCAAGATTGCCTGATGGTCTGTGGGGCGGCTGCGCTCCACCCGCACTCCGCCGAGGTCTACCTACCCATTCCTGACTGGCCTGCTGACCGAACAGGCCGGCTTGCGGCGCAGGTTCAGGTTGCGCTACTCGCTGGACGCCAAGCCGGCCTTGCTCATCTAACTCCCCAAGATAGGCTACGACGCGCTGGCGCGGACCACGCGCGGTTCGATAGGACTCCACCAACGCCCAATAGGCATGCAGCTTTCCATCTTTCT
>Ga0182014_10007933_pt1 | contig 10992 bp, 13 predicted proteins | sample 612S2DmetaG_FD_120489 | JGI IMG/M metagenome (GOLD analysis project Ga0182014, IMG submission 120489) | Permafrost microbial communities from Stordalen Mire, Sweden - 612S2D metaG | ecosystem: Environmental > Terrestrial > Soil > Wetlands > Permafrost | place: Sweden: Stordalen | collected... | reverse complement strand
ATACATCATCCTTTTCCTCTGCGCCGCATGGGCGTCATTACCTGAGGTAGGAGCCGGATGCGGGAAATCCGCTCGTCCGGATCTGTGGAGGGGGTTATGAGAAATCATGATCCCTACTCCGACGAAATGGAAAGCGGGGATGATGGGTACCGATTGGAGAACGGGAATGCTCTGAGTCACGAAGGTTGCGGGAGTCAGCGGGGTCGTGGAGTTCGCGTTCTTCCAAAGACCCTCAAGATTATTCTAAAGGAATCTATCCGGCATCTTCTTTTGAAGGCGAGTGAATGCGACGAGCGGCTCCGGCGATGCCGGAGCCGCTCGTGAGATGGCCAGGAATGAACGAGGCGCGGTCAGTTACGGCTTGGCTTTGCTTTCTTCCTTGGCGGGCTTGGCGGCGGAGGCCGCGGCGGGCTTCGGCTTCCAGAAATCGGGGTCGGCCTGGATCCAGTCCGGGCTCACGTAGCTCTGCCTCGGGTTGATCTGGAACAACTCCGAGTACGCGTGATCCACCGTGGCTCCATAGAGTTCATCGAGCTTTTTCAAGCCCTCTTCGCCCAGGGCATCTCGGAATTGCTTGTCTTCCTTGAAGCCGGTATCGATATCGGCCATGGATTTGTCCCCACTGAGCAAAAGCCAGGTGCCGTCCTCAGCCCCATAGGCTGCCTCGTACATACCCCAGTGCGCACTGGTTCGGGTCTTCTCATGCGCGTCCCTGTACATCTTCACCAGTTTCCGCCATTCGGCGTTGTGGCCGAGACGGACGTGAAATTCCGTGATCTCCAGGAAACGCGTCTGCGACTGGTCGGGATGCACCCGGAAACTCAGGTCCTCGTCGCGAACGAAAACTCCCTGGTCCATCGAATCCAGCAACTCGCCATCGGCCACGGTTGCGCGCTCCAACTCGGCGCTGAGGGCAGCGTTCTTATCGATAGCCTTGTTGTCTTTTTCCCAGGCCTCAAACGAGTCATACCTAGTCAGGTACAAGGCCCGCGTTTTGCCCGAAAGCGAATTCATGGCGGTATAGTACGTGGGGAACCTGGCGCGGGCCATGGCCGCGACAAAGGCGCTCTCCGTCTTGTCATGCGCCATGCCGGCTTTGCCGGGTTTGATGAATTCGCGCGTGATCTGCAAGACCTTGGGAAACGCAGCAGTTTCTTGTGCCGCGGCCATCGAACTGCCGGCAACCGCGAGAGACAATCCCAACAGAATGGGGTTGAGCTTACTCATGTACACGATCCTCCTTGATTTGCTCAGAGATCACGCGCTGGGGGAGGGGGAACCGGGGAAGAGCGGGTGCTCCAAGATTGGGTGATTATCTTGCCTGGGATGCCTGGGTGTAAAGAATTTTCTCAATAATTCACGGATATTCACCTGGGATTTGCATTTTGACCTCCCGGCCACGAGACAATTCAGCTCCCCGTTGGCAGGTTGGCGGTGAGGTCTTGAAGCCAGTTGCGATCGGATTCAGCCGCGATCGGGGCCGATGGTTCGATCGTCTACCCGAATTGCTTCCTGTTCGAAACGCTTGTCTTCCTCGGTGGCGCCGGCGAGCAGGAAGGAGTTGGTGACTGTGGCCTTGCCGTGGGCAACGGCAGTAATGACATAAGAACAACCGAGCCAGTGGGCTTCGGCAAAGTCGGTGGGCGACCATTGGGCCGGGTGGTCGGGGTGGGAGTGGTAAAAGCCGGCGATGCCGAGGCCCTGGCGGCGGCCCTCGCGCTCGATCTTGACCAGCTCGGCGGGGGCAATGTTGTAGCGGTTGTGGGCGGAGTCGGTGCGGGTGTTTCCGGCGCGGACGGCGGCCTGGACCAGCCAGCCTTCGGGTGTGGATTTGCCGAGCAGGGCGCCGCAGCACTCGTGGGGCCAGGTCTGCTCGCCGTGGGCGCGGATCGCGTCGTAGACCGCGTGTGTGAGGCGCAGGACGCTCATGGTTGCTCCCAGAACCGCTCGCTGAGGCATCTTTCGGCGGCGTCGGGCAAAGAGGAGCCGGGTTTGGCTTGTGTCGAGTTTATTTTCATGGGAAATTGCGGCGTGCACTCCAGTTATGCGAGATTGGAGATGCAGGAAGATTCTCCCCGACCTATTCCACATCCTCTCAGACTGGAAGCGACCATGGCCCGAAAATCCCGCAATCCGAACTTCGATCAGACGCTGAAGATCCTGCGCGCCCATTCGTTTGATGTTGCACCCTTCGCCGGAGTCGCAGGGGGGGTGCTGGTGAGCAAGCACGGGGCCGCGGCGGTACTGGTGGCGGCCGAAGACAAGGCCGCACCGGCAGCGTTTGCGGAGCGTCCGGGAGCGCTGGCTGGGGGGGAAGTGGCGCGATTGCTTGACCGGGGCTACCAGAAGTTCATTAAGACTTCCCAATTTGAGATTCCTGCCTTGGCCAGCCAATTGCAGGGGATTCACCTGTTCAGCGAGGAGCTGAAGCAACTGACCGGCGCGATCAGCCTGTACAACGAGTCGCTGGGAACGACGAGCGACCTGTATGAATACGATCGATTGAAGGGCCGAGAAGCCGTGGAAGCTGCGGCGGCGCGCCCCTGGGAGCTGACCGCGGGACACTGATTCATTCAAGAATCCGGCGGAGCAGGCCATGGAAGCGGAAGAAGCGGCGGAAGGCCTGACGGGGCAGGGACGGGAGCGGCGCACGCGCCCCCGGTATGCCGTGGACGAAGATGCCTCGCTGCTTCTGGTGGGCCATGGTCTGGCGGTGCAGTGTCGCGTCATCGATCTCAGCCTGGAAGGGTGCCGTATGCGCACCAGGGAGCGGTTTCCCGCGGCGATCCGGGCGCGTGTAGAGGTGACCTTCAAGATCAACGGAATCGCCTTCAGGTTCAGCGGCGCAGTTCAATGGACGGACGGCCGGTATGAAGTCGGAATCCACTTTGTGGACGTGAGTTCACGCCGCAGCGAGGAGTGGGCCGAGGTGCTCAGCGAGGTGGCGGCAGACAATGCGGCCAGGGCTGAAAGGCAGGCCGCGGCAGAACGAGCCGCGGAAGAACGAGCGCAACAAGAGGCCGAAGAGCAGGCCAATGATGAAACCGAGGCCCCGCCCTTAGTGGAACAGCGTGGGGCTGCGCCGCCGGAGATCGAGTCGAAGCAGGCGCCCTATCCAGTTGCGGCCTTGCAACCAGCCAGGTCCGTTTTGGCAGATGCACCCTCCGCATGCAGTTCTCAGCCTGCCACGCCGGAAGCGGCGGAATTACAGCTGGTCAGCCAGCGGCCCGCAAAGGCTGTCAAGCGCGAACGCCGCGAACAGTGCCGGCACGGGGTCGATACGTCGGCGGTGATTTATCTCGTCAAGATGGCTTCCAAGTTGAGTGGGCGCATCCTCGACCTGAGCGCGAGCGGCTGCCGCATCCGCACCGACGAACGTTTTCCGGTGGGCATCCACACGCGGGTGGAGACGGAGTTTCGGCTTGAAGGGCTGCCCTTCCGTCTCGGCGGCGTGATCCAGGCCATCCACGACCGGCAGCATGTGGGCGTCCGCTTTCTCGACCTGAGCGACCGCAAGCGGGAGCAGGTGGAGCACTTGATCGAGGAGATCGAGGAGATCGAGCAGATGCGCGCGAGGCAAAACCTCGCAAAGGGAGGAGATTCAGGCGAAATGGCGGTTGAAGGCCAGGGGCCTGAGAACGCTCCTCAGGCCCTGCTTGTTTCACCAGCCGCGCCGACCGCCTATCAAGTTGAAGATCAGGACGATGACCGCAATGACGATCAGAATGTGGATCAGGCCGCCGCCGATATGGAAGGTGAAGCCGAGGAGCCACAGAACCAGAAGAATGACAAAAATTGTCCAAAGCATATCTTCTCCTTCGCACCATGGGTGCACGGGATTCAAAAGTCGTTTCCGGGCGCCCAGGAGCATTCATAACCGGTTACCAACTGCTACTTCGCATCATGGGCCTGCACTTTGGCATCTCTGACTGCTTCGAGGAAGGAGTGTGCCGAGTCCGGCACGGCTACTTCGCCGCGCAGAATGCGGCCTGTGTTGGCGTCATGCCCGTAGATGGCTTCTGTGGAATCGTCGTCGCGGCGAATCGCAGCGCCGGTCAGCGTGAGCCCGGCAAAGACGCCCCTGGCGCGCGAGTAGGTCAGAACCTCGGTTTCCAGCTTCCAATCGGTGTCGGCGGAAGCGTGGCGCCCAACCGGTCCGGCCGCCGCGGAGGCGTCCGCGCCAAGCTGGAACTTGCTCTCGATCAAATGCTTCATTCCCCGTTCGTTCTGGATGATCATGACCAGATCGACGCCTTCAACGCCGATCTGCAATCCCCAGCTTCCGCCGGTAATGGCAAAGAACGCCGGAGCGCTCCAACCATTTGCGGTCCGGCACGTGGCAACGCCTCTGCCACCCTCCGCGCCAAACACAAAGCCGCCCTTGACCATGTGGGGCACTACACCCACGCACTTTGCGTGTTCCAGAACTTCTTCCGGAATGCCTTTATCCGGCGCCGCCATGATCTCGTGCAGCACCGCACCAGCATGATCAAGCCGGTCGACCGTTGCTTCGCGGTCGGAACTCGCCCAGCCGATGCTCGTCAGACTGAGCACTGCCACAAACGTCATAAGTTTCTTCATGCATCTCACCTTTTTCTACCCATGCGCAGCGTCACTTGCATTACGCGCATTTGAGGCGCACAAGGTAGTTCTCACGTTAGGGCCATGGCGTGGCGCGGTCTGAGCAAAAACGCACAGGGCATCCGTGGCAGTTGATCCATTGTGGTCATCTGGGTTTTCGATTTCCGGCGATTTGAGGAAGATGCGCGCGACCCTCGGCGACTGAGGACGCACATGGATGGCCATTCTGTGGCCTGGGATTGCTGAGCGTGGCGCCTGCCCTGGGATCGTTTTTGAGCGGGGCTCGGCAGACTGCGGGAATAGGGCGGATTGCAGGCGAATTTCGGGGGAAAACATCCCTCAGGGACTGGCCATCCTGCCCAGACCTGCCAGTCCTGACCTGCCACCCGAGCAAGTTTTTTCGCAGCTGTCGAGGGATTGTGTGCCCCGGGTCTTGCAATTTTTGCCAAAAAGTGAGCAAAATTGAACAGATTGTCCCTCCCCCGGTGCGATTCTATGGGAAAATACGGCTGCGAGTGTGCGGTCGAGTGGCGCGCTGTGGATGCTCAGTTGAATGAGGGGCCCCCTGTGGCCAGGGTTTCGATCACTCTCGATGAATTCTTGTTCATCGCCGAAACACAATTTTTGACTGGGTGGCAATGCGGTTGTGGTCCCACCTGCAATGTTCCGTGCGGGACCGCATCAGGAAGGAGACCTTTCGATGGTCGAACTTGAAAAGCCGCCATTCGATGCCGCAGCCTTTCTGGCGAGCACCGGGCTGGGGCGAAGAATCATCCAACTGGCGCCCAAGCAGACTTTCTTTTCGCAAGGAGACCCGGCCGATTCTGTCTTCTATCTTCAGAAAGGCCGCGCAAAGGTCATGGTCGTTTCGGCAGCCGGGAAGGAGGCAACCATCACGCTTCTCGCCGACGGCGACTTTGTGGGGGAGGAGGCGCTGGCGACCGTGGCGGGGATGCGTTTGGCCACGGCCACTGCCATTACCGCCTGCACCGCGCTGAAAATAAAGCGGGAAGAGATGGTCCGCGTGATGCACGAGGAGCATGAGTTCTCCGACTTGTTTATGAAGTTTCTGCTGACGCGCAGCATGCGCATCCAGGCCGATCTTGTCGATCAGCTTTTCAACTCGAGCGAGAAGCGGCTGGCGCGGATTCTGCTGTTGATGGCGGAGTTTGGCAAGCCGGGTGAGCCGGAACAATACATTCCTAAAATATCGCAGGAGACCCTGGCGGAGATGGTGGGCACGACCCGGTCGCGGGTGAGCTTCTTCATGAATCGCTTCCGCAAGCTCGGGTTTATCGAATACAACGGCCGGATCCGGGTTCACAAGTCTCTGTTGAACGTGATTCTGCACGATCAATTGCCGGCCGACAATATAGAAGGGGCGGCTATTCAGGGCGTTTAAGGGAAGCAACTCAAGCCGCCCGACGGCTCCGTGGGCTGTCCTGGTCGAAATTGAACAGTATTGCGATCGGAGGAATGGGATACTCACTCCAATTCCCTCAGTGAAGTTCTTTGTGGGGTGAGAGATGCCCGATACGAAAGCAAAACTGCTCATCGTAGACGATGAACCTTCAATTCGAACGTCGTTGTCGCGCGTACTCGCGGAGATTGGGTATCGTGTGCGCACGGCCGAAGACGGCTTCTCGGCATTGGTTGAGATTCGGAAGGAGGTCCCCGACATTCTTCTTTCCGATCTCAACATGCCGGGCATGTCGGGTTTCGAGTTGCTCTCGGTGGTTCGGCGGCGGTTTCCCGCGATCCAGACGATCGCCATGAGCGGCGCGTTCTCCGGCGACGAGGCGCCTTCCGGCGTTGCCGCAGACGGCTTCTACCAAAAAGGCAGCAGCGTGGGCTCATTGTTGAGGATTATGGGAGCCCTTCCCCAGCCGGATCGGCTGCCTTGCAACCACGCAACCGCGTTGGCGCCGATCTGGATTCAGCGGAACGGACAGGACAATTCGGGAGAGGCCTACGCAACGATTACCTGCCCGGAGTGCCTGCGGACCTTTTCCCAGGCTTGCGGCGGCTCGACCAGCCCTGTACGCGAAACAGATTGCATCCATTGCCACAGCTTGATTCATTACGCAATCGTCCAGTCAACGGATCGGACGCCTGCGCAAGCCACTCAAAGGCCCAGCCGCGAGGCGCAGCCTGTAAGTCTTCCCCAGATATCCTACTAAGAAAGAGTTGTCTCGATGCGTACCATCGCTGAACTGAATATGCTTTTACGTGCACGGGTTGAACTGCCCGTTGGGCTCAAACTGGCGACAGAGGAGTTTCGCGAGGGCTGGAACTTTGTGCGGTCTGGAGACGCTAGGCGCCTGGAAAAAAAGATTCAGACGCGGGGATGGAGTTTTATCAAAATTGCCGATGGGTCGCTGCGCAGCGGGGTGGGAGAGACATCGCAGGAAGCCATTGCCAGCGCGCTCAAGCTGGCTCTTCGGCGGGTAAGTACACACTTCAATGCGGTGGAAGTGGAGCATATCGAGTTAACGCAATATCCGTGGTTCTTTCTGGCCAGGGTAAGAGTGTATCCGTACCGGATTCAGCAAGGTGCGGTGGTGCCTTTGCCGGATGAGGCCGCAGCGATGCCGATGGCCGCCCGGTCGAGGCGGTTGCCCCCCCAATCAGCCGAGCCTTTCCCGCATTTCGGCAGCGCGATGCCGATGCTGAAGGAGATGCTGGTTTCAGCGGGGGTTCCAGCGAGGAGTTCGCAGGCGGGGACCCAATGACGATCCTGCAAATGGCGTTGATTTTGTTTCTATTTCACAGGGTCTTGCGTGTTCCACGAGAGCCGGTGCGCAGCCGCGCGCGCTCCCGCTGCAGTTCGCGATAGAGCTCGCTCTTCGACTGGCCCAACTGGCGGGCCAGGCGCTTGAGAGCTTCCTTCTCGTCCACGCCGGATTCGGCCTGGAGGCGCGCAACCAGGTCGGCAATCTTCCCAGGAGCGGCGTTTGCGGACTGAGCGCCGGGCTCAGAGTGGACTTGGGGGCGGGTTTGGGGCATTGCCTCGACCAGGAGAGTGATCTCGCCGCGGATGCGATCGCGGGCGGCCAGTTCGCGGCGCGCGTCCGCCGCCGTTCCGCGCAGAAACTCCTCGTGAATCTTGGTCAGCTCACGGGCGACGACCACGCGCAGATTCGGGCCCCAGACGGCCTCGAGATCGGCCAGGGTCTCAAGAATCCGGTGCGGGGCCTCGTACCAGATGAGGGTGCGCGCGGTTTCGGACTTTTCGGCCTCGACCGCCAGGTCTTCCAGCCGGCTGCGGCGGGCGCCGGCCTTCTCCGGCAGGAAACCTAGAAACAAGAACTCGCCGGTGGGCAGGCCTGAGGCTACCAGGGCGCTGAGCGCCGCATTTGCGCCGGGAATGGGAATCACCGGGACGCCGGCGGCAATGGCTTCGGCGGCCAGCCAGGCTCCAGGGTCGCTGATGCCGGGCATTCCGGCGTCGGAGACGAGCGCGATGCGGTCGCCGGCTTTGAGCGCCTCGACCAGTTCGGCCGCGCGTTGGCGCTCGTTATGCTGATGGCAGCTTATGGTGGGGGTCGGGATTTGGAAGTGGTTGAGCAGCTTTTGCGTCTGGCGGGTGTCTTCGCAGGCGATGCGGTCCACGCGCTTGAGCACGTTGAGGGCGCGCAGGGTGATGTCGCCCAGGTTGCCGATCGGAGTGGCCACCAGGTAGAGGCCGGGGGCGAGCGGCGTTTCCGGGTTGTCCGCCATGGGCACTGTCAGTCTCCGGCTTCCTAGGGGGCTTCCTCGCGTTCGATGCGGCGCTGCTCGGCCAGCAATGACATGGAACTCATCAGGTTTTGCACACTGACAATGCCTACAACGCGACCGCTCTCGGTGACGGGAATGAGCGCGAGGCCGCGACCGGCAGTGAGGCGGCGGATGGTGCTTCCCAGCGTGTCTTCAGGGCGCGCAACCTGGAAGGCCCGCGACATGACCGCCTGCACGTAGCCGTTGCCGTCGTTGTGCAGGGCATCCACGATGCGTTGGCGCGAAACGATGCCGACCAGTTCCGGGCCGCGGACGACGGGGAAGTCCTCCTGCAGGGAGTGGACGCAGCGGACGAGAGCGTCGGCCAGTGTGTCAGAGGGCGAGAGCGTGGCGAAATCGGTGAGCATGACTTCGCGCATCTGCACGGTATCGACGACGGACTGGAAAAAGACGCCCTGATCTTCAACTTGCGCGCCGATCATGATGAAGAAGCCGGCGATGATGAGCCATGGATTATGCAGCAGCATGCCGCCCACCATGGCAGTGAGCGCCAGCACCTGGCCCAGGCCGGCGGTGGCTCGGCCGGTGGGAGCGAAGCCGTACTTGCGGGCAAAACTGCCGCGGATGAGGCGCCCGCAGTCCAGGGGATAGGCGGGCAACAGGTGCAAGAGGCCCAGTCCGACCTGCATCCAGACCATGCTGCGCAGCAGGTAGGCGGATGTGATGAACGGCTGGCCGAGGAGGTGCATATCGCCGCTTGCGCCCAGGAATGTAGCGGCCAGCACCAGCGCCGTGGCCCCGTTGGCCAGCGGACCGGCCAGCGCGATGGCAAACTGCCCGCCGCCCTGGTTGGCATTCTCCTGGCTTTCGGGATTGGCGTAGGCGAAGAGCCCGCCGATGGGCAGGAGCAGAATGGCGCGCAGGCGGAGGCCCAGCCACGCGGCCACCAGCAGGCGTGCGGTCTCGCGCACCACCACTGCCGCCACCAGTACCAGGAACAGGCCCAGGCCACGAGACAGCGCGTACGTGCCTCCGTCAGAGGCGCTCAACCCCAGGCAGACGACTGCGAGCAATGGGAAAAAGACGTGAACGCGCACTTCGACGCCCATCCAACGGCCCAGCGGGATTGACCAGCCTCGCATATACCGATTGTAGAGGGTCGCGGCCCCGTTGCGCTTCCGCTATGCTGGTTTGCGATGCGCATTATCGCCGGCAAGTTTCGCTCCCGCACGCTTGAGGCCCCGGCTGGGCTGGCTATCCGGCCCACAAGCGACCGGCTGCGGGAGACGCTTTTCAACGTGCTTGCCCCGCGCATTGAGGGCGCGGCTTTTCTGGATCTGTATGCCGGCTCGGGGGCGGTGGGTATGGAGGCGCTGAGCCGTGGAGCGGCGAGCGTGGCCTTTGTGGAGCGGGCTCCGGCAGCGCTTGCGGTGCTGCGCGCAAACCTGGCCAGTCTGGGGGTGAGCGAGGGATTCCGGATTTATCCCGGCAGCGTGGGAGGCTGGCTGCGGAGATCGGAAAAGGGGCCAGGAGCAGGGTCGAAACTGGGCTCGATGCTGGGCTCGATGCTGGGCTCGAAACCGGGGCGAAGGCCGGGGCTGTCAGAGACCTTCGACCTGGTCTTTCTCGATCCGCCCTATGATGCGGTTCAGGAGTATGCGGTTACGCTTGGGCTGCTGGGTGGCACTTCGGGCGGGCTGCTCAGTGCCGGCGCACTGGTGATCGCCGAACACAGGGGAAGAGGGGGGCGCAAAGAGCGGCTGGAGGAGCGATACGGCGAACTTGAACGGACGCGAATGCTGGAACAGGGGGACGCGGCGTTGAGCTTTTATACCGGCTGTGCGATTGCCGCTCCGGAATGAGAGGCAGACAGACCTCCCTCAAGCGGCTCCGGTATACAGGGCCGGCGAGGGTTTTTTAGGTTGGAGGCCGGTGCGGAGGCGAGGACTTAGGGGATGAAGATGCGAGGGAGATTCTTACTAGCCGCAGCGATGATCTGCGCTGCTGCTTTGCAGGCGCAGACGGCTCAGCCGTGGGAGATCGGGCCTTTCACGAGGCCGGCGAGCGGCAATCCGGTGATTCGGCCGCGGCCGGAGGCTGCATTTACGGACCCCGTGCTCAAGGCGCCCGTTCATTGGGAGGCGCTGCACACCTTCAACCCGGCGGCGATGGTGCGGAACGGCAAGGTCTACGTACTTTACCGCGCTGAAGACGACTCCGGGACGATGGCGATTGGCGGGCACACGTCGCGGCTGGGGCTGGCCGAGAGCAGCGACGGGATTCACTTTACGCGGCGCGCCGGTCCGGTGTTCTTTCCGGCTGAGGACGCACAGGAATCCCGCGAATGGCCGGGCGGCGTGGAGGACCCGCGCATTGTCGAGCGGGAAGACGGCACCTATGTTCTGACTTATACGCAGTGGAACCGCAAGACCTACTCGGTGGGCATGGCTACCTCGCCCGACCTGACGCACTGGGCCAAGCACGGGCCGGCCTTTCTGACCGCGGCGGGCGGCAAGTATGCGCAGCTCCAGTACAAATCGGCGGGGATTGTGACGCGGCTCGACAAGGCTAACCCGCATTATTCGCGTAGTCTGAAACAGCGAAAGCCTCTTGTGCTACAAACATGTTGACGAGACAGTGTTTATGGCACTCCAGGAGGCTTTCGCTTGATCGATTCTACCGCGACAGAGT
>Ga0182014_10007932_pt1 | contig 10992 bp, 10 predicted proteins | sample 612S2DmetaG_FD_120489 | JGI IMG/M metagenome (GOLD analysis project Ga0182014, IMG submission 120489) | Permafrost microbial communities from Stordalen Mire, Sweden - 612S2D metaG | ecosystem: Environmental > Terrestrial > Soil > Wetlands > Permafrost | place: Sweden: Stordalen | collected... | reverse complement strand
CCCGGCGGCACCCTGAGCCTGGGCCTGGAGTTCGCCCGGGCCAGGCCCTACAGTTCCGCCTCCCTCGCCGGCAGCACCCCCGCCGCCAACCCGGCCACCGGAAGCGGGGTGGCCAACGCCAACAATGGCGTGTCCATCTACCTGGAGCATATCCAGAGCCCGGTCCTGGGCGGCGACAACACCCTCAGCGTCGGCTATGGCACCGGCGCTTCCACGCCTCTGAACGAGCCGGGCTGGGGCTCCGGCCCCGGCCCCGACCCGTCCCTGACCACCGCCAACAGGACCCTGCGGGTGGTGGACGCCCTGACCATCGCCCTGGACACCAGCTTCGCCATGCAGGCCGTGGGCACCTACCAGAACAGCCGGGACGCCAGCGGCTCCAGGACCATCTGGACCTCCCTGGGCGCCCGCCCCATGTGGTTCGTGACCAGGCACTTCAGCCTGGTCCTGGAGGCCGGCCTGGACCGGGTGAAGTACGCCGACGACTATGCGCCCAGCGGCACGGTCAGCGCGGCTGCCGGGGACACCGGCCACCTGCTGAAGACCACCCTCGGCGTGGTGTGGCGGCCCGAGCCGAAGTTCCTGTCCGTGCCCCAGCTCCGCCTGTTCGTCACCAACGCCAGCTGGAACCAGGTGGCCAACCAGGCCGGCCTGGACGCCGCCGGCGCCGAGACCTTCGCCAACGGCACCTTCGCCGGCAGGACCAGCGGCACCAACTATGGCGTCCAGGCCGAGGTCTGGTGGTGACCCGGTGGTGGTCATTCCGGCAGGCCGAGCTTCTTCCTCAGGCAGTGCATGGACTCGAACTTGGTGCGGATTTCGTTCATGCTGAAGGGTTTCCGCAGGCTGTGCACATTCGGATGCTCCTTGAGGAGCAGGCCCATGGAATCATCGCTGTAGCCAGTGGCCATGAGCACGGCCTGGCGGGGCCGGAGGATCTGAAGGCGCGCCAGGGTCTGGGCGCCGTTGAGACCAGGCATGTTCATGTCCAGGATCACCAGATCCACCGGCAGGCCATTCTGGATCCGGTCCAAGGCCTCCTGGCCACTTTCAGCGGTCTCCACGTGATGGCCGAGGGCCATGAGCATGGGGGCGACCGACATGCGAATGAGTTCATCATCATCCACCAGGAGGATATTCAAGGATCCTTCGGCACCTGAGGTGATGGGGGCCGATTCCTCCCTGGGGGCCGCCGCCACACCTGAGGTTCCCGGGAGATAGGGAAAGCCCAGAATGACTTCGGTGCCCCGGCCCACTTCGCTTCTGATCTCGAAGGTGCCGTTATGGGCTTGAACCGTTCCGTAGACCATGGCCAGGCCCAGGCCGGTCCCCTTGCCCACAGGCTTGGTGGTGTAGAAGGGCTCCATGGCCTTGTTCATGACCTCAGGGCTCATGCCCGTTCCGGAGTCCTTGAAGCTGACCTCGATGCCCCACCCCTCGCGCTGGCGGCTCCTGATCTCCAGGGTGCCGCCCTCAGGCATGGCATCCACCGCGTTGACGCAAAGGTTGAGCATCGCGTGGCTCAGGGCACCTTCGTCGCCTTCGATCAGGCCCAACGGCTCTTCATAGCTGGTGATGATCTGGACCCGACTCAGGGTGGTGTAGCTGAGCAGGTGGACCACCTCGCCCGCGATGCTGTTGAGATGGACCGGACCCACCGTCTCCAGCCCCTTCCGGGCAAAATAAAGGAGACTCTTGACCACATTCCGGCCCCGGGTGCAGGCCCGGGCGATGGTGGCCAAGGCTTCCTTCCGGGTTGGCGCGTCCGATGGATTCCCATCGAGGACCGAAACCATGGCCAGGATGGCCGCCAGGACATTGTTCATGTCGTGGGCGACCCCGCCGGCCAGACTGCCCAGGCTTTCCATCTTCTGGGTCTGCTCCAACTGGGCCTGGAGTTCGCGCTGCCTCTGCTCCATCCGGAGCTTTTCCGTGACGTCCCGCACGATGGCGAGGACCGTATCCCTGGTCAGGGGCGCCAGCCTGGCCTCGAACGCATATTCCCCGGAAGCGACCGGCAGCAGGTAGTTCAATTCCTGGACGGTATCCGTGGCCAGGACAGCCTCGATGGTCCTCATGAACCGGTCCGCGATCGGGCCGGGCAGGACCTCGGTCACTTTCCGGTGGAGCAGTTGTTCCTTGGGAAGGATCAGCAGGCTCGAGTCCGCCGCCTGGATGGCCAAATACTCCCCGTCCCTGCCGTAGGTGAAGATGATATCGGGGATCGCGTTGATCATGGCCCGTTTCTGGGCCTCGCTTTTCCGCAGTTCAAGGTTCAGCTTGCGCAGCTCCTCCTCGGCGCGTTTCCGGTCGGTGATGTCCCTGGCCACGGAAAGGTTGCAGCGCTGACCGTTGATATCCAGGATCGCGGAGGAGATGAGCGCGATGAAGGTGCTCCCGTCCTTGCGCCGCATGCACGCCTCCAGGCCAAGGGAGACCCCGTTGGCCTTCAGGTCGGCGATGTGCCGGTCCCGGTCTTGCTTTTTCTGCCACAGCCCGAGGTCCTCGGGAAGGGTCGAATGGCCCAGGAGCTCCTCCCGGGAGTAGCCGTACATCTTTTCGTAGCATCGGTTGATTTCAAGGGAAAGGCCGGTTTCCAGCTGGGTGAGGTCGATGGCATCGGGACTCAGGTGGAAGATGCTGGAGAACTTGCCTTCCGAGGCCCGGAACTCCCCCTCGAACCTCTTGCGCTCGGAGATTTCTTCGATCATGCGCCGGGATGCCAGGACGATCATCAGGGCGTTGATCAGCGTGATGCCCCCCGTAACCAACACGAGGTAGCTAACCTTATGAATGAAAAGGTAGGAACTCCAATTGAGGGTCAGCAGGACAATGACCAGGATTGGCATGATCCATAGGGGCAGCCTGGTCCTGAATGTAGTATGCATAATTTAACCAGCCCCATAAAATCTGACAAAGGAGAACAGGGTCCATTCCCGAAGGGAATGGCACCGGGGTCTTGAGCTTCAGTTTGTGGCTCGATGAGAAGATTTTCCAACGGATTTGGCTATTATAATCCAAGTGTTAAACACAAACAAGATAATAGCAGTTTTGTCTTGCCGGTTCCGGCCCTTGGGTGTAGCTTGTCTTTCCAAGGGATCTTTGTCAGTTCCATAGCGCGATATCCAGAAAGGTGGAGGGATGGGCCCTGTGAAACCTTGGCAACCTGCTCGCGGGAGCGTGGTGCCAAATCCTGCCCGTGGCGTGAGCCGCGGGAAAGATGCCGAGCAGTCATGGACTGACGCACTTAGATTATTCGCACAGGAACGGCGGAGGTCTTCCACCTGAGGAGGACTCCATGAGCGAACAGCACCTCGACAGCAACGTGCCGGGCAACAGCGACGGGCTCATCCGCCTGTCGGTGGGCATCGAGGATCCGGCCGACCTCATCGAGGACCTGAACCAGGCCTTGGCATAAAAACCGATCATTCGGTTTGAAAAAATGGCTTCCCGCGCTGCAAGCCGCCCAAGGCAGGGTTCAGGCGGTGGTGCCGCCGCGCTGAGCAGGGGCGGTCAGACGCTCCGGTCCGGGGATTTCGGATAGAGCTTGGCCAGTCCGTGGAAGACCTGGTAGGCGTTGATCCGCTCCCGGATGTTGCCCTGCAGGTACGGGACGCCGGCTTCGGCGAGGGCGGCATTGGCCTCGGCGAGGAGCAGGCGAAGCTTGGTGTGCTCCTCGGAGAGGGCGCGCACCTTGGCCTCCAGCTTGCCAACCTTGACCACCAGGCGCGAGATCCGGGCGCGGAGCTGTTCGATTCCTTCCTCCGGCTCCACGGGGAGGAGGCCGTGGAATTTCGCGTGCTTCATCCGGGCCGGACCGGACAGGTGGAGGGTGCTGGAGTCTTCGGAAAACCCCGTCTCGGTGGGTTGAGGGTCCTGGCCCAGCCAGTCGGAGGAGATGGATGTGGTCAACATGACGGCCTCCTGGAGCGTGGGTGTTCAGTGGGAGAGCGTCCTCACGAGGGAAGGGCCATGTTCGGCACCGGCCGGCGCCGCAGCAGGCGCTGGTCCTCCTTCTCGAAGTCCTTGGCCCGGCGCAGGGCCTCTCGCTGGGGCCCGGTGCTGAGGTCATGCTCGAACAGGCAGATGCGGTTGGGACGCCAGTCTTCCTTCACGGATTCGGCGAAGAACTGGACCTTGCAGGCCTCCAGGACCGTGGACGCTTTCTGGAAGTGCTCCTGGAATCGGAACTCGAGGATGATCATGGTTCAGCCCTTTCCAAAGAATGACCCCGGCCAAGCGTTCACTTGACCTCCCGTCCCACCTGCTTCCGGGGTCATCCTGGATCGGGAGAACCCATGGAGAAGCGCGGTGAGCCGTGACGCGCTTGCAGGCCTCACTGGCCTGGTTATGGACTACAGAATTAACCTCAATGCTTGGATAAACAAGGCACTGAGGTAGTGGGTGATTGAAGTATGGTTCATAACGCAGGGTGGACAAGGGGGCATTTGCCAGTTTTTTGTAAAATTTTTGTATTTTGACCATGAGACGCAGAATCTTCATGAAACAGATAAAAGGCCCCACGAAGTCAGGGACTTCGATCCTGCACAACCAGGCCTGCCGGTGTATATTCAGGGTTATGAGCATTTTTAACGACGACCAGGGCTGTTTCGTTTGCGGTCAGGGGAACCCGGCCGGATTGAGGCTCCAGTTCCGGGAAACCGAGCCGGGCCTGGCCGTGGAAGCGGAGGTCGTGTTTCCGGCCTCCCTGCAGGGCTGGCAGGACACGGTGCATGGGGGGCTGCTGGCCACGGTGCTGGACGAGAGCATGGTCAAGGCGGCCGCCGCCGCCGGCCTCAAATGCGTCACCGGGGAGATAACCGTCAAATTCCGGATTCCCGCCGCCACCGGCGCACCCTGCCTGGCCGCCGGCCGGATCCTGCAGACCCGTGGCCGCATCTCCCTTGCGGAAGGCCAGATCCGGGATGCTTCCGGGAAGGTGCTCGCCCAGGCTACCGGCAAGCTGGTCCGAATCGACTGAAACCTCAGAACTGGCGTTCGGCTTCGGCCACGATCCGCTCCACGCAGGCTGCGATACCGCCCTGGGACACATCCAGCACCAGGTGGAAGTGCCGGGGATCGTGCCAGTCCAGCCCGGAAATGGCGCGGATGAAGGCGGCCCGTTCCCGGTCGGAGCTCTCCACGGCCTTGCGGGCGGCCTCCAGGTCCGGCAGTTTGCCGCGCTCCACCAGGGACCGGGCGCGGAAATCCGGATCGGCGTCGAGGCTCACATGGAGCGCGCGCGGGAGGTGCCTCAGGGCGAAGAAGCCGCCGCGGCCCACGATCACCGACGGCGCGTGCGCCACCATCCTGAGCATCACCTCCCGCTCCAGGTGGTACAGGTCCTTGCTGTACATGGGCAGATCCAGCAGCGGGGTGTAGGGGGCTTCCGGGGAGCCGAAACCCATGACGTTCAGCATGTGGTCCAGGAACCCGCTGTGGCGCTCCTCCTGCCCGGCCAGGCCGGAGATGGAGCTGCCCATGGCTTCCGCGGTCAGGCGCAGGATGCGCCGGTCGCAGAAATGCCAGCCCAGGCGGCGGGCCGCGAGAAAGCCCGCTTCGGTGCCGCCGCTGCCGAGGCTGCGGGAGATGGTGATGACGGGATTCTGGCTCACTTCAGCCTCCGGGCGCTGGTATTCTACTCCGCAATCAGGTCGGGGCCGGCGCCGGCCGGTCGGCGCACTCCGCCGAACAGCAGAGCCAGCGGGATGCAGAGCATGGCTAAGTAGCCCAACAGCCGGAAGTTGTCCACATAGGCGGCCAGGGAGGCCTGGCGCTGGACCAGACCGTAGAGCATGCCCAGGGCCTTGGCATGGGCCTCGTGGGGGCTCGCGCCGGCCAGGAAGAGCCGGGTCTCCAGGCCCTGGAGCCGCTGGGCCACGGCGGGACTGCCGGCGGTGACGTGGGCCACCAGGTAGTTCTGGTGGATCTGGGTGCCGCGCACCAGGAAGCTCATGATGGCCGCGATGCCGACGCTGCCGCCCAGGTTGCGCATCAGGTTGTAGATGCCGGCGGCGTTGCCGATCTCCTCCTTGGCCAGCCGGCCCATGGTCATGGTGGTGAGCGGCACGAAAATGCAGCCGGTGGCGAAGCCGTTCATGAGGTTCGGCAGGATCACCGAGACCATGGATATTTCCAGATTGATGCGGCTCAGCAGCAGGGAGGACAGGCTGAGCATGCTGAAGCCGAAGGCCAGCAGCAGGCGCCCGTCCACGTACCGGGTCAAGGTGCCCATCACGACCATCGCCAGGATCGAGCCGAAGCCGCGCGGACTCACGGCCATGCCGCTGTTCAGGGCCGGGTAGCCCATCAGGGTCTGCAGGAACAGCGGCAGCATGGCCGTGAAGCCGTAGAGCACGGAGCCGTAGATGGTATTGATCAGGGTGCCCACGCCGAAGTTGCGGTCGCCCAGCACCCGCAGCTGCACGATGGGCTCACGGCAGCGGAATTCGCGCCAGAGGAAGGCGATGAGCGCCAGGACGGCCACGGCGGCCAGCCAGCGGATCCACAGCGAGCCGAACCAGTCCACCTCCTGCCCCTTGTCCAGCACCAGTTGCAGGGAGCCCACCCACAGGGCCATCAGGGCAAAGCCCATGATGTCCACGGCGCCCTTGGCCTGCCTGAGGTAGGGGGGGTCCACGATGTATTTGTCGGTCATGGCCAGGGCCAGGAAGCCCACCGGCAGGTTGATGAGGAAGATCCAGCGCCAGGAGAAGCTGTCCGTGATCCAGCCGCCCAGGGTCGGGCCCAGCACCGGGGCCACCACGATCCCCAGGCCGTAGACCGCCATGGCCGTGCCGTGCTGGCGGGGCGGAAAGCTCTCCAGCAGGATGGCCTGGGACAGGGGCAGCATGCCGCCGCCGCCGGCGCCCTGGAGGACCCGGGCGGCGATGAGCATCGGCATGGAGGTGGCCATGCCGCACAGCATGGAAGCGGCGGTGAACACCACGATGGAGGTCATCATGAGGCGCTTGCGGCCGATGCGCCGGGAGATCCAGCCGGTGGCGGGCAGCATGATGGCGTTGGACACGAGGTAGCTGGTGAGGACCCAGGTGGATTCGTCGGTGGCGGCCGACAGGTTCCCCGCGATGTGCGGCAGCGCCACGTTCGCCACCGAAGAGTCCAGCACCACCATGAAGGTCGCCAGCATCACCGAGGCGGCGATCATCCAGAGGTTCGCCTGCTGTTTCCGCTCCAGCTCTGCGGCTTCGGAATGGGTCCTGGCAGGCGTCATCGTGGCCATCATGATGGTGGCCTCGCGGCGAAGCCCTCTCTATTGTGCCGGGCTAGATGCCCTATGCGCCGAACTTGTCGTCCCAGATGACTTCGGTCCTGGGCTCCTTCTTCAGCCGGTTGATCTGGGATTTGCAGAAATTCAGCTGCTTCTTGAGGGCATTGGCCTGGAAGTTCAAGGCGTATTTGTCGGGGCTCACGGCCGCCCGCAACTGCGCCTTGGCCACGGCCAGCTGCGCCCGGACGCCGGCGCTGTGCTTGCTGAGTCTTTCGATGGCCTGGGCCTTGGGAATCTTCTCGATCTGGACCGGGGTTGCAATGGACGCATTTTTCACAATGGGCTCCTAGCCTTAGCCCAGAAGGATAGCATGTCCCGTTTTTTGATCTGCGCATCACTCCTTCGCGGCGATCTGCTCCAGGCTCTTGCCGGCGGTGCTCATGCCCAGGATGGCCACGGCAAGGGCGCCGAGCACCAGGACGCAGGTGGTCATGGTGAACACGCCGACGAAGCCGATCCGGGCGTAGGTGAAGCCGATGATCAACGGCGCGGCCAGCCCGCCCACCCGGCCGAAGGAGGATGCCACGCCCGTGCCGGTGGAGCGGATGGAAGTGGGGTAGAGCTCCGGCGTGTAGGCGTAGATCCCGGCGTAGGTTCCGTTCATGAAGAACGACAGGCAGAAGCCGCTCATGGTGATGGCAGCGGCGTCCCGGGCGCCGGACAGGAAGAAGGCGGCCACACCGCCCAGCAGGAGATACAGCACGATGGTCCACTTCCGGTCCAGGCGCTCCGTGAGGAAGGCCGCGGAATAATAGCCGGGGATCTGGGCCAGGTAGATGATCAGGCTGTAGCCGAAGCTCTTGGTGATGGTCATCCCCTGCTTGACCAGCAGGGTGGGGATCCAGGTGAAGAAGCCGTAGTAGGAGAAGGTGATGGCCATCCACAGGATCCACAGCATGAGCGAGGTGCGGGCCAGGTCCTTGCTCCACAGGGCGGCGAGGTTCTGGTAGAGGTTCCCGGTCCTGCGGATGCCCATGGCCGGGATCTGCACATCCTGGTAGGGCGCCAGGGTCTCCCCCCGCTTGAGGTAGAACGATTCCATCTGGTCCACCACCAGCGCGGCCTCCGCGGACCGGCCCCGCTGCATCAGCCAGCGCGGCGATTCCGGCAGCGACCGGCGCCACCAGAGCAGCATGACGATGGGCAGGAAGGTGATGACCTGGGCGATGCGCCAGCCTTGGGCGAAGGCCGGCACGATGAAGTAGCCGAGCAGGGCCGCGAACACGAAGCCGAAGGAGAAGAATCCGGACAGGGAGCCGATGAACCGGCCCCGGTACTTGCTCTGCACGAACTCGGACAGGAAGGGCGCGATGATCGCGCTCTCCGCGCCGACCCCGAAGCCGGCCACCACCCGGGACCAGAACAGGAACTGCCAGTTCATCGAGCAGGCCGCGAACAGGGTGGCGAAGGTGTAGACGAACAGGGCGTACATCATCACCTTGCGCCGGCCGATCAGGTCGCCCAGGGTGCCGGCGGTGAAGGCCCCCACCAGGTAGCCGATCATCAGCGAACTGCCCAGCACTCCGGTCTGGCCGGTGCTCAGGCTCCACAGTTTCATGGCCGGGGCCAGGATGAACGCGATCAGGGCCGCGTCCATGCCGTCAAAGGTGTAGCCCAGGCCGCCCATGAACAGGAGCCGCAGGTGCGGTTTGCTGAACGGCAGGCGCTCCAGCCGTTTCAAGGTGTCCAGATCGCCCTCCGCGAATCCGGGAAGCAAGGCATCGGTGCGGTCGGTCATGGTTACCTCCCCCTGGCGATGATGTTCTTGTAGACGTTCCCTTCCTGGATGATCAGCGTGAGGTTCTCCTGGTAGTTCTGGAACAGGCTCATGTCCTTGAGCGGGTCGCCCTTCACCAGGATGAAGTCGGCCAGCTTGCCGGCCTCGATGGTCCCCAGGTCGCGCTCCCGGCGGATGATCTCGGCGTTGGTCTTCGTGGTGGCCACCAGGGCGCCCATGGGCCCCAGGACCCTGGCCTGCAGTTCCAGCTCCATGCCCTTGTGGGTCTGCATCGGCCCGAGCAGATCGCTGCCGGAGCCGATCTTCAGGCCGTGGGCGAGGGCGATGGCCAGGGAGGTCTCCGCCTTGTCCAGGGCCTGGTTGATCTTGCGCACGAAACTTTCGGGCAGGCCCAGTTCCTTGCCCATCCTCGAGATCATCAGGTAGGTGACCATGGTCGGCACCAGATAGGCGCCGGACTCCTTCATGGCCTGGGCCGAGGCGTCGGTCATCAGGTTGCCGTGCTCGATGGTCCGGACCCCGGCCTTGCAGCAGAGCTTGATGCCGCGGTCGGAATAGCAGTGGGCCGCGACGTACTTGCCCGCCGATTCGGCTTCGAACACCGCGGCTTCCATCTCCTCCAGCGAGTACTGGGACGTGTCCAGTTCGTCGCTGGGCGAGGCCGCGCCGCCGCCGGCCATGATCTTGACGAAATCAACCCCCTGCCGGAGCTGCTCCCGGGCGCCCCGGCGCACCGCGCTCACCCCGTCGAACACCCCGGCCACCACCCCGGCGCCATGGTAGAACGGCGGGCAGGTTTCGGTGGCCAGCCGCCAGTCGCCGTGGCCGCCGGTCTGGGACAGGATCCCCCCGGAAATGGACAGCCGGGCCCCGGGCACCAGCCCTTCCGCCACCGCCTGGCGGAATCCGGCGTCGACCCCGCCGCAGTCCCGGGCGGTGGTGAAACCCTGGTCGAGGGTCTCCTGGAGCACCTTCAGCGACTTGATCACCAGGGTCGAGGTGAAATTGCGCCGCTGCTGCTCCACGATGCTGGCGTCCACCGACCCGATGTGCACATGTCCGTCGATCAGGCCGGGCAGCAGCGTCTGGCCCAGGCAGTCGATCACGTCAGCCTTGGCCGGCAGGGCTCCACTGGGGCCCTGCCCCACTTCCTTGATCCGCTGGTCCTCGATCACCACCCAGCCGTTCGGCCGCGGATCCGCGCCGGTGCAGTCGATGATGGTGGCATGGATAAGGATGGTGGTGGTCATGAAACCCTCCTTGAAGGGAATGAAAAGCCGGTTCAACCAGGCACATCGCAATGGGGGAGGAATGGCCACAGCCTAGGACCATTTCCCGCCAGAAACCAGACAAAACTTGGGAACCCATCCTGGGACCGGGAGGCGGAGCCAAAGGATCCCGAATCGGTGGGGTGACATTCAACTAGGTTATTTTAATTTTAATTGATGTTTTTAAACTGATAACTTACAAGTGCCGACTGGACGTATGATGGCAATCTATTTTGAACAAAAATTCTTGGTTAATCAGTTTATTACGCGTATTTCATGATATTTTTGCTTTCTTTATTCTGAAATCATGATGCGACCTATTGTTTGTTTTTTCCGACCCCGAGGGGTTGACAGTATGTTGAAGTTTTCTAAACTCTGTGTGGGACATCCGCCTTGTTTCAGACCCCCATTCAGAGGGTCCAAGGTTTTTTTGTCCCAAGGAGGAGTTATGAACAGCACGCTTCTACTTGACAGTCCTGATCGCGTCATCGCCAAGGCCTGGGCCGATGAAGATTTCAAGAAGGCTCTCCTGGCCAATCCCAGGTTGGCGTTGCGGTCCCAGGGAATCGAGGTGCCCGAGGACGTGACCCTGAATGTGTACGAGAACTCGGCAAAGGTCTTCAACCTGGTGCTGCCGAAACTGCCGGAAATGGCCCTGGTGGGGGAGGCGCTGGATGCCCTCGAGGCGGGCGCTT
>Ga0182014_10007931_pt1 | contig 10994 bp, 11 predicted proteins | sample 612S2DmetaG_FD_120489 | JGI IMG/M metagenome (GOLD analysis project Ga0182014, IMG submission 120489) | Permafrost microbial communities from Stordalen Mire, Sweden - 612S2D metaG | ecosystem: Environmental > Terrestrial > Soil > Wetlands > Permafrost | place: Sweden: Stordalen | collected... | reverse complement strand
GTTCGATCAGCTCGAAACCAATCTGTTGCTCGTTGTTGTCGAATCCGTTCAAGAGGTAGTTGTTGTTGGTCGCCCACAGTCCATTCACCTGGATCGAACCGTTCCCGCGTTCGTCCTCGGGAATCTCGCCCTGCTGCACGTTCCCGGTGCTTCCGGTGCTGGCCGGCCCCATGTTGACCCCAGGGCTTAGATATGCCAGTTGCATAAAATTTCGTCCGTTGATCGGAAGCTGGTGAACCCGGCTTTCATCGATCACCTGTCCTATCGATGAGGTTTCCGATTCCACCTGCGGCTCGACGGCGGTGACTAGGACCTGTTCGTGGACTGAGCCGACGACTAAAGTCAAATCCACACGCACAACCTGGTTGATGTCGAGCTTGAACGCAGTCTGTACCGCCGTTTTGAAACCCTCGCGCTCGGCCGTCACGGTGTAGGTTCCAGGCTTCAGCTCGGTGACCACATACTCTCCCCCGCTGTTGCTCGGGGTCTTTCTCTCGGCGTTCGTCTGCGTTTCTGTGACCGTCACCGTCGCGTCCGCCAGGACCGCGCCGGAAGCGTCGCGAACGGTGCCGACAACTTTTCCCGACTCCACCTGAGCCTGCACGGCGGAGACAAGGATGAGCATCGCGCCGACGATGAGGGTGAGCCATGGCGACCTCGACCCAATGGGGATAATCCGATTCATCGTGCCCTCCCAATGAGCGACCGGGTGCAACCGTGATCCGTTCGCTCCTGAAGATGAAATGAAAACATCATATGTATATATGTTGTCAACCTTTATTTTTCAAACTACCGCCAGGAGCGTCTCGAACCTCCGCAGGCAATTCTCGTTAGATCGTTATTTCTGTTGTATTTAGTGCCAGTTCTCTGTTTTCGGAGAAAGTTCGCCGATGATCCACTCTGAATCTTGTTCCAAGGAACCTATAAACGTTGTATACTACGTGTGCATGTCTGCTCGATCATCCATTGCTCCCCATCCCGAACCTGGCGTGGCGCCCAAAGCTGAGTCGCTAGGATTGGTGATCGATAGTGCAAGTTTCGTCCCCTATTACGAACAAATCGTAGACCGGGTACGCAATCTGATCAAAGACGGCGTGTTTCACGAGGGAAACATCTTCTGCTCCGAGGGCGAGGTTGCCCGCACGCTCGGTATCAGCAAGATGCCCGTCCGGCAAGCATTTCAGAAGCTCCGTTCCGAAGGTCTGCTGATCATGGCCAAAGGTAAGCGGCCAATCATTGGGTCCGGACGTGTCCCTTGGAATTTCCAGCAGTTGCGTGGCTTCAGCGAAGAGATGCGGCGACGCGGGTTGGTTCCTTCCGCCAAAGTCCTGGCGCTTGAACTCGAAGAGCCGGATCCTGAAACGGCGCAGGCCCTCGAACTCGCCGCCAACGAAAAGACATACTGCTTGCGGCGCCTTCGCTTCGTGAACAAGAAGCCGGTGGCCGTCGTTACCAGCCATCTGCCGGCTCGTCTTTTCGCTGGAATCGAGAAGCAAGATCTCGCCCGGCAATCCCTTTACCATGTCTTCGAGAATGTCTACCGGCGCAAGCTCCATTGGGCCGAAGAAATCATCGGTGCGGTCACCGCCGGCGAAGAGGAAGCGCGTATCTTGCAGACATCTCCCGGGAGTGCTCTCCTTTCGATCAAGGAAACAACCTACGATGTGCAGCGGACCCCGATTGAATACAGCGCCTCGCTCTTGCGGGCTGACCGCTACACTGCCTCCGTCGTATCAGTCCGCAAGACGTAGCGGGAGCGCCCGTTCCCAGGTCTCGAAGACCGCGAAACCTCAGAGTCTTAGCAGTCCGCCAAAGAGATTGAACTGGGACCTGAATTCAGCAGCTTCGGCGTAAGCACCCGCTCAGTCACGACTGATCACCTCCGGTGGGGCGTGGTCGCGCAACCACTCGGCAACAGTGTTGGCCTAGCGATCGGGCAGAAGATCGACGGCTCGACGCTGCTCCAGATCGCAAAGAATGGTGCCGTAGCGCTGTCCCTTGCGCCACGCCCAATCGTCGATGCCCAACACGCAAGGCGAAACTGGAACTGGCTTCTGCGCCACCGATATGCGTCGTAGGTGGCGCAGCAACGTGTCGCCGCTCACCACCGGACCCAGTCTTTGTGCGGTGCGTGCCCCCGCTTCGCCGCCGAACATCAGACCCAGCCAGCGCAGAGCTTGCCCCATGCACAGCGTGCGCCGGGCGTAGGTCGCCGTCGCCTCCGGCAGGCGCTCCGTGAAAATGTGCTGGGCGCAAGCGTCCGCGTCACAAAAAAAGCGGCGTGTCCGCAGTCGAATCTTCAGCCGGATTCCGTTCCACGGCAGTCGGCCATCGCCGCTCGTAATAACTATGGATACGATAGGATGGGCGGGTACACCCTGGGACAAGAAGCCACCGGTCGAAACGCGCACACCAACTAAGGTGATGTGGTCGGCTTCAGCAATCAGCGCTCCACCGTAAATGTCAGAGGAAACACACTGTTGACAGATTGAATCCGCAGCCAGCGTGGACTTGCCACTTCACCCAGTAAATTCTCAGACGAGCCGAACCCTGAATGTGCCAATCATCCCATCCAGCCCTTTGTAAAGCGAGCCTTCGTTCCAGGCAGATTACTTCGTGTCTGCCCGTCATCCGGCCACAACCGCCTAGGCTAGGTCGCCCCGCGGAGTGACTTCGCGGAGACAGGTGGCCGCAGTTTCGGCGGTAATATCGCGTTGAGGTGTTCCTAACATTTCGTACCCCACCATAAACTTCCGTATTGTAGATGAGCGTAACAATGGCGGATAGAAGTGAATATGCGTGTGCCACTCGGTATGTGATTCGCCGTCCGTTGGACGCTGGTGAAATCCCATCGAATACGGAAAGGGCACATGGAATAGGCTATCGTATCCCATGGTCAGGCGTTTCAGAATATCCGCCAGGCCCGCGCACTCGTCACGGCTCAAATCGGAGATTGCACCCATGTGCCTGTGTGGCAGGATCAGAGTCTCGAAGGGCCAGATGGCCCAGAAAGGTATAACTACGGAAAAGTGCTGGTTTTCACAAACCAGCCGGTCTGTGACCTCACGCTCGAGTTTCAGGTAGTCACAAAGAAGACAGGAGCCGTGATCGGCACGGTACTGCTGCTTTCGCGCCTGTTCTTTCGAAGGCTCATTGGGCATGTTGCTGCTGGCCCATATCTGGCCGTGGGGATGCGGATTGCTGGCACCCATCATGGCGCCGCGATTCTCGAAGATCTGTACATAATTAACGAACGGCAGAGCACCCAATTCCCTGTACTGCCCTGCCCAGACATTGACAACGTGCTCCAGATCAGGCAGTGACATCAGAGAAACCGTGAGATCGTGCCGTGGAGAGAAGCAGACTACCCGGCAAATGCCGTATTCGCCATTAGCAACCAGCAAGTCGTTCTGGACAAAGTCCTGGCGTCGTACACCGTCATGGAATAGGGCTGGATAATCATTATCGAAAACAAGAGTTCGCTCGTAGACAGGATTCTGGGCACCTGTTGCTCGCTTATTCCCTGGGCACATGTAACACGACGGATCGTAGGCCGGCATGGTCTCGACTGGGACGTTTTCCACCTGCCCCAGCCATGGACGCGCAGTGCGATGGGGAGACACCAGGACCCATTCCCCGGTTAACGCGTTGAAGCGGCGATGAGGATCCTTCTGCAAATCAAGCGCTGCCATAACCGTCTCTGAGGACTCTCCTCGATCTCGGCGCGCCAGTCGCCGATGTAATCTGCGCCACCACCGAACAGAATATTCAAGCTGACTCCACCTCACAAGCCCCGTCGGCCAGCGTAGAAACAAAGATCTGTGGGGTTCGGCCCGTCAACCGTTGATAATCGCGAAAGATGTTGCGCTGGAAATTATCGACTGCTTGTCCATCTACTACGTTGATCGTGCACCCGCCGAATCCCCCGCCCGTCATGCGCGATCCATAAACGCCCGGCTGTTTTTGGGCTAACTCCACCATCAGGTCCAACTCGGCACAACTGACTTCATAGTCTTCCTTAAGACTGCAGTGAGATTCACCCATGAGGCGCCCAAACTTGGGGAGATCGTTGTTCCGCAGAGCGTCAGCAGCTTCGGTGACCCGCATATTCTCGGTAATCACGTGGCGGCAGCGCTTGTAAACGGAAGGCCTCAATTCACCGCCGTAATGTGCGAGATCAGCAAGGGTGACGTCGCGCAGAGCCCGAGCCTGCGGCAGAAAATGCGACAGTACGCGTACTGCTTCTTCACATTCAGCGCGGCGGCTGTTGTATTCTCCGTTCGCAAGGCTGTGCTTCACCATGGTATTGCAGATCACCAATTGCGCTTCAGACGACACCGGCAAGAGACAATATTGCAGGCTTCGGCAGTCCAGCATCAAAGCATGGCCGGAGCAACCAAAACACGAGATGAATGGGTCCATGATTCCTACTCGCGCTCCTACAATTTCGTTTTCCGCGCGCTGGCACAGTTTCGCCAATTTGGTTCGATCCACCGGAATTCCGGCGGTGCCAAGTAGCGCAAGACCGCTCGCGATCTCAAGCGCTGCCGAGGAACTCAGACCGGATCCGATCGGAACATCGCCAAGAATCAGTAAATTGGCTCCCGGTAGCACGTGCCCCGACTGTTCCAGCATCATAGCTATGCCCAGCACATAGTCGCTCCAATGATTCTTGGGTCGAAGTTCTTGTGATTGCAGGTCAATTTCTACGGTTTCGGAAAAGTTCGTCGAATGCGCTAAGAGCCTGCGATCATTACGGGTGGCGGCGGCAACCCACACGTGGAATTGAATGGCCGCAGGCATCACCAAGCCCTCGTTGTAGTCGGTGTGCTCGCCTATCAGGTTTACGCGTCCGGGGGCACGGTAAACTCGGGGCCACTGACCGAACAGGGTGTCGAATTGCTCCTGCACTTCCCGTAGTTTTGTCTTCGCCGTTGTCATCTTTATGTTCATGGAAGTACGCTTCGTGCGGTGCGTATCCAGTGGTCGCGACTCTGCTGCGCAGCGGTGATCACGGCGGCGCCAGTCAGTTGTCGTGGGTGGTACTGTCGGGTTGGGAGGCATGATCGCCGTCGGCAACCTGCTTATTCGATTTTCGCAGCCCGAAAATGAGCATCACGCTGCCAAATAGGAGCAAAATGCTACCCCAGAGAAGGTTGATGTTTATGCCGAGCGATCTCGCGTAAATCGCAGGGTTGCTGGTCAATCCATAAACAATCAGAATCACCGAAACATGACCTCCTGCTCCCGCATTCCTGTCATCAGGAAGAATTCACACCAGAGCCGTTCTTCCGGGTCACACTTTGCGAACAGCTTGTTCAATTCTTCCTGCTCGTAGATCTCCGGTTCTTCTTCGGTGTACCGTGGCCAGTCGTTCTTGCCCAAAAGTAATGGCGGAGAGGGAGGGATTCGAACCCCCGATACCCTTTCGGGTATGCCGGTTTTCAAGACCGGTGCCATCAACCACTCGGCCACCTCTCCGGGTTCTACAGTTTTACTACAATCTTACGGCAGCAGCCGCACAGAATCCGGAGCGGGACCCTCCCGGGCCTCAAAAACTGCGGGACGGGGCGCCCGCTTGCAAGCATCGGGACGGGATCGCCCAGGCTGGTCATGTGCGGGTCCTACTGTCCGGCAAGTTTGGATTGCCGCACCTTATTTCACCCCGTTTGGATACACCAAAATCTTGCTGGCTTCGCCCGTTTTCAGACGCACCATGGCTTTGGAAAAATCTTTCATCGGGAGGCGGTCGGTGATAACCGGGTGAAGGTCGAGGCGTCCGCTTTTGAGCAGAGCGGTCATCTGGTACCAGGTCTGGTACATGCGGCGGCCGTTGATGCCTTGAATGGTGATGCCTTTGAAGATGATGTCTTCGGAGAAGTTGAGCGGGATGGGCTTAGAGGTGAGGCCGAGGAGAGAGATGCGTCCGCCGCGGCGGACGATGTCGAAGGCGATGCGGATGGCGTCGGGATGGCCGGCCATTTCGAGGACCACGTCCACGCCGAGGCCGTCGGTTTTTTCGGCGACAATGGCACGCACGTCCTCCTTGGATGGATCAAGCGCGTAGTCGGCGTTCATCTTGGCCGCGAGCTTGCGCCGGTGTTCGTTGACTTCGATGGCGAAGATGGTGGTTGCGCCTACGGCTCGCGCCACTGCGATTGAGAACAGGCCGATGGGGCCGCAGCCGGTGATGGCTACGGTTTTTGCGGCGATTTCTCCGGCCAGCACGGTGTGCACGGCGTTGCCCAGGGGATCGAGGATGGAAGCGTACTCCTGCGGAATGGCGGGATCGAGCTTCCAGATATTCGATTCGGGGATGACGACGTACTCGGCGAAAGCTCCGTCGGTATCGACGCCGATGATTTTCACGTGCTGGCAGATGTGGGCTTCGCCGGTGCGGCACTGCAGACACTTGCCGCAGGCCACGTGCATTTCGGCGGATACGAAATCGCCTTCTTTGACGCTGGTGACTTCATCGCCGAAGGCGGCCACCTCGCCGCAGAATTCGTGTCCGGGGATCAGCGGCGGATGAATGCGTCCCTGGGCCCAGCGGTCCCATTCATAAATGTGCAGGTCGGTGCCGCAAATGGAGGCGACTTTGACTTTGACGAGGACGTCGGTGCGGCCGTAGCCGGGAATCTTGACTTCGCGGATTTCCGCGCCCGGCGCGGCTTCCGGCTTGACCACTGCGAGCATGGTGCTGGGCATGGAAGCCTCCTTATGAATACGGAATTAGAAAAGCAAACGGATCATTTTACACCGCCAAAGCCGCATTTCCGGGTTCTCCTTCGCGAGGACGCCACAATTTACACCTGCGCAGCATCGCACGCGACTCGGAACCCATAGTCCGCGTACTTGAATTCCTTAGGGATGGGGACGAGCCACGCAGCGCGACATTCTTACGCGGGGATGCGGACGGGCGCGGGAACGTAATCTTGTTCTTGCGCTCGAAATCGGGAGAGCAACTCCGCAGCAGGGTCCATGGGGTCAGAGTGCCCACAGTGCGCGGACGACGTCTTCGATTTTATTCTCCTGAAACAAGCGGATGGCAGCGACGCCGGCCGCTCCCGCTTCCAAGCACGAGGCAGCGTTCTCTACCGTGACGCCGCCGAGAGCGAGAACGCGGATCTTGGCGCGGCAGGCTTCCCGCAAGGCGGCTAGGCCGGCGGGCGGCGTTCCGGCAGAGCCTCTTTTTCCGAACACGGGAGCGAAGACGGCGAAGTCGGAGGCCTCGGATTCGGCGCGGAAGACATCGGCGGCAGTGTGGCAGGAGGCGGCCACAAGAAAGTGGTCAGTGGCCGGTGGCCGGTGGGCAGAAGCTTCCACCACATGGCGCACTTCATGAGGCGCGATATCGTCGGAGCGCAGATGAACTCCGTCGGCTCCTGCGGCGAGCGCGACATCGGTGCGCGAGTTGATGAGCAGACGAGTTCTCAGTTCTCGTTTCCCAGTTCTCAGTGGCGTGCTGTTACGCACGGCAGTTAGGGCGTCCCGTGACAGCATTTCCAGTTCTCTCGCGCTCAGATCTTTTTCGCGGAGCTGGATGTAGTCGACGCCTACACTTGCAGCTTCGGCGATCTTAGTAAGCAGGGCGCCGCGGCGGGCGTGTTCGTCGCCGCGAAACTGGCTTCGGTCGGTGATGTAGTAGAGCAGGCAGAGGTCAGCCATCAGCTCTCAGCCTACTACGAGAGGTCGCTCATTTCTTGTGTGGCGCGGACACTCCTGTCCGCGAAACGGCAGCTCCAGAAAAATGCAGAGGCAGCGGATAAGAGTGTCCGCTCCACACGGGCCTTACTGACCGGTGAACAACTTCAAATTCTCAGCCTTCCATCGCATCGCGGCATAAATGCGATTGCGTCCGCTGGGGTGATCGAAAAAAATAACCTCTTCGATGGGGCCGGGATTCATCTTGCGGTATTCGCCGAGATGGATATCCGCCTGGGCCTCGCCGTCGGGCTGCCGGCTCGTGTTCAGACCGTACATGTCGGCTTCGTATTCCTGAGTGCGGGTAAAGGTGTTCATGACGGGAGTGACGACGAAACCAAAGATGGCGGCCAGCAGCACCACGAGCGGAAGAACGGCCGTGTCGCCCACGCCGCGAATCTGCCACTTCTCGCCCCAGCGCTGGAGCGCCCAGTCGAGTGCCCAGCGCAAGTAGACGAAGGCCAGCACGATCATGATCGCCAAGAACATGATGCCGTTGTAGATGTGGTGCATAACGTAGTGCCCCATCTCGTGTCCCATGACCGCCTGAATTTCCTCGGGCGAACCGCGGCGCAGAAGGTTGTCATTGAGGGTAATGCGCATGGTATTGGCGAAGCCGCTGACGTTGGCGCTTATCCGCGTCGTTTGCCGCGACGCATCGATCTCGTACACGTCTTTCGCGGGGATTCCGTTGGCCCGCGCCATGCTCAGGATGGGGTCGACAATCTTTGGATCGTCGAGGCGCGTCACCTTATTGAAGATGGGAACAATGTAGACAGGCGAGATTAGCACGGTGAAGATAAAAAACACCGCAGTCACGACCGCACCCCAGATCCACCAGGTTCGCGGCAGGCGGCGAACAACGCCGAACAACAGCATCGCCAGCAGGCCGCCCAGCACCAGTCCCACCCCGAGACTCTTCATCTGATCTCCCATCCAGGGGCCAAAGGTTTGGGTGGCGAGTCCGTATTTGTGCTCGCGGAAATAATCTTCGTAAACCGTGAGCGGGAAAACGAGGATGGTGGTGAGAACGAGGTATTGCAACCAGTACACGAACGTCTGCACCGGCTTGAAGCGAGTGAACCGTTCCGCCAGATCGCGCATGCGGGCGGACCAGCGCAAATTCAGCAACAGCAGCGCTACCACAGCTCCATAGAGAAAGTCCCATAGGATCATCCAGTATCCGCCCTCGAAATAAGCGTCGGAACGGGCCGTCTTGTCGGGAGGAATTTGCGCGAGGTAAGCGTTAGTGGCCACCGTGGCATCGAAGTGCGGCGAGGCCTGTGCCTCCGCCGGGACTTGGATCACGGATGGCATCTGGTTCGCGGCTGGCGGTTGAGCGAGCGCGGAAGTTGCGAGAAAAGTTGCGCAGAAGAAAATCACACAACAGAGTGCTGCCGCCAAGCTTATTCGTGAGGGCATCTTGTTTGTCTCCGAAAACACGTACCGCAGAAGTGTATACGGAGTCAGACTGCCGAGGGTTCAATTCTAAGCAGGCGCAAGGACGCCCGGCTCCAGTGTCGCGTGAAGAGGGGCGCGCGGACAAGAGTGTCCGCGCCACACTGATTTAGGGTCGCGTCTTGGCGATTTCGGGGACGGCCGCTTCGCCGGTGCGCTTGCTTGGTTGCTGGCCGAGATGGTGCCGGGTCAGTCCTTCTTTCAGGAACTCGAAACTTTCCTCGGGCGAATCGCACATCTTGAACAGTTCGAGGTCTTCCGGCAAGATCATGCCGGCGTCGACCATGGCTTCGAAATTGACGATCTTCTTCCAGTACTCGCTGCCATAGATGACGATGACGATTTTCTTGGCCAGTTTCTCCGTCTGGGCTAGGGTAACGATTTCAAAAAATTCGTCGAGCGTGCCAAAGCCTCCGGGAAAGATCACCAGCGCTTTGGCAAGGTACGCAAACCAGAACTTGCGCATGAAGAAATAGTGGAACTCGAAGTTGAGCGAAGGCGTGATGTAGGCGTTCGGATTCTGTTCGAAGGGCAGGTTGATGTTGAGGCCGATGGTTTTTCCTCCCGCTTCGTGGGCGCCGAGATTGGCGGCTTCCATGATGCCCGGGCCGCCGCCGGTGGTGACGACGAAGCGGTGGCGCTTGGCGGGAATCTGGGTGGACCATTCGGTCAGCAGGAAGGCCAGCCGGCGCGCGTCCTCGTAGTAGCGCGCCATATCAACCGCAGCCTCGGCGCCCTTCATATTCTTGGCTTGCTGTGCGGCGGAGACGTCAGCGCCGTTGCCGCGGGCTTCCGTCAGACGGTTGCTGGCGTTGTCGCGGCTATGGATGCGGGCCGAGCCGAAGAAGACGACCGTGTCCTGGATCTGCTCGCGGCGGAAGCGCGAGAGCGGCTCGCTGTACTCGGACAGCAGGCGCAGAATTCTTCCGTCAGGACTGTTGAGAAATGGTTCGTTCTGGTACGCGAGGGGAGCGGGTTTGAGTTTTTGATCGGTCATAGACATTGAATCATTGAATCATTGAGTCATTGAATCATTGGGGCATTGGGTTAATGATCCAATACCTCAATGATGGCTTAATGTCTCAATGATTCATTCTTCCTGATATTGAATGGCCTCCCAAAATCCAATCCACACATTGAGCACGCCCAGGCCGGTCGAGACGCCGCGGGCGAAGCCGCTGGCTACAATGGCGCGAAGCGTGGGATACGGAAGGAGCAGAGGGTTGTCGGACCACTCGGGACGCCAGGGCAGAATCATGAGCATCACGCCAAGCGTCGCGCACAAAAACACGAACAGCAGCACTCCGATGCGGCGCAGCCACACCCGCGCGACGGAAGGCGAGGCCCTGAAAACGGAAACTGGCACTGGCGCTTGCACGGGCGCTTGCACGGGAACGAGCGGGACTACTGTTTCCGTCGGAGGTTTGAGTTCTCCGACACCGGTGGAGTCGCTGGCAAAGGGTAGCTTAGGATCGGAAATCATTGCACGCGTCGTTGTGAGTAAGGCCGTGGGGTGGGCGCGGGACCGGACCGTATCCCCACGCAAATTCCGAACCCACTTGGTGCATTCTACGACTTCAGAGCCTGAATGCGCTCGGCCACGTCGCGATAATCGATATTCGAACCATACACGCTGGTGAAATGACGCAGTGCCGCAGGCTTGTCCAGGGCAGTTTCGCAGGCCGACCCCAGCTCGTAGTTGATGGCAACGCGCGCTTCGTCATCGAGTCCGGGAATGTTCAGCGCCTTTTCGTACCAGCGGATGGCGGCTTCGGGAACTCCTTTATCGAGGAAGCACTGGGCCAGCCAGGTGTAGGTCTGGACGGGCTGCG